>Ga0163144_10027212_pt1 | contig 11083 bp, 7 predicted proteins | sample OliLak19BULKMAT1_FD_123175 | JGI IMG/M metagenome (GOLD analysis project Ga0163144, IMG submission 123175) | Freshwater microbial mat bacterial communities from Lake Vanda, McMurdo Dry Valleys, Antarctica - Oligotrophic Lake LV.19.BULKMAT1 | ecosystem: Environmental > Aquatic > Freshwater > Lake... | reverse complement strand
TCGAACGTGCGGCCGAGCCGCGAGGTGATGGTGCCGGTCAGCGGCTGCTCGCGGCGCGTCCACTCGCCGAGCGTGATGACCACTTTGTCGCCCGGCTTGGGCGTCGGGCTCACGCCGCTCTGGGCGGGATTGGCGACTTGAATCTCGTAGCTGAAGCGCGGGTCGTCGGGTTGGACGACGAAGCCGCGGCGGCCGGTGCGCAGCTCGCCCACGATGGTGTCGCGCCCGCGCTCGAGCACGCGCACGACGCCGCCGATCTTCTCGCCGGCGCGGCGGCCCTTGCGGCCGGGAAACTCGCGCGCGAGCACGCGATCGCCCGGCAGGGCCACGCCGGTGTCCTCGGGGAACACCTGCAGCGCGGGTTCGGCCACTTCGCCGATGACATTCTCGCGCACGATGAAAGCGGAGCCACCGGTGCGAAACTGGATTTTTCCAATGAGTTCGCCGGGCCGGAGCTTGGGCGGCGGCACTACGGCGCGTTTCGCGGGCAGCGCGGGCGCGCGACTCGGCACGGGTGCGCGACTTGGGGCGGGCGAGCGACTCGGAGCGGGCGCAGCAGAGGCCGGCGCGCGAGCCGGCGTCGGCGTGTGCCGCGCGGCGGGCGCGGAACGCGCGCTGCGATCGGATTTCCCGTGCTTCGGCGATCCGGGCAGCGGGACGGCCATGACGGGGCTATGTTCCTTGTCCTCGGGCGGCGGCATCGAGGGGCCGCGGCGCGTCGGCACGAAGATCTTGCGAGCTGGCGCTGCCGAAGTCTCGCCCGAGCTCTCGCCGCGGCGCCCGATGCGACCGTTGCCGGCGCGCATGAAGTCGCCGGACTTCAGCAGCAACCGGACCTCGTGGGCGAGCGCGCTGCGCTCCTTTTTTTTCAGTTCAAGGCGGCGGGCTAGCTCGAACTCGTTGGCGGGGGAATACGCGGGATCACGCACCAAGGCGTGCAAGCGGTCACGGAGAGACATATTGAGAAAAGAAGGACGGCGTGCCGGCCGTGCTTTGAGATTGGACTGACGAAACAGTCCCCCTTAGCTACCGGCGATGAAAATCGTCCACGTGGCGAGCGAGTTGTTCCCCTATATGAAGACCGGCGGCCTCGCGGACGCAGTGGCGGCGTTGGGCGTCTCGCTGGCGGAAAACGGCCACGAGGTGTCGGTCTTTGTCCCGGGCTACCGCGCCGCGCTCGAACACAAGGATGCGGCCGGGGCGGAGCGCAAGCTGCGGCTGAAGGTCGAGATGGCGGACGATTTTTTGTCGGGCGATGTGCGCGTGTTCTCGCCGCGAAAAAACCTCAAGGTCCACCTCATCTGCCGCGAGGAGTTCTTTGATCGCCGCAATCCCTACGGCAACGGCGAGCGGGACTACGAGGACAATGCCGACCGCTTCATCTTCTTCTGCAAGGCGGTCGTCGAGATGCTGCGGCTCGGTGACCTGCAGGCGGATGTCGTGCACTGCCACGACTGGCAGGCGGCGTTGCTGCCGCTGCTGCTGCGCGAAGCGGAGCGGCGGCACAACGTGACGCTGGCACTGAAAACGATCTTCACGATTCACAATATCGCGTTCCAAGGCGTGTTTCCGGCGAAGACCTTCGCGCGCACGAATCTGCCGGATGAGCTCAACCAGATGGACGGGCTCGAGTATTATTCGCAGATCAACCTGATGAAGGGCGGCATCCTCTTTTCCGACCGGGTCACGACGGTGAGCCCTCGCTATGCCCAGGAAATCCAGACGCCGGAATTCGGCTGCGGGCTCGATGGCGTGGTGCAGACCCGGGCGGACGATATCGTGGGCCTGCTCAATGGCGTCGACAATTCGGTCTGGAACCCCGCGGTCGATCCGTTGCTGCCGGCGCGCTATTCCGCGGTGAACCTGTCGGGCAAGGCCGTCTGCCGGACGGAGCTGCTCAAGCGCTGCGGCTTCGCCCCTGATTTCAAGGGCCCGATCTTCGGCATGGTGGCGCGGCTCACCGAGCAGAAGGGCATCGATCTGCTGCTCGCCAACCAGGATTTCTTCCTCGCGCACGAGGTCCGGTTCGTCGTGCTCGGCTCGGGCGACAAGCGCATGGAACAGGAACTGCGCGACCTGACCGCGGCGGCACCGCAGAAGGTCTACCTTTGCGCCAAGCTCGACGAGGCGATGAGTCACCTGATCGAGGCCGGCAGCGATTTTTTCCTGATGCCCTCGATCTTCGAGCCGTGCGGCCTGAACCAGATGTATTCACAAGTGTATGGCACCGTCCCAATCGTCAGCCGCGTGGGTGGGCTCGCGGACACCGTGACCGATGCGGATGCGGAGCCCGGCCGGGGCACGGGGTTGATGTGCGATCCGAATGCCGCGAGCCTGCGCGACGCGCTGCACCGCGCGTTGAGCCTCGCAGCCGACAAGCCGCGGTTCGCAGCGGTGCAACAGCGCGCGATGGCCCGGGATTTCTCCTGGAAAGTGGCCGCGGCGGGCTATGAGCGCCTTTATCAGGACGCGTTGTAACCCGCCGGCGCAGGCGTCCGGGCCTGCGTCCCGACCGTAGTCAACGGGCGGGCGTCGCTCGCGCTGACATGACTCCCACGCTTCTTTGGTTCCGCCAGGACCTGCGCCTGCAGGACAATCCCGCGTTGCACGCCGCGATGGTCCGCGGCGGCCCGATCATTCCGCTCTATATCCTCGACGACGCGGGCGAGGGGCAATGGCCGATGGGCGCGGCGGCGCGCTGGTGGCTGCACCACTCCCTGACCGCGCTCGACGCGGCGCTGCGGACCCGCGGCTCACGGCTGATCGTGGCGCGGGGACCGAGCGCGGCGGTGCTGCGCGAGCTGATCGCCGCGACCGGAGCGGAGGCGGTGTTCTGGAACCGGCGCTACGAGCCGGCGACGATCGCACGTGACGCCCAGGTGAAGACGGAGCTCTCCGCCGCCGGACTCGAAGCGAAAAGCTGCAACGGCGCGCTGCTCAACGAGCCGCACACGATCACCAACAAGCAGGGCCGTCCGTTCCAGGTGTTCACGCCCTACTGGCGGCACTGTCTGACCCGGCCGGTGGCGGCGCCGATAAAAGTGGATACGGGGCCGCTGGCGGCGCCGGTGAAATGGCCGCGGTCGCTCGCGGTGCGGGCGCTTGAATTGCTTCCGCGGATACCGTGGGACGCCGGCTTTTCCGCGGTGTGGGAACCGGGGGAGGCGGCCGCGCTGGCGCGCATGCGGGCGTTCGCGGCGAGGGCGATGGCGGACTATGCCGACGGGCGCGATCAGCCGGCGCGGGAGGGCACGTCGCGGTTGTCGCCGCATCTGCACTTCGGCGAGGTGAGCCCGCGGCAGATCTGGGCGGCGGTGCGAGCGGCGGCGAAAGGGAGCGGAGTGTTTCCGCCGAGCCAGGGGGCAGGGGTGTTTCTCAGCGAGGTCGGCTGGCGGGAGTTTGCGCACCACCTGTTGTTTCATTTTCCGCAGACGCCCGAGCAGCCGCTGCGCGAGGAGTTCGCGCGCTTTCCGTGGGCGCCGGATCCGCGGGCGAGGAAGCTGCGGGCGTGGGAACGCGGCCAGACCGGCTATCCGATGGTGGATGCGGGGATGCGGCAGCTCTGGCAGACCGGGTGGATGCACAACCGCGTGCGGATGATCGTGGCGTCGTTCCTGGTGAAACACCTGCGGCTGCCGTGGACGCAGGGAGCGGGGTGGTTCTGGGACACGCTGGTCGACGCCGACCTCGCGAGCAACACGCTCGGCTGGCAGTGGAGCGCCGGTTGTGGCGCGGACGCGGCACCGTATTTCCGGATCTTCGCGCCGGTGCTGCAGGGGAAAAAATTCGATCCGGCCGGCGACTATGTGCGGCGCTGGGTGCCCGAGCTCGCGCCGCTTCCGACCGCGTTCATCCATGCGCCGTGGGAGGCGCCGGCGCACGTGCTTTCGGCCGCCGGCGTGAAGCTCGGCGGGAACTATCCGAAGCCCGTCGTCGATCACGCGACGGCGCGGAACGCGGCGCTTGCCGCTTTCCGTGAACTGCGACAGGGAAAGGCCGTTTCATGAAGATTGTGATCGCGGGCGCCTCGGGAACGGTGGGCAGCGTATTGGTCCCTGCGCTGCGTGACGCCGGGCATGGGGTCCGCCGGCTCGTCCGTTGCGCGGCGCAGGCCGCGGACGAAATCACCTGGAACCCCGCCGCCGGCGAGATTGACCGGGCGGCGCTCGAGCGCGAGGCCGTCGATGCGGTGATCAACCTGGCGGGCGAGAACGTCGCGGGCGGCCGGTGGACCGAGCGGCGGCGCGAGCAGATCCTGCGCAGCCGCGTCGATGCGACGCGCACGCTGGTGCGGGCGATGCAAGTCATGGCGCGCAAGCCGGCGGTGTTTCTGAGCGCGTCGGCGACGGGTTTTTACGGCGAGGGCGGCGACACAGTGCTGACGGAGGCGAGCCCGATTGGGCGCGGGTTTCTCCCGGAAGTCTGCCTGGCGTGGGAGACGCATGCGGAAGGCGCGGCGCGAAGCGGCGTGCGCACCGTGCTGCTGCGTTTTGGCGTGGTGCTGACGCGCGCGGGCGGGGCGCTGGCGAAGATGTTGCCGCTTTTCCGGGCGGGACTCGGCGGCCGACTCGGCTCCGGCCGGCAATGGATGAGCTGGGTTGGGAGCGACGACGTGGTCGGTGCCGTGCAGCATGCGCTGGCGGATGGGCGATGCACGGGCCCGATCAATGTCGTGGCGCCGGGCGCGGTGACGAACGCGGAGTTTACCGCGACCCTGGCGCGGGTCCTGAAGCGACCGGCGGTGCTGCCGGCGCCGGCGTGGGCGCTCCGATTGGCGTTTGGGCAGATGGCCGACGAAGCGCTGCTGGCCAGTGCGCGCGCCGCGCCCGTGCGGTTGACCGAAACCGGCTACGCGTTCCGGCATGCAGGCTTGGAAACGGCCCTGCGCGCGGTGCTTTGAGAGGGGAAAACTCTAGGCTTTCCAAACGCAAAGGGAGGGCTACGTTGGCCGGTTCATATGCAGAAAACGTTCGTTATCTACAAGCCCGACGCCATGGAGAAACGCGTCGTGGGCACGGTGTTGAGCCGGTTTGAGGCCGCGGGCTTCGATGTCATCGGTTGCAAGATGGCGCGGCTCTCGCCCGCCTTGCTGCGCGAGCATTATGCCCACGTGGCGGACAAGCCGTTTTACCCGGAGATCGAGGCCTTCATGAGCTCGCGGCCCGTCATCATGATGGCGTTGCAGGGCCAGGATGTGGTGCAGCGGGTGCGCGATCTCCTCGGGCCGACCGATTCGCGCAAGGCGGCGAAGGGCACGATCCGCGGTGATTTCGGCACCGAGATGATGAAGAACGTGGTGCACGCCTCGGACAGCGTCGAGAACGGCAAGGCCGAGCTCGCGCGGTTCTTCAAGGCGGACGAGCTTTTCGCCTGAGCGTGTCCACGCCGTTGAAAGTTGAAGAGTGAAAGTTGAAAGATCGGGGCCTCAGACGATTGGCCTACAGTCATGGCGGAAAGAACGGTTCACCTCTCTCGGTGAGCAAGCGTAGACCTTCACGGCGACGCTTCGCTTCAGGGGCTTGCTCGGCTTTCAACTCTCAGATCTCACCTTTCAACTGTAATGTCACGTAGGAGCCCGCGTGGCCGCGTTTCCGCGGCCGTCGGGGGCGGCAGTTTGCAGGCGGGCTTACGAGCCCGCCTTTTTCGTTTTTCCGGCGAGCCGGTTGTAGCGATTCAGCAAGGGCGTGACCGACAGGCCGTGCGCGATGATCGACGCCGCGATCAGCGTGAGGACGAGAGAAGTGAAGTCGTCGGCGATCGCGGGCGGCAGCCCGCGATCAATGGCGAACATCAGATAGTAGATCGAGCCGATGCCGCGGATTCCGAACCAGGAAATCGCGCCATACTCGAAGCGACTGAAGCGGCCGATGAGCAGGAGCGGGAGCGTGGCAAGAGGGCGGATGACGAAGAACAGCAGCGGGGCGAACCAGAGCGCCTCGGGCGAAAGCCCCGCGATGGTCAGCACGGCGCCGAGGACCAGCACCATGGCAACTTCGAGGATGCGCTCGAGCTGCTCGTTGGTCGCGAGGAGGGCGCCGGCGAAGTAGGCGGGCGCGGTCTTGGGATCGCGGGCGAGCTGTGCGGCGGGCAGCCGGCCCTCCGTCGCGGCGGCCGCGGTGGCATCGGCCTCCGGCGTCGTGCCGCTGGCGATACGTTCCGCCGCGCGCAAGGCCACGCCGGCGGCGAACACGGCGAGGAAGCCATACGTTTTCAACAGCACGGCGGCGCCATAGGAGGCGCCGATCAACCCGAGCACCAGATACTCGCCCAGAGCGGTGATCGTCCGGTGCCGCGAACTGACCCGCAGCACGAGCCGGCCCACGCCGTAGCCCAGCCCGCCGCCGATCAAAAGGCCGCCGGTGACGGCCCAGAGGCCATCGATCAGCCACCAGCGCCATGCGTGCGCGCCGAGATCGTGGAGGCCGAGCAGGCCGAGTCCGAGCATCACGAAGGGAAAGGCTGTGCCGTCGTTCAAGCCCCCCTCCGCCGTCAGCGTCAGCCGCAGTTTGTCCTGATCCTGCGGGTTCTTGATCTGCACGTCCGATGCGAGCACGGGATCCGTTGGCGCGAGCACGCCGCCGAGCAGGACCGCCGCGCCGAGCGGCAGGTGCAACAGCCACACGCCGGCGGCCGCCACCAGCCCCACGGTGATGATCATCGAGACGGTCGCCAGGGCCAGGGCGGGGCGCAGGCGCCGATCGAACCAGGGCAGCCGGAGCTTCATCCCGACGGTGAACAGCGAGACGATCACTGACACCTCCGCGGCGTGATGCAGCCACGGGGCGTGCAGGATCGGGTCGAGGCGGATCGCGTCGTGCCACCACGGACCGAGTGCGATGCCGATCAGCAGATACACCATGGTCGTGGTGACGGGCAGCCGCTGCACCACCGGGCGGATGAACGCCATCAACAGGAGCAGCAGGCCGATGACCAACAGCCAGGCTTCAAAGGAAATGGCGGCCTCCTTTCGTTGCGCGCGGACTCATCCCACGCATCGACCGCGTCGAGGGCTCGCGGTGCGAAACGGCGTGGGGGCAGTTCCGCCGGAAGGTGGAACTGCGAACCGAGGACGGCGCGGCGGAGGCGTTATCCTATTTCGCGCTGAAGCGGAATTCAGTCGTCGAGCGGAAAGTCTGGCCCGGCCGCAGAATCGTCGAGGGGAAGGCGGGGTGATTCACGGAATCGGGGTAGTGCTGGGTCTCGAGGCAGAAGAAGCCGAACCGCGGTGATTTTTCCTCGGGCGTCGGCGCAGTGAGCGGGCTCGTGTAGAGTTGCACGCCGGGCTCGGTCGTCCACACCTCGAGCACGCGGCCGGAACGCGGATCGCGGGCCCGGGCGGCGAACAGCAGCGACGTGTCGCCGGCACGGCGGTTCAGCACGAAGTTGTGATCGTAGCGGCGGCTCGCGCCGAGGCGATCGCCGCGGGCGCCGATCGGGGAGGGGCGCGTGAAATCGATCGGCAGGCCGGCGACCGGTTTGATTTCGCCGCTGGGGATGAGGTCGGCGTCGACGACGGTGTAGCGGTCGGCGTTGATCGTGAGCTCCTGGTCGAGCACATCGCTACTCGCGGCGAGGTTGAAATAGGCGTGGTTCGTGAGGTTGATCGGTGTCGGCTTGTCGGTCGTCGCCGTGTAGTCGATGCGCAGGGTGTTGGCGTCGCTGAGCGCGTAGGTAACCGTCGTCGTGAGTCTCCCGGGAAACCCCTCTTCGCCGTCGGCGCTCACGTAGGTGAGGGTGACCGAGGCGGAGCCCGGCAGAGTCGAAGGTGCGGCCTGCCAGACGACGCGGCTGAAATTCTTCGCGCCGCCGTGGATGTGGTGCGCGCCATTGTTGCGTGTCACCTTGTATTCCTGGCCATCGAGCGTGAAGCGCGCGCCCGCGATGCGGTTCGCCACCCGGCCGAAAACCGCGCCGGACTGGGCGAAGCCGCGCTGAAAGCCCTGTTCGGACGCGGTGATCTCGCGGACCACGCTGGCGAGCTTGCCGTCGCGATCGGGCACGCGCAGCTCGGCGACGATGGCGCCGTAGGTGATCACGCGGGCGCTGGCGCCGCGGGTGTTGGTGAGCGTGAACTGCTCGACGACCACGCCGTCGGGTGTGCGGCCAAATTCGGTGCGTTGCACCGCGGGCGCGGGCGAGGCGGGCTGCGCGTGCAGCGGACCGGCGACGATTGACGCGAGAAAAAGAAGCGCGAGGGTGGAGCGCATGGGGGGGATCGAAGATGAAAGCCGCCCGGCAAGCGCCAGCAAGGGGTTTCGCGCGAGGCCGAAATGTGTAGCGGCACGCGGGGTTTCACCGTCGAGAACGCGATCAGCGCGACGTTTGTCGGCGAACTGCGCTCCTGTTTTTGGACGAATACGATCAGTTTTTAGGCATGGGTTGAGGCTGATGCGCCCGGTGGAGCACCCGGCAGCCGGAGCCTGGGATCGGTGAGTTGATCCTTGAAAACACCCAAGGCGAACCGAAGTTCGCCCTTTGGAAGCTGATTCCCGCTCCGTCTGGTGGCGGCCCACTCAGTCCGTGCTCGTCTCGCGCCAGTCGGCCACCGCGTAGGGCGTGTCGAGGCCGCCGAAAACCGTGCGCCGCAGGTCGAGATCGTAGTGGAGAACCGGTGACGCATTGAACGTCACGGCTTTCGCCACGATGGCGCCGTAGATGGTCTGGCTGTTGCTCACGGTGAGGCTGCTGACGGGCGTATAGATCACACCGTAGAAGGGTGTGTTGGTCGCCATGCCGTAGGTGTCGTAGGGGTTCGAGGTCGAGATGATGAGCAGGTTCTTCGGGAGCAGCGTGTCGTTCTGGATCCCGTTGCCGTTGACCGTCATGTCGCCGGCCAGATGAATCCGCAGGGAGCCGGTCGAGGTGATCCGAATCTTGGCCGACGTGCTGATGTTGAGGTCGCCGGAGATGACGAGGACCACCGGGCCATCGACCGTGAGCACCTGTGAACCGTTGAGATAGACATCCGTGGCGTAAAACAGCTCGGCGGCGGTGGCCCCGGAGGTGCCGATGGTGGCCGAGCCGCTGGGAAGCGTTGTGCCGGCGCCCGTCGGGACGACTTCGTCGAAAATCGGTTGATACGGACTGGTTGTGACCCGCGTGGTATCGATCTTGGTGGTGACGGGCGTGGTCGGGCCGACCAGTTTTCCACTTGTGGAGTAGGAGGGACCGGTGGAGAGCGTGGAGACGTAGCCCTTAATCTGGGCGTTGGTGAGCTGGACGGTGGCGGAACTGGTCGAAGTGGAGCTGGAGACGACGATGGCGGAATAGCCGGGCGTTTGGCTGGCGTAGGTGCCGAGCGAGGAGTCGTAGCTGTCGGCCGTGCCGGCGCTCTTGAAGCGGACGCGGCCAGTGGAGCCGGCGACCGCGTTGAGGAAAAGGGGGGCGCGGGACGAGGTCGAGGTGAGGCGGCGGCTGACGGTCGAACCGTCGGGCTGGGTGGTCGTGCCGGTGACCGAAACCGTGCGCGTGCCAGCGCTGCCGTCGTAACTGGTGACCATCAGGCTAATCGTGCCGGTGACGCCGCCGTCGAAGTTGAAGCCGGAAATGGTGCGAGTCGCGGTCGAACCGGTGATGGTCCAGGCGGACCAGTCGTTCTTGTTCAGGGCCCAGAGCGCATCTTCCATGCCGGATTCGGCGAGTTCAATGGCGCGGGTGCCCTGGACGGTGCGGCTGCTCAGCGCCAAGGTCCGGTAGCACACGGTCATGTAGCTGCCGAGCGAGATGACGAGAACGGTCGCAAAGCACAGGGCGGCGAGAAGTGCCGCGCCCCGGTTGCCCCGGGGCAGCCCCAACGAAGCGCGACCGGCGCGCGCGGCGTTCCGCGCGGCGGGGAGGACTTCGGGGGGGCGGTGGGCAGTGGTCATCGCGGGCTTTTCTGGCCACCATCATTACCCCGAGTCGGCCCAGGTCCAGTTCTCTGCAGCACGGGAAACGCGCACAATAACTGCGTAGCGCCGCTCAGGTCCGGCGCACCCATCACGCAGGCCTGTTCATACCCATTCGCGCGCCCGCTCCAGGGCGCTGTCACCCATCGCGAGCACGATTTGGTGCACAAAGGGATGAATGATTTTTCTGGCGCGTGAGCGCGGGGTGTGTTCCGCTGGGTGCATGGCTGACCCCGATCTGCTGCCGGCTCTGCCTGGATTGCCAGCGCTCGAACTGCGCTTGATTCACCCCGAGGAGCGGGCCCGCTTCGACGAGCTGCTGTGCGCCAAGCACTACCTGCACAACGCCACCCTCGTGGGCGAGACGCTGCGCTACGTCGCCGTCAGGCCCGACGGCCGCTGGCTTGCGCTGTTCGGCTGGGCGAGCCCCGCGCTGCACCTGGGCCCGCGCGATCGGTGGATCGGCTGGTCCGAGCCGCAGCGCGCCGCCCGCCTGCGGCTCATCGCGCAAAACAGCCGCTTTCTCCTGCTGGCCGAGCGCGCCCATTATCCCAACCTCGCCAGCCACCTGCTCGCCCGCTGCACCCGCCGACTGGCCGCCGACTGGCGCGCCGCTCACGGCCACACCGTGCTCGTGGCCGAGAGCTTCATCGATCCCGAGCTGTATGAAGGAACCTGTTACAATGCCGCCGGCTGGATCGCCCTCGGTCCGACCGGCGGCTTCGCCCGCGACCACCGCGACTTCTACGTCGATCTCGAGCACCCGAAACAGCTCTGGGTGCGCGCGCTCGACCCGCAGGCCTGCGCCTGGCTGCGCGCCGACTCGCTGCCGGCTCCGCTCGCCGGGCAAGTGCCGGAGCCACCGCCAAGTTGTCCCTACAAGTCGGCCCAGCTCGGCTCGCTCTGGCAGAGCTTCCACGACCGACTCACCGACCCGCGTGCCCACCGCGGCAAGCGCCACCTGCTCGCCACCATCCTCACCATTGCCGCCGCCGGCACCGTCGTCGGCGAACGCGGCCCCAAAGGCTTCGCCAAGTTCGCCGCCGAGCTCAGCCAGCCGCAGCGCCGCCACGTGCGCTGCCGCCCCCACAAAAAGACCGGCCAGCTGATCGTGCCGAGCGAGCCCACCTTCCGCCGCGCTTTCAAACATCTCGACCGCGCACAGTTCCACGACCTGCTCGCCGGGTGGATGGCCG
>Ga0163144_10027211_pt1 | contig 11083 bp, 8 predicted proteins | sample OliLak19BULKMAT1_FD_123175 | JGI IMG/M metagenome (GOLD analysis project Ga0163144, IMG submission 123175) | Freshwater microbial mat bacterial communities from Lake Vanda, McMurdo Dry Valleys, Antarctica - Oligotrophic Lake LV.19.BULKMAT1 | ecosystem: Environmental > Aquatic > Freshwater > Lake... | reverse complement strand
TTTTTTTGGCACGTATGAACACCTGCAGAAACGTCAGTGATGTTTGCGTCGACTGTTCGGGCGGGGTTGTCCAGAACACCGAACATGAGTACCGTTTACATCTGACGTCATCTTCGCATCGTACGCTACGTACTGGTACAATTCTACTCTACTAGCTAGCTAGTACACTGGAGGCAGAATTCACCATGTTCCTCCCCCCCCTCCCCCCCGAGCTAGTAGGGGGGTCAGTCAATCTGATCATAACAAAGGAAATTTGGCCCCAGCCCACCTGTCATTGGTGCCTGGGTCTTTGGTTTGGTTGAGATTCTGTTTAGTCCTCTTCCTTTGTGACCAGAGAACACAGTTGCAATTGGGTTCTAGAACTGTCATTTCTAGTTGTCTTTGTCACAATGTGATCACAGATTTTTTTGTTTGTCAAACACTGCTGTGTCAACTGGCAACAACAGTGTAGAACAATTTTGGACAACTGTCTAAAAAAAGGTGGATCAAAATGTCAGAATCAAATTCTGATCTGCCTGTTCATCATGTGGTCGGAAACATCTCTGAATGTTGTATCAAACCTTTTTCAAAATCACTGGATTGTCAAAAACAATGGATTGAATGGAACTCCAACATTTTACCATCTTGGTGCAAACCTTGTGCACCAAAATCGCACTGCTGCGTCATCCTGATTGGTCATTTATGCATGTTTGACAAAGAGCACCAGTTGCATGATCCACATTTGTTTTGATAACTGAAGAACACTCAGTTTGTTTCAAACACAGGCAATGCATCTGAACTGACAATGCTGCCAACAACAATTGTTGGTTTGGAGATTCAAACTAACAAACTTGAACCACCACATGGCAGGGTCAATTGATTACAGTAATTGTCATTCATGTGTTCTAGCTTGTGTGAGAGCATTGATCTGTTTTTGACAACTGTGCTTTGCTCACGACCACGCAAACTTAAGTCTCAAAGTGTCTGCAACTCCAATGAACTTAGGCCGTTTCTAGTCAACCAATAAATATTGCTTTGATTGATGCTTCAGCACCAGGCGAAAACACAGCTCTGTTGACTCATCATGTTGTCTGCAAGCAACAACAAAACTTAATCAAAGAACAAGACCAGAGCAAAGAATCATGGGAATGACACACCATTCACGTGTTCATTGCTCAACATAGCTCCTCTAGCACAGCATTGCATGTGTTTTCAGAAGGCAGGGACACACTGATCGGAAGTGGTGAATTTAAATTGTTGCAAGGCTGTGTGCTTTAACCATGTGCCCTGGCCCCTCCAACGGGATTGGGGAACACATGTGCTTACGTCTGACCAACCACAGTGCAAATGTTGTCTAACATTCTCACCAACTTGAACCTTTCCAAATTGTCTGTTTTGCACTCAGCTTTTGATAAATGTCGAAAATCATTGTGGCTCTTCTGCTCTTCCGTTGATGCGTTTGCTGGTGTTGCTTCAAATAGCAATGATTGCAGTGCATGTGATACTTCAATTTTCTTTAGCATCAGCTCTGCGAGTAAAGTGGTTGGGATCAAAAGAATTGAAACAATGCACTTGTGATGAACAGTGGTGCTTAGAGGGAAGACATTTTTTTTATCTTGTCCATCATTTTTTAGAATTACACTGTGGTCCCAAACAATATAACATGCCTTCATATAGCAAACAATTGATTGAGGGACGCACATTGAAGGTCACAATGCAGCTCTTTTATAATTTGTAACTGAATGTTGAGCATTGTCTATCTCATAACAACACCAAGAGGTTGAAAATGATCATTCAAATGTAAATTTCACTAATTTATGTCCTGGTCGAGCAAAGATGCAGCTTTCTAATTGTCAGGCTTGTTATATTGGTCTCACAAGATCGTCTTGCCTTTTTAACAACACCAATCATTTACACCTAATTTGTAGTTACTTAGTGTAGCTGATATGGTGGAAAGGTGATATTTGATCTTTGGCTCCATTTTTCTGTTGTACACTGCTTGAACCTTTAGAAACAGTTCTCTCTCTCTCTCACTCTCTATGAAAGTGATAATGAAGATCCAAGACTGAAGTACAATAGAAGTCATTTTTCACCCCTGAGTATAATATTTATTCAAGCAACCAAGGTTTCAAACATTTGGAAAGTGTTTCAGGCCTATAGGGCAGATAAGTCACTAATCAAGCAGTAGGGATGGCCATTCTAATGCTTAAATCACGATGCATTATTATGCTTCCCTTATATCCATACTGCACTATACCTATATGTTCTTAAATTGCAGTAAGTAAATACAGCATTGTACAGCGCCTATTGAAAAAAGATGCAGACTGTTGACTTAGCCTCTGTCATTTCGCATGCAATGCCTAATTGTTTTTTATAGTAACTTTTTAGTTAGCAGTGTTGAAGATGGTGTTGACGTCTTGCACCCAACACCCAACACGCTACATCACGGACGCATCCAGTTCATGGTACAAGATGAGATTCCTCCAGCAGTCCTCCAGCTGACCCCGTCGAGTGATTCAATTCGATCTTGCGCAATCTCATGAAAAATTTGTCCATTGCATCTAACCGAAAAGATAGTCGCTGAAAGTTTTATTCCTTATGATACATTATCCTACTCTAAGCTGCGCCATTTTCTGAAACCGTCATTGATGCAATTGCAGCCAATCTCTTACGAGCCAAACCACTGCATCGCGGCGTTCGTTCCTTGTTGGAGAATATTGTCGGTCTGCCAGAGCGGTACTAGTAGTAGATTGGTGGGCTTGATGCGATGAAAACAGCCGAACGGCAAAGCAACTTTAGCCGCCATTCAGGTTGATGAAACATTTCAAGACGAAGGGATCAACCCAGGAGATGGCGGCAACAACAGTGGTGTGTTTTCACCAGGTCTTCGAGCTGAAGCAGCTGCTGAGCCGGATGGCGTCCTCCTCATTCCTACATTCAAAATCTTCCCAGTTGAAGGCTGCTGCTGGTTTGGAGTACCGGTTGCGCTATTGCGAGTTGCGGGTGATGGGTGCATCAGAAGAAGAAAGAGTGCCGACGGGATCAGTTCCAGCGCCCCATAATTCCACCACCAGTAGACTTGCCATGGCGGAGCGACAATATTCATAGCATACCCGATTGTATGCGATAAAAATACCAGTATGCAAAGGACGCTGCAAATTGCAAGCCGTATTCCAAGTCCTGAATATCTCGACAAACTGGGTTTAAGCAAGAGCAACAGCCGTGGGCAAAAGTAGACACATGTTCCAAAGAGAGCTGCATATATGCAGCACAATAGTGCATAAAGAAGAACAGAAGCAACATTGTTGACAAAGAATGCCCCAAGCAGAGTTATGTACACGATGTAGGCGGTTATTTGGATGACAGTGCCAGGGCTTGTACTCGGACCACTGCCAGCAGCAACGCCCACCAGCTGGACGAAGAAACTAACCAGCAATGTCCAAGCGGATGCGAAGATCATTTCTGGCAAAGTATCACTTATAAACTGCCACACAAGTGGATATGCCCATATTTGCACTGGCATGAGAATGATACGGGATACCATAGCTAGTAACAGCCAACGCCGAAACTGCTCAAGAGGTAGAACGTCATTTTGTTAGTCCAATCGAATTCCAACGCCCCAAGGCATAATACTTCTTAACAGCCCAAAACGTACCATCGATCTAGTTAGATCAGCTGAGCTAACGCCTTCATCCCCAGGCGATCCACCCCTGCCATGTTCTATATCTTCCGCTGTTCGACTGGCGATATTCTTGTTGTCCTTCCATACCTGATATGCCGCCAAAATGGATGTCAAGACAAAGCCACACCAGAGAACAGTCCATGACACAATGAAGTCTTCACTGGGAGTAACTCGAATAGAAACAATACTTTGCAATGTAGAGTTGTGATAGGGACGCGCGAAGTAATCGTCGTCATCGTCAGTAATGGACTTCGCGTGTGAGTGTTCCTTCTTCATCATCTTGCGATCAGAACACAAACCAGTAGAAAAAGGACAGTGACACTTCTTCCTCTTGTGTTTGGGCGCTAGCAGGAAATCCGAGTTCTGTTATAGCTGAACAAGTTCCGTAGGTATCTTTCAATGTCCTCTAAAATTATTGCCTACTGCTCAAGCCAGCTAGATAGTTACTACAACTGGAAAGTACCGTAAGTTGGTGACTGCAGTTGTCCATCACAGGAATTCTGTTCCCTTTTCCTTCGCCCTGGATTCAGCAGTTGGCTACAAGTACTACTAGCTAGCTAGTACTCAACTTTACTGTGCATATATATCGTATTGCTCATCGGATCTCTCAACTGTCAACTTCGATCACCGCGATCCTACAGCCACAAAATTCGTTTTGTAGAAGGTTAGCGTTAGATCATGAGCTCAAAACCTATTTGTGAGAACAAATTTTCATTTTAGAACTAAATAAACCAACCTCCAGATAGGCTACTAGCTAGTGAACACAAAATGTTGGTTTTGACTTCTACCTATAATCATACCATGATGTCTTTTTCAAGATACAAATTTGTTGTCTGTCATAGATCCACTTGATCTTCACTTGCTGCTTGTTCAAAACTGCTCTCTCGATGTCTTCATTGTCTAACATTGAACATCGTTGTAGCTTGAACTCCTATTCAAAGATGTTGTTTCATAGTCAATTTTTGTACATGAATTTTCTATAAGGCATCTAGTACAATCTTTCCAGTGTGAAAATGCTTTTTCTGCTGTTTTATCATCATTGCACTGACACGTGATTCCATCTGTGGGTCACCACATTACCATGTTGATGACTTCTGATTTAAAAACATTTTGACACTCCATAAGGCAATGCCTTGGAGGAATTGGTGTACCATAATTGTTTGCAATTGGTAGATAAAAAGTTGTTGGTGTCACATGTTTGCTTGTGAGGTTGACACCCAAATTTGGGGCCAAAAAATGTGAAACCTCACAACACCCAATCCACAGATTTGAACAAGCTCACCCACTTGATCATCTGCAAATCACAGTGCATGAGTGGATTTTATTGCATCACAAACCATGATGATAGTAGACCTGGTTACAGGCAAAATTGTCAAAAGTCATTCCCAGGACACACAGGGCATTGACTCTTCTCTCAGACAACACGAACAGCAACATCTTCCTTTCAAGATGGAAAGAAGCACTTACTGGGAAACTAAAATTTATTAGAACATGGGGCATTCAATGTCGCCGACACAGGAGACTTGCTGACTATGATGAGTGACTTACACATAATGTCAGATGTAAACATGTTCATGATCCTGCACGGTCCTACTTAGCGATGGTTTTATCGCTTCGCTTCGCTTTGATGTCGCTTCGTTGTCGCTTCTATTTAAGCTTCGGTGTCGCTTCTGTCGCTTCGGAAGTACAAAGTATTAATGGCTTGTCGCTTCGTTAAACGCTTCGGAGTCGCTTCGTTAATCGCTTTGATGTCACTTCGGTCTCGCTTCGTTAAGTAAATATTAGCTTCGCTAAGTAGGACCGTGCTGATTCTATCCTGATGCAATCAGCATGCAATCAGATGCAGTCGCCAAACGAACTAAATTTGATGCCATAGCGCGCCGGCCACTATTGAGCCAGGGGAGCCCTTTATTTGCAAGTCACGTCATGTTTCCAAAAAATGGCGATGTTGGAGCGATTTGTCACATGATTGCAACCAAGTTTCCTACTATTGCAGATTCTCTCCTATATTACGTACCTACAGCAGCCTAGTAATCTTTATCCAATTAATTCTTACCTATTCGTTCGCTTGCGAGCCTTTGTTGAGGCGGCTTTGGAAATCAGGCTCAGCGATAACACAAGCTTGATCTGGGCTTCCACGCCTTGGCATTTGAATCTGTTACTATGGAGTTGTGTGGGGTTCAAGATCCAAATAATCGCAAGCCGATATCGAAGGGAAAGTTCTTCCAACAGGTTTCTTGTCCTTCTTCTTATCACATGGCTGTAACCAAAGGAAAAAACGCCGTTGCGGGTCCCTGCGCTATCGACAGCAGTACTATGCCGCAAAGCCCTTCTCAATCCACAGTCCCAGATGGAGCATTTCTCGATGCTTGGAGATCGGCCATGCAAGAAAATGGCACCCTGCACGCAACAGAGAGTAAGAGTAGCACACAAGTTGCCAATAATCGCTCTTCGGGTAAGGCCAATCCAGCCACTGGAACTCGCCGACAACGAAGCCAGTCCTTGAATTCTACTAAACGAAGCAGCACACCACAAAATGTTACAACTCGTCGCTCTCCTTCGCAGGAGGGTACAAGGGAAAAGAGACGAGGGTCAAACACAGACATTGTGAACATGGAATTCGAAGATTTTATGCTCCCTCAGTATCTGGGAAATATGTATGGAAGCAACGGGCTGAGCAAGGTGGGCGTAAACGCCTCAGATCAAAAGCAGCAAAAGGACGGAGAAAACCAAACCCATACTTCAGACAGTACGAACCGAATGCATCATATTCACTTCCTTCCTCATGGCTTCTTACTAACGCTTATGGCCACAGTTTTGTCGTGGGTGGGACTGGGGCTAGCTGTTTTGAGCCGCGTGTCATTGAACTTTGTGAGGTTGGAAACGCCCTGGCATATCGCTGCGCTCTACGAAGACGTCTCGTCGTTGGGAATCATTCATGCGGGAATTTGTTACAATGAAACAATGACTACCATTAGAGATCCTTCGAAAGTTGGTTGTTTCAAACTTCCCTTAGCCAGCAACGATGCCCTCGATGACCCCATCCTGAGTGTCTCCGCAGCGTTTGCTTCGGTTTCGGTCGCCTTGGGCTTCATGTTGTGTTTATCCATTACTGCTTCCTTTTGTTGGCAAACTATCAACCTCAAGGCAACTGGAGCTGGCTATCTGTTTCTTTACTGCTTTCAATCTCTATCGTTTCTGTTTTTTGACAGCGACCTTTGTGAGGTCTACCAGTGCAAGGTTGGTACCGGTTGTCTGTACTGCATTGGGGCCAGTCTTTCATGGATCATCACGTTTCTCGTATGTGGCAAGATGGAATCGAACAGATCCAGAAGAGAATTTGCCCAAGAACGGAGACGGAGAAAGAAGAAGGCCGCGAAAGAGGCCGTGAAACAACAATCCATTGTGCGACGTTCTGAGGGGACAATCATGACAGAGCGCCTATCGTCGACTTTGTCAACTTTCAGTGATGAACAGACATTTGATCTGGATGAGGAATATGCGTCCCCACCGGAGAAACCAAGGAGATATTCTTCATCCTCAGGTATTGCACGGCAACATGAAAGCATCATTACTCTCGGTCCTTCCAGTAGCCACTGTGCTGGGTATTCTTCTACCTCATCGATTGGATCTTTTTCAATGGACGACACGCTTGATCACCGTACTCGAGGTCGTCTCGAATACCAGGGAAAGGTTGTGGGAAACCGAGGTAGAGGAAGATCTAGACCGAAAAAGTCAAGTCGTGAAGGAGCCGTACGGCGTTCGTCGAGCCGGACAAGTCGTGAAGGAGACATGCGGCGTTCGTCGAGCCGGACAAAGGAACGAAGCGCATCGGCAAGGAGGCGATCAACGAGTAGACCGCGACATACATCAATGAACTACAAAGACCAAAACCTGCCACATGCGAAAAAAGCTGCTACGAAAGTGCAACCGATGGTAGACGCCCCGAGGAAGGCTACACTGACGAAAACGCAATCAGCCGGCGCACAGATTTCTAATGGCAAATTGCTACCCAGGGATGATGGACCAGGATATGTTACTTCTTACTACGATATTTGAGGAGAGCTCATGTTTTTTCCAAATAATCAATTCGAGAGCGATGGGGAAGCGAAGCAGATTTATTATTAGCATGCAATGTTCATATTAGATTGAAGGTGTTCTGATGTGAACAGGGAAACGAATCGATTCGTTCGGGAGACAAAGTAAAACTTAAGCACAAAGCGACAGTTTCTAGATTTATTTCAATACTTAAGAAATACTTTTTTGGGACAAAATAAGATTTTAAAAATACCAAGCTATCGCTCACGCCCATCGTCAGGGTCATCGAAATAGGTGCCCCCTCTCATTTCCAAGTCGTAGGTAGCAACAGCAGTGCGATTCTTATACCGACTGCGTCGATACCACAGCAACGCTCCAATAAGGCACACCACCCCTAATACAGCTCCCCCAACTATCTGCATCTGCTGATTTTTTGATAGTGCCTCTCCACCGTAGTCCGCTCCGCTGTTAGTGCTCTCGAGGCTCTCGATAGCATAGTTGGTCACGTTGGTAGGGCAGGTCGGACAAGAGGGGCATTGGCCGCCTTCTGTGGCACGATCCAAATGTTGAGGACTGTATTGAAAAGCACCTTCCCCACCGTAGACGAAAAGCCTGATCATATCAATTGCAACGTCGGGGACGTCCATTGGTACCTATAACACGTTTTTCAAATGTAAGACGCCGTGTAACTTATATCATAGAGTACGAGATACGAAGAATCATACGTCATTTTCGAAACTGACTCACCATATGTCCTGAATCCATCACTTTTAGGTACAAAAGATTGTTGAATTCTTTGATATAACCGTTGATATTGTCACCAGGTTGTGACTTGGATTTCCACGCCGCTCTGGATGCTTTAACCCATTCCTCTTTGTGTTTCCAGTTCAGTTTCTCCAACAGGATTTCATTGCCAACATGGTTGCAAATTAAGTCTGTGATACCGTTGAAAAAGAGCAAGCGAACTTTTCCATCGTCTCCTTCATGTTCAAGAACTTTGATAACTTCATTAACAACACCCAGTCCATCTTGATGTGACAATGCATCGTATGGCGGATTGGTGCATTCTTGATACACTTGACCAGCTTGTCTGGAAGGTGTTGCATGAATTGCTTCCAAAGCTTCCTGCATGGTGGCTGACGACATGCCAGCGGCACTGCCAATACCACCCAGATACGTCTCGACTGTTTTGTGGCCGGGCGGAAACGTTCGTGCGCCCCTCCGTGATTCGACCTGTCGAATGTCATACTGACTAACTTTGAAACTGCTTTTGGAACCGTAGGACTGTTCCACAACGTCATCCAGCAGATTGAAGCAAACTGCACTAGAGTAGCGCCCCGCATTGAGCGAGGCTTGACATTTTGCTTCTTCTTCCGCCAAGGCGTTCATTTGGGCTCTTCCAATGATTCCATGCCCGTAAGCGGCTTCTGCGGCTGCATATTGATGGAAGGGGTCCATCCATCCATTTCCAATTGCGGCGCCAGAGAGAGGTATATAAATTCCACTACTAGTCGCAGCTGCTTCTGACTTGTTTTCAGAGGCAGCAGCAGCACTGTCGGTTACCTGCTTGATTTGTTCATTTTGATCCAAAATATACGCCATCATGCTGGGGATGTAGTGCCCTGCATGAGATTCGCCTGAAAAGTAGAATCCCCTATTCACTCGTTGATTGGCGCCAACGAATTTGTCCGAGTGGACGGAAAAGAATGACTGCAAAAAATGATAAAAGTCGACATTCACCTCCAAATCATTGCGAGGGTACTTTTTGGAGGTGGTAAAGCTCAAGCCTGTTCCAACGGGTTGATCTATATACAAGGTATAAGCCGGCACCTTGTGCCAACTGTGTTCCGCCGGTACTAACTGAAAATTTCCCGTTCCTTCTTTTTCTTCAAAACGTAAGGGGCCATTTTCAAGAAATAATCCATCCATACTCGAGCATCCTGGTCCGCCATTCAACTGCATTACATTTTTGAGAAGTTAATGACAAAGAGATTTTGTTTGTGAGACACAGCAATTTCGTTAACCATTAATTTCCAAGCAACCACATATAACTCAGCAAGTGAGTGAGCATCCATGCCATGCTTACCCAGACAATCAATGGGATATCACTGTCTGCCTTCTCTCCACCTTGCGAAGTATCCGGGGCGAACAACCAATAAAAGAGATACTTATCGCCACTATCCGAGGCCGGTAAGAGCCCCGCCCAATGCTGGGTAGGAAATACGCCTTCGGACATGAGTGGCAAGGATCGGACCAGATGATCATCCGGACTCGTCGGCAGAGGTACGTCAACGTTGGCCAAGGTTCGATGATGGTGGTGGCGGTGGACATTTGAGTGGTAATGGCTGCTGCTGTTTCGACTGCTGCTGCTGCTGCTGCTGCCATCATGGATCCCATCAAAGAACGATACCGACGACAGCACTTCGTCAGCGACAGACCGCTGCGTGCTCGGGAGACGCCGGAATGCCACGACGGTACTCAGAGTGCATGTTGTGACAACGGCCCAAAAGAAGAAAGTCGACCTTCTACGACTACTACAAATTGTGACCATTGTGCCGATCTTTCTTTTCTCTGTGCTTGAATAGGCGACCCGCTTGCACAATCAAACAACAGAACTACGGTACGTCCTGTAATGCTGTATGGTGAATTTAGGATGACCGCGGTTTCTACAGTTGAATAGATGTTGCTATGGTGTATTGTAGCATCTGTGCGCATCCAAATGAAAACCAATCACAGCTGCAACGGGAACAGCAACGGCTATCAAATCCACACCACACTTACTACAGCTTGCCAGCACTTGCATGGCAGACGCACAATGACAATTGGCAGGGACATCGGGAAATCAAACTTTATGCTCATGGCCACGGGAAGGGCAGGGCTCAGGCTATGACCCATTCTTCAAACACACTGCTTTGCTAACTGCACCTACTACACTTAGAGGTAGACCATGTTTACCCCGATTTGGAGGTCCATTGGCTGCTGCCTGGCTCGCTATAAAAAACTGTCTGCAGCAAGATCCGGCAAAGATAATTCAGTCGTGCGTCATCAGTCACTCTTGAAACATGCTCTTGAAACTCTTGCTGTCTCTTGAAACCTCTTGAAATGCTCTTAAAACGAGCTGCTATCTCTTGAAACTCTTGAAATGCGCATGAAACTCTTGAAACCCTTGAAACTCTTCAAACGCCCGGCATGCAATCATTAAGTGCAAAACGCCCTTTAATTCCATTTTGAAACTTGAGCGCCGGCCGATGCTCTTCAAACTCTTGAAACGCTCTTGAAACTCTTGCCATCTCTTAAAACCTCTTGAAATGTGCTTGAAATGAGTTGATGTCTCTTGAAACTCTTGAAATGCGCCTGAAACTCTTGAAACACGCCCGGCGTGCA
>Ga0163144_10027210_pt1 | contig 11083 bp, 11 predicted proteins | sample OliLak19BULKMAT1_FD_123175 | JGI IMG/M metagenome (GOLD analysis project Ga0163144, IMG submission 123175) | Freshwater microbial mat bacterial communities from Lake Vanda, McMurdo Dry Valleys, Antarctica - Oligotrophic Lake LV.19.BULKMAT1 | ecosystem: Environmental > Aquatic > Freshwater >... | reverse complement strand
CGCCAATCCTGAACAGCGTCAACCTGGTCGACACCACAACAGCAATGTTCAACTTCCTCGATGGCTCGCCCGACCATCACCGAACTCGATCATCAGACCATCGAATTGACTGATCACACTCACGTGGAGCGGTTCTGGCGATCCATCAAGTACGAAAAGATCTTCCTCCACGCCTATGACTCGGTCGCCCAGGCCCGGGCGGGGATCGCGCGGTACATTGATTTCTTCAACACCGCGCGGCCGCATTCTTCGCTGGACGCCAAGACCCCGGACGAGTTCTACTTCGCGACGCTGCCGGCGATCCAACGGGCAGCATGAGCGGTGAACACGAGTTGCCCACCGCGTCGGCCGTGCGTCCGTCGCAAGCGACGCACGACCGCCGCCGTGGACAACTCTCCACCGATATCAAACCCGCAGGGCTCCACTTATCGAAGCCGATTCGGTGTTCGAACAACCGGAGCCACCTCTGAGCTCCTCTCAAACACACGCAGACCCTCGTTTCTGAGCTAATTGCTCTTTTTACGTTGTGTCTCCCTCAGGCTGGCAAGACACAATCTCGCCCAGCATAGTGTAATTTGGACCGCTGAGTCTGCCAACCGGTCGAAGGCGGGACGCGTCTATCCTGTAATCATTGATAAGATCGTCCCGTATGTGAAAGGAAATCACTTTACCAATTATAAATTCGTCACCTCTTGGGGATAGTTTTATCGTTCGATGCAGTTGACATTCAAGGGCTGCCGGCGCGGCACGGAGACGTGGAGTGTTAACGTAGAGGCTGGGGACTGTATCTAGGTTCAGCGTCTCCGTTTCGCTAATGTCGGTAGGAAATGCTCTGCTGCTGAGGTGGATGGCTTCGATCATGTGATCGCTAGCGATATTGACGACGAAATCCCGGCTGCGGCGGATATTTTGGGCTGTATCTTTACGTAACCCGTTCCGGAGACTGATATTTACTCCAACCATGGGCGGCGATATCGAGACGTAATTAAAAGCGCTGAATGGCGCAAGATTAACGCGCCCAGCGGCCGACATGGTTGTTATCCAGGCGATGGGACGAGGTATGATGAGACCAGTTAGTAGCTTATAAGAGTTACGCTCGTCTAGGTTTTCGGCTTCGATATCCATCGGTGACTTACATTACATATATTAGAGGATCTGGGGTAATTCGCCCCTACCCTAACTCAAGGGGATTCGCGCGGCGCCTGTGGACAGGTCTGGCGGCAGTAGCCGAATCGTCGTGCCACAGGCTCAACGATAGACTTGATTAGCGACCTACCTCAGCCACACGGATGGCCGAGGCAGGGGTGGGGGTTGTAAGGCAAGCGGCGCGCAGCAGGCGGGCAAGGATGGAGTGACCTTGCCTCGTTTCAACGTACACCAGGCTAAGCAGCCATAAGGCTGCATTCTGCGTCGATCGGCGTTTCATAACCGATGGACGAATGGATGCGCTGGCGGTTGTAGAAGCCTTCCGGTGCAAGAGTATTGCGCCAGACACTACTGCGAACACGCATACAGCACTCGCTCCGGTGTCGCCGGAGCATCGAGTTGCGGCCGCGCTACACCGCTTGCGCGTACCGCTTCCAAAAGCGCTTGATGAACAGAAATTGCAAGTATCAGCGGCGGCTCCCCAACGGCCTTTGAAAGATAAGGTGTCGCCGCCCTAAACTCAGGGTTGTCCATCAGCTTAACCGTTACCTCAGTCGGGCGATCGCCTATAGCGGGAATCTTGTAAGTCGAGGGTGCGTGCGTTCGCAGTCGCCCTCCTGCATCCCACCACAACTCTTCGGTCGTAAGCCAACCCATGCCCTGAATAAACCCACCTTCAATTTGGCCAATATCTATAGCTGGGTTAAGCGATTGCCCAACGTCATGGAGAATATCCACGCGCTCCACCCGATATTCTCCTGTCAAGGTGTCAATGACCACTTCCGAAACGGCGGCGCCATATGCGAAATATAAAAATGGCGTTCCCCTAAAGGCCTCATGATCGAATCCGATACCAAGGGTTTTATAGAATCCAGTCGCCGACAACGGCACTCGATGCAGGTACGCGCAGGCGACCAAATCTTCAAAACGAATCGGTCGGTCGGCGACTAACACTTGATCGTTTAAAAAAACTATTTGCTCTGGATCGACGGAATAGTATTCCGCGGCGAATTTGATCAGCCGACGCTTCAGCTCATCGACTGCTTGCATCGCTGCCATTCCGTTTAAATCTGTGCCGGCCGATGACGCTGTCGCGGATGTGTTTGGGACCTTCTCTGTGGTCGTGGCTGTAATCTTCACGCGAGCAAGCTTTACGCCAAACCCGTTTGCAACGATTTGGGCGACCTTCGTGAAAAGGCCCTGCCCCATTTCGGTGCCACCATGGTTTAGCCCGATACTTCCGTCTTTGTAGACGTGGATCAACGCTCCCGCCTGATTCAAATGTAAACGGCTAAAGCAGATCCCCATCATGACGGGCGTTAGAGATATGCCCCGCCTGAGACTGCCGTTACGTCGATTGAACTGTTCAATCGCGCTGCGTCGCTGAAAGTAGTTTGATTGGTGCTCGAGCTGAGCAATGATCCCAGGGAGAATGAAGTTCTCCACACGCTGACCGTAGTGTGTAGTGTCGCCCCCATGACGATATAAGTTACGCTTCCTCACCTCTAATGGGTCTTTGTCGAGATAGTGCGCGATGTCCAGTATCACCCGTTCGATCCCGATTACGCCTTGCGGGACGCCGAATCCTCTGAACGCTGTATCGGATGCCGTGTTTGTCTTGCACCGGTAGGACTCAACCGAGACGTGCTCAAGATAATAAGCATTGTCGCAATGGAAAATGCCGCGGTCCGCTACTGCTCCTGAGAGATCAGCCGCAAATCCGCATCTGACCTTTTGGACGAACCTGACGGCTTGAATACGGCCAGTCTCATCAAACCCAACCTCGTAGTCAGTGTCAAACGCGTGGCGCTTGCCGGTAATGCACATGTCGTCATCGCGGTCGAGACGAATCTTTACTGGGTGTCCCGTTTGCGATGCCGCTAACGCTGCGATTGCGGCGAACTGCGTCGCCTGCGTCTCCTTACCTCCAAAGGCGCCACCCATGCGCCTGACCTCGACTGCGACCGACGCATCGCTGACGGCAAGTACACGGGCGCAGACATGCTGAATCTCACTCGGATTCTGGGTCGAACAGAGGATTACGACATCTCCGTCCTCCTTGGGGATGGCGAGAGATACTTGGCCTTCAAGATAAAAGTGTTCTTGCCCGCCTGTCGCAATAGAACCGGTCAACCGGTGAGGTGCGCTCTGCAACACTCTCTCCGGATCCCCCTGGCGGAACGTTCGGGGAGGCAAGACGAAGCTCTTCGCCTGCATCGCCTGATCTATCGTCAGGATTGGCTCCAGAAGCTCGTAATCGATGGCTGCCTTGCGCGCAGCGGCTTTGGCACTATCGATCGTATTCGCGATAACCGCGAACAACGGCTGTCCTACGTACTGGACGAGATCCTTTGCGAACAGCGGTTCGTCGCCGGCATGGATGCAGCTAATGTCGTTTTCCCCCGGAACGTCTTCGGCGGCTAGCACCGCAACTACGCCTGGCTCCGCCCGTACGTCGTGCAACTGGATACGGCTGACGCGTGCATGAGCATGGGCGCTCTGCCCAATATAGGCATAAAGCGTCCCGTTGGGTTCTGGGAGGTCGTCCACATACGCGGCCCTTCCCGAAACGTGTTTTATACCGCTATCGTGCCCCACTGCGACGCCGACAGTCAAACCAATTTCCACGTCATCGCGCTTCATGATGTCTCCCGTACTCGCGACGCGCCAAACTTACTGGCTCGCCCGACAACGATTCCAGAAAGAACTTCTGAAGCAAATTTCCGGCCACACGCGTCCGGTACCCCGCGCTTGCGCGCCAATCGGATAGAGGCTCGTAGGAGCCTCGTAGGATCTCCGTTGCAAGGCTTATATTCTCGCCTGACCAAGGTCGCGCTCGCAGAAATCCTTCGCAGTTCAATGCTCGCATTGGAATACCAGCCATGCCTCCAAAGCATATGCGCACTTCACGCACAAACTCGCGCCCGGGCGAGTCCCAGCTAACATTAAAGGCTGCGCAGACAGCAGATATGTCTTGGTCGAAACGCTTGGAAACCTTATAGACCCTCAATAGAGAGTTAGGACCGAGTCTCGGAACAAATACAGACTCGATGAACTCAGACGGTTTCCGATCTTGCGTGCCGTAGGCTAGATAGTAGTTTTCGAGTTTTATGTCCCTCACTTGGGTGCCAAGTCTAAGCCTCAGATGCGCATCCGCAGCGATAAGAGCTGGTGGCAAGTCGCCGATGGGAGATCCATTTGCGATGTTCCCCCCTACCGTGCCAACGTTGCGGACTTGAACGCAGCCGAAACGGTGGAGGACTTCGCTCATTCCGGGATAGAGTTCTTCCAAGACTCGCCGAGCGTCTTCGACTGTAACGCCCGCACCAATTCGGACGCCCTGTTCGGATTCGTCAACAGAGTTGAGGGCTTCGATCTTGCCAATGTGCACCAAGACAGCCGGTCGCGCTTGCTTCTTGGTAACCAACAGGCCAAGGTCCGTACCGCCTGCCAAGATCGTAGCCTCGGGATATGTCGCGAGGGTTGACGCTAGCTCTAGAACACCGCGTGGAGCGATAAAGAGCCGCCCTTTTGAGCGCACTTCCAGCGGCTCCCCATGGGCTGTACTTTGGAGCAGGGACTTCAGCGCTGCTTTCAGGTAATCTGGGTCGTCGTCCACCACCCCCTCACCCAGGTTAGGCACTGAAAGAGCCTGCACCGCAGCGTTAATGATGGGGGTGTAGCCAGTGCACCTACATAAATTCCCAGCCAACAGATCATCAATATCTTGTCTGTGAGGCGGCACATGATTCTGCCTTCCCGCGTACAAGGACATGACAAAGCCTGGCGTGCAGAAACCACATTGAGAGGCATGTTCCGCCACCATCGCCCGCTGCACTGGATGCAGATCGCGGCCGTTTGATGTTAGACCCTCGACCGTGATTAACGCCTTGCCATCCAGACAACCCATGAAATGTATACAGGTGTTGACGGCGCGGTAGGAAATGGCTTCTCCAGCGAGCTCCGCGACGACTGACGTGCACGCGCCGCAGTCGCCCTCCGCACACCCTTCTTTTGTGCCCACCAAGCCCTCGCTCTCTCGCAAGTAGCGCAGGACAGTCAGCTCTGGCGGTATTCCCTGGAGGGATCTACGCTGGCCGTTCAGTACGAAATCAATCGATGTTCTCATTTCTTAACACTAATACGTTAGTGGCAATCTGGTTTCCTCACGGGTGAGCTGAGTTAACCACCTTAGCTATTATGCGAAAGCGAGGGCCGTGATTTTCTCCGCGTTGATCAACGTGTGTCCTCGTACTATTTGCTCCAAATGATGAGCGTCCTTGTATTCGATGGTGTCAAGAATTTTCTGGTGCTCGAGACCATCTATCTCCAGTTCACAGCTTTGCTCGTAGTAGTGGCTGTAATATGGCATGAGCATCAGACGCAGTCTTTCCGTTTGCTTTAAAAGCAGCGGCCGCTGGCTGAGCGATGAGAGATAATTATGGAAGCTATCATGGAATGATATCCATCTAGTGAGGTCACTAGACGCACGTCTCATTTGAGCCGCGCGATGTCGTAACTCTTCTACTTCCGCCGCGGATATGTTGGGAACCGCGAGGCGAGCCGCGAGTCCTTCTAGTACGGACCGCATTTCCATAAGTTGCATGACTTCGCTTGGCGAGTATGCAGCTATGGAGGCTCCTCTGTTAGACGAGATCACGACGGCGCCATCGCCCTCTAAACGTCGTAGCGCATCCCTAACAGGCATCCTGCTGATGCCAAGTGCTTCCGCAATCGCCTCGGTGGGAATTCGCTTACCGGGCGTCAGCCTCTTGGCTAGGATGGCGTCTAGCACGTATCGATACGCTTGCTCGACGGGCGAGAGACTCTTGTCTACCGTAGACTCGATCAGGGTGAGAGAGGTCATTTGAGTGCGATATATCCGTTTACGAGATGGTGGTACACATCCGTTAACGCCAATAAGTCCTCTATGAGTACGTGCTCCTCGTTCGAGTGAAACTGTTCGATCTCGCCCGCTCCGAGCATTACTGCTTCTATTCCTTGCTTGCCAAAGTAGCCAGCGTCGAGCGCGAAGTTGCAGTAGATTGCCTCAGGTGCTGGTTGCCCTGCCGCGTTAAAAGCAACTTCCAGTTGCCTGAAGAGTTCTGAACCAGTGTCGAGCTCGTTCGGGTACATTACCGGCCCGAGTTGATAGCTGACAGTCCAAGGTGGCTCCAAGTGAACCGCATCGCGTATGCGCTCAAGCGCCTGCTCAGGAGCCTCTCCCGGCAAAAGGCGCCGGTCGAACGTTACACGAACTTCATCGGGCACCGTGTGTGTGGCCTTCGGTTGACTATCGATGGCTGTGGGAGTGAGGGTAGGCATCCCGAATGCGGGATGTGCAGGTACCCCCAAGTCAAGTGCTTTGAGTTGGCGCAGGATGTCGCAGGCCCCCGAAATCGCGTTGACCCCATCCCATGGCGCGGAACTATGGGCCGTCTTGCCCTTTACGATGACGTCGAAATCAATCCGACCTTTGTTCCCGACCGCGACCTTGTTATTCGTTCCAACACATACTACGACTGCATCGGGAGAGTGTCCAAGAAACTGAGTGACGCTTGCCACGGCATCGTGACGTCCCGTCTCGCCGGCGGTTGTCACTACCAACACCAATCGACCTTGCAACCTCGTCCCGTTAGAGACGATATCTTCAATCGCCCCGCAGATGGCGGCGAGTGAAGTCTTTTGCTCCGCGACGCCTCGACCGCGTACAGCTTTGCCTCGAGGTGTATCGATCAGTGCGGCAGCGAATGGATCCTTCATGCGTGCCGCCGGGTGGGTCATGGCATACGCCACAAACATGATCGACCGACCGCTGCCCCCCTCACCTAGCTCAACAACAAGGTTTCCCATCGGGTCGAACTTCGGTGTCAATCCCATTCGCCTCAGTTCGGGATCCACACAGTCTTTGATGAATGCCCGAACTGCCGGATCATGCTCCTGGAGCTCCGTCTGTTCGCTTGGAAATCGCACGTAGCGCTGAAGTCGTTTTACAAGGCGCAATGTACGCCGATCGGAAGCTGTTTCGCTGTTGGTCATCGTTGCGATCTATTGAGGACATCGATCAATGGAAGGGGCGGCTCACAGTGCACTGCCTCGCTTGCGGCCTCGCGTTAAGATAGGCTACGTTTATACACTCTGTCAAGCCCACGCGGCTCTCGTGCGAACAACCGAACGAGGTCTGACAATAGGAGAACAGAGCGAGAAGCGCCTGACGATCAGGGGAAACCCGCGGGCGATTTGATTGTATATATGGATACACTGTCGGCAGTGATGCGCAAGCGGCGTCCGCCCTCGCCTGATGCCCCTTTGGTGCGTAAGCACGCTTTAGCCGATGAGCACGTTCGATCAAGTTCTAGCACCTGTTGTCTTCAACCGTCACTTAACAGGCGACTATTGGCTACTAGAAGTCGAGGCACCGAGTGTTTCGGGTCGACTCGTCCCGGGGCAGTTCGTTAGCATTCGAATAGGGGATGGTGGTGGGCCGTACCTCCGGCGACCCTTCAGCGTTTATCGAGTCAGCCCCGATCGTCGTCGACTCCAGGTTGCGTACAAAGTCATAGGGGCTGGCTCCCGCCTCATGACGCGCATGCCGGAAGGGGGCCAATGCGACCTGGTGGGGCCTTTCGGGCGCGGTTTCAAGTTGCCCGATCACGCTAGAAGGATTGGGGTCGTGGGCCGAGGCATCGGAATCGCTGCTCTACCTACTCTGGTCGATGCAGCGGCAGCGCGTGGCATCGAAGTCAGAGCGTTCCTGAGTGCTAGGACAAGGTCGAATTTGGTCGGCTTGGACATCTTCGAGTCTTTGGGTATCTCCGCAGTGACGCATACAGACGAGGAAGCCGCGGGTCAACTGGTCAGTGAGCGACTCATCGCCGCGTCGCAAACTATGGACTTTGACGGCCTCTACGTTTGCGGATCGAATCGCTTAGCCCGCGCCGTACATGATCTGGCGGCGCGAAAATCGATCCTCGCCGAAGTGGCAATGGAGCAACACATGGCCTGCGGTTTCGGCGATTGCCACGGTTGTGTAATACCGGTGAACTTAAACCGCGCGGGAGGAGAATGCGCCCTGCGCGAGGTCTGCCACTACGGCCCCGTATTCGACACTTGGGAGATCGTGGATGCTAACGCAAACGCTTGAAGTGTCCATTTCGAGCATACGGATGAAGAATCCGCTCACGGTAGGTTCGGGAACCTACGGTCACCACGGCCACTTTAGTCAGTACTTCCCTGTTGAGGTCATGGGCGCATTGTTTCCCAAGACGATCCGCAGCTATCGCTGGCCTGGGAATCCAGCGCCGAGGATCCATGAGGTCGCAGCCGGCTTGCACAGCTCCGTGGGGATTCCATGCAACGATTGGAGCTATTTCGTCGAGCATGACGTTCCGATACTAAAATCGCTTGATCTACCGATCGTACAAAGCATTATTGGCAGAACGGAAGACGAATACGTCAAGCTGGCGAGCGAGTGCTCCGCCTTGGGAGTGTTCGCGGGGCTGGAGCTCAACCTTTCGTGTCCAAACATCAAAGAGGGCGGGCTCGATTTCGGCTATGACCCTAAGGCTTCGCGTCGTCTAGTTGAGCGGGTTCGGAGGGTAACGCAGTTGCCTGTTATCGCGAAGCTTGCTCCCGACTATTCTTCGTTGACCGAAGTCGCGAAGTCAGTCGAAGCCGCAGGGGCGGATGCAATTTCACTCGTTAATGCACCGCGCGCAATGTGCATCGACTATCGCACCCGAAGACCAATAATCGGAAACAAGGTTGGTGCGTTGTCGGGCGCAGCAATTAAGCCGATGGCGGTTTACATGGTCTGGGATGTCTACCGTGCTGTCAAAATTCCCATCATTGGCATGGGCGGTGTTAGCGACTACCGTGATGTTATAGAATTCATGGCGGCAGGCGCCCGAGCCGTCGCATTTGGTACGGTTAACTATGTCGACCCCTTGGCGCTCCCGAAAGCGCTTAGTGACCTGACGGATTGGCTCGCCGAGAACGACATCCATGATATCAATGATCTTGTAGGGGCGGCCCACCAGGAACCTCGAGTACTGGAAGAACTCCGCGTTCGATCGGCATTAGCTTAATCGGCTTTTGCTCAGTAACTGTACCACCACTAGGAGAAGCACATGTTAGCAGCAAGGATCACCGCGGGACTCGCCCTGGCGCTCGCGTTCGCCTCATTCTCTGCCGCCGCGCAGACCGTCATCCGTTTTTCGCATACGCAGCCCGAAACGATGACCTCGGGCTCGCATGCGATGGCCGTTGTATTTAAGGATATTGTGGAGTCTGGGTCGGGGGGGAAAATCGTCGTGAGGATCCAAGGCGCTAACGCGGCAGGCGACGAGCGTCAGCAGATCGAGAAGGTGAGGAATGGCATAAACCAGATGTCGGCTAACAGCGAGATCACTCAACCTTCCTTTTTTGAGCCTGCGAAGGTTTTGGGTATTCCGTTTCTCTTCAGTTCAGACGCTATTGCGTGGAAGGTGCTGGATGGCGAGTTTGGACAGAAATACGCTGAAGGCTTCCGAATGAAGGTGGGAGTTCGGATTCTAGGTCATATAAACGCGGGGTATCGCAGCATTTTCAATTCGAAGCGGGAGATTAATACGCCGGCAGATCTAAAAGGCCTCAAGATACGAGTCGGGGAGAACCCAATTCACATCGAGATGATGAAGGCGCTCGGGGCGAGTCCTACCCCTATCGCTTGGCCTGAGGTCTATACGTCGCTCCAGCAAGGTGTTGTCGATGGAATGGAGAACCCGCCCAGTCTCTTTTACGCCATGAAGTTTTACGAGCACCAGAAGTATCTGACACTTGATAAGCACCTGTTCAGCGTTCATACGCTGTTCATAAACGATGCATTCTACAATGGTCTCCCGGCTGACCACAAAGTATTAATAACCGAAGCCGCGAGAGTTGCGATTGCTGTCGGGCGCTCGACGACGTATCTTGCTGAAAAGGCTTCGCTCGACCAGTTGAGAGAGAAGGGCATCAAGATTCACATCCCCACTGCCGGAGAATACGCGAAGTTCAAAAGCGCCGGCCGTCCTTCAGCAGAGAAGCTTGTCCGCGACCAAATTGGAGACGAGTGGGTAGACCTTATCGGGAAGAATATTGACAAAGAAGAGGCTAGCCTACGAGCGGGTAAGTGACGCAGCGGCGGAGAAGAGGAGACTGAAACGGCTTCGCATTGGGGATGCTCCGCGTCCAAAGATTCGTTCAAGCCCGCTGCCTGTGTGGCAAGTTCGCACGACCATCTGGACGAGATGGGCGCATCGAATCACCTTTAACCGACCAAAGGATTTAACACCGATGCTCTGGGGACAACGTATAGATTCAGCGATAACCGACGTGAGTCGATGGCTGATGGTCACGTTACTGTGGGTGATGCTTGGTTCAATCTCCCTCGGAGTATTTTTCCGCTACTTTCTCGGCGACGCAATCGTTTGGTCAGAAGAGGTTGCTAGGTTCTCAATGGTTTGGGTTTCGTTTCTAGCGGGGAGCTTGACGTTCAGATTGGGGGGTCATGTCGCAATCCTGTACTTCCGCGATCTTCTTCCAAAGCCACTGGACCGCGCGGCCGGCACTCTAACGGCGATGATAATCGCGGCATTTCTGCTGGTCTTAATCGTGACCGGGGCCCAAATGGTGGCGCAAGTTGCGGAGCAGAGGTCCGCAGCGCTAGAGATTTCCATGGCGATTCCGTATTCGGCGCTGCCGATCGGCGGTATCCTGATGCTCTACCAGATGATTCGAGTGTTGTTGGTGACGGGTACGATATCTGTTCGAAGTGACAGTGACGAGCCTCCTCTGAACGCGGAATGAGGTGAAATGCTGTGATCAGCGCTCTTCTGTTTGGAAGTATGGCCATCTTTATGGTCCTTGGTGTGCCCGTCATATTCGCCGTCGGAATGGCCGCGTTGGCGGGTATGGT
>Ga0163144_10027207_pt1 | contig 11084 bp, 8 predicted proteins | sample OliLak19BULKMAT1_FD_123175 | JGI IMG/M metagenome (GOLD analysis project Ga0163144, IMG submission 123175) | Freshwater microbial mat bacterial communities from Lake Vanda, McMurdo Dry Valleys, Antarctica - Oligotrophic Lake LV.19.BULKMAT1 | ecosystem: Environmental > Aquatic > Freshwater > Lake... | reverse complement strand
GCTCCGCCCCTTTGGACGCGCCGTCTCGACAGTCTCTTCCTGCATCCATTTATCGGGCCGCTCACATTCCTCGCGGTCGTCGTCGCCGTTTTTCAGACCATTTTCAGCGGGGCAAAACCGTTGATGGATGGCGTCGAAACCGCCATCGCAACGTCGGGCAATTGGATTGGGGCGGCCATCCCCGATGGCGTTCTGCGCGGATTTGTTATCGATGGTATTTGGGCTGGTGTGGGTTCGGTACTCATTTTCCTGCCGCAAATCCTCCTCCTCTTCCTGTTCATAGGTATTTTGGAGGATTCCGGTTACCTTGCCCGCGCCGCGCTGATCGCGGACCGCACCATGGCCCTCGTCGGTCTTCAGGGGAAGGCGTTTATCCCTCTACTCTCCGCATATGCCTGTGCGGTGCCGGCGATCATGGCGACTCGATCCATCGAAAATAAGCGAGATCGCCTGGCGACGATTCTGATCGCGCCGTTCATGACGTGTTCCGCCCGGTTGCCGATTTATCTGTTGGTAATCGCCGCCTTCGTTCCTGATCAACCGCTCCTCGGCCCGCTCCTGGGCACCCAGACAGCCGCCATGTTGGGGCTCTACGTTTTGGGCTTCGTCGCAGCAATCGCTACCGCCCAACTGCTTCGCTCCACAGTCCTTCGGCGCCAGCAGAGCGTCTTCGTCCTTGAATTGCCACCCTATCGGATGCCCAACATACGGTCGCTATTCCTGCGGCTCTACGACCGCGCAGTCGTCTTTCTGAAGCGCGCCGGCACGGTTATACTGCTCGTTTCCGCATGCCTATGGGTGCTGGCCCATCTGCCCTACGAGAACGGCCAGCCGGCAAAGCTCGAGCAGAGCTACGCCGGTCAGATCGGCCATCTGGTCGAACCCGCTATCCGGCCATTGGGTTTCAATTGGAAAATCGGCGTAGGCCTGATTACTTCGCTCGCCGCCAGGGAAGTGATCATCGGCACTCTCGGGACCATTTACGGCATCGAAAACGCCGACAAGGATTCCGTCTCGTTGCAACAAGCCCTTCGGCAGGACCTGTCTCCCGCCGCTGCCGCATCGCTTCTCGTCTTCTTTGCCTTCGCCATGCAGTGCTTCTCCACTGTCGCCGTCGTGCGAAGAGAGACCGGGAGCTGGTTTTGGCCCTCCGTGCAATTTATTTATATGACCGTTTTCGCCTACCTATCCGCCTGGGGTACCTATCTGTTTCTGAATCGATAGTCACGGGTGGTCCTACTGAGCGGACCAAGGCGGCAGTATCGATTCCAGTAAATTCAATGGGTTGCGCGGAATCATCCGTACTAAGTAGGTTCGGCAGACCGCCCGCCGCTGACGCTGCGTACTGGCGCGTACCAGATTCTAAGTAAACCAATTTTCCATTCCTGGATACGAGGCGGGTCGCAAAAATCCAAGCATGCGATCAATGCACTCACTTTCTCTCGCTCTCTTCCTGTCCTCCGCAACCTGGGCGTTGCCGAGTTTTCCGGTGGTCTTCCAGGACGAACTGGATTCGCAGAACAGCAACGATGTAATCGGCAATCCGAACGAGTTCGAAATCGACTATCTAAGGCTCGCGGGAATCAACGGCAACACCTTGCAGATCGATATTCGATTCAACTACGGCGGCGGCGCCAGTCTCAACCCATTCGATATCAGCAGCACGTTTCCTACACTCAGAGTCGGCGACCTCTTCCTCCGCACCAACGCCAACACCTACGCTTTCATCCTGAACAGCCACGACGGCCTCTCCACCAACGGTCTCTATCAAATCGCCGCGACCCAGAGCGCCCAGACGGTTCTAGGAAATCCTTCCGGAAGTTACCGCCCAGCGGCACGGGTGTGGGCTGACCCCGCCGGCGCGCAACTCCTCTCCACCGGCAGCAGCACCATTACCACGGTGAATGGCGCCAGCACATTTCTCCTCGCCACCCTCTACTTGCCGCTTACCGGCAACACCTTGGCCGACCTGAATAACGGCTTCGACATCTACTTCGCCTCGGCCACTTGCGGCAATGACGAGATCACCGGCAGTGTTCCCCCTACCGGAGTTCCCGAGCCAGGCACGTGGGCTATGCTCGGCGCCGGACTGGTCGCACTCGGACTCTATCGCCGCAAGCAGTAGGCGGTTTCCCAAAGTCTGCATGTTAAAGTGGGGATTGCGGCCAGTCCGGCGCAATTCCCTTTTCTCGTCTCATCATGCATAACGTCATAATAATTGGCTCCGGCTGCGCGGGAAACACCGCTGCAATCTACGCGGCGCGCGCTTCGCTGAAACCGCTCGTCATCGGGGGCCACGAACCCGGTGGACAACTTTCCATTACTTCGGAAGTAGAGAACTTCCCCGGCTTTCCCGAAGGGGTCCTTGGCCCGCAACTGGTTGAGAACATGAAGCTGCAAGCCGAGAAGTTCGGCGCCGTTTATCGCCACGGCACGGTGGATGAGGCCATTCTCACGGAACGTCCGTTTCGGCTCAAGATCGACGGCGTTTGGGAAGAAACCCGGACGCTGATCGTCGCCTCCGGCGCCTCCGCTCGCTGGCTTGGCCTGCCGAATGAACAGAAATTGATCGGCAAGGGTGTTAGTTCCTGCGCCACGTGTGACGGCTTCTTTTACCGGCAGAAAGAGATCATGGTGATCGGCGGGGGCGATTCAGCCATGGAGGAGGCGAACTTCCTCACGCGCTTCGGCAAACGGGTCACTCTGGTCCATCGGCGGGACCAGTTCCGCGCTTCAAAAATCATGTACGACCGCGCCGTCGCGAATCCGAAGATTGAGATGATTCTCAACACGGTGGTCGATGATATCTACGACGTCACCCAAGGCTTCGTGACCGGCGTGCGCCTGCGCAATCTGGTGACCGGCGAAGCCTATGATCGTCCCGTCGACGGCTTCTTCGTCGCCATCGGACATATTCCCAACACGAAGTTCCTAAACAACCAGATCACGCTCGATGAAGACGGCTACATTGTCTCTCAGGGCGGGGCGCGCACCAATATCACGGCTGTTTTCCACGCCGGCGATGTCCAGGACCGTACCTATCGGCAAGCAATTACCGCGTCCGGCGCCGGTTGCATGGCCGCGATTGAGGCGGAGCGATTCCTGGAAGCCGAAGGCCACTAACGCTTCAGTTCGCCGCCGTCCGCTGCCGCTTGTAGCCTTCTTTCAGATACTTGGCCGCTTCCTCTTGCGCGCCCTGGGTATTGTCCCGAGTACGCACAGCGAGGTTGTATTCATTGACGGCTCTATCCCGCTGTCCCGTAATATCGAATATTTTCCCTAAGTTGATGTGGGCCCACACTTCGGTCCACTTCGGCTCCAGATCGCCGTCCAATACCGATCGGAACTCATTCGCCGCCGCCTGGTAATTATTCTGCAAAAAGAAGATATCGGCGACTCGATAGTGGGCCAGCGAGCTATTCCGGCTCACGTCCATCGCCTTCTGGAACTCCTTTAGCGCTTCGCCATATTCGCCGATATCGCTGAACATTTCGCCACGCCGGATCGCCACCGCCACCCGCATCGTCGGCGACATTCGCAGGACACGCAGGTTCGGATCGATCTCCACCTTTTTCGGTTTGCCGAAGGTCTCCACCACAAACTCCGAAGAAGGCCCCGCAACCTCCACTCGCTTGATCTCCGGATTTCCCTCCGTCTCAATCTTTAAATCCACCGGCATCCGGAACGTATCCAAATCCTGCTGGATCTTTCCCATGATCCGAAAGCCCTTGCTCGTCCGGTAAACCGTATATTCCAACTTGAACTGCGGCGCACCACTGGATTCAATCCACTGAATGAAAAAGTAGCCCAGATCCTGTCCCGCCAAGTCGGACGCCATTTTGGCGATGTCATCGGTACTGACGCTCTTGTTCGCAAATTTCTCCGGCACGGCTTTCAGGAACTTCTTGAAGTTATCCTCACCCAGTACATTCCGCAGCATCTGGTACACAGCCGCACCTTTTGCGGCCGTCGTCGCCCAATATTCCGGCGAGTAATCCTCCAGCCGTGCCGCTTGAATCAACGGCGGATTGTCAATCGTCAGCGCTTCCACATAGGTATCGCGAATTTCGTCTTCCACCGCCCCGGCCGCAGCCGTTTGTTCCGTATACAAAAGTTCCGCGTACCGCGCCATGCCGTTAGTTATCCACAAATGATTGCGGCTGGAAGGCGACGTCTGTATTCCATACCAGTACCGCGCCAATTGATTCGCGAGCAACTTCGGATTCGCCTCCTTCCCGATCGCCTTTGGCGACAAGAACAGCATTCCCGGCGCCGCATAACCATTCGGCGCGCCCTCATCCGTCTCAACCAGAATCAGGCTTGACGACGGCGCCAAGCCAAACTGCGTCGTCAATAATCCCAGAACTTTGCCGGTCTCTTCTCCCCAGGCATCCGCCGCCGCGACGGACTCGCCTCTGAAATAAATGAGCGAGTTCACGCCGCCGGAAGAAACTTTCTTCCCTTCGCCCTGCACGATCGCCAGACTGCCGCCGAAACCTGGCGAGTTGAAGCTGCTGGTGGTCGTCGATTTTCCGTCAGCACTTTTTGTCGAATCCAGTCCGCCGCTCACCACCTTGTACCCTTCGGGTACGGTCACCACAAATTCCGATTTGTACCGGTCCGCCGTGTACCCGGCCACCGGGAACCACCGCGCCGGGTACATCAGGAACGAACCTTCCGGCTTCAATGCCGCAAACTGAATTCCGTAGACCGGCGACTCTTCCTGCCCCGTCAGCTTGCCCTCATAGCGAATCACAATCTCCCGCGTCGAGCCTTTTACCATCGGTGGATCCAACGTCACCTTCACCGTAAAATCCTGCGAATTCCGGCTGGAATCCACGCGCGAATCATCCAGGTACGCCACGCCCGTAACTGTCATAGCATTGTGCAATTCGAAGGTGGCCGTGCTGATCTTGTCATCCACCGCCAGAAAGCGCACCCGCGCCTTACCTGTAATCGATTGCGTCCGCGGATTTATATCCGCCGTAACCTGGATCTCTTCCACGTCGATCCGGCCCAGCGAAGCGCGCGTCTGCGCCATCGCCATTTCCGGCAGGAAAACCATACCCGCCAACATCAACGCCAAAAACACATTCTCTCTGCGCATCTGCATTCGTCCACTCTTTAAGATCGGTGATTAAAGTCCAGGGAAAAACCGGGCGGCCAAAAACTTCGCCGCATAGGTCAAAGGATCGCCTTCTCCGCGCAACTTGATTTGTATGGTCGCTAACTCGCTTCGCATAGCCGTCTGCGCGGCTTTATCATTCAATAATCGCAGAGCTGCGGACGCAAGCCCCGGACCATCTCCTTTATTCTGCATCAGTTCGGGCACAATCCGGCGCCCTGCCACCAGGTTCACCATTGTGAAATACGGTACTTTCACCAGCCACCGGCCCAGCTTCCAGGAAACCGGTGAAACCTTGTAGAAAGTTACCATCGGTGTCCCCATCATCGCGGCTTCCATAGCAACCGTGCCACTGGCGGCGAGTGCAAGGTCGGCATGGGCAATTGCGTCCCATGTTTCCCCTTCAATTGTTTGGATGGATGCGCGTGAAATCCGTTCCCGAAAAGTTGACCCGGGAAACATCGAGTCGTATTTACCGCCAACCCGTGCCATAAATCCGGCCGGCGCCGCCCAGATTACCGAAGCGTTGATCTCTTTCCGAATCAAGTCCACAGCGTCCACCAATGCCGGCATGTGCCGTCCCACTTCACCCAGACGGCTCCCCGGCAACAGCGCCAACAGCAGTTTCGAAGGATCCAGCCCGTGACGGGCAAAAAAAGCTCCCCGCGACATCGATGGCCCAGCCATCCACGCAAGCGGATGGCCAATAAACGTGGCCTGCCGCATCCCCTCCGCATGAAAAAATGCCGGCTCAAAGGGAAAGATACACAGCAGTTCGTCGATGATCTTTTTCATCGTTTTCACGCGGCCCTTCCGCCACGCCCAAACCTGCGGCGCCACCAGATACGCCACCGGAATCTGCCTCTTTTTCGCCTGCGCCGCCACGCGAAAATGAAAATCGGGGCTGTCCGTCAATATCGCCAGCCGCGGCCGCCGCTCCTCCATCGCCCGTATCAACTTCCGGTACTCTCCATAGATCCGCGGCAGATGCTCCAGCACCTCCACCAGCCCAACTACCGCCAGGCTCTCCGACTCGACAATCGCCTCCACGCCCGCCGCCCGCATCCGCGGTCCCGCACAGCCGAAGAACTTCGCTTCCGGAATAAGTAGTCGCAACTCTTCCACCAGTTTCGCCGCGTATAAATCCCCGGATGCTTCCCCTGCCGAGATCAGGATTTCCAAGTGTGCCAAAGCCTCAGTCTACAATGTGCGTGTCCGCGAGACGTAATTGTTAGACTGAAAGAAGTATTCGATGCCCTCACCCACTGATCTTGCCGGCCTGAATAAAACCAAACTGCACCTCGGCGACTTCGCCAAACGCTTTTACAAAGACGCCACTCCCTTCGGCCCCGTTTTCTCTTACTACGCCGCCGCCGTCCCATTCGCCGCCGACGATCTGCGCGATTTCGTCGATGAGCCCATTGCCGCTCTCCCGCCCCGCATCCTCACCGGCCTCGGCAAAGCCGTTATTCTCTTCGTCCCCTTCCTTGAACGCCCTGGTGTTTCGGTTCCCTCCGCGCGCGGTTCCAAACGTCATCCGGAAAAGGTAGAGTTTGACCACCGCGACAGTCTCGTTGCGATGGACCCTCCGGCGCTCCCTAGCCGTCTTCCTGTGGCCTATATTGCGCCGGAAAAGGCCAACGCGGCCCACATCCTCGCCTTTTCGATCAAAGATGTGGATTCCAGTGACTATCATTACAACTTCTTCCACGCCATCTCCTTACTCGTCTATCTCACCCAGCCCGACTCGGTACTCGCCGGCTACCGGACAATTCTTCGTGAAGAACTGAAGAGCCGCGCCCATGGTGAAGTTGACGATGCTTCGTGGAAAGCCAAACTCGATCTTCTGAAAAAAGAGTCCGGCGTGCGCGGAGAGTCGAAATTGTTCCTCGAATACGCCCGGCACAGCTTCATCGACACGCTCACGCTGTTCCTCCATGGCATCTGCTGCGACATCGATGTCGAGCCCGGACCGCGCCAAATCGCCAGCCGGCATCTCAGGAAGCGGCTACAATTCCTCCAGGCCGAATATCCACAGCCCGAAGGGTTTGCGGTTTTCCCTGAGGAGCTTAAGAATTAACTGGGCCAAAGAAATGCGCGGATTGGTCGATGAGTAGAGAGTGCGATGTTTGCAACTCTTTCTCTTGGTGTTGCCGATCCTGACGGCGCACTTGGTTGCGGCTCCATCCGTTAAATCAGCTCCCGCCGCCCTGTCGTTTACTTATCAGGAAGGCGCGGTCGCCATGCCCGCTGCTCAAACGCTCGCCGTCGCTGCTGCCGCTAGTGGGTCGACGCCAATGGTGTTCGTGAATTCGGGTGGCAGCCAATGGCTTACTTTCACACCGCTATCGGGCAGAACGGCTCTGTCTGTCAAAGTTACCGTCAACCCTACCTCTCTCCCAATAGGCCAATATACAGAGACGATTACGCTCACCACGCCCGAATCCGGTGGCGATCCATTGTCGATCCCGGTCACGCTCACCATCAAATTGCCGCCGTCCGATATCAAAGTCACGCCCCTGACGCTCGCGGTGACGTATCGTCTCGGTGACCCCGCGCCGCAGCCGGTCTACGCGCACCTCGCCACTACCGGCGCCTTGCTGTCGTACACGGCGGCGAGCACGGGGGCCAACTGGATTCGGCTCTCCCCCTCTGGCGGTGCGGTCTTCCCCGGGTTCCGCTCCAGTATCGCCATTTCCGTCGGTATTGCCGATCTGGCGCCTGGGACACAACGGGGAACCGTCACTATTAACTCACCGGATGCCATTACGAAAGCAACCACCATTGCCGTGAATCTCACCGTTCAACCCGGACTCCCCGTCGCCACCACGCTCTGGCCCCCCCGTATCATCCGGGGATCGCCGGAAAGCACCTTCACCATCACCGGCCAACGCTTCTTCAGTGGCACCATTGTCAAGTCCGGAGCTATCGCCCTACGGTCGACAATACTCGGACCAAACTCGCTTCTCGCGGTGATCCCGGCAAATCTCCTCGCCAACCACGGGACAGTTCCCATCGTCGTCAGCAATCCCGATCCCGGTGGCGGTGCGGCGCAGCTACTCAGCTTGGAAGTACTGCCGCCTGGACCTTTAATCCTGGCTGTCGCCAACGCCGCTTCTCAACGTCCGGCCACGCTGTCACCCGGAGCGATATTTACCTTATACGGCCAAGGACTCGGGCCCGATACGCTCGTCGCTTTCGACGGCACAACTCCCTTCGTTCCAACCAGTATCGGCGGCGCCAAAGTCTACTTGAATGGCGAAGCCCTACCGGTCATTTATAGCTCCGCTCGCCAGGTTTCAGCCGCCGCGCCGAATACCCTGGAGCCCGACCGGCCGAACATGCTCGAGGTTGAGTACAACAGCGTCAAATCGAATCCCTTCCCAATTCTGTCGGCAAAGGCCTCCCCCGCCCTGTTCACCGCAAGCGGCGCCGGCGCCGGTAACGCGGCGGCGTTCCAGGCCGATGCAATAACAGGAATCATCACCTTAAACTCCGACAAGACGCCCGCGTCAAAAGGAAATGTACTGGTTCTATACGCGACCGGCGTCGGTCCCACCCAGCCCGTGCCCCTCAATGGAGCAGTGGCGACCGACGCCTCCGCCATCTCCATACCCAACATCTCAATCCTGCTCGGAGACATCTCCGCCGAAGTCCTCTACGCTGGCGCCGCGCCCGGCCTCATCACCGGCATCGTGCAAATTAACGCCCGGATTCCCGACAACACGCCTACCGGCAAAGCCGTGCCCATCACGCTCTCTGCCGGTACGATCGCCAGCCCTCCGGGCGTGACGTTAAACATCAAGTAGTTAATAAGCCGGCTCAAACGGCCAGTTCGCCGTCGTCGTGTACCCGCCATCCACTGCAATCACCTGCCCCGTGACATAATTCGAACCCGCACTCGACAAATACACCGCCAGCCCCGCGATGTCTTCCGGCATCCCCATTTTAGGATTCGCCTGCGCACCATGCAACCAGTCATGCATGTGCTTCTGCGCCCACATGTCTTTATTCAAATCCGTCAAGATAAAGCCCGGCGCAATGCAATTTACCTGGATATTGAACCGGCCCCACTCCGCCGCTTGGACTCGCGTCATCCCGGCTATCGCCGCCTTGCTGATCGCATAGACGCTCAAATACGGTATCCCCAACAGGGACATCAGGCTGCCGATGTGGATAATCTTCCCGCCCTTGCCGCCCTCCACCATCCCGCCGCCAATGTGCTGGCACAACTCAAAAATCCCGTGCAGATTCGTATCGAGGATCTTGTTGTATTCTTCCTTCGTGTAATCCTGCATCCGGCGCCGGACGTTCGTCCCCGCCACGTTGATCAGAATATCCGTCTTCCCCCGGAACTCCGCGGCAAACGCGCGTATCGAGTCGGAGTCCGTCATGTCAATCGACCGGGACTCGGCGCTATGTCCGTCCGCGGTCAACGCCGCGACTTCCTCGGCCAACTTATCGGCGGAACGCGCCGCCAGGATCGTATGCGCGCCGGCGGCCGCAATCTCCTTAGCGATCGCCAAACCGATGCCGCGGCTGGCGCCAACGACGAGGGCGGTCTTGCCCTTCAATGAAAAAAGTGTTTCAAGAGACATGTTGAGATCTGTGTTGAGTAGTGGTTTTTACAACGTACAAAGCGCCAAGGTACAGCACACCGCCAAGTAGCAGCGTTTCACGCAACCCTAGATATATCGCAAAGAAGATTGCCGCCGCTGAGCCCAATACGCTCGCCGCCGCGTTCAATGACCAGGCCCAGCGCACGCTTGGCTTGTGAAATGCTTCCAGTCGAGCCAATCCCTGGGGAAATGGCATGCCCATGCAGAAGCCGGCCGGTGCGATCAGCAACACCGTCAATATCATCTTCACCGCCAACGGCAATCCGACCAGCGCCGTCGTGATCGGAGCCGCGCTAAACGCCAGCATCGACACCAGAACCGTCACCAGTCCCAGTGCCCGCATCAATTTGCTGTCATCGTTCCCAACATATTTTCCGCTCAGGAAGCTCCCCACCCCGCTTGAAACCAGCATCGAAAACACAATAACCGTCAGCGCATAGGTTGGATGGCCCAGGAACAACACAAATTTCTGAATCAGCGCCACTTGGATCAAAATATACCCGACGCCAATGCACAGGAAGTACATCAGGAATCGCAGTACGCCCTTCTCCCGAGGCAGACGGGTGCCGAGCACCAAGGGCGGCATAGCCAGAATGATGATCGTCGCAATAAGGCTCACGCCGACCAGGGAAAACAGCATCGGCACGGCGCGATTGATCTTATAGTCCGCGCTGTCCTTGTTCATCGTCGTCAGGAAGTTCCAAAGGTCGCGCGGTTGTACCGTGTAGAAGAAAAACGGCCGGTTGTCGCTCACGGCAGTAACGTCAAAAGGGTATTGATCGAGCCACGTGTCCAGATTCTTGGCCAACAGTGCCTGGCCGAATGGCGAATTGGACCCATCCCCTGGCAAATAAATACGTTGGAACCGCGCCTTTGCAATAATGCCTTCCGCCCGTTCCACGTCGCCGTCAGTAAATGGCTTGCGGCTGATCAGGACCGTGTCCCGTGCCCCCCACCCCTCTAAATCTTTTTGCGAACCCTCGCGAATCACCATCACGTGCCGCTGCGGATTTGCCTCACCCAATTGCGCCAGCGCTTCACGCGCCAGGATCAATAGCCGCACCGATTCCCGCGGCGGATCGAAACCCCATCTCGTGATCGCCAACACGCCATCGTCGTTCAGATGGCTCAAATAGTCGTTGAATGCATCGGTGGTGTAGAGATTGTTCTCCGAAAGCGCAAAGGCGCCAGCCGCGGTTGAGGCCCATGTATCCACTAAGGTCGCCTGTAAAACGCTGTACTTTTCTGTACTCCGCCGTACAAAACTGCGGCCGTCCTCTTCATGAATCTGAATCCCCGGCCGTCTATACAAATTGCGGCTGATCCATGCAAATTCCCCG
>Ga0163144_10027206_pt1 | contig 11084 bp, 10 predicted proteins | sample OliLak19BULKMAT1_FD_123175 | JGI IMG/M metagenome (GOLD analysis project Ga0163144, IMG submission 123175) | Freshwater microbial mat bacterial communities from Lake Vanda, McMurdo Dry Valleys, Antarctica - Oligotrophic Lake LV.19.BULKMAT1 | ecosystem: Environmental > Aquatic > Freshwater >... | reverse complement strand
TCCTCGGCGGACTTGCTTTCCTAGTCATCACTTTCTGGATGCATCGGCGCGCCATGCCGATCTGGTTTGTCGCGATTCCGACGATCTTCATGCTTATCCTGCCAGCCACGGCCATGATACTGGAGGTTTTCGGCTCAAAAGGCTACATCGCCCAAGGCAATTTTGTCTTATCCGTCTTCGGGATTTCCACGCTATTGCTGGAGGCCTGGATGTTGGTCGAAGCGGCGCTCGCGTGGCCGAAAGCAAAAGGTGTGCTGGAAGAAGCGGTTGAACCCCTCCCTTCGTATGCGCCGATCCCGGAGGGAGGAAGGTCTTGTTGAAGACGCTTCTACCTGGGCTGGCGGAGCGGCTCCCCAAAATCTACTCGGCCATTTCCAGCACCGGGAGCACTTGGGCGACCCGTTCCTTCAACTCCTTGCCGGGTTTGAATTTCACGACCGCCCGGGCCGGGATGGGGACTGCGGCGGCCGGTTTGTTCGGGTTGCGACCGATCTTCGGTTTGGTCTTCGCGACCTGGAAAGCCCCGAAATTGCGCAAGACCACATCGTCGTTGTTCGACAAACTGGAGGTCACGCCTTCGATGAAGTGTTGAATCACCCCGAAGACCTCCTGCTGGGTGAGTCCGGTTTCATTGCTGATGCGAATGACTAGGTCTCGTTTGGTAATCGTGGCCATGTAGCACTGTGTTGGTCTGGGGTGGATTCGTCGGAAAGTAGAATGCGGCTCCGAACAGAATTGGCAACGCTTAGTTTCCGCTCAAGTGCGGGATGTAAGTAACGAAGTCGTGACCGTTAAGCGCGGTTTCAGCGGAATTCGTGCCGTTTTGGGTGAATATTCGGAGAAATTACCTAACAGGTGCACCATGACTACCTCCCCCATTGGCCTCCCGTGGACCGATCCGACGACATGAACCGCGACTGTCTTCCCCGTTTTGAAGCCGCTTTTGCCGGGGCCGAGCCGATCTCCGATTTCCAGGAGGCGCTGGTTAGTTGGTTTCAACGAGTCGGCCGGGATGATCCGTGGCGGCGCACCCGCGACCCTTACGCGATCCTCGTATCGGAAATCATGTTGCAGCAGACCCGGGTCGAAACCGTGCTGCGAGGCCGGTTTTACGAACGCTGGATGGAGCGGTTTCCTCATTGGGCGGCCCTGGCGGAGGCACCGGAGGCCGAGGTGCTGAAAGCCTGGGAAGGACTCGGCTACTACCGGCGGGCTCGCTTCCTTCAGGCGGCGGCTCGAGAGGTAATCGAGCATTGGGGTGGAGTGCTCCCGCGGGAGGCTGTTGCCATCCGATCGCTTCCCGGCGTCGGCGACTACACCGCCGGGGCCATCCTCAGTTTTGCTTTTGGGATCGCCGCTCCCCTGGTCGATGGAAACGTCATTCGCGTCTTTGCCAGGATTTTCGCCTGCGAGGCACCGGTGGATCTGCCCGCGACGAAGTCCGCGATGTGGAGCTGGGCCCGGCTTCTGCTCCCCGATGACCGGATGTCGCGCGACTACAATGCCGCCCTTATGGAACTAGGGCAACGCATCTGCACCAGAGCGAACCCTTTGTGTCACGAGTGCCCGGTGGAGGGGTTCTGCCTCGCCAGGCAGCGGGGGACGGAAAAGGAATTGCCAAAAAAAATTGCAGCCATACCCGTGACGATCCTAGAGGAATCGGTCGCCTTGCTCAGGCGTGGGTCCGAGGTTCTGATTGTGCCCGAAACCGGTTCCCGCCGCCGGGGACTCTGGAAACTGCCCGATCTCCCTCCCGAGTTCGCCCGCGAGCTGACTCCCCGAGGGGCCTCGACCTATGCCATCACCCGATACCGGGTGCGGCTGCAAGTCTTCGAAGTGGCGGGACTATCGGTCGCCGAGCCTGACAGATGGCCCGAGTCCTGGCAGGGCGGGAGCTGGATCTCCCTTGAGCATCCCCGGGAGTGGCCGACTTTGGGGGCTCCCTACCTGAAAGTGCTGAAGTCCTTGTAATCCCGGCCTTAGTTGCGCTGCGGGAACAACTTACAACTGGACAGTAACCTCAATCTCATATATGAGAATTCTTCGCCGGTTGATCCTAAACTTTTAAAAAGTGGATAAAACTGGTGAAATTAGGGTTGTTTTTGTCTGAGCGGCTCGCTAATGTGATCGCAAAGAGGGACCTCCCGAATCCCCTGGAACCGAATCGTAGAGTCATGTGGAAGGTATTCTTAATCATTGCAGCTGTGCTCCTTGCGGGGGCCGGGTATTTCGCGAACTCCAACCGCACCACTTTCGGCGAGACCAAGGTGGCTCTTGCAGGAGAGCAGGACAAGCTCGCCGCTCGCCTGGCGTCGATTAAGACCACTGAGGGCCAGACCTCAGAGATCGAGCAATCCATTCAATTATTGGCCGATGAGACCCAAGGCCTGCAGAATGAGAAGATTGATCTGGATGCCAAAGTGGTCGAGGCGCAATCGAATCTCGCGGCCCAGGAAGCAAACCTAGTCTCGAAGCGGGAAGGGCATGAAAAATCCAGGAGTTTGATCGGCAATTTGGCCCAAATCGAGGTTATCCAAAAAGACATGAACCAGACCCGCACGATGATCGAAGAGGCGGAGATCGAAGTTGCCAAGATGGAGGGAGCGGTGGCTTCCGCCCAGGTAGAGAAGGATCGTCTTGAGAAAGTTGCAGTGGAGCTTGCGGCGTTGCGGGCTGATCAGGCCGCCGGACTGATCAGGGGAGAGTTTCAATCTCAGATTCTGAAAGCGTTCAACCAATGGGGCTTCGTGATCATCGAAGGTGGCAATGACCAAGGCGTGGTGCAAAGAGCCCAGTTGGATGTGTATCGGCGCGGTCAACCGATCTGCAAGCTGCTCATTACCTCGGTGGAGCCGTCCCAGTCGGTCGCCGACGTCATCCCTGGATCTCTGGTTCCCGGGCAATCTGTCCAGGTTGGAGATACCGTGGTGAAAACCGTGCGGGGTGACACCTCGTTGCCTCCCGCGCCAGCTTCTGCTGTTGTCGGCGGTGGTGATCCTTCCGTTTCTCCGTCTGCGCCCCCAGTTCCTGCCGGTGCCCCCGATCCCTTCGGTGGAAGCGCCCCGGCTCCGGCTCCCGCCGCCCCGGATCCGTTCGGTGGCAGTGCACCTGCTCCCGCTCCGGCAACCGCCCCAGATCCGTTCGGTGGCAGCGCTCCTGCACCTGCTCCCGCTCCGGTACCTGCGCCTGGTCCGGCACCGGATCCTTTCCAGTAATTTTCCACATTCTGCGAGATACGATTATGAAGAAATTTATCATGGTTTTGTCCAGTCTGGTCATGCTCGGAAGCGTGGTCATTGCATTGGCCAATAAGGGCGCCCTCGAAGGCTTGTTCAGTGACCTCACCACGACACAGGGTGAAGTGAAGGCAAAGGATGCTGCGCTCGCCGAAGCGGAGGACAAGCGAGCTGAAGTGACGGAAAAGGAAACCCAGTCCAAGGATTCCCGGAACCAAGCTTCCGCTGCGGTGGAGGGCGTGAAGCAAGGCCTCAAAGTGGTGGAGCGCTCGCTCGAAGATGTCACCGCTGAGCTGAAAAAAATTGAGATTGAGCAGAAAGAAATCGATCTTGCGGTAACTCGGGCCTTCCCTGGTGGAACCGTGAGTTCGGCGGATGAGCTCCAGATGCTTTTGACGATGGCCAAAGAAACTTTGACGGAAAAGCAGACCCGCAAGTCAGATTTGGAAGCGACCCTCGCCTCCGCCAGCCAGTCGAAACAGGCATCGGTGGCCAAGGTAAAGGAAGAGGAGAAGTTCCAAATCGAGCGAGCCCAGAAGCTGGCCCTCGGGGGCTTGGTCGCGACGGTGATCGCGGTTAACAAAGAATGGGGTTTTGTGATGGTCAATGCCGGTCGTCAGAACGGAGTCGATCCAGCATCCTCTCTGCTGGTTAAGCGGGGCAATACCCGGATCGCCCGACTTCGGATCGTGAGTTTGCAGGATACCAGCGTTGTGACCGACGTGGTGGAGGAGTCGGTGGTCAGCGGTATCACCGTGCAGCCCGGCGACAACGTGATTTTCGAAACTAACAACTGAGGATGTTCCATCTGCAAGAGGAGTCCTTTTTTCCTTTTATGAAACTGATCCTGGTGATGTTTGGGGTGGCGATGGTCACCGCCCTTTTAAGTTCATGCGATACGCTGGCTCCGAAAGATACCGGCCCGCCCAAAGAACGGCTCAGCAGCATGCCTCAAAACCTTCCCCAGTCTTGGGAGGGACAGGTAGCTGGTTTCCCGGGATCCTACTAATTTTGCGGTTGGGCCTTGCGGTCTCCTTATCTTTCGATACTCTCTTCCAGCATGGCTGCCGAAAACACTATTTTGCCCGGAATGGGCTTCGCCACAGATTTCGACACGGAAGAGAGAGCCCAGTTGGGCTCCTACGGGGAGTTTCTCTCCTTGGTTGAGGGAGATTGTCTCATTGAGGAAGGACAGACGCAGAATGCCCTGTTCCTGGTGATTTCGGGAACCTTCCACGTCCAGACCGAGACCACGGGCCGCTCCGTGCTCTTGGGTTCGCTCAATGCCGGCTCCACGGTTGGAGAAGTGAATATCTTCGACCCTGGCCAAGCGAGTGCCAGCGTGGTGAGCCGGTCTTTCTCTGAAGTCTGGAAAATTGATCGTTCCCGTTTGGAGCAATATTTGGAGGCTCATCCACGCACTGCCGCCCGTTTGCTCGTAAACGTGGCCACGCAACTGAGCAAGCGCCTGCGCAAGACCAACGAAAAGGTCGCCATGGCCCGGGAGGCGATGCTGGATTCCTTTTGAGATTCTCCGTTCCGTTTTTCAACCTCCTGCGTTGTCAGGGAAAACAAACTCCCTGAGTCCCCATGACCACCGACCTGATCGCATCGCTGCAACCGGTGGATGGTCTTGTTTCCGCTTTGGTTCTGCTCTTCGCTTTCACCATCGGGCATGCGCTCAGTGACTTTCCGCTCCAGGGAGATTTTTTGTCGCGGGGAAAAAACCGCCGCATCACAACGCCGGTGCTCGCCGATGGGAAGGGCTCGCCCCCGGGACTATGGATCTATCTGCTCAGCGCCCACTGTTTGATACAGGCGGGAGCTGTCTGGGTGATTTCTGGAGTGGCCTTGTTGGCGTTCGTCGAGTTTGTGCTGCACTGGCTGATCGACTTTTGGAAGTGCGAGGGCAAAACAAGCTTCGGTCAGGATCAAGGGCTCCACATTCTCTGCAAGCTGGCCTACGTGGGAGTTATCTGGGCCGGATGGGTCTGAGAACTTTGCGGATCTTGAGAGCTTCGCGGATCTAAACCTCCAGCCTCGCGAGTAGATCATCTGTCGAGACGGCATCCCCTTTGCGGACGAGCCATTCGGTAACCGTCCCGTCCGCGCTGGCGGAGATGGTGGTCAGCATCTTCATGGCCTCTAGTGTCACGAGAGGGTCGCCCTCCTTGACCTTGGTGCCGACCGGGGCGGTGATCGCCGTGACCATGCCGGGCATTGGTGCTACGACCTGAAGGGGATCTTTGGAATCGCCTTTGACTTTGGTGACGAGGTTTTTCGGCTTGAGCGACTGGTCCTGGATCTGCGACTCACGGGGCATGCCGTTGAGCTCATAGAACACGTTGCGGAGGCCTTGGTCGTCCGCGTCGCCGACTCCGATGAGTTTGATGAAGAGTAGCTTGCCGCGGTCGATCTCGACTGAGACTTCCTCGCCGGTGGCCAGACCATAGAAAAAGGCGGTCGTCGGCAGTGGAGAGACTTTGTCGTATTTGCCGATGAATGCATCGAAGTCCGCGAAGACCTGCGGATACATGAGGTGGCTGTAGAGATCGTCGTCGTCGCAGGCGCGTCCCAGACTTGCGGCGACCTCGGCCCGGACGGCCTCCAGATCGACCGGTGCGGCCAGTTCGCCGGGGCGTTTGGTGGTAGGTTTTCGGTCACCGAGGATTACTTTTTGCACGCCGGCGGGCCATCCGCCATCGGGTTGGCCGAGTCCGCCGGCCAGCATGTCGATGACTGACTCGGGGAAGTCGAGTGAGCCGGGGACGAGGGCGGGGACCTCGGCGGGAGTGATGCCCCGGGTGATCAGGAACATGCACATGTCGCCGACCACTTTGGAACTGGGTGTCACCTTGATGATGTCGCCGAAGAGCTGATTGACTTCGGCGTAGGTGCGGGCGATGTCGGGCCAGCGGTCGCCCAGTCCCATGGCGTTGGCCTGTTCTTTGAGATTGGTGAATTGGCCACCGGGCATTTCGTGGAAATAGACCTCAGCCGATCCGGCTCGCGGGGCCGTTTGGAAAGGCTCGTAGAAAGCGAGGACCTGCTCCCAGTAATCGGAAAGCTCGTTGAGTGCGTCGAAGTCGAGACCGGGGTCGCGTGGCTGCCGGGCGAGGGCCATGCATACCGAGTTCAAGTTTGGCTGGCTGGTCGAGCCGGACATGGAGGCGATCGCCAGATCGACGATGTCCACCCCGGCTTCGGCGGCGGAAAGGACGGAGGCGGCGTTGATGCCCGAGCTGTCGTGGGTGTGGAAGTGGATGGGCAAGCCGATCTCTTCGCGCAGCGCTTTGACCAATTTCGAGGCGGCATAGGGGCGACAGAGCCCCGCCATGTCCTTGATGGCGAGGAAATGGGCCCCCATACGCTCAAGCTCTTTGGCCTTGGCGACGTAGTATTTGAGCGAATATTTGTCGCGTTTGGGATCGTCGATGTCGCCCGTGTAACAGATCGCCGCTTCGCAAATGGCGGTGGGTTGGGCGCAGATCGCTTCCATCGCCACTTGCATGTTGGGGAGGTAGTTGAGCGAATCGAAGACCCGAAAGATGTCCATGCCCGACTCGGCTGCATGTTTGACGAATCCGGCCACCACGTTGTCCGGGTAGTTGGAATAGCCGACCGCATTCGAGCCGCGGAAGAGCATCTGGAAACAGATATTGGGGATTTTTTCCCGCAATTCGCGGAGCCGATCCCAGGGGCTTTCCTTGAGGAAGCGCATCGCGGTGTCGAAGGTGGCGCCACCCCACATTTCGAGGCTGAACAGGTTCGGGGTCCGATGGGCCACCGCTCCGGCCACGGAAAGCATATCAACGGAACGCATCCGCGTGGCGATGAGCGACTGGTGGGCGTCGCGCATGGTGGTGTCGGTGATGAGAAGCGGCTGCTGCTCGCGCACCCAGGTTGCGAATTTTTTCGGCCCGAGTTCCAACAAGCGATCCCGGGAACCCGGCGTAATGTCGTCGCGGAAATTGAAGGTCGGGACGCGGGCCGGCGGGAGACTCTGGGCGGGGCGGTAGTTTTTGACGGTGGGGTTGCCGTTCACCGTGACGTCGCTGAGGTAGGCGAGCAGCTTGGTGGCACGGTCGCGACGTGGTTCAAATATGAAAAGGTCGGGGGTGGTGTCGATCAGGCGGGTGGTCGCCAGCCCGGCGCGGAAGGTCGGATCGAGGACCACATTCTCAAGGAAGGGGATGTTGGTCTTGACTCCGCGGATGCGGAACTCGCGCAGCGCGCGGTGGAGACGTTGGAGGGCGATGTCAAAACGTGGCCCCGAGGCAGTCAGTTTGACCAGCATCGAGTCATAATAAGGCGTGATGACCGATCCGGCGTCACCCGCGCCGGCGTCAAGGCGGATCCCAAAGCCGGCCGCAGAGCGGTAGTTGATGATCTTCCCGTAATCGGGTGAGAAGCCATTGGCGGGATCCTCGGTGGTGATGCGGGCCTGCACGGCGAAGCCGTTGCGGGGGATGTTCTCCTGGGTAGGCAGATCGACTTCGGGGCCGAAGAGATCGTGCCCCTGCGCGATGAGGATTTGCGAACGCACCAGGTCGATCCCGGTGATGACCTCGGTCACGGTGTGCTCCACCTGGATGCGGGGGTTCATCTCGATGAAGAACCACTCCTTGGTGTCGATGTCGAAGAGGAACTCGACGGTGCCGGCATTGTTGTAGCCGACTGCCGTGGCGACCTTCACGGCGGCATCGCACAGCGCGGTGCGGATGGCCGGGTCAAGGTTCACCGAAGGTGCGATCTCGATGACCTTCTGATGGCGACGCTGCACCGAGCAATCGCGCTCGTGGAGGTGGAGGATGTTGCCGTGCTTGTCCCCAAGAATTTGCACCTCAATGTGCTTGGCCCGTCCCACGAAACGCTCGAGAAACACCGCCGGATTTCCGAAGGCATTTTCCGCTTCGCTCTGGGCCTGATCCAGCAAACCGTCCAGTTCAGACTCCTTCTGGACGACCCGCATGCCGCGCCCTCCGCCTCCGAAGGCGGCCTTGATAATAAGGGGAAAGCCCACCTCGCGGGCGACTTTGAGGGCCACTGCACGATCCGCGACCGGCTCGTCGGTGCCTGGCAGAGTGGGAACGTTGGCTTTTTGAGCAAGGGCTCGGGCCGAAACCTTGTCGCCCATGGCGTCAAGCATTTCAGGATCGGGTCCGATGAAGTTTAGGCCCGCCTCGTGGCAAGCGCGGGCGAAGTTCGCATTTTCCGAAAGGAAACCATAGCCGGGGTGAATCAGCGAAACGCCCTTCTCTTTGGCCAGTCGCACGATGCCCTCAATGTCGAGATAGGCCCCTACCGGACCCTTCTCCTTGCGCAGCTGATACGCCTCGTCAGCCTTGAAGCGATGACGCGAAAAGCGGTCTTCCTCGGCATAGATGGCCACCGTCCGCAAACCGAGTTCGGTGGCGGCGCGGAAGATCCGGATGGCGATCTCGCCCCGGTTGACGACCATCAATTTTTCTCCCTTGGCGGCGGCGGAAATGGCGGATTCTGACATGCGGGCGAAGTATAGCCGCCCCATCCGCTTCGGAAAGACCCATTTTCGCGGAGGGGGGAGCGATCTGTGTCGGATTCGGTGCCGGAAGCGCCGGACCAGTAACCACTTATGCGGGAAATCCCGGCACGACCGATGACTGCGAACCGAAGGGACCCTTCAGAGCCTGCGGCTTGGGCTAGGAGCCTGTCGGACTTATCCCGCCCGGCTGCGAAAATCGGGGATTCGGCCCGAATTTCCCCTCGTTTTCGTCATTTGTGTTCACACAAACTTCTCAAACTCATGAAAATTTTGACTCGAATCCCGCTGCCCTCGATCAGACGCTCTAAGCCCGACAGGCTCCTAGCGAACTTGTCTTTTCCCCGTCAATACGCGAAAGTCTCGTCCGCCTTAAAGAAACGTTTCACCTCGATTTCTCCATTCTCCGGGGAGTCGGAGGCGTGACAGACGTTGATCATCATGTCCTCGCCGAAGTCGGCGCGGATGGTGCCGGCTTCGGCTTCCTTGGAGTTGGTGGCTCCGAGCATGGTGCGGACCTTGGCGATCACATCGTCTGCTTCAAGCACGAGGGCGATCACTGGAGCCGACTGCATGAACGTGACGATGCTGGGGAAGAAAGGCTTGTCGGAGACGTGGCTGTAGTGTTCAGCGAGGAGGGCGTCGGAAAGCCGGATCATCTTGGCTCCACGAATGGTGAAACCCGCTGCTTCGAAGCGGCTGATGACGGCACCACAATGGGCCTTTTTCACGCAGTCGGGTTTGAGAAGGATGAGAGTGCGTTCCGTAGCCATGGGTATCAAGTCAGGTTCCTGCCGGGAAAAAGCGGGCCGTATTTGTAGGCGCTTTGGCAGGGAAGGAAAGGGAAAAATTTAGATCCCGGTCCGGTAGGTGTCGCACCGATTTTTCCATCCGGGGAGCCAGCGATTCTCACTCCGCTCGGGCGGGGAGTTGCTGACGCGACGGGTCAGGACGCGTTTGGCCGCCTCGCTGAACTCGACGGAAGCGGAAGGGCCACTCCCGGTTGGGCCCATCTCTAACAAGACGTTGCGCAGGCCCCAACCTTGGCCGCGATAGCTCTCCTCGGCCTTGATGCCTTCGCCCTTGAAGTTGACGTAGTCGATGAGGGCATAGACGCCGGTGCGGGTGGAGGCGACTTGGTAAAAATTCTGATGGAGCCGTTCGCGGTCAGCGGGAGTTGAGGCGTCCTCCATCTTGGGCAGGGCGAGTTCGAGGCGCTGGACGATAAAGCCTGTCTGCACCGGCACATTGTCGCTGAGGAATTGGCGCAACTCATTCATGCGTAGAGAATCCCGCTCAGCGAGGAACTCGGAGCGGCTTTGCCAGGGAGCCCCTCTCGAATCGGCGATCCAGGCCGGCACCCGAACGCCCCGCTGGCCCATGTAAGTGATGAGCGGAGGGAAGCTCTCTTCGAAGGGGCCTCGCCGCCCGACGGGATACCAGATGAAATGACCGATCCCGAGAGAGGGGAAATCCTCGCCTTCGTTCCAGGAGGTCAATCCCTGAATCGTCCCGCCGCATTCATTCGACCAGATTTTCCGCCCGATCGCTTCCGCATCGGAGGAGGAAAGGCGAATCCCGGCCCCCTGGGGACTGGGACTCGGAGACGGATCGATGCTCGCACAACCGACCAAGAAGGTCAGGAGGGCGGTTGAGCAGGCGAAAACAAGACGGCGCATGGGATAGTTTCGTTTTAAATTATAAAAAATCAAACGTGGTGTAGAAAACACGTTGATAATTTTAATAATTTAGATAACCTTCAGGAGATACATGTCAATTTATTATAATGGATTCTGAATTTCCCCCGAATCGCCCCGCTGGGCCTTCCTCCAATCTTGATCCTTCGCGGAAATCTTTTTTTGATTCGATGGCCGGGGCGGAGGAGTCGTCCGATGGTTCTGGAGATGCTTCGGGACTCGAAGGCCTGGTCCTGAGCTCGGCGGAAGAGGATTGGAACGTCCCGGACGTTACGACCAGTCCGGCGTCTTCGGATCGCACTTCCATGTGGACGGGAGTGACGCAGCCAAGAGATGGCGTGTCCATCAGCGACCAGGCTGCGGTGCCTCGTCGGCATGTGGTGGAGAGTGTCACGGAGAAATCCATCGCGCTTTCCCCGGATTCTTCAAGCAATGATGATGATGATGAGGGCTGGCTGCATGTTTCTTGTCCGCGATGCCATGGGGAACTGGAGATTCACGAGGACCAACTGGGCATGAGTGGCACTTGTCTGTGGTGCGAGACTCCCATCGAAGCAATCCGCTCGGCGGATGGTTCAGTGGTCGCCCGCGAGAGGGAGATCAAGGAGGAGTCCTCCGCAGCCGAAGTCG
>Ga0163144_10027205_pt1 | contig 11084 bp, 12 predicted proteins | sample OliLak19BULKMAT1_FD_123175 | JGI IMG/M metagenome (GOLD analysis project Ga0163144, IMG submission 123175) | Freshwater microbial mat bacterial communities from Lake Vanda, McMurdo Dry Valleys, Antarctica - Oligotrophic Lake LV.19.BULKMAT1 | ecosystem: Environmental > Aquatic > Freshwater >... | reverse complement strand
CCGCCACCGAAACCACGTCCGCCGCCTCCGCCGCCGCCATCACGACCGCCACCGAAACCACGTCCGCCTCCACCACCGCCGCCGTCACGATTTCCACCGAAACCGCCGCCGCCGCCGCCGCGTCCACCACCGAATCCACCTTCTCTGCGAGCAGGTCTTGGTGCATTTGGATCTTGTTCTTTAGCTTGCATAACTCTTAAATTACGACCTTCGAATTCTTGTGCATCATATTTTGCGATTACTGCTTCAGCATCAGCTTCAGTTGCCATTTCTACAAAAGCGAAACCTTTGCTTTTTCCTGACATTTTGTCAGTTACAACGCGGGCCGAGCTTACAGATCCTGCCTGGGCGAAAAGTGTGGTAAGTGATTCGGCAGTAACTGTGTAAGAAATGTTGCCGACGTAAAGTTTGTTCTTCATAAATCTCCTTAAAGATTAGTTTAATGCCCAAGGACTACGCGAGACCCACGGGACGGGTTATTTGGTTTGCTAATATAATCGCTTTGATGCTAGTAGTAAACAGCTAAAACCCTATGAAAAAAGATTACCGATTTAAGATTTCGACCTTAGAGAAATTGACGGCGTTAGACTTTTTAAAAAGTAAAACCGACCTTTCTAAAGAGACTTTGAAAAAACTTTTTAACAACGGTGCAGTGTGGTTAGTAAGAAAAGGCCAACACCGATTGCGAAGATTAACCGCAGAGCTGCGTGTAGGCGACGAAATACGACTTTATTTTGACGATCAACTTCTCAATATAGTGTCCCCCGCAGGTATTTTAATCGAAGAAAACAAGGATTGGGGTGTTTGGTTTAAGCCCGCCGGACTTCTCTCCCAAGGCACACAATACGGCGATCATTGCGCACTGCTGCGTCAGGTAGAGAAATTGCACCGCGAAGTTTTTTTAATCCACCGTTTGGACCGCGAGGTGGCAGGGGTGATGATTTTTGCCTATAGCAAAAAAGCGGCGGCTTATTTTTCGCAAAATTGGAACACCGATAAAGTTGCAAAAGAATATCAAGCAAAAGTTTTAGGCAAGTGGAGTTTAACTTCTCCTTATACCTGTGAAATTCCTCTAGAAGATAAGCCGTGTGAAACTTGGATTGAGTGTTTACAGAAAAAAAATGATTTTAGTTTTTTGCGCATGAAAATTAAAACCGGAAAATATCATCAGATCCGGCAGCATTTAAATTTACTAAATCATCCAGTGATGGGCGATCCAGATTATGGACAAAATAACAAAAATCGCGACGGTATGAAGTTGATAGCGACGCGCTTAGATTTTGTTGACCTTGATGGAAAAAAGAAAATATTTATTTTACCTGATGAGCAAATTAAGCAGTTTTTGCTTCCGGCGGAGTCTTTAACTTAAAGGCCACATAAAGCGAGAGAATTGCTGGTGCTAAAAAAGCACGAAATAAATAAATTTTAAAAATTATAGCACCAATCAAAGATCCCATAAAAAAAGAAAAAATTATTCCAGTACGAAGTCTATTGGCCCGGCCTTCTAAATTTTTTAAGTGTATATTTTTAAGATTAAAAAACTTGATGATACCAATTCCTAAATCGGTGGTTACACCAGTTAGATGAGTGGTGCGCACGACTGCTCCGGACCAACTTGTCACAACGGCATTTTGTAGTCCACAACTAAGAGATAATGAAATCAATAATAAATAATCTCGTGCGCCCGCCAGTGATTCTCCAAATGTGCCGAAAAAACCGAGTGATCCTGCGATTGCAACAGTAAAAAATATAAATGCCATCAAAGTTAAAACTAACACATAATTTGGGTTTTTATTATTTTCTCGATTTCTTTCAATGAAAAAACCAGAAATTGCGGAGCCTAATAAAAACATGATGGGGATTAAAACCATACTGAGGCCTGAAAGGTAATTAGATTCAGAAAATTCCACTCCTGCGTTGGTGGCAAAGCCAGTGACGTGTGAGACAAAACGATGCACGCTTAAAAGACCACCGACATTAATAAGGCCCGCTTGGAAGGCCAGTAAATACCAAGTGTAAAAATTCGACTTTCTATAAATTAAATCGTGCATAGAAAAATTATAATCGAGAAATCATTTGGCCACAAGAAAGTGTCTGAAAATGAGCGGTAGTTTTACAAGTGCCTCCGATTCATGTATAGTGTGAACTCACAAAAAAGGAGATTTTATGAGTGACACTACATTATCAGAACTAATTAACAACGATATTAAAGTTGCAATGAAAAGTGGCAATAAACCAAAGCTGGAAGCGATTCGTTATTTGAAAGCTATGTTTATTGAAAACAGAACTTCTGGTGCTGCAAAACCTGAGTTGGATATTTTGATTGCTCACACAAAAAAATTAAGGGATTCATTAACCGCTTTTCCTGAAGGAAATGAACAAAGAATTAAAACTGCCGCCGAGGTGGCCATTTTATCTGAATATTTACCAGCGCAATTATCAGAAGAAAAAGTGCGTGAAATGGTAAAGGCCATTGTGGCAAAACTCGAAAAACCCAATATGGGAATGGTGATGAAAGAATTAACTCCGCTGATCAAAGGACAGTTTGATGGAAAATTAGCAAGTCAAATTGTTACGGAAGCACTTAAAGTTTAATTTATAAAACGCAACTTCGGCGCCGAAGTTACTTTGAACGTAAATCTTTTCTTAAAATTTTCCCTACGTTGGATTTTGGTAAATCAGATCTGAATTCAACGTGGCGGGGAATTTTGTAGCTGGTTAAACTCTCACGACAAAATTTAATGATTTCTTCACTGGTTAAAGAGTCATCTTTTTTTACAATGAAAATCTTTACGGCTTCGTTGCTTTTTTCATCTGGAACGCCGATGGCGGCGCACTCAAATACTTTTAGATGAGTCATCACCACATCTTCGATTTCGTTGGGATATACATTAAAACCAGAAACTAAAATCATATCTTTTTTACGATCAACAATTTTAACAAATCCATCTTGAGTCATAAAACCCAAATCACCGGTGCGAAAGTAGTTATCTGGTGTCATTACTTTATCAGTTTCATCTTGGCGATTATAATAACCGCGCATGACTTGTGGTCCTTGAATACAAATTTCTCCCACCACATCAAAACCTACATTATTTCCATCATCATCTTTAATGGCAACGTCTGTCGAGGGAAGTGGTAGGCCGATAAAGCCGTTATAATCTTTTATATTGAGTGGATTAATACAAACGGCCGGTGAAGTTTCCGTTAAACCATAAGCTTCGATTAATGGTTTTCCTGTAATTGCTTTCCATTTTTCGGCCACGGGTCTTAGTACGGCCATTCCACCACCCAGTGAAGTTTTCAATTCTGAAAAATCTAATTTTGCAAATTCAGGATTATTTAAAAGTGCGTTGAATAAAGTATTGACCGCAGTGATGGCAGTAAATTTCCAATTTTTTAATTCTTTAATAAAAGCCGGAATGTCTTTAGGGTTAGTAATCAAAACATTGAGTGAGCCCACCGAGCAATAGATAAAGCAATTGGCCGTGAGCGAGAAAATATGATAGAGCGGAAGCGGCGTAATAATAATTTCTTTTCCCAGTGTTATATAGGGAGTTAACCAAGCTCTGGCCTGCAGAATATTGGCCAAAATATTGGCGTGAGTCAGCTCAGCGCCTTTCGCGACACCAGTTGTTCCTCCGGTGTATTGCAAAAAGGCCAAATTGTCGCGAGTTAATTCTGGGCGATTGAATTTGTTTTCATCGCCACTAGCTAATACATGTTTTAATTGAAAACTTTGCGGCAGTGAAAAATCGGGCACCAACTTTTTTACTTTTTTAAGCACAAAGTTAACCACTAAATTTTTAGGAAATTTTAAGAGGTCGCCTATTTCAGTTACCACGATGTGACGAATTTTTGTTTGGGCGACAATTTTTTGTAAGGTGCTGGCCGAGTTAGCGAAAATGACAATGGCCGTGGCCCCAGAGTCGCACAGTTGATGCTCTAATTCGCGAGCAGTGTAGAGTGGGTTAACATTAACAACTGTCATGCCTGCGCGAAGCGCGCCGTAAACACAAACTGGATATTGTAATATATTTGGCATCATAAGAGCGATACGATCGCCTGGCCTCATGCCTAATTTATGTTGTAAAAAACTGGCAAATTTGCGACTCAAAAGATCAATTTTGCCGAAAGTAAAAGTAGTCCCCATATTATAGAAGCAGGGATTATCTTTATAATTAACAAAACATTCTTCAAGTAGCTCTGGAATGGAATTGTATTGAGTTAAATCAACAGTTGCGGGGACACCTAGTTGGTAATTTTTGAGCCAAGGTTTTAATTCCATAAGTTTAATTATTTTAGATTGCGAGAGCTTGGTCAATGACTTTATTAACAAGGACAAAATCAATCGGCTTAGTAAGAATCGCAACGACACCTTTTTGATGCATTTCTTCTTCTTTGACGTCAGAAAATGCGCTAATCAGTATGATTTTTGGTTTAATACCATTTAGTTTGTGCACGAAATTGACGATGTCAACGCCGCTGCCATTTGGCATACGTACATCAGTTAAGATGAGATCAAATTTTGTATTTTTTAATTTTTCAATGGCCTCGAAGCCACCATTTGCACTCTCTGTTTCAAAACCACGATCGTCCATCTCATACGAAATGATTTCACAAATGTCGGGTTCGTCGTCAACGATTAAAACTTTTTTCCTTGGCATTTACTTAACTCCCTAAGAAATGGGTTTAGTTAAGATTATTATAGAACATTTTTTAAAAAAACCAAGTGACAATTACACCCTAAGGTAAACATAAGTTAAAAACTTACTTCAGAATCTGCCTGAGTGTAGTCTTTAATTGTGAATAAGCGGTTTAGCGATTGACCACTTAAACTTCTAGCATGAATTAAATAGCGCCCAATTTTTTGTTTTCCCAGAGATATAATAAATTGAAATGGTCTAGTAATCGACTGACAATCTTTACTTTGACTATAAGTTAAAACGGGGAGTACAACAAATGTATCGCCTTGATGCAGGACTTTGATATTTTTTTCTTGAAGACCCATGCAAGAATTGTTTAGCACTCCGGTTATGATAACCTGTACCTCATCATTGTGACTTATCATCTCCGGAACAAAGATTTGGCCAATCGGAGCATATAGTTTTTCATCAATGCTAGAGATTGAAGCTTTTTCTACCACGAAAGAAGTTTGTTCATTAGAATTTTCCCCGTAAATAACAGTGTAATCTCCTGCTGATAATTTTCCAAGCTTAAGGTTTTCTGCATATTGTATAGGGAACTGATAAGGAGAGGCCAAGTTTTCGCTTTGGCATTCTGCAAGTTCTCTCTTAACGGCAGAAACTTTTAGTAAAATTTTTTTATTTATTTCATCAATTTTTATGATCGGATTTTTCGCGCGGTAACAGATATTGGGTAAGTGTGTATCGAGGACGAGTTCAATTTCATCGTTATCGTCAAAGCCCTGATGTGGTAGATAAACGCCGTCAATTTTTAAGGCCAAGTCGCTGGCAAAAACAGTTGAGGAAAAAATTAGAGAAAAACTTAAAACAAATTTATAAAAAGCATTCATGGGGTAACTCCTTGACTTAGATTGACCAAACTTTCGATTAATTTTGCTAGAGGCTGACCTTGCCTGGCCGATTTTTCGGCGGCGTAGACCCAATTTGTATTTTGCGCTAAAGATATTTTTCCGTCCCACTGTGGAAGATTTAGAATGAGATAATCTCCAACCGCTAAGGGCCTAGCATTTTGCGTCGGAGTCCACAAAAAGTCGGGATGGGCATTTTGATACCATTCGCCGCCAATAATATTATTGTTTTCATCTAGTTCTAAATCGTAAAGATAATAAACGCGTTGTGTGCGATCATAGGTTACATCATCTACAGGACGCTGTGCGGGATCTGTTTCTACCACATATTCCATCATCATTTCTACTCCCACAATCTTTTTAGTTTGGGGTGAGCGAAATTTTCTAAATTTATCAGATCTAAAGTTTTCAATAGTAATTAAGGCATCGGATAATTTTTCAGTTGCTTCATTGGTCTCAGGATTAAAATATTTATAACGATAAGCTAGAGCTGGTTGATTCCAAACTTCGTAGTCAAAAGTCGCATCTAAGACAAAACTTTTTCTTTCGACTCCAATGCGATTGACCACACTGGTGTGCCAAGACCCAGGATTAATATCAAAGCAACCACTCTCAATAATACGTCCGCTCTCATCTGTCTTAGGATCTTTGGTGTTGCATCGGCCACCAATAAAGGCGGTGCTAAAACGAGTCTTTGCCCATAAGAGCGAAATGAGTGCTTTGATGTCTGAGGGGTAAAAATTAATCATGGTCTTTCCATCAAAGGCCGGCACAGAAATTTTATTAATAGGACGAGATATCATAAAAGCTGCTGGGGCCCATCCGTGACAAATACCCATCCATGTCTCTACCTTACCATTCGCATCGAAGTAGGCCCTTCCTTCTTCCCAAGATGCTTTGGTCAAAGTGTTATTGTCGATACCAAATAATAAATCATATTTTTCGCTAGGAGAGAGTTTATCGATTTCATTAAAGTCTTGAGATTTAAAAATTTGTGCTGCTGTTTTGGTTTCAACGTAATCGCGTGCTACATTCCAATTGACAATAAAATTAAATTTATTATCGGCGTATCTGGCACCTAAGACACCCTTATAAATCGCCCAATAATCATCGGACCAAGGCGCAATCTCCAGTTTTGAACTTTGCAATTTATTTTCTTCCATTTTTTCAAGATTGGTTAAGTAGTTAGGATTTTCTAGGAATAGTTGTGGGTCTTCGTGGCCCAATATAAGACTTTTTTGAGATGAGACACTCGATTGCATAATCTCTTGCCTCATTTTATTTCTTAATTTTGTATCGACCTTTCGCTGCTGGGGTCTTGCACCCTCACGGTAGGGCGCAAGCTGCATAAAGCTTCTAGGATTTTCGCGAAACATTTGTAGCCGATCGCTTAAATCCTTGGGCGCTGTTTGACCAAAGAGTAGAAAGGGGAAGGCCAGTATCGTAAATAACATTGTTGTGTTCATACGAATGATTTACCTTTTTTTAATTGATGACGAACTGATTCGTATCAATTTTGTTAATGATAATTACTAGTTTTAGTTAAGATTACAGAACAGAGGTTTCGGATTCAGGACAAGACCAAGTGAAGTAGCGTTTTTTGCCGCGAAAAGATTTTAAGGATAATTCACGAATGGAGCTTCCTCGCCAGCGACTGCGTTTTCCGGAAGTAGCTGAGATAAGTTTTCCTTCGCGACCTAAAATGCCAATGTGGCCACGCATCAAGACAATATCGCCCGCTTGGGCTTCTTCAGAACCTATTTCTTTAAATACGCTTAGGCAACTAAAATTTTTTGTTGTGGCCATCGGGTAGTATAATCCCACGCGCTTAAAGACGTGAAAGACAAAACGACTGCAATCGGTTTCTTCTTCCACACTTTTTTCTAGTGAATAAGCTTTGCGATATTTGGTGTTGGGAAAATTATCGGGCGTGGCAACTTCTAAAAGTGTTTCGCGAATTTCTTCGCTGAACTCCATACAATTTATGGGGCTCCAATTTTTTAAATCGGGGCATTCCAAACGAGCTACGCTATCAAATTTTAAATCACTGAGTAGGTCTTCAGTAAAATCAATGAGGAGTTGCTCATTGGAAAAAACTCTGGCACTAAATAGAATAAAAAAATAAACTGCGAACTTCATGCAACGTAAATTGTCGCACAAAAGGAAATTTTTGTAAAATTTTTAGCGAAGAACTGTGATTTTTTGCATAATTACAGGCTCGTACGGCTTATTCATTTGATGATCTACGCGCACTTTCGCGATTGATTTTATAACGTCCATTCCTTCAATCACTTTTCCAAACACAGTGTGTTTTCCATTTAAGTGGGGTGTTGGAGCAAGTGTAATAAAAAATTGTGAACCGTTGGTTCCCGCTCCTGCGTTGGCCATGGATAAAAGCCCTTCGCTATCGTGTGGGAGTTCAGGCAAACATTCGTCAGCAAATTTATAACCTGGACCGCCGGTGCCGGTTCCAGTGGGGCATCCACCCTGAATCATAAATCCTTTAATCACACGGTGAAAAGTTAGGCCGTCGTAGTACGGGCCTTTTTTCGCCGGAGTTTCTTGTCTGCCTTCAGCTAGGTTAATAAAGTTCCAAGCTGTTTCAGGACATTCTTTAGCGTACAGCTCAATGGTGAAAGTTCCCATATTGGTTTCCACTGCAGCTTTTACGCGGTCTAGATTTTCTTTGTAGTCAGATTTTTTTGTGTTAGAAAATAAATTCATCATAAGGAGAGAAGATAAATGAGTGAGAACAATTTGCCAAGCCTAAAGGCGCATCTTTTTATCTGTACGTCGTGTCAATTTAAAACCCAGGATGATGAGCTCTCGGAACCAGAGGTGGCGGTTAATTTTAGATCGAAAATTAAAAAAATTGCCGTAGAGCGCTGGGGAAAGCAAAACGTGCGCGTAAGTGCCGTTAAATGTTTAGGTGAATGTGAAAGAGGAATTGCTTCAGTACTTTACCCCAAGCAAGAATGGCGCTGTAACCTACGTCCTGGCGATGAAGCGTCTTTGATCGATTGGATTGAGCGATCGATTTAATCGCAGTAACCAGTTCCAATATGCAGAATTTCTCCGTCTGCTATATTGATCAATGATGCAAAATAAATTTTTGCAACACTGGTATAATACATACCGTAAACTAAACGCATTTTTTCAAAAGTTGGGTATTTTTTGATGACACTCTCTAGTGCTACGTTATCAGATGATAAGTCTGTCGCCAAATCGTGCGTGTCTTTCCAGATTTGCGCCAGGATTAAAGTGGAATCATTTGCGTTAATAAATCCTTGGGCCTCAACATAAACTCTTTTTGGTGTGCCGACTTTATCTTTAATGAAATATAAAGATTTACGCACTAGGTTTTCATAATCAGCTGATTCGGTGGCGCTGATTTCAGAAAATTTAACTTTAAGAATATCAGTGCAAAAAGAAGGGTCTTTTATTTGCGCGAAGGATTTTTTTGTTAACGATGCAATCACATTTAGACCTGGGTGATTTAATTCTTCGATGCTTTCAAAATCAACCTTAGTGATTTGTGCAAAAGTATTTAGAGAGAGTAGGGCAGATAGAATTAAAAGAATTTTTTTCATAATAACATTCCTTCTAGTTTTGATCCATTGAGGCCAGTATATTGCACAGACAAAATTGTATTGTGTAGGTCACGATCGGTGACCACTTGTACGCGCACAAATTGCGAGTTGTAGCCTTCAAAAAGTCCTTGGGCATTTCTTTGTTCAAATAAAACTTCGCCAGTTTCACCTACTAAATCTTGAGCGAAGTCGCGCAGTTTTGCTTCACCAAAAAAGTTTAAAATCTTCACGCGATCTTTTTTAGTGGCGTGTGGAATATGATTGTCCATTCTTCCCGCGGTGGTATTTTTTCTTTTTGAATAAGGGAAAACGTGGAAATGAGTAATGGGCAATTCTTTTAAAAGATTATAAGTATTTTCAAATTGCTCGCGAGTTTCACCAGGAAATCCGACGATGATATCGGCGCCAATTGCCGCCAGTGGAAAATAAGTTTTAATTTTCTCGATAATATTTTTATAATCGGCGACTGTATATTTGCGGCGCATGCCTTGTAAAATTTCATCATCGCCAGACTGCAAAGGAATATGAAAATGATCTTGGGCCTTGCCAGAATTTTTTAAAACTTGCAAAAGTTCATCAGTAATTGTGTTGGGTTCAACTGAGGATAAACGTAAACGCTCAAGTCCCGGAATGCTCACAACTTCTTTTACTAAATCGGCCAACTTTTCGCCTGAAGTTTGTTCGTATTCACCGATATTAACTCCAGTTAATACAATTTCTTTAAAGCCTTTTGCCACTAAATCTTGCGCGGTTTTTTTGGCCTCACTAACCGTGATAGCGCGAGAGCGCCCGCGCGCAAAAGGAATAATGCAAAACGAGCAAACATAATTGCAGCCATCTTGAATTTTTAAAAAAGCGCGAGTGTTAAATTCGGTAGAGCTGGTTGAAGCGCCCCAAAATTCCCAAGTCTTATCAACTTTTACAATTTGTTCTTGGTCTTCATCTAGATAATCAAAAACTTTATATTTTTCAGTGTTGCCTAAAACTAAATCCACGCCTTGCATGGCCGCTATTTTTTGCGGCTCCATTTGTGCGTAACAGCCCGCCACCACGATTTTAGCTTCAGGGCTCAAGCGTTGCGCCTTACGAATTATATTTCGGCAAGTGGAGTCGGCCGCATCAGTCACGGTACAGGTGTTAATAAAAACTACATCTGCAGGAGTTTCGAAATCGACAACTTCATAACCGCGCTGTGAAAAACCGTCGGCGATAGTGCCACTTTCGGAAAAATTTAAGCGACAACCAAGTGTGTGAAATGACACTTTTTTGCTGCCTAAATCTGACGATGCTAGATATACATTTTGCATAAGGTTTGCACAGTAGTCCTTAGTGCAGCGATTGGCAAGGAAACCTCAGATTCTTCTAAAATAACCGATACTTTTTGTTTGACATATAGGCCTAAAAAAATTATTTTCGTTTGCACTGTTAAATCATGGTCTCGTAGCTCAGTTGGTTAGAGCATCTCACTTTTAATGAGAGGGTCGTGCGTTCGAGTCGCACCGGGATCACCATTTTTTTGCAGTACGATCAAAGGGAAATTTTTTTTGCTCCCATCGTCTAGCCCGGTCTAGGACATCGCCTTTTCACGGCGGTAACAGGGGTTCAAATCCCCTTGGGAGTACCAAGTTTACATAAGCCTCTGTTATCAGAGGCTTATTTTTGTGAATTTTCTTTTTGCTCAGGTTTGCTCAGGTAACTCACAGATCATCTCCGATTTTTTCAACTAATTTAAGTCGAAATATTTCAGAGTTTTTCTTTTTTCCGTACTCCAATTCATCTAAAAAATCGTACACATCATTCACTGCCTTGCGATTAGCATCTGTGGGAAGACTCGCGTACTGCTGGGCCACTCGACTGTCTTTGTGCCTAGTCACAGCTTGTGCAGAATCTAAACTTCCTGTGACCTTTCTCGTAATTGTCCCCATACTATGTCTCATAAT
>Ga0163144_10027204_pt1 | contig 11084 bp, 9 predicted proteins | sample OliLak19BULKMAT1_FD_123175 | JGI IMG/M metagenome (GOLD analysis project Ga0163144, IMG submission 123175) | Freshwater microbial mat bacterial communities from Lake Vanda, McMurdo Dry Valleys, Antarctica - Oligotrophic Lake LV.19.BULKMAT1 | ecosystem: Environmental > Aquatic > Freshwater > Lake... | reverse complement strand
GAATCTGGAGACCGCGACATGATCATGCCGAATCTGGAGACCGCGACATGATCATGCCGCGGGGATCCGACCAGCTGCTGCTGCCGGCCAATCCCTTCTTCATCGGTTTCACGCTGCTGCTGGCCTTCGCCGTCAACCTGCTGCCGCTGGGCCGCCATCCGGCGCTGCCGGACCTGCTGGCCGTGGTGCTGGTGTTCTGGAACGTGCACCAGCCGCGCCGTGTGGGCGTCGGCGTGGCCTTCGTGTTCGGTCTGCTGACCGACGTGCATGAGGGCGCGCTGCTCGGCCAGCACGCGCTGGCCTACACGCTGCTGAGCTACGTGGCGATCAGCATGCACCGCCGGCTGCGCTGGTTCGGCCTGGCCGAGCAGACGCTGCAGGTGGCGCCGGTGTTCTTCGCCGCTCACCTGGTGTCGCTGGCCGTGCGTCTGATCGCCGGCGACATGTTTCCGGGCTGGGTACTGCTGCTGGCGCCGGCGTTCGAAGCCTTGCTGTGGCCGGTGGCCGCGCTGTTGCTGCTGGCACCGCAGCGCCGGGCGCCCGACCCGGATCAGAATCGACCTCTATGACCGAGATGAAGGACATCGAACGCGAGCTCGACCGCTTCCGCGGTCGGCTGCTGGCGGCGGCTGCCTTCGTGCTGTTCGCGTTTTCGCTGCTCGGCGCGCGCATGGTCTACCTGCAGGTGGTGCGCCACGAGCAGCTGGCCATGCAAGCCGAGAACAACCGCATCGCGGTGGTGCCCATCGTGCCGAACCGCGGCCTCATCGTCGACCGCAACGGCGTCGTGCTCGCCACCAACTACTCGGCCTACACGCTGGAGATCACGCCCTCGCGTGTGGCGGGCGGGGCCGGCGAGCTAGAGACGCTGATCGACCAACTGGCCGGCGTGGTGCCGATCGCCCCGCGCGACCGACGCCGCTTCAAGCGTCTGATGGACGAGAACAAGAGCTTCGAATCCCTGCCGATCCGCACCAAGCTGAACGACGAGGAAGTGGCGCGTTTCATGGCGCAGCGTTTCCGCTTCCCGGGTGTCGACGTCAAGGCACGCCTTTTCCGCAGCTACCCGCTGGGCGAAGTGGGCAGCCACCTGCTGGGCTACATCGGGCGCATCAATCAGGCCGAGAAGAAGGCCATGGAAGACTGGTCCGACGAGGAGCAAGGCAATTACAAGGGCACCGAATACATCGGCAAGCTCGGCCTGGAGCAGAGCTACGAGACCGAACTGCACGGCAGCACCGGCGTGGAGCAGGTGGAAACCAGCGCCAGCGGCCGCGCCGTGCGCCGGCTCGACAGCCAGCCGCCGACCCCCGGCAACAAGCTGGTGCTGTCGATCGACATCAAGCTGCAGGCCCTGGTGGAAGAGCTCTTCGGCGATCGCCGCGGCGCGCTGGTGGCCATCGACCCACGCAGCGGCGAGGTGCTGGCCTTCGTCAGCAAACCCACTTTCGACCCCAACCTGTTTGTCGACGGCATCGATGTGGAGAGCTGGCGGGACCTCAACGAGAGCATCGACAAGCCCCTGTTGAACAGGGCATTGCGGGGCACCTACCCGCCGGGCTCGACCTACAAGCCGTTCATGGCGATGGCGGCGCTGAACACCGGCAAGCGCTCGCCGGCCGCGCTGATCAACGACCCGGGTTTCTTCATGTTCGGCGGCCGCCGCTTCGGCAGCCCCGAGAACGAGCGCGGCGGCATCATGGACATGCACCGCGCCATCGTGGAGTCGAGCAACGTCTACTTCTATTCGCTGGCCAATGAGATGGGCGTCGACCTGATGCACGAACAGCTCGGCCCGATGGGCTTTGGCCGCAAGACCGGCATCGACGTCGATGGCGAGGTCACAGGCGACCTGCCGTCCACCGACTGGAAGCGCAAGAAGTTCAAGCGCCCCGAACTGCAGAAGTGGTACGCCGGCGAGACCATCTCGCTGGGCATCGGCCAGGGCTACAACAATTTCACGATGCTGCAGCTGGCCGCGGCCACCGCCACCCTGGTCTCCGGTGGCCAGCGCTTCAAGCCGCGGCTGGTGCGCGAGATCGAGGACGTGATGTCGGGCGAGCGCAAGCTGATGGCCAACGATGCGCTGGAGCCGCTGCCCTACAAGCCGGCCGACGTGGCCGTCATCCGCAGCGCGCTGCAGGGTGTGGCGCGCGAGGGCACCTCGCGAGTCTCCTTCGCCGGCGCGGGCTACGTCAGCGGCGGCAAGACCGGCACCGCCCAGGCGGTGGGCGCCAGGGCCAATGAAAAGTACAACGCCGCCAAGCTCGACGAGCACAAGCGCGACCACGCGCTGTACGTCGCCGCCGCGCCCATTGATGCGCCCACAGTGGCGCTGGCAGTGATCGTCGAGAACGCAGGCTGGGGCTCCGACTCGGCCGCGCCGATCGCCCGCCGGGTCTTTGACTACCTGCTGCTCGGCCAGTACCCGAGCGAGGCAGACATCGCAGCCATGCGCGAAGGCAAGGCCAAGGCACCGATCGGCACGCCGCGGCGTGCCGTCGACGTGCCACTGCCGGGCCAGACCGCGGCCGCGCAGGTGGCGGGCGTCGCCGAGCCGGCGGTGGCTGCGCCGTCGCTGCGCGTGGCCGCGGGCGGCCCGCCATGAGCTCGGGCTTCTACCAGGCCTCGCCCTGGTTTCGAGTGCGCCGCGTCTTCGCAGGCTTCGACGGCCCGCTGCTGCTGGCGCTGCTGCTGTTGTCCGCGATCGGCCTGGTGGCGATGTACTCCGCCGGTTACGACCACGGCACGCGCTTCGTCGACCACAGCCGCAACATGCTGATCGCCCTGGCGGTGCTGTTCATCGCCGCCCAGGTGCCGCCGCAAAAGCTGCTGAAGCTGGCGGTGCCGCTGTACGTGGCAGGTGTGCTGCTGCTGATCGTCACCGCACTCCCCGACATCGGCATCACCAAGAAGGGTGCGACGCGCTGGCTCAATGTCGGCATCGTGATCCAGCCCAGCGAGATCATGAAGATCGCGATGCCGCTGATGCTTGCATGGTGGTTCCAGAAACGCGAAGGGCAGTTGCACATCACCGACTTCGGCGTCGCCGCGCTGCTGCTGGCGATCCCGGTCGGCCTGGTGATGAAGCAGCCCGACCTCGGCACCGCGCTGCTGATCCTAGCTGCCGGTGTCTACGTGATCTTCTTCGCCGGGCTGTCCTGGAGGCTGGTCATTCCGGCGCTGCTGCTCGGCGCGGTGGGCATCGGCGCCATCATCCTGACCGAACCCATCATCTGCGAGGCGGGAGTCAAGTGGCCGCTGCTGCGCGACTACCAGCAGCACCGGGTGTGCACGCTGCTCGACCCCACCAAGGACCCGCTGGGCAAGGGCTTCCACATCATCCAGGGCATGATCGCCATCGGCTCGGGCGGGCTGTCGGGCAAGGGCTTCATGCAGGGCACGCAGACCCACCTCGAGTTCATTCCCGAGCGCACCACCGACTTCATCTTCGCAGCCTTCAGCGAGGAGTTCGGCCTGGCCGGCGTGGTCGTGCTGCTGCTGGCATTCACCTTCCTGATCTTTCGCGGACTGATGATCGCCGCCGAGGCGCCCACCGTCTTCACGCGGCTGCTGGCTGGCGCGGTGAGCCTGAGCTTCTTCACCTACGCCTTCGTCAACATGGGCATGGTCAGCGGCATCCTGCCGGTGGTAGGCGTGCCGCTGCCCTTCGTCAGCTACGGCGGCACGGCGATGGTGACGCTGGGGCTGGCGCTCGGCATCCTGATGTCGGTGGCGCGCAGCCGCCGGCTGATGCAGTCCTGACCATGCCGGGCGAGCCCGCAGCCCGGATCGGCGTCCTCGGCATCGGCGTGCTCGGCATCGGCGCGATGGGCCTGCCGATGGCTTTGCGCCTGCGCGACTGCGGCCACCCGGTGGCCGTGCACGACATCGACCCGGCGCGCGAGGCACTGGCCATCGCCGCGGGCTGCACGGTGGCGGCCAGCCCGGCCGCGCTCGCCACAGGCTGCGAGTTGCTCATCATCGCGGTGGTGAACGCCGAGCAGGCGCACGAGGTGCTGTTCGGCCCCGTCGGCGCGGCCGCCGCGCTGGCGCCCGGCAGCGCCGTGATGCTGTGCCCGACCATCGGCCCAGACGACACCGAGGCCTGCGTGGCCGCGCTGCAGGCGCTGGGCATCGACGGCATCGACGCCCCGATGTCCGGCGGCCCGGCGCGTGCACGTGACGGTTCGATGAGCCTGATGGTGGCGTGCGCAGACGCCGTCTTTCAGCGCTGGCAGCCGCTGCTGCGAACGCTGGGCAGCCGGCTGTTCCGCGTCGGCACGCGGGCCGGCGACGGCGCCCGCACCAAGCTCGTCAACAATCTGCTGGCGGCCGTCAATCTGGCCGGCGCGGCGGAGGCTCTGGCGCTGGCCGGGCGGCTGGGGCTCGACCCGGCGGCCACGCTGGCCGTCATCGAACAGTCCAGCGGCCAGAGCTGGATTGGCAGTGACCGCCTGCGGCGCGCGCTGGCCGAACCTGCTTTCGGAGCCGAGGCCGGTGGCGAGCCGGCCACTCCGCAGGCGCAGATGACGCTGCTGGCCAAGGACTCCGCGCTGGCCCTGGCCACGGCGCGGGAGGCCGGCTTTGCGGTGCCGGTGGGCGAGGCGGCGGCGCAGCGCTTTGCCGCCGCAGTGGCGGGCGGGCTGGCGCGGGCCGACGACTCGGCGCTGTGGCGCTGGCTCGCCGACGGGCGCTGATCGGCGCTCGTTCGAACAGGCCGTCACCGCGCGCGCGCGCGTCAGGCCGGCGGCCCGGCCTGGCGCTGGAAGCGCACCGTGAACAGCGCGCCTGGGCTGCCGCCGGGCACGCCCTGGCGCGGCGCATGGGCATCTTCGATGCTGAGTTCGGCACCATGGTGCTCTGCGATCTCGCTGACGATCGCCAGGCCGAGGCCGCTGCCGTCGACATTCGTGCCCAGCGCGCGGTAGAAGGGCCGCAGCACCAGTTCGCGCTCGGCCAGCGGTATGCCCGGGCCGCTGTCCTCGACCTGCAGCACAACCACCTGGCCGAAGGGGTCGGACATCAGGCGCGCCGTCACCGTGCCGCCCGACGGCGTGTACTGCAGCGCGTTGTCGACCAGGTTGCGCACCATTTCGCGCAGCAGCACGGGCTGGCCCCACAGGTGCACGGCAGCGTCGGACTCGGGCCCCTCGTAACCGAGGTCGATGCGCTTTTCCATCGCCTTGGGCACGAAATCCCGCACTGTCTCTTTGACGATCTCGGCAAAGTCGACGTCCTGGCGCCGCAGGGCCTGCTCGCGGTCTTCGGCACGCGCCATCGCCAGCAACTGGTTGACCATGTGCGCGGCGCGCTGGCTCGACAGCGCAATCTGCCGCAGCGAATGTTTCATCGACGCCGGGTCGGCGTGGCTGCTGTCGACCTCGCGCTCGGCAAGTTCGGCCTGGGTGCGCAGGCCGGCCAGCGGCGTCTTCAGCTGGTGCGCGGCGTCGGCCAGAAAGTGCCGCTGCGCCGCCACCGACTCGCCCAGCCTCAGCAGCAGGTCGTTGATGGCCGCCACCAGCGGCGCCACCTCTTCGGGCACGTCGCGCTCCTCGATCGCGCTCAGGTCGTTGCTCTCGCGCTGGCGGATGCGTTGTTGAAGTTCGGTCAGCGGCTGGATGCCGCGCGCCAGCGCAAACCACACCAGCAGCACCGCCAGCGGCAGGATGACGAACTGAGGCAGGATCACGCCCTTGATGATCTCGGTGGCGAGAGCCGACCTCTTGTCCAGCGTCTCGGCCATCTGCACCAGGGCGCCCGGCCCGGCCTGCCCGGCGGGAACAGGCAGCCAGAGGTATGCCACGCGCACCGGGTCGTCGGCAACGACGTCGTCACGGAAGCGCATTTCGTTCGGCGCCGCGGCGCCGGCAACCGGAGGCACCGGCGGCACCGACAGGCGGGCGTCGCCGGCAATCAGTTCACCGCGCGAGCCCAGTACCTGAAAGAAGATGCTGTCTTCGTCATCGGCGCGCAGCATGGTCGCGGCGGTGCGGCTCAGTTCATCACGCACGGCTGCCACCGGCTTGCCCTGCTGCGCAGCCTCCAGGGTGGCCTGGCGAGCCATCTCGCGCACCAGTTCACCGAGATCGCGGTCATAGGGCCGGTTGGCAATGCTCTGCGCCACTAGCCAGGTGAGTGCCACGCTCATCGGCCACAGCAGGAGCAGCGGTGCGAGCATCCAGTCGAGGATCTCGCCGAACAGGGAACGTTGTTCGCGCGCCGTGGCCATCTGGAGTCAGTCACTGCCGATGACGGCGCCTGGCGCTGGCAGCGCCCGGCTCGCCCGACCAGCCGCCGGCCGGCCTCACGCGGCGATCTTCTCCAGGCAATAACCGAGACCGCGAACCGTGGCGATGCGCACCGGCCCCTGCTCGATCTTCTTGCGCAGGCGGTGGATGTAGACCTCGATCGCGTTGTTGCTGACCTCTTCGCCCCACTCGCACAGGCGCTCGACGAGCTGATCCTTGCTGACCAGCCGTCCGGAGCGCTGCAACAGCACTTCGAGCAGGCTCAGCTCACGCGCTGAAAGCTCGATCATCTGGTCGTTCAGGTAGGCCACGCGGCCCGTGGCGTCGAAGGACAACGGGCCGTGCTTGATGACGCTGGACGCCGTGCCCAGGCCGCGCCGCGTGAGGGCGCGCACGCGCGCTTCCAGTTCTTGCAGCGAAAATGGCTTGGCCATGTAGTCGTCGGCGCCGAGATCGAGGCCCTTGACGCGCTGCTCGACGCTGTCGGCCGCCGTCAGGATCAGCACCGGTGTGCTGGTGCCGCGGGCGCGCATCTTGCGCAACACCTCGAAGCCGTGCATGCGTGGCAGGCCCAGATCCAGAATGACCATGTCGAACTCGTGCGAGGCGAGCGCGGCGTCGGCCTCGCTGCCGCTGCTGACCTGGTCGACCGCGTAGCCCGATGAACGCAGCGAGCGCAACAGCCCGTCCGCAAGCACCTGGTCGTCTTCCGCAATGAGAATGCGCATGGCTGGTCTCCTGACACGCTGCTTTCAGCGCACCCCGAGGCAGTGGTGCGCGGCCTGTTCCGGCCTGCCTTCATTCTAGGCATTCATCAAGAGGACGCGGCTTGATTCAACTCAAGACAGAACAGTCGCGAGATCTCCCTAGAACATACTGTACAGATATCCAGCTTCTGCCATAATTGTTCAACTCAAGGAGAGCTTCATGGATGCACCCGTCAAAGCACTGAACACCGAAAAAGCCAAAGCCCTGGCGGCCGCGCTGGCGCAGATCGAAAAGCAGTTCGGCAAAGGCTCGATCATGCGGCTGGGTGAGGGCGAGGTCATCGCCGACATCCAGGTCGTGTCGACCGGCTCGCTCGGCCTGGACATCGCACTCGGCGTCGGCGGCCTGCCGCGCGGCCGGGTCGTCGAGATCTACGGCCCCGAGTCATCTGGCAAGACCACGCTGACGCTGCAGGTTATCGCCGAAATGCAGAAACAGGCGGGTACCTGCGCCTTCATCGACGCCGAACACGCGCTCGATATCCAATACGCGCAGAAACTCGGCGTCAATCTCCAGGAACTGTTGATCAGCCAGCCCGACACCGGCGAACAAGCACTGGAAATCGTCGACGCGCTGGTGCGCTCAGGCTCCATCGACCTGATCGTCATCGACTCCGTGGCCGCGCTCACACCGAAGGCCGAACTCGAAGGCGAAATGGGCGACAGCCTGCCCGGCCTGCAAGCCCGGCTGATGAGCCAGGCGCTGCGCAAGCTCACCGCCACCATCAAGAAGACCAACACCATGGTCATCTTCATCAACCAGATCCGCATGAAGATCGGCGTCATGTTCGGCAGCCCCGAAACCACCACCGGTGGCAACGCGCTGAAGTTCTACGCTTCTGTGCGGCTAGACATCCGGCGCACCGGCAGCATCAAGAAGGGCGAGGAAGTCATCGGCAGCGAGACCAAGGTCAAGGTCGTCAAGAACAAGGTGGCGCCGCCGTTCAAGAGCGCCGAGTTCGACATCCTCTACGGCGAAGGCATCAGCCGCGAAGGCGAGATCATCGACCTTGGCGTGACCGCCCGCATCCTCGACAAATCTGGTGCCTGGTACGCCTACAACGGCGAAAAGATCGGCCAGGGCAAGGACAACTCGCGCGAATTCCTGCGCGAAAACCCGGCGCTCGCCCACGAGATCGAGAACAAGGTGCGCGAGTCGATGGGCATTCCGTTGCTGGCGGCCGAGGTCACTGCGCCGCAGTGACACGCTGAGCCAGTGACGCCGTGATCCAGCACCGCCGGCCGGACGCTGCCTGGTTGCAGGCGGACGAGCGTCGGCAGGAGCGGCGACCGGAGCGTCGGCAGGAGCGTCGGCAGGAGCGCTGGAAAAAGTTGTGGAATGAGCGGGCCAGACCATGAGCTTCGGGCAGTTGTCACTCAAGGGTCGGGCTCTGCGCTACCTGTCGCAGCGAGAGCATTCGCGCGCCGAGTTGATGCGCAAGCTGGCGCCCTTCGTCGAACACAGCCCCGACGCACCTGCCGCGCAGCAGATCTCGGGCCTGCTCGATGAACTCGCCGCCCTGAACTGGCAAAGTGAAAGCCGCGTGGCCGAGTCGGTGCTGCGCACCAACGGCGCACGTTTCGGCACCTTCAGGCTCAAGCAGAAGTTGCAGGCCAAGGGCCTGGAGCCGGCGCTGGTCGCGGCAACGGTGCAGCAGGCGCGCGGCACGGAATACGAACGCGCGCTCGCGATCTGGTGCTCCAGGTTCGGCAGTCCGCCAGCGGACGCCAAGGAGCGCGCCAGGCAACAGCGCTTCCTGGCCGGCCGCGGTTTCGCCTCCGATGTCATCCGCCGTGTCGTGCGAGGCGGCGACGACGAGGCCTGAATCCGTCGCGCGCCGGGCCGGTCTGCTGCATGGCAGCGTGATACATTCGCGCCGTTCTTGGCGTAAGCCAAGCGCCGCCCAAGACCGCCATTCCTTCCTGCCGCGGCGTTATAGCGCCGGCTCAAGCACCGCCGCCAGATCCCGGGTCAGGTTCATTCCCGCGCTGGCCGGCCATGGAAGGCCTCTGAAAGGCTCGATGACCTGCAGGATGATCCCGAGTCGTGCCGGACGCAGCACGCTCGCAAAGTCGCCAAGACCGGTGTCGTGCCGGGGCAAGAATACGAGCATGAGCATGAGCTCGCCCGCGTCCGGCTCGTAGGCCTTGACTTGCGGACTGGCTGTCGTCCTGCACTGCGCACCCACGTCGGCGACGCGCTTCGGATGCACTATCCGCGTTGACGCCGGCGTGCGTCCGGCACTGTTTCAACGCCAACTTCCATCGATCGACCGAGGGGCCCACCCATGAAGATCCACGAATACCAGGCCAAGGAACTGCTGCGCGCCTTCGGCGTGCCGGTGCCGCGCGGACACGCCGCGTTCACCGTGCGCGAGGCGGCGGAAGCCGCGCAGAAGCTCGGCGGCAGCGTCTGGGTGGTGAAGGCGCAGATCCACGCCGGCGGCCGCGGCAAGGGTGGCGGCGTCAAGCTCGCGCGTTCTCTGGCCGAGGTGGAAACACTGGCCGGCCAGATTCTGGGCATGCAGCTGAAGACCCACCAGACCGGCCCCGAAGGCCAGAAGGTGCGCCGCCTGCTCGTCGAGGAAGGTGCCGATATCCAGCACGAGTACTACGTCGCCGCGCTGACTGACCGCGCCACGCAGACCGTGGCCATGATGGCCAGTTCCGAAGGCGGCATGGACATCGAGGAAGTGGCGCACGCCACGCCCGAGAAGATCCTCAAGGTCTTCATCGATCCGCTGGTCGGTTTGACCGATGCGCAGGCGCTGGAACTCGCCTCGGGCATCGGCATCCCGGCGGCCAGCCAGCCGCAGGCCATAGACGTGCTGAAGAAGCTCTACACCTGCTACATGGCCACCGACGCCAGCCTGGCCGAGATCAACCCGCTGATCCTCGAGGGCTCCGTGGACGGCAAGCCCGGCGCCATCAAGGCGCTGGACGCCAAGTTCAACTTCGACGCCAACGCCCTCTTCCGCCATCCCGACATCGTGGCCTGCCGCGACCTCGACGAGGAAGACCCGGCGGAGGTGGAGGCCAGCAAGTTCGACCTCAGCTACATCAGCCTGGAAGGCAACATCGGCTGCCTGGTCAACGGCGCCGGGCTGGCGATGGCGACCATGGACACCATCAAGCTGTTCGGCGGCGAGCCGGCCAACTTCCTCGACGTCGGCGGCGGCGCCACCGCCGAGAAGGTCACCGAGGCCTTCAAGATCATGCTGAAGAATCACAACGTCAAGGGCATCCTGGTCAACATCTTCGGCGGCATCATGAAGTGCGACACCATCGCCGAAGGCGTGATCGCGGCCTGCAAGGCCGTCAACCTCAGCGTGCCCCTGGTGGTGCGCATGAAGGGCACGAACGAGGACCTGGGCAAGAAGATGCTGGCCGAGAGCGGCCTGCCGATCATCGCGGCCGACACGATGGCCGAAGCCGCCACCAAGATCGTCGCCGCTGTGAAATGACCCACCCCCGAAGCGCCTGCGCGCGCTCCCCGTCAAGGGGGGCGAGCCGGACAAGGAACAGTCCGGGTGGACTGTTCCTTGCCTGCGAGCGCCATCGGCGTCGTCGCCTATCACGTCGCCAGCGGACCGGCAAAGCCGGTTTCGCGGCGGCCGCTTGAGGCAACACATTCCTTCGGGCTCCTGGCCCGGTGAAACGAGCACACCATGAGCATCCTGATCAACAAAGACACCCGCGTCATCACGCAAGGCATCACCGGCAAGACCGGGCAGTTCCACACCCGGGGCTGCGTGGCCTACGCCAACGGCAAGGCCTGCTTCGTGGCGGGCGTGAACCCGAAGAAGGCCGGTGAAGACTTCGAGGGCATACCGATCTTCGCCGGTGTGAAGGAAGCGGCCGCGGCCACCGGCGCCACCGTCAGCGTGATCTACGTGCCGCCGGCCGGTGCCGCCGCGGCCATCTGGGAGGCGGTGGAAGCCGACCTGGATCTGGCGATCTGCATCACCGAGGGCATTCCGGTCAAGGACATGCTCGAAGTGCGCAACAGGATGAAGATGAAAGTGGCCGCAGGCGGCAAGGAGACGCTGCTGCTGGGGCCGAACTG
>Ga0163144_10027202_pt1 | contig 11085 bp, 12 predicted proteins | sample OliLak19BULKMAT1_FD_123175 | JGI IMG/M metagenome (GOLD analysis project Ga0163144, IMG submission 123175) | Freshwater microbial mat bacterial communities from Lake Vanda, McMurdo Dry Valleys, Antarctica - Oligotrophic Lake LV.19.BULKMAT1 | ecosystem: Environmental > Aquatic > Freshwater >... | reverse complement strand
GATACCAACGATACCAACCTCGCGGGCAGCATCTTCGGCTGTATGCATAACTTCCTTTTGAACCTGAGCCTGAGCCTTCTCAACTACTTCTTCGATGCGACCTGGGTGCACACGCCCATCTTTTAGCAACATCTCTAGCGCGATACGTGCGGTCTCCCGACGTACCGGATCAAAACTAGAGAGGATAATCATCCCCGGGGTATCATCTACCAAAATGTCTACTCCGGTAGCTCTTTGTAGAGCCTGAATATTGCGGCCTTCCTTACCAATGATTCGGCCCTTCATCTCTTCGTCTTCTAACTTGACAGCAGTAACTGTACGCTCAGCCGTAACTTCGCTTGCCATACGTTCCATAGCGGATGTAATGATAAGCGCTGCTGTTTCATCGGCCTTCTCTTTAGCCTCGTTTTGCAACTTATTAACAAGCCCTAGCAAATCACCACGTATATCTTTTTCTGTCATCTGCATGAGTTTTTCAGCTGCATCTTCTTTTGTAAGCTTGGCAATTTTTTCAAGTTTTTCTTGCTGCTTCGTACGAATAGCTCGAATCTCGTCTTTCAATTCTTCGGCCTCTGCTTCATTTTTGCGCAAGCCTTCAGAGCGCTTATCAATAACGTCTAGTTTTTTATCTAACGCCTCTTCGCGGCCCAATAGCCGAGCCTCAATATCTTTTATTTCTCGACGACGTGTCTGCTCATCCTTACGTGCGGTTTCACCAATCTCATTAGCCTCCTCTCGGGCTTTGCTCAGCTGCTCGTCAGCTTCTTTCTTTGCTTTTTTTAGCTCCTTATCAGCAGCAGCTTCAACCGAGCCTAATTTCTTTTTTGTTAATAATGTATTGCCCCCAAAACCGGCGCCAATACCAACCAGAGTTAACACAATGGCTAGTGGTAACATGTTATGTCCTTCCTAATCGGCTGATAACCGGCCTGCCTCTATGCAATCACTTTCACTTCTTTAGCTTAGAGGTAATTCGCTCATTAACCGACATAAAAATTTACGTTTAAGCTGTAGGTTCTTCCAGTAGTAATACTACAAAAACCGCAGGATTATTATTCCCTAAAAACACTCACTAATCCTATGACAGATTGTATCATGTATCACGCAGAAAAGGGATGTTATTTGCGGGGTAACGTTATATGAACTTCCGACCCGTAAACAGGTAGTATGGGCATCGTCTTGTTGGCTACTTTTGATATTTTGCCTATCCCTAACTCAAGCCAGTCCTCTCCACTGACTCCAACTGCAGGTATGCCATTACTGTAAGCCAGCGCGTTGCCAACGCTTAGTCCAATCCTCAGACCAGTAAATGAGCCCGGGCCTTCGTACATAAGGATTCCATCTATGTTTTCCCAAGATTTACCGGCCTCCTCAAGCATTTTCTTGATTTCATTATGCAGGGTTTCAGCCAGCTGACGGTGTGCTTCCCATGCTATATAGGCAATCTTCTTGTCGTCATCAAAGAGGCCGATTTCTGATTCAGGCTTGTCAGTCTTTAGGCTCAGAATAATCATTTCGATTCCTCTAGTACGTATTCGTATTCGCTAGGATACTTGACAGTAATTATGCGCTTTTCTTCATCATCAGCACTGCGCTCAAGTGTCACCTCAAGCCGGCGGGCCGGCAGACTATCTTTAACTACGTCGCCCCACTCGATTGCTACAACCGTTTTGGGGTCATCAACTACTTCACTAAGTTCGTGCGCTACAACTCCCGCATGATCCAAACGGTAGAAATCAAAATGCTGTAATTCTAGTCCATCACGGCAATGGTAAACTCTGTTGATCGTAAAAGTCGGACTCCCAACGTGGTCAGTGGTTTCAAGGCCTTTGGCTAAGCCTCTTACGAATGTTGTTTTGCCCACGCCTAGGTCACTAACTAACAAAAAGGTTTCACCGCCTTTACAGGCGCGCCCGAACCGTTCGCCGATTGCGTAAGTATCGTCGGAGCTTAAAGATGCTGTTTGCCATGTCTTTACGGTATTCATATATAGCATATGCTACAGCCGCTGTCCCTATTCCGGCAAGTATTAAAGGATGAAGCGGCGCGGCATCATTGAGCTGTGATGGATTGGTGCCGGATGCAGTATTTGAAGCCATACCATTGCCCGAGCTAGTTTTTTTAGTACTTCCTCCGGTTGTTTTGGATTTGGACGCCGTGGAGGCAGTCGTATTAGTAGATTCGTCTCCTAATGCGTTGGCTGCATTTGGTGTTACTTTTTCTGTCCACTGCCAAATATCGGCAACCATGCTCCAGCTTTGACCTTCCGGTGCGTCTTCGTAGCTGGGAGTTTCACTAATCGTGGTACCGTCGGGCGCTAGTAACCTTGCCTGCCCTTCTGTGTTAGATAACTGTAGATTAGTGTCTGTTATCTTAAATGCCGTGTAAGATTTTGGCTGTAGGTTACCTGATGTAAATGTATAGCCTCTTGAATAAGAAGTGCCGGCTTCTAATCTATAGCCTGCTAGATTAAAAGCTTGATTGTTGGGATTATAAAGTTCAATAAATTCATCCGCATCATCCGTCTGTGGTGGGGCTGGGTTTGGGAGCAGTTCGCTAAGTACTGGCGCAACAAGACCCTGATTAGTAGTAGCAGACGCCAAACTGCCGATTTTAGCGATAGAAACGGACTGAGGGGTTGTCTGTGCAGTAGGGGCTATTGGCGTACTGCTCGCAGCAATCTGGGCCTCAAGATCACAGCTGTCTATACCACTGGGTACAACTCCTACCCATGGGTCATTAGTCGACTTAATCACGCCATCTACCCATGCCCTCTGCAAAAAACCACTGGTTGAGGTTGGCAATGTTTGGACTGCCGTACTCCCGCTAACTGCAGTCTTCGACCAAGCGACCGTATCCAACACGTTAGAGGGGCCGTTCTGCACCACCTGCAGTGTTCCTGCTGTAGTGCTGAAACCAAGTGACTGAGCATCGACAGTCATTTTGTAGCATATTACCAAGGCTCCATCGTTAACCATATAATAGTTGCGGCTTGGTAGTTTGCCACTCAATGGAATAAAGCGGCTGCTTGTCAGTTTCGCGCTGGCCAGATCATAATAGTTGTAATAGGCTAGCTTAACACTGCTCATATCTATATCAGTATCTGTGTTGTTGTACAGTGATACGAACTGACCATTGCTACTGGTGAGTTTAATTTGCCCAATTAAGATTGTACCCGATGGTGCGGCTCCCACATGATTGCCCACACTACCAAACTGCCATAAATAAAATATGATTAGTGGCAAAAGTAATACTGATTTTATGCTCATCAGCTGCTTCATGTTTCTATAATAATCTCCGAGTTTCAAGATGCAAGCATGAGCAAAATGTTTTATAACAAAATTATATTGCTTTAGCCATAAAACCTTAGGGTATAATATGATTAAGATGCTTCAGCTTGCCAACACTCTAATTAATATTCCTATTATGAGCTTGCGCACTGGGGGAATGGTCGCAACGGCGGACACACCAATCATCAACCCTAATAATTTGAAGCTCGAAGGTTGGTATTGCCATGACCAGTTCAGTAAAAAGACACTGATTCTACTCACAAGAGACGTACGAGATCTTGTTCCTCAAGGCCTCGCGGTAGACGACTATAACGTTTTAGCAGAACCTGAAGAATTAGTAAGACTCAAGGACGTTCTGCATTTGAATTTTGAACTGATTGATAAACAAGTCATCACTGATAATAAGCGCAAACTCGGCAAAGTTGGTGATTACGCCTCAGATACAACTTCTTTCATGATTCAAAAACTATATGTAAACCAGCCAGTCTATAAAAATCTGTCAGATGGCCAACTTATTGTTGATCGCAGTCAAATTATTGAGATAAACGATAGGCAAATTATAGTCCGTGATGTTGATGAAAAAATCGGATCAGCTATTCCGGCCGTCCTTGGCCTCGGATAATACAGCTTTAATATCATCATAGCTAAATCCCTGTCGTAAGAGTAGTTGCTTTAATTTCATCTCGTCACTACTATAACGCGATAGTCTTAACTTTTTTTGGACCAGTTCGCTCAGACGCAGCCTTTCGCTATCTGTATCTTTTTGCAAAGTCTCACCTATCACTTCCCTCGATACGCCTTTTTTCATAAGCTCATTTTGAATGGCACGGTCACTCTTACCCAGTCTCCGACGCATATCGATAAGCCAAATAGCAAAACTTGTATCGCTGATATACCCATGTTGTTCAAAGTCTATACAAAGACTCTCAATCTGTTCCGGCTCGGCTTTCTTGCGATAAAGATAGTCTTTAAACTCTCTGAAAGAGCGCGGCCGGTTTAGTATCCACTCAAGTGAGCGCGCTTTGAGCTTGCCGTCTTCGGACAACTTTTTGAGCCTTTTCAGTTCAGACTCGTTAATTTCTTGATTAATTTTTAGCCTCTCAGCTACTAGCTCGTTCAAGCTTAAGGAAAAAGAGTATTTACTATTCACAAACAGACTCGCTCGTTCCGGATTTTTAATCTGCTGTTTAATGCTGGTTATTTTCATGTCTATCTTTGCGCTAAAATAATACTGCCTATTAGTACGAACCAAGCTACCTCAACGAACCAACCCTTTGGAGTCTGCGACCATTGAATAGCAATGTGAAAGCGCGAAAGTCTGTCGAACTTTGGTTTCCTTTTTTTAATTTTCTGCATGTAGAGGTGGTAGTAGGCCCATGCGAGGTCTGGGCTGGCGGCAGCCACCATGCACGCCCATATCAGCCAACGTTGGCTGCGAAACATTAGCCCGAGTATCACCATTAGGCTGACAGCGACTAAAAAGTCCATTACAAGAGTTACGTTAAATTTACGGTCAAAAAGTTTATCATTAGGAGCTAATCCAAAATGAGGAATAGAATCACATGCAAAGTGACTAATAAAACTGAGCGGTACAGCCAAAGCCGGTTCTTTTACCAGCAGTGCGATCACCGCCCCAGTCATACCGTGGTTTGTGCCTGTCATGATTTACTCCATGATATCAAAATTATATTCCTGGTGAGATCCCGTCTGTTGGCGAATCTGCAACTTGGGGCTCGGTTTCGCCGCTAAATGCCATAACAATAACCGCACCAAGTTTTTTGATTTTAGCTAATGGCCTTTTAAAAAAAGACGGATTTTCAACAGGGGCTTCATCAGGTAAAGAAACTTCTGGGTCAGTCATGTTAAGCCTTATTGGCTTCTATAACCTGTTTCGATATTTTCTCCATAACTTTTGGGTTGTCGCGCAGATATTGTTTGGATGCTTCTCTGCCCTGGCCAATCTTTTCACCTTCGTAGGCAAACCAAGCGCCGCTTTTTTCTACAATTTCTTTATTAACTGCAAGATCTAACACATCACCTTCCTTGCTAATACCTTCGTTATACATAATGTCGAACTCAGCCTCCCGAAAAGGCGGAGCAATCTTGTTCTTTACAACTTTTACACGCGTTCGGTTGCCGATAACGCTTTCGCCGGCTTTAATCTGACTGATACGGCGGATATCCATGCGCAAGCTGGCATAGAACTTTAGAGCATTGCCTCCGGTGGTTGTCTCCGGGTTACCAAACATGATACCAATCTTCATACGTAACTGGTTAATGAAGATGACCGTGCTTTTGCTTTTTGAAATGATGGCAGTCAGTTTACGGAGCGCTTGGCTCATTAAACGTGCCTGCAAGCCCATGTGGCTGTCGCCCATGTCGCCTTCAATCTCGGCCTGTGGTACCAGTGCGGCCACAGAATCTACCACTATCAAATCGACAGCGTTAGAGCGCACCAAAGTTTCTACAATTTCGAGCGCCTGCTCACCGTTATCTGGCTGAGAGACTAAGAGATTATCTAGATTGATGCCAATCTTTTGAGCGTATTTCGGATCAAGCGCGTGCTCGGCGTCAATAAATGCCGCTACCCCGCCACGTTTTTGGACTTCTGCTATCGCATGGAGAGTTAGGGTTGTCTTACCGGATGATTCAGGACCATAGACCTCAATAATACGGCCCCTTGGGATACCGCCACCCAGTGCCAGGTCAAGGCTTAAAGCGCCAGTTGGAAAAGTTTCAACATTCGCGTGGGATGTTTCACCCAAGCGCATAATCGTACCCTTGCCAAATTGCTTCTCAATTGTTTCAACAGCCATACCGAGAGCCTTCTGCTTGCCCTCTCCTGCAACTGGCTTGTTGTTATCGTTAGTATCTTTTGATGTTGTGTCAGACTGTGCTTTTGCCATCGTCATACTCCTAATTTAATTTGTACTGATAGTTATATTATACTGCCCGCACGTTATGCAAGACCAGTATGTTGTATTTTTTAAAATAGATGTTTTAACATAAGCTGTATTTTATCAGTTCGTATGCTATGAACTGAGCATTAGTTACTGATTTTTGTTATCTGGGTAATATCTATATAATAACCATTAGTATTATGCATATATCTGACACTACCGTAAAAGACATGCTCCTGAAGAGTAAGAAGGTTACTGCCGAGCAGATAAAAACGGCGCAGGATGCCTCTGGCAATGAGAAGCTTCCACTGCAAGAAGCCGTTATTAAGGCCAGTCTTATAAATGACAAGGATCTGACTAAACTATATTCTGCGGAGATTGACGTGCCATATGCAGAGTTAAGTGGTAAAGAGATTGACCGAGAGGTACTCAAGCTTATACCTGAGCGTATCGCGCGCCAATACAACGCGGTCTTATTCGGCGTAGGCAACGATGGCTCTAAGTTGCTCGCTATGGATAATCCGGATGATGTTCAGGCAGTAAACTTTCTCAAAAAAGAGCTCGGCAACGAAATCAAGATATATATTTCTACAAATCAAAACATATTGAGCGCGCTTGATCAATATAAAGGCAACATTGGATCAGAACTAACAAAAGTAATTTCCCCTGACGAACAAACCGAAGAAGACGAAGAAGTCAGTGAAGAAGATTTAGCCGAAGATTCACCGATTGCTCAAACAGTTAATCTACTGATTGAATATGCTGTAAAAGCCGGAGCTTCAGATGTACATATTGAACCGCGCGAAGGCCATGTATTAGTGCGCTACCGTGTGGATGGCATTTTAAAAGAAGCAAATAAACTGCCTAAAAAGGTGATGAATGCTTTAGTTAGCCGCATTAAGATTCTAAGCAATCTTAAAATCGACGAAAAGCGAGCACCGCAAGATGGTCGATTCAAGATTGCTGCCAGCGGCCAAGTATACGCGCTACGTGTCTCTACCCTGCCAATTGTCGACGGCGAAAAAGTGGTTATGCGTATCTTGAATGAATCAAGCAAGGCACTAACTCTTGAAGAACTAGGCTACTGGGGTTACTCACTAAACATTATTAATAAAGCTATTGTCCAACCCCATGGCTTGATTCTAGTTACCGGCCCTACGGGCTCCGGTAAATCAACTAGCTTATTTAGTATACTGTCTCTGCTTAACAGCCCTACAGTTAATATTTCGACGGTTGAAGATCCAGTTGAATATCGTATTCCAGGCACTAACCAAACCCAAGTTAATCCCGTAGCCGGTATGACATTTGTAAACGGCCTGCGAGCCCTGTTACGTCAGGATCCGAACGTTATCATGGTCGGAGAGATTCGTGATGGGGAAACGGCCGATCTTGCCGTGCAAGCGGCATTGACCGGCCACCTAGTCTTTAGCACCCTGCACACCAACAATGCAGCAACCTGCTTGCCACGTCTTTTAGATATGAGTATTGAGGCGTTTTTAATTGCCAGCACTGTCCGAGCAGTAGTTGGACAACGCTTAGTAAGACGATTGTGCACTGAATGTCGTGAAAGTATAGCCCCTGATGAAGTTACTCTAAAACGCATTCACGAAGCCTTTAATTTAGATGAGGCAGGTGGAATGAAACAAATCCACGACCTCGAAGTCCAGGCACTTGAAGGCGGTATTGGCAAGAACAGTACGCCTAAAGGTAAAACCGATACTTCAGCACTCAGTACCTCGGAAAATAAAATTTCCCGGATTTGGAAAGCACATGAGGGCGGATGTGATACCTGCAATCATACCGGCTATAAAGGACGTCTAGGAATTTACGAGGTGCTCGGCAGTACACCTACAATCCAAAAGCTCATTGTTGGCAATGCCACGTCTGATGTTATACAAGACGAATCCATCAAAGAGGGCATGATTACCATGCAAGTAGACGGCTTTATAAAGGCTCTCCGCGGTCAAACCTCCATAGAAGAAATACTCCGTGTAACTTCGGAAAAATAAAAATGCCAAAATTTTCTTATAACGCTGTTAATAAATCCGGAAAACCTGTCGCTGGCATAGCCGAATCCTCCAGTCGCCAGATGTTAATGGACACCTTGGCCAAACAAGGGCTACGCCCTGTCAGCATAAAACTTTCAAGCGAAAAGAAAAATTTCTCTGATAGATTCAAAACTATGGGCCAAAAGGTGAAACTGAAAGACATGGTCATATTTAGCCGCCAAATGTCTACGATGGTATCTGCTGGAGTTCCATTAACCCGTGCGCTCTCAACTATGCAGAATCAAACTACTAACAAATATTTCCAGACCGTTATAGCCGGCATTACTCATGACGTGGAGGGTGGTATATCCCTAGGCGAAGCTTTTGCAAAATATCCGAAGGTCTTTTCGGAAATCTACATAAATATGATTAAGGCCGGGGAAGCTGGCGGTATCTTGGATGATATCTTAAAACGCCTCGCCTCTCAGGTGGAGCAAGATTCGAGCATGCGTAAGAAGGTGAAAGGCGCGATGACATACCCGGCTGTAATCATGTCAATTACCATAATCTCTTTCTTTGCTATCACTATGTTTGTGCTCCCGAAAATCGGTAAGATTATCAATGACTTAGGCGGTCCCGACGCTCAACTTCCTATATACACCCGAGCAATGCTAGGCCTCAGCTCCTTTATGCAGAAACGGGGGATATTTATATTCATTGTTATGTCTATTGGCATTTTTCTAGTTATGCGCTACATCAAAACTCCAAAAGGTAAGTATAAATTTCACCAGCTACTTCTGAGGGTTCCCTTGGTTAAAGATATCATCGTCAAAATCGCAGTTGCCCGGTTTGCTAGAACTTTTGCCTCGCTCATGTCAGCGGGCGTAACTGTGCTTGATGCCCTGCAGGTTACGGGTGGGGCAGTTGGCAATAAGGTAATCCAGAAAGAGCTTGAAAATGCAGCAAAAGAAGTCAAAAACGGCAAACAACTCAGCGAAACTATATCTAAAAGTAAAAATTTTCCGGCAATAGTTAGCCAAATGCTCGCAATAGGCGAAGAAACAGGCCAAACCGATACTATTTTAATCAAAGTTGCAGATTTCTACGAAGAAGAGGTATCAACTGTGATAGATAGTTTGGCCTCCATCATTGAACCAGTCATGATAATAGTTCTCGGTGCTGGAGTCGGCTTGATTGCCGCGTCTGTCATGGGCCCTATCGCCAGCCTATCGAATAATATATAAAACTGTCACTTTGAGGTGCAGATTATTCGGGTGATGGTGATCTAATAACAGATTACGTACAGAGATGGCAGACCTAAACTGTTGATAACTTATTGACGAAAGCCTGCTTATGCTTATAATCATGTGTAGATACTTGTACCTACTTAGGGTATGAGTCGTCTGAAAAAACAATAAATTATATTAATAAATCAAGGAGGGTGGGCACTCAATGACCTCAATAAAAAATAAGCAATCAGGTTTCACAATCGTTGAACTCTTGATCGTAATAGTTGTTATCGGCATCTTAGCTGGTCTCGTTCTTACTACTTTCAACGGCATTCAACAAAAAGCTCGCGATACAGAGCGCGAAACCGACGTAAAAGCATTACACGCTCAGTTGGAAGCATACTGGGCACAACAGGGTTACTATCCATCACTAACTGACATGAACGATCGTGCAGCGGGTGGATTCGTAGCAACCAACATGAAGGGTCTAGATGCTGGTGCATTTAAAGATCCTAAGGCAACTGGCACAGCTCTTATTGCGGCACCAGGTGCTACAGGTTATGCATACGCTGTTACAAACAGCGCCGGCACAACTTGCGAAGCAGACAGCACTACCTGTGCTAAGTACACCTTGACTGCTACCCTAGAGGGTACCATCAACGGCTCAAGTACATTCGCTCAGGCCAGCTTAAACAACTAATAAAAGTATATTAGTTAAGCCCTAGTAGTCACCACGCAAATGCGCAGGAACCACTAGGGCTTTTAGCTTCAAGAGAGATTCCAATGAAAACTTACAATAGTCAACAAAGCAGTTTTACCCATCTGAGTTCCCAAAAGAGTTCAGATGGGTTTACCATTATAGAGCTCTTGGTAGTTATGGTGATTATCGGTGTTTTAGCCGGACTCGTAATTATAACTTTCACTGGAATGCAGCAACGTGCCAGAGACACCGAGCGCCAAACAGATATCAGAGCGCTGAGTTCGCAGCTAGAAGCCTTTTGGACGCAAAAAGGCTACTATCCATCTCTGGCCGATATGAATGACCGTGCGGCTGGAGGATTTGTTGACACTAATTTTCAAGGTTTAAGCGTGAACGCTTTCAAGGACCCCCGTGGGGGTTCCTCTGCTCTGGCAGCCACTAACTCAGCCAATACCTACGCTTACACTGTTACGAACAGTTCTGACACTTCCTGTGAAGCCAGCAGCATCACTTGTTCCAAGTATGTGTTGGGCGCGAGTCTGGAAGGCACAATCAATGGTTCCGCTACCTACTCGCAGGGTAGCCTGAGCAATTAATTACGCCTAGGGGCTAAAGAGTCCCTTTATATCTAAAGCGTAAGTGATTTGTTATACTTAATCTTAAGTAACCAGTAGCGATAAAAGGGCACCGATCGTAAATTAAAGCATGAACACTGCAAAACTCTTATACAAGGACAAGCCTCTCTTTGGCCTAGATATTGGCGCAATAGTATTAAAGTTATGCAAATCAGCCATGAGGGTAAACGTATCAATGTTGACGCATATGGTGTCATACGTTTTGCTGAAAGCCGGACTAAAGACGGCATGATTGTCGATTATGAGGGTCTAGCAAAATCAACTCTGGAACTTTTTGATAAGCATATAAACGGCAAGATAACCACCCGTCGAGTTGCTGCTACCATCCCTGCCTCCAGTGCTT
>Ga0163144_10027201_pt1 | contig 11085 bp, 5 predicted proteins | sample OliLak19BULKMAT1_FD_123175 | JGI IMG/M metagenome (GOLD analysis project Ga0163144, IMG submission 123175) | Freshwater microbial mat bacterial communities from Lake Vanda, McMurdo Dry Valleys, Antarctica - Oligotrophic Lake LV.19.BULKMAT1 | ecosystem: Environmental > Aquatic > Freshwater > Lake... | reverse complement strand
GGCCAGATTCGGGGTGAGCTGAGCGGCGTTGGACTGGCCTGCCGTCCACCCGGCGGGCGACCACGGCACGCTCAAGGGCGTGAGCGCGCGCGCCCCGAGATTGTTCGCGGCGATGGTGAAGACGCCGGCGCTGTCGGCGGCCTCGGCGAAGATGTTCAGCGCGGTGGCCTCGCTCTGCGCCTCGTCGGCGGTGAATTGAATCGTGGCGTTGGTGATGATCGCGCCCGCCGGAATGGGCAGTCCATTGAAGCGCAGGCCGATGATTTGGTTGCCCGCGCCAGTGGCGTCGTCGTTGACGAGTTCAAGGTCGGTGCTCGTGAGGCTCACGGCCCCGGCGGCGGATTGCTCGGCGTCGTCCGCGCTCGAAGTGACAGTGAGCGTGATGCTCGGCACATTGATGAGCAGCGTAGCGGAGTGGACCGAGTTGTTGGTGTCGGCCACGCGCACGAGGAAAGTGTTCAGGCCGCCATTCGTGGCGCCGGGCGTGCCAGTGAGAGCGCCGTTCGCAGCGACGTTCAGCCACGTCGGGCCGTCGGCTTTGCTGAAGCTGAGCGGGCCGATGCCCGTCGCGTCGCCGGCAAGCGTGGCGTTGTAAGCAGCGCCGACGGCGGCGGCGGGCTTGTGCAGGGGCGAGACGCGGAACTGCGTTGGCGGCGTGTTGTGGATGGCGGCGACCTGCGCATCGGTCAGCGCGGAGCTGAAGAAACGAAAGTCATCGAAGCGTCCGCTGAACAATGCGTCGGCGGAGAAACGGCTCTTGCCGAGGTAACTGTATTTCGTCCCCACATCCACGGGATTGATGGTCATGCTGGTGTTCGTCGCGACGAGCAGACCATTCACAAAAAGTTTTCCGGTACTGCCGCTGATGGTGATGGCGACGTGCGTCCAGACATTCGTCGGCAGAGCCGGGGCGCTGAGTTGCTGTTCGCCGCTGCCGTTCTGAATCGCGAAGCGCAACCCACCGCCGCTCACACGCGGCGAAAGGAACAGGTAATGAGTGAAATCATCGCCGAGATCGAAGATGCGCTGCCAGCTTCCGCCGCCGTTCCACAACACCCAGCCAGTGAAAGCAAAGTCGGTGCTGTCGCCCAGGCGCGGCGAGACTTGCAACCAATCGGTCGTGCCGTTCAGCGCGATGGCCTGGCCGAAGCGGCCCGCAGTGAAAGTCGGCGCGCCGACGAGCATGGCGTCAAGGCCGTTGCTGAAATCGTCATGCGCATGGCCGTCGAAACTGTAGCGCGCAAAGGAGCCGAGGCCGGTGTCCACCAGTTCCTGGCGGTAGGCGAGCGGCGCGGCGTTGTCGCGATAGGTAAAGCCCGCATCCGTGGGCCAGTTGTCGTCCCACACCAGGCGGCGCACGTCCTCGACCCAGTTGTAAGGCGCGTAGCGCTCGACGAACGGCGTGTTGTCGAGCATGTCGATCATCGCGGCGATCGCCGCCTGCTGCTGCGCGGCGGTGGGATCAGCGCAGCCGGTCCAGTTCGCGCCGTTGTTCCACTCGGTGATCCAGAGCGGGCGCTGCACCTGATCGTAAGTGGCTTTGAGGAAATTGTACATCTGGTTCGCCGCACCGGCGGGGTCGGCGGGATTGAAGCACCAGTAGTAATGCACCGGCACAAAGTCCACGCGCAGTCCGTCGGCGTCCGCCTGCGTGATGAACGGATACAGCCAACTGCTGCGCCCGCCGTCGGACACCGCGGGCGCGCCGACGCGCAGGCCAGTGCCCAGCAAATCCGGCCACGAGGAAATGGCCTGGGCGACGGTCATGTTCGCCTGATCGGGACGGTCGGGTTCGTTGTAGCCGAGCAGATGCGTGGAGCCGCGCGCCTTCCAGTCCTGACTCATCGGAGGCCAGTAGCGCACCTGGCGGATGGGCACGTATTCCCAATCGAGCGGCGAGTTGCGGTCGAGGTTCCAGTTGTAGAGCCAGTCCACGTCGAGGTTCTGCTCAATGTTGCCGGCGACGCCCTTCTTGCTTACCCAGCGCCACGGGAAGACGCGCACGAAGCGGTTGCTGTTCTCCAGCGACGCCGGCAGGCGGCTCACTTCGAGGTCGCCGTCCTGCGCGACGTAATTGCGGCTGCTGCCGGTGCCGTTTTCCTCCGTGGCGAAGGTGACCTGGTAACCGCGCTTGAGCTTGAATGAAGCGACGTTCATCGCCATCGCGCCCAACGGCGCGACGTTGTATTGGACATACGAATCCAGCTTGCGCGACAGCCCGGTGAAATGGCGTCCGTCGAAGACTTCGAGCGGCGCGAAGTCCGGTCCCTGCGGGATGATCACGGCACCCTGCGCGTATTGCACCACGCGGACGTTGCCATTCAGCACGGCGTTCGCGCTGCTCACGCGCACGCGGCCGAGGAGGGTGGATGCGACCTGCGAGGGGGAAATGGCGGTCAGCATCAGCCAGGCGTCCGGCGAGTTGAGATGAATGATGCAGCCCGGCAGTGGATCGTTCGTGCCAGTGAGGCGCAGTTCCGCGCGGCCCGTCATCGTCACGGTGGTGTTGCTCAAGGTGGCGAAGGACTTCACCGCGTCGCGGAGGTCCAGCGTCTGCGCTGCCGCAAGGAGAGGCAGGCAAGTGAGCGCGGCAAGCAGCACGTTCAATGGATTCATTCGAATGTTTGGCATGGAGTGCATCTTCAAGCTGGGGCCGCGAACAAGGGCCAGGTCCGCTGGGCGCGGCAATGCGTCGGGTTGAGAGGTTGGGTTAATAATGACGAAGCATGGCGCATCGAGGCCCTTTCGTCACGGCTGGAATGGTCCTGCCAGCGCTGCTCGACCTCAATACTCCACCTCGCCAAGAAGTGATCCTCTATTCGGAAAAAGCAGTTGAGCCACGAAGACACAAAGGCACGAAGTGAAAGATCGGGAGCACTGGGGCAAAGAAGGTTGCAGTTTCTTTCTGAGGCGATGGCAGATGCAAGGGTGCCCGCATCGCCCTTGCCTTGGTGCCTTGGTGCCTTGGTGCCTTGGTGCCTTCGTGGCCAAACCCAACTGTCGCTTTACGGCTCAACGAATCATCCGCCTCCGTAACTTCTCTTCTCCCTTACTTCGGCAGCGCAAAAGCCAGATACGCATCGCCGCTCTTGGTCCCGATCTTGCCGCCGCCGCAGGCGATGACGAGGTATTGGCGTCCGTTCACCGAGTAGGTCGCGGGCGTGGCGTAACCGGCGGCAGGCAGCTTGGCTTTCCAGAGTTCCTTGCCGGTCTTGCGGTCGAAGGCGCGGAGGTGTTCGTCGCGGCTGGCGGCGATGAAGACGAGGCCGCCGGCGGTCACCACCGGGCCGCCGTAGTTCTCAGTGCCCGTCGGCGGGACACCTTTCGCCGCGAGTTCAGGCCATTCGCCCAAGGTCACGCGCCACCGGTATTCGCCGGTGTTCAGGTCGATGGCGTTGAGCGTGCCCCACGGCGGCTTGATGGCGGGATAACCATTCGTGTCGAGCCAGCGATGGTAGCCCGCCATCGTGTAAGGAATCGTGCCGAGCACATCCACGCCGCTGAGTTCTTCCTTCCGTCCGGAGTCTTTCGCGGCAAGTGGAGTGGGCGCGGGCGCGGCGCCAAGCAGGTAATCGACGACAAGCTGGCGCTGGTTCTCGGTCAGAAAATCAAACGAGGGCATCACGCCCTTGCCGGTCTTGAGCAGCGCGAGCACGTCCGGCTTCTTCAACCTCTGCTCGACGCCGATCAGGGACGGCACGTTCTGCGCCTTGTTGCCCAGGCGGTCGAGCCCGTGGCACGCGGCGCAGATCTGCGTGAAAATCGCCTCGCCCGTCGCCAGCGGCTCGCCGCCCTTGGCTTTGGTTTCCACCATCGTCATCACCCACGGCATCTCGTTGCCGTTCACGTAGAGCACGCCGTCGGGGTCGGCCGCCGCGCCGCCCCATTCCGCGCCGCCATCGAAGCCGGGAAAGATGATGGTGCCCTCGCGGCTCGGCGGGAGAAACGGCGTGTGCGGACGAATCTTCGCGAAGCGTTCGAGCACCTGCCGATGGGATTCGGGCGAGATGTCCGTGATTTCATCGTAGGTGAAAAGCTGGCGCGAGAACGGCGCGGGTTTGGTCGGAATCGGTTGCGTGGGCCAGGCGGATTCGCCCTGCAAATCGGACATTGGCACCGGCACTTCGCGAATCGGGAAGAGCGGCTCGCCGGTCTCGCGATTGAAGACGAACACATGGCCGGACTTCGTGACCTGCGCCACGGCGTCGATCTTCTTTCCGCCCTGCGTGACGGTGAGCAAGTTCGGCGGTGCGGGCAGATCGCGATCCCACAGGTCGTGATGAACGAGTTGCTGATGCCAGACGCGCTGGCCCGTCTTGGCATCAAGGGCGATGAGGCAGTTCGCGAAAAGATTCTGCCCGATACGATTGCCGCCCCAGAAGTCGAACGCCGCCGAGCCGGTCGGGCAGAAGACGAGGCCGCGTTTCTCATCGAGCGCGAAGCCGGTCCAGACGTTTACCCCGCCGATGTATTGATAGGCATTCGGCGGCCACGTTTCGTAGCCGGGTTCGCCGGGGTGCGGGATGGAGTTGAAGCGCCACGCGAGTTTGCCGGTGCGCACGTCGTAGGCGCGAATGTGGCCGGGCGCGGCGGGAGCCGGACCTTCGCCGAGGCGCATGCCCATGATCAGGAGATCGCCGAAGAGCACGCCGGGCGTGGTGGATTGAACCGAAAGCCCGGTGACGTCACGACCGAGGTCGCGCTTGAGATCAATTGATCCACCGTCGCCGAACGAGGGGATGCGCCGGCCCGTCGAGGCGTTGATCGCGTGGAGGAAATGATCGTTGCCGTAGAAGATGCGCCGTTCCGCACCGCTGCCCCAGTGGACGAGGCCGCGGTTCACGCCCGCCTTGGTGATGCCTTTCACCGAAGCTGGATTGAAGCGCCACAGCTCACGGCCAGTTACGGCGTCGAGGGCGAAGAGTTGTAGATCCGGCGTCGTGCCGTAGAGCACGCCGTCGATGACCAGCGGGTTGCACTGAATCTGCGAGCGGTTGTTGGTGTCCATGCCGCCTGCGCGATAGGTCCATGCGACCTCCAGCCTGGCGACGTTGCGCGGTGTGATTTGCTTGAGCGTCGAATAGTGGCTGCTGGCTTTGTCGCCGAGGTAGGTGCTCCAGTTCGAGTCAGCGGCGGTGGCAAGGAACGGCAGCAAGAGCAGGGCAGGAAGGATGGTCTTCATTGAGTGTTAATTGTTGGCGGAGATTCGCGAGTCGCGCCAGAAACTCGCGCTCAGGTCGAGCATCAGGCGATTGCGACCGCTGGGATGAGCGGCGCGTCCGGATAACGCGGGCGACACGGACGGAATCGTGTTCGGGAAATACACATCCACCACCAGTTCGACATCCGAGAACGACGCCGGCTGGCCGACGGTGGGATTGTTTGCCGTGCGCAGATCAGCCAGCGCACTCTCGGGAGTTTTTCCCCAAAAATTGTCGAGCGGCACGGGCGAGTTCGTTCGGTCAAAGCGCCACATCCAGTAGGTGGTTTCGACGAACTCTGTTGGACTGCTGTGCCAACGTTCTCTGACTTGTTTGAACTCATATAAACTCGAAGCAGCAACACTTGGGCATCCCCAGATTTTCTCATTCCAATCCAATTGCGGACCCAGCGGGGAAAATGCCCACGCTGCGCGCGGATCCGACGCCGGCCAGTCGCTCCATGGACGGTAGTTCAGAGCCTTAAAATTGCGCCGGTCTGGAAAACGATTGTTGTTTTCATCCAGGTAAAGCGCGAACCCAACCCCAATCTGGCGCAGATTGGAAAGGCACGCCGACTGACGCGCCTTCTGCTTTGCCTTGCCGAGCGCGGGCAGGAGCAGGGAAGCGAGAATCGCGATGATGGCGATGACCACGAGCAGTTCGATCAGCGTGAAAGCGGGCAAATATGTTGTGCCCCGAGAACCTGGCGAGCGGGGCATCGCTCGGCCAGTCCCGCAAGCCGAGCCATGCTCGGCGCTCCGATTACGCTGGGCCAGCCGTTGCATACGTCCGGCTCAGTATCCGCCTGCTCCGATGGCGGCCGAGTTGGCTGCGACGGGCTGGCCGTCTTTCTCCGCTGCCTCGCGACGGCGATATTCGTCGAGCATCGCGGCCGTGGCGGTGGCGCCGCAACGGGAGCCGCCGAGATCACGGACTTTGATCAATCCGTCCAAATCGCGCACCCCGCCGGCGGCCTTCACTTGAACCTTGGCTGACACGCTGGCGCGCATGAGCGCGAGGTCGTGCTCGGTAGCACCTTTGTAATTGTAGCTGCCGTCGGCCTGCTTCACGAAACCGTAGCCGCTGGAGGTCTTCACCCAATCCGCACCGGCGCGCTCGCAGAGCTGGCAAAGCTTCTTCTTAAAATCATCGCTGCCCAGGCCGGCCCCGCCCTTGGTCAGATAATCGTTCTCGAAGATGACTTTCACCTTCGCGCCGTGTTGGTGCGCCTCGTCACAGACCGTCTTCACATCGCGCTCCACGTATTCCCAGTCGCCGCCGAGCGCCTTGCCGAGATTGATGACCATGTCGATCTCGACCGCGCCGTCCTTGCAGGCGAGTTCGGTTTCATAGCGCTTGGATTCGGTGGCCGGGTTGCCGTGGGGAAATCCGATGACCGCGCCGACGAACACGCCCGTGCCCTTGAGGAGTTCGGTGGCCCGCTTCACGGCGTACGGTTTGATGCAGACCGAGGCGACGCCGTATTTCGCGGCGACCTGGCAGCCGTCCTCGAGATCCTGATCCGTCATCGTCGGATGCAGGAGCGAGTGGTCGATCATCTTGGCGAGTTCTTCGTAGGTGTATTTCATGAGCGTTTGGTAGTCCGGGCAGAGTGCCGGGAAGGAATCATTTCAACTCGGCATCATTTCCTGCGAGTGCTGGTGTGGACGGGAGACGGGTCGTGGAACAGCGCGCTGGCTGGAACGTCCTGTTTGGGCGACGTCTCACTGCTCCATTGCAACTTGAGCACGGGCGCGGCGGCGGAGCCGCGATGGTAGTAGAGGCGGAAGGGATGCCTTCCGGCTTGCAGGCGAATCGTGCCGCTTGCCTCGCTGCCATCGGTGTGGCCGAAGTCGGCGTCAATGACGGTGGCTTCGTGCAGGCGGAGCAGAGCGCCGGAGTCGGCCGCGAGGTGGAAGGTGTATTCACCGTTCGCCGGGGCTTCGATGTAGCCGGTGAACAAAACGGAGTCAGCGGTCCTGGGGAGATTCAATGCGAAGTCCACGCGCGTGCCGGAGAGCGAGGGCTTCAAGTTCTCGAGCTTTGCCACCCACGGCAGCTTCTGGGTGAACGCCCGCCACTCGACGCCGCTCACCACACTCGTGGCGCGCACTGAAGGCACCAGTTCTTCGTCGTAAGGACGTTTGGCCTGCGCGCTCGGGCGGCGCACGCGCAGGACGGTATCGCGCATCTGCTGCTGGAGCGCGGCGAAGTTGGATTGTGCCCCAAGGTTGTTCGTCTGCTGCGGATCGGTCATGACGTCGTAAATCTCGAACGGCACGGCGTGGTTCGTGGTTTGGTAGCGCACCCCCATGAAGTCGCCGACCCGCAGCGCCTGCATCTGGCGCCGGATGCGACCGCGATGGTTTTGCGCGAACGCGTCGTAAGGCGGCGTCTTGCCACCATCAAAGTACTCGACGTAAACGCGCGACGACGCCTGCGCGCCCTTCCCAGTCAGCGTCGGCACAAGCGATACGCCGTCGCTACGCGCAGGCGCGGGCACCCCGGCGAGTTCGGCCAAGGTCGGCAGCCAGTCATGGAACTGGCTCGGTTCGAGGCTCACGCGGCCGCGCGGAATCCTGTCCGGCCAGCGCGCCAGCGCGCCGACGCGGATGCCGCCTTCCCAGAGGTCGCGTTTGATGCCGTCGTGCGGGCCGAAGCTCTTGAAGAAGGTTGGATCGTAATTCTCCTTGAGATACGACTCCTTGCTCGGGCCGTTGTCGGAGGTGAAGACGACGAGCGTGTTGTCATCGAGGCGCAGGTCCTTCAACAGTGCGAGCAAGTCGCCCACGCACTCGTCGATGCGTCGCACGTCGCTGGCGTAACGCTGGTAAACGTCCGGCCACGGCTGCTCGGGCGTGGCCTGGTCGCGGTCATGATCCCAGGTTGCGCTCGCATAGTCGGGATGCGTGAAACTGTCGGGCGTGCCGTCGGCGGTGTTGATCATGCGTCCCGGCGTCCCGAGCCATTGCACGCCGCCCCGCGCGCCCGCGCCGGCGGGAAACGGCCCCGGCGGCAACTGCAACTTCGCGTGCGGCGTGTCGTAGGCGAGGTAGAGGAAGAACGGTTGGCGCGGTTTCAAGGCGCGCTGGTCGGTGATCCACTTCTTAGCCCGCGCCGTGAACAGGTCGGTGGTGTAACAACGATCGAAATTCGTCGCCACGTCCGTCTCGTCGTCGAGCAGGGCCTGCCCGTCTTCCTTCGGATAATGCCAGTGGCCTGCTTTGTGGCTGAGGTAGCCAAAGTACGAATCGAAACCGCGCCGCAGCGGATGCGCCGGCCAGCGATTGGGCGAGGCCGCGTTGTTCGATCCCTGTAAGCCCCACTTGCCGATGCAGGCCGTGGCGTAGCCCGCGCCTTTCAGCACCGAGGCGAGCGTGTGATTGTTCTCCAGCGCCTTGTCGAACTGGTTGTCGCGCACGTTCGCGTGGCCCTGATGCACCCCGAGCAGGAGCGACGCCCGCGATGGCGCACACACCGGCGCGGGGCAGTAGTGATGCCGCAACTGCACGCCCTCCGCCGCCATCCGGTCGAGTTGCGGCGTGAGATGCCACGGCTCGGCGCGGTGGTTCGTCGCGCGCCGCGCGTTCTGGAAGAACACGCCCACATCACCGAGGCCCAGATCGTCGGTGAGGATGAAGATGATGTTGGGTTGACGCGCCTGGGCTGCGCGGCTTTGGGCGCAAGGCGCCAACCACAATGCGAGCAATATGAAAGCCGCAAAGGTTCTGTTCGTGTGCATGCTTTCAGGCTTCAAGGCAGGTAGCGCGCCGTCTCGTTCGTGTCCACCTGGTATCCCCATTTCGCCACATACTCGGGGCCGGGCCGGAATTCGTCGCGCTGCTCGGCGAGCTTCTTTTTCAGCCTTGCCTCCATTTCACTTTGCAGCTTCGCGTGCTCCGGCTGGCCGGCCAGGTTCTTGAGTTGGTGCGGATCGGCTTCGTTGTCGTAGAGCAACCACGGACCTTTCAAGTCGCGCACGTAGGTGTGCCGGGCCGAGCGCAGGGCGCGATATTCCCGGCCACCCCGGGCTCGCAAGAACTCACCGAAAGGCGAGATGCACCGGACGATGGTGGCGCCGCCGGAAGGATCCGCGCCGCCGTGCATCGCTCCCGTGAAGTCGAAACCCTCGACGGATTTTGGAACCGCCTGACCGCACAGGCTCAACAGCGTCGGCATCACGTCCTCGGTATTGATGGTGGCGGGATTGCGTTGCGGCTTGATGCCGGGCGTGGCCGGCAGGCGGAACAGCATCGGCACGCGCGCGGATTCCTCCCAGGGCCGCTGCTTGCGCTGCTGGTCGTGGGACCAAAGCATGTCGCCGTGATCGGAGGTGAAGACCACGATGGTGTTGGTCGCCAGACCGGTCTCGTCCAACGTGCGCAGCAGGTCGGCGAAGCAATCATCCAGCGCCGTGCAGTGAGCGTAGTAGCCGGCCAGATCCTGGCGCGCCCTGGCTTGGGCCGCAGCGGGCACATTGGGAGGCAGTTTAATTTTCTCAGGTGAATACATCGCGCGATATTTCGCCGGGGCGGATTCGTATGGGTTATGCGGTGGACCCCACGCGAGCCAGAGCAGGAATGGTTTATCCGACTTCGCATGGTCGCGCAGATACGCCTGGGCGTCGCGGGTTTGCGCGATGGCGTCGTAGCCTTCCCACTTCAACTTCTCCGGGCCATCGGCGTAGTAAGCCGAGTTGTTGTAGGCATGGGTGCATTCAAGAACCTTCCAGTAATCAAACCCCTGCCGCCGCGCGCGCGGGATGAACGCCGAGCGGCTGCCGTGCCCGTCGATGTGCCACTTGCCGATGCAGCCCGTGTCGTAGCCGGCGGCTTTGAGAACTTTCGGCAGCGTCACGGCATTCGTGCTCAGCGGCACGTCGTTGAGAAAGATGCCGTGCGTCTGCGGACGCTGGCCGGTGAGCAACGAAGCGCGGGTGGGTGAACACACCGGCATGCCCGCGACGGCCTGGATGAAATTGACCGATGTGCGCTCGAAGCGATCGAGGTGCGGCGTCTGGACGTTCGGATCGCCCGCAAAGCCGAAGGCCTGCGCGCGCCATTGGTCGGCGATGACGAAGAGGATGTTGGGGCGCGCACCGTGGTCCGCCGCGCCAAGCCGGTCGATCCCCGCCAGGGTGAGCGCGACAACCGTCACGGTGAAAACGACTCTGATTCGCAGTTTGCAGGTCAGCATGGGTTGGGATGGATTATCGGGTCTGTGGTTTTCTCCGTGCGACTGGCTCCGGGTCCGTGAACGGAGATTTCTCGAACTTCAGGCCATCACCCGTCACCCGCGGGTCGCCGGTCTCGGTGAGCACTTTCATCAGGCGACGCGACATCTCGCTCTTCTCGACGAGGAAGGAACTCTCGCGCGCGACGTCCTTGGTCTGTGTGGGGTCCGTGCGCAGATCGTAGAGCTCTTCGCCGGGCCGTTTGGCGAAGGCGCGATCGTAAAACGGTTTTCCCTGCGGCTCGTTCCGGTGCTGGACGACCCATGATTTCGTGGGGCTGGCATCCATGTCCGGAAAGGCAATGCGGGTGTTGGTCTCCAACTCGTGCGCGTCCGGTTCGCTCGTTTCGGTCACGGCGTAGGGCGCGCCCATCGGCCAGCGGTCGGGCGCGAAGTTGCGGATGAGCACGAAGTCCTTGGTGCGGATGGCGCGCATGGGATACGGCAGATTGCCCTCGCGGGCCACGCCGACGTGACGCTCGCGACCGGTCACGACGTAATCACGCGTCGGATCAATCTGTCCGCTCTTCGTAGAGTTCAAATGGCTGACCAAGCTGCGCCCGCTGACGCCGGGGGGGATCTTCACGCCGCCGATTTCCATGAACGTGGGCGCGAGGTCCATCAGGTTCACGAAGTCATCCACCACGCGACG
>Ga0163144_10027199_pt1 | contig 11086 bp, 8 predicted proteins | sample OliLak19BULKMAT1_FD_123175 | JGI IMG/M metagenome (GOLD analysis project Ga0163144, IMG submission 123175) | Freshwater microbial mat bacterial communities from Lake Vanda, McMurdo Dry Valleys, Antarctica - Oligotrophic Lake LV.19.BULKMAT1 | ecosystem: Environmental > Aquatic > Freshwater > Lake... | reverse complement strand
TACGAACGCGGCGCGCAACATACTGGCAAAGGCCCGGGCAGGGCCGTCAGCGAGCGGACTGGCTTCCAGAGCAGCCGCGTAGACCTGAGAATCCCCCGGATTTATCCGTGGGGAGTGTCAACGCGGTTCATGGTCCGCCCCCACCACGCACCGGCGACTACAAGTGTCAATACGATAATGATCTGGCCTGGAACAAACGCAAAGCCATTGCGGATGTTGTTGAGACCGATGGCCAGCAGGCCCCCAATGAACGCCAAACCAACATCTGTGGTGACACGAGTTGCCCGTGACAAGAGTAAACCGATACAGCAAAAAACTGGCACAACCCCCCACGGGCCGAAATTCAAAATTGCTTCAGCGACGACCGAGTAGCCTTGGCCGTTAAGTCGATCAGCGATATCCCAGTTCGTGTTCGTGAGAGACGGTCGATCAATAAGTGGAATCGCGACAAGAATTGTGCGGGCGAAAGGCACTGCGTACGTTCGGCCCTCGGCGACGGGCTCTCCGTCGTGATACCATTCTAGTGTGGTCGCCAATGGTCGAAGAGTAAAGCCAACCTCCGTAAAAACGGCGTCAGGACTTAATGTCGCTGACTGGGCTTCTTCGAGTGGATTGAACGCCGTGCGTGTGACATTAATGAGCGGGATGCCGATAAACAACAAAAGGATACCGAAACCCGCCACTCCTCGATTAAGCCGTAGGCCGCGGTGTGCAAGGATGCCGAGCCCGGACATAATGGGATACAGCGCTTCACCGCGGGCTCCTGTGATAAAAAGAATAGTTACAGGGAGACTGAGTAAAACGAGAGGAACCAGAGCTTGGCCTGGCATAATGGTGGCAGCAATAAAGGTAAGTCCGGTAGCGAGGATCACACGGTTTACCGCATATCCAGGGACGAGCTCCATTGCCTCACGGTACACCATATAGCCCTGGTTGATCGGGAGAAGGCCTGTCGCAGCAAGGCCGCCGAGATACACTCCGGAGACGAGCAAGAGAACGAGACCTACTCGATAAATCCCAACTCCCCCGGCCGTGCGCTGGATCATCGGGGTCAGTTGCGATTGCGACAGAGCCCACGGTCGAGCAAAAACAAAAGCGAGGGTGGCTGAAGCCACTCCACTGAGGAGAGCTCCTTCAACGTACCCTTCGCCACCAACCCACCCGAGAGTCCAGCTCGGCATGGCACTAATAGACGGCGCAAGGGGATTCACCAAAAGAACGCCAACTACTCCGAGATGTGAAATCAGCAAGTACGTGAGATAGACCCCACCAATTCCAAGAAGTCGTCCCTGTTGTTGTGCTATCACACTGAGTAAGGCGACCCCGCCCAATGCCAATGAAATCACCAAGATGGTGTCTGGCTGCCACGAGTTGAAATCTTCCACGATAGTGAGTGTCCAGCACACCATCGAGAATAGCACAAAACTTGTGATTTGCTGAAGAGCTTGCCATCCACTACTCCCCCTCGCTTGGTGGCTCGACGTCACTCGTGACTGTCGAAGGTGGGGATCAGCTACCATGTTTTTCATCTAGATTGGTAAGGCTTTTTGAGAGGGAAATAAAAAGTATCGTGGAGTGAGCGACAGCACTGCGGTGCTTGATTCAGCCCGCTGGGTACTGCCAAACCCGCGACAAGCGCTCAGCTGCTGGTTTCATCGTAAAAGGTGACTGCGCAAGCTGATTCATCACAATTGAACGTGCTTGTGCTCGTCCTGAATCATTCCCAGCGAGGATGTTCTCGACAAAACTCATGATCGCTGAGGTCCATGTTGGAGCACCTGCCTCGACAGGCAGTAATGAGAGAAGACCTGGCAGCTGAGATAAAATCTCTTGATGGGGAATAATATCTGCTGCCAAGACGGGTAGACCACTGGCGAGGGCCTCAAGGGTCGCCCCTGGAAGACCTTCTCTCTCGGAAGCGAAGAGAAAGGCGTCTGCGCCAGACAAAAGGTCTGAAACATCGTCTCGCAAGCCTAAGAGCTTGACCCTGCTTCTGCGGGACGCCGGCCACTCGTTCAGCCGCGGCAAGACATTTTTTTGAGCATGCGCCGTATCATCTCGTCCGACAATCCACCACTCGACAAGAGGGTTCGCGTCGAGTACAGGTGCGATGGCGTCTACAAGAAGCTCGTGTCGCTTCATATCATCCAGTCGTGCGACAGTGATGAGCACTCTCTTGTCGGAAGAAGTTCCGGTCTCCGCGCGAATTTTGGCTCGGCTGGCGTCGGTAGACGCAAAGAGGTCGTGGTTTAACCCATTGTAGGCGACTCTCGCTCTAGGATCTTTGGCCCAATGGTCACCAAGGAATCCACGCAGCGCGACGGAAGACACCCCAAGGTAATCCGTCGCGGCCCAATCGAGAAGCGCCTTTTGACTCTGTGTGTACCAGAAGGAACTGGGCGTATAACTGGACGAGTGAAATTGAGCGACTCGATGCTGAATTCCAATAGACTTTGCGAGAGCGAGTACAGTGCCAGAAAACAAGGCGACATGAGAGTGAACAACGGTTGGTCGCAACCTTCGAAGCAGACGCGTCAAATCAAGAAGTTTTGACGGGTGCTGAACTACGGGGATATAATGTAACTGTCCCCCGTGATCCGCCCATCGTTCATCTAGTTCTCCTGGCAATCCAGAAAGCAGGACAACGTCGTGGCGCATTGGCTTCCCTTGCGCTACAAGATATTCAATGGCTTCCAACGTGCGAAGTTCCGCACCGCCTCGATTGAGTTGCCCTAAAACATGGAGGACTGCCGGCTGAGACATAAAATTACGCAAATAGGCAAAGATTAGAACTGGCTCAGAAAACTAGATAGAACACCGTCTAGCTTACAGTGGTCGGAGGATTAAGATACGGGGTGATTCTCGGCGAGCTGCGCGTTGACCTTTCTGAAAAGCAGAATAAATGTCTGTCAGAAGCCTATCAACTACCTTTTCGACGGGCTGTTTTTGGGGAAGATTTGAGGAGGACGGTGACGATCTTTGACACCCCCACGAGTGCTCTTGGTCGCAGCCACGGCCCGCCTAAGTAAAGATCTAAGAATAATTGGTGGCGCGCCGTTACCCGATGTTTTATTTAGACTAGTCGGGAACGCAGGACTGAGCTCTCGAGGTCGGAAATGTCAAGTGAATTACGGGTGAATTCCCGAGAGACTCAGGCGGTGCCGCTCCTCTTTGGGAATCCACCCGATTTCTCCGTGAGGAATGTCAGTACATCGAAGCCTCTTGCTTAGGGCCGGCACAACCAAGGCTGAACCGTTTAGGTGGGTAGCCCTGATCTCGTTTAACCCGGGAAAAGAGTATAGTGTCATCAACGACCCACTTAATATTATGACTGATCCGCTCTCTGGTGTTTCTTGGGCGCAGCAATGGCTCCAGCTTGTCGTGAGTTCAAGTGAAGAGCCGGTGAGTGGTCTTCCCCAAAGTTCCCACGAAGCTGATTGGCCCGAAGTCATAGAGAAAAACTACACACTAGTCCCCCTCCCAGAACAGTGGAGTGAGAAGGAGAGAACACGGAAAGATGCTCTCCGCGCACGTCTCGCAGCTGAACTTCGATGGTCTGAGTCGTTGAGCAAGATGCCAATGGAATCAGAGGAAGTCCTTTTATCGCTCCTCGATTGGGGAAAGGCGATGCGGTTGGGAGATAGTGCAGAGCAGTGCCAAGAAGAGATAGAAATTGGGTTCACTCGTAGTCAAATCGGTGCCGCCCACCGCGTTCGAGCGGCCTCAGATTATGCAGCTTCTGCCCTGCAACTAAAGATCCGAAGCGGCGAACTGGTTACCCGGAGCCAGCGGATTCGGTCGGCTACCATTGGGCGTGTAGCTTGGATTAATGGAATCTTTGGACTTGAGCCACAAGAACTACTGGCGTCTGGGTCTGTAATCGAAGAGCTTCAAACAATTGAGCGAGAAATCATGGCAGTTCCAACCGGCACGCCGCGACAGCGCGCGCTGGACCTTGTGCGGGCAGCTAAAGTGCAGGTTGAAAAATGGCAAACTGTTCTCACTGCGGCCATCAGTGATAGCCCGATTGGGTCGGAATGGGTGTCTGCGCAGAAAGCCCGTGAGAGGTATCGATTGCGCGCTGTGCAGGGAGTAGAAGGGAGAACAACGACGCACCAAGAGTCGAGACATCGCTAACAGCTTAATCTGTTGACGTGCTCCCCAGTCCTGAAGACAGGGGCTTGCGCGGCATCCAGTTTTGGTCAGAGACATCGGGTTCGGGAATCAAGCGGGACTGGGAGAGGTGAGATTGAACCGATAGTATTCTGCTACAGATTAACAACGGAAAAGGGGGAATGCCATTCGGCACTCCCCCTTGGTCTCCCTCTCACTCAGCACCTCGAACTATCGGTCGCCGTCTTCCTTGCGACCGTAGTACGAGCTGCCACCATAGCCGTATCCGTACCCGTAGCTATAGCCGCCGTACTCAGATTCTGCGGTTGGGTTAAAATCGTTCATGATTACTCCAAGGAGCGGCGCGCGAACTGACTGAAGCTGATCTAGCGCAAAGGCAAGTTCTCCTTGCTCAGACTTTCCGGCGCGAATCACAACTACCGCACCATCTACCTTCGTAGCCAAGAGTGCTCCATCCGTTACGAGGTTGAGCGGCGGCGTATCGAGAATCACTAAATCAAACTGCATCTTCAGCTTCTCAAGAAGCTCCGCGAAGGCGGCTCCACTGACCAGCTCAGCTGCGGTGGCTGAGGTTCGCCCAGATGAAAGAACATGAAGTACATGGTCATTCTCAAGCTTGACTGTCTGAATAGCATCGACCACATCAACTTGGTCTTTCAAGACTTCTGTTACACCGGGACTCTGCGTGCATTTCACTACATCATTCAGCGTGCCTCGTCGAAGGTCGCCATCAACGAGGAGAACCCGCTTACCCTGCATCGCGAACGTGACAGCAATATTTGCAGCGGTCGTCGTCTTACCATCGCCTGGCGATGGAGAGGAGAACATCAGCAAGCGGAGAGCCCCTCCCATTGGTACCGGCGCATGCTGGATCTGCGTTCGAAGAATTCGGTATGCTTCCGTCGGAGCGCTTTTCGGGTTCGTCAGCGTGACCAGAGCATCAGCACGGGTCCGCAGCGCCTTCGTTTTCGACGTCGGGTTCAGATGCGGGATCGAGCCAAGAATAGGCAGAGCTGTAATGATGCGAACCTGCGCACGTGACCGGATAGTCGTATCACGATTTTCGAGAACGATAGCCAGTCCAAGGCCGGCCCCAAGACCAAAAAATAGTCCGAGCATCAAAACCGGCAGCGTGCGCGGGAAAATAGGATTTGGATTCGCAGAAGCTTCGTCGACAATCTGCGCATCTGAATCATCGATAGCCTCGGCAATCTCATTCTTTTTGAGCTCCCCCTGCATCAAAATATAAGCTTCAGAGAGGATCTTGTTCTGCCGTACGAGTCGAGTGTACGTCAGCTGGTTAGCCGGGGCTGCTGCGACCATCCGAGCGGGGATAACAGTCTCGTTTGTCGTGGCAACTTCAAGTGTGCGTAATCCAGCGATATAAGACTGCACGAGGCGCTGTGACTGTGTCTCAAGATCTCCGACACGCTTCTGTGAGGCTATGACATCAGGATCAGTCTCAACCCGCCGAACCAGAAGTTCCGCCACCTTGCTGTCAGCTTCAATGAGATTTGAAAGGATGCTAGCCGCCGCTTCATTGCGAACAACGCTCGGGAACGCGAGGATGTCGCGCCACGGAGAAGGAGCACCAGCGCGAGAAGGCTGGCTCGTGCGTTCCATCACAAGACGCTCCAACGCCTGCCGCTCAGTGCGCACCGTCGTAATCTGTGTATTGAGTCCTTGCGCCGCAGTAATGCCCGCCGCGATCTGGAGCTCCGGAGCAATAATGCCCGTCAATTCTTGGAAACGCTTCAGACTATCTTCTACCTGACGAAGATCAAAAGAGAGCGTATCCATCTGGCGTCGAATAAACGCGACGGAGCTACTTGACGTACGCTTTTGATTTTGCACCCGGCTGCGAAGATAGGTATGCATCAGCTGACTAACCATCGACTCCGCGGTAACAAGATTAGTCGACTCAACCCGGACAGTGATAAGGCTCGCATCTCGCCCGGCACGAGTCACACGAACTCGGCTACTCAGATCTGAGACAGACGCTGAAAAGCTACTCACGCTGAAGACGACCGTTGTCGGGAGAGATTCCGGAGCTTTCATCGTGACGCCGAACATGGTGCTCGCCGTACCAATGGAAGCTTTTTGCGACTCTTTCGTGTCGATATTCGTAACCGTGTAGGTGGTGCCGTCTCGACGCATTTCGTACGATCCTGATGGAGCCGTGCTATCCACTGCCATAACACCAAGCGTTTGCAGTGGCAGGCCGTCTGCCGGAGACTTCACAGACACACGAAGGGAGAGGCTATCAACAACGACAGACCCGAGTCGGCGCGAACGAAGCACTTCTATTTCAGTGCTGACTTCATCTTTTCCACCCATGCCAGTCATCTCCGCGAGTGCGGCGATGGGGCTGTTTCCCCCTCCGGTCTGCAGGCGAAGTGAGCCCACCGCCTCATATCGTGGCGTCGCCGTCTTTAGATAGGCGACAGCAAAACCAATCCCAACGGTCAAAAGGGCTGCAACGAGTGCCCAGCGGCGCCTCACGGCACGCCATACAGAAAACATTGGACCCGGCGCGGATGGGGGTGTCGGAAGGACAGGGTTTCCCAACCATCCCGTCATGACAGGCTGGATTGGGTTCACCTGAAGAGCCGTCTCACGGCTTGTGAGGGGCGGACCAAACAGAGGGGCGGGTGTCACAGAAGACATAGCAGGCTCAACAGTATAGGATTGATAATCTATTTAGCGGGTGCGGCTCAGAATAACAGCAGATGCAAGCGTGCCGGCCAGTGGCACTATCCAGCGGAAGTTCTGTGACACCCACCCTTGCTCAGGGACAATCACCCGATCGCCAGACTGCAGCACCAATAGGGATCTGTCCCCAAGTGTACGGTCCGAACGTAGATCAATACGTCGAGCAACGCCCGCGTGCTCAAGTGTGATATAGTCTCGTCGAGCCTCTGGCGTCAGACCGCCAGCCAAATTCAACACATCCGCTGGTCCCATCGTCGGGTCAGCGAGATACACCCCCGGTCGCAACACTGCGCCAAACAAACCAACGCGACGCATCGCAGTCATTTCAATAATCGGCTCACGCAAGAACGCACCGAACCGAAGCTCAAGAAGGGCCTTGAGGGCGGGGAGGGTCATCGTATCGACACGGGTGGCTCCCAAACGCGGGAGAATCACTTCCCCCGTCGTTGCGACCGGAAATTCGCCAGACCACTCAGGCTCGCGCCAGACGCGCAGCCGTAGGACATCGCCAGCTCGCATAGGAGCCTCTGTCGAAACAGCGGAAAATCTTGTGCCAACAGGAGCCGGTGTGGGACGTGGCTCAGTTGCTTGGGCCGAAAGTAGGCTCGTAGTCATACAAGCCATCAAGGCGACGGTCATCCGTCGAATCATATGGTGTCTCAGTCAAAAGTTGATGTAACCGGTCACGACACAGTGTCGCGAATTGACGTATCACATCATGAATGTATCGTACGGGGTGAAGAAATTGTACGTCCCTCCACCCAACCGCTGTCCATTTCTCTTGGGCTCTACGCCGAAGCCGCTTCTGGGTTCGCTTCTTGGGGCCACGCACTCTTCGGGTTCATTTGGGGAGACAGCACACCGACCTTCGCCGAAGCCAGTGACAGTACAGACGAGGACTGAGCCAGTGCCGCATCCGGAGCATACTCGGGAACTAATTTCTTTAGCGCTTCAATCAGATCCGCGCGAACTGCACCGCCCGTCGCCATGGAAATAGCTTGAGCCGTCAGTGATTCGGTCTCTGCTGGGGCCACCACCTGACGGGCCCGCATGATCTTCGCGTGGCGGGTCGGCAAGGTCGTTTCCGCAGAGAAAAAAAGCTCTTCATGAATCTTTTCGCCAGGACGAGCGCCGGTGACCTGAATATCGATGTCAACGCCAGGCGTTAATCCGGCGAGGCGGATGACGTCTTCGGCTAATGTGCGAATACGGACAGGTTCACCCATGTCGAGCACAAACACGTCGCCACCCTCGGCAAACAGTGTCGCCTGAAGGACCAGCTGCACCGCTTCTGGAATCAACATAAAGTACCGGGTCATGCCATCATGGGTCAGCGTGAGGGGACCGCCACGCTGAATCTGACGCAGGAACGTTGGGATGACCGATCCGCGTGAGCCCAACACATTGCCAAAACGCACGCAGCCCCACGGCTTCTGCTGCCGTGCGGCGGCGAGCTGGACGACCTGCTCCGCGCCACGCTTGGTAGCACCCATTACGTTGGTTGGACGAACGGCCTTGTCTGACGAGATGAGAATGAATCGCTCCACACCTGTCCGCTCACTGGCGTTCACAACCGTCTGGGTTCCAAGAATGTTATTGCTGATGGCGTCAGCAACGTTCTCTTCCATCAACGGCACGTGCTTGTGGGCGGCGGCGTGAAGGACTAGGCGCGGACGATGCATCTCCCAGACACCCTGAATGCGTGCCGCTTCACGTACGTCCGCAATAACCGGGACAATTTCCGTTACGTAGTTATTGCGGCGCTTGCGCTCAAGGAGATCCGCCATCAACTCAAAGATGGAGTTCTCGCCATGTCCAAGCACAACAAGCTTGGCCGGCTGACGGGCCAGAATTTGGCGAGCTAGCTCGCTGCCGATTGAGCCACCAGCTCCCGTGACCAGCACGCAGTCATTTTTGACCAGCTGCTCAAGTGCCGCGAGATCCGTCTGAATGGGGTCACGACGCAAGAGGTCCGTCACATCAATCGGCTGCAGCGATAGCTGTCCCGTGCTTGCGACGATACCCTGTTCAATAGACGGCATGGTGCGCACGGGAACCCTATTGCGTTGTGCGGTCTCAACGATACGACGAACGAGGGCGCCAGGCGCTGACGGTGCAGCCACAATGATTTCATCCGCTGACTGGGCGGCAATATATCCGCTGAGATTTTCCGATCCGCCGAATACTGGCAAGCCGTGAATCCTCTGGCCATGCTTCTGGATATCATCGTCGACAAACCCTACGGGCTGCAATCCGAATCGGGGATACTGCATCAGCTGGCGCGAAATCAAGACCCCTGCCTCGCCGGCTCCGACAATAAGCACGCGCTTGGAGGGACGATGTGACTCGTCCCGCGTGGCAGCCCATGAGCGATGCAGGCGGCGATGCGCCCAAAGACGGGGCGCGATACGCATTGCCGGCAAAAAAAGCGCAAAGATGACCCACTCCAAGAGAAACGTTACTCCAAGTGTTCGCTGCTGACTGGCTTCACTCGGCACGACGCTGGTCATCCAGCCAGCCACCGCCGTGACGAGTCCGATGGCGACAGCCCACCCGATTGCCCATGTTAAATCTAAGATGTCCGGTACAGACGCACTACTCCATCGCCGTCGTGACATGTGAAAACGCTCCCACATCAAGAGACGGAGGGGGAGCGTAACAAGAAGATACCCTCCGATTGAGGGTCCCCACGACTGGAACCAGCCGAACCCTTCAAATCGAAGGGTCGCGGCCAAAGGCATTGCCAATAGAAAGACGGCGATGTCAAGCGACAAGAGAATGGAATGCAAACGGGTGCGCATAGATCAAACGGCAGGGGTGAGATGCTTCGTCATACCGAATTCTAAGGACGGTCTGTGAGGTCGGTATGGCTTCAAAACTGCTCAAAAACAAATGTGCTTATTTTAACGTCTCTTGAACGCATGTGAAGAGACGGATTATGTTACGGGGCGCTCTCCTCGATCTGCTCGACGGGGCAATAGTCGAGCCGGCACGCCAACGGCGACCATTGTGTCAGGTACGTCAGTGATGACTGCCGCTCCAGCGCCAATGCGCACATCAGATCCAAGGCGTCGAAGCTGAATGACACTGGCCTGCATGCCAATGTCTGTCCGATCGCCAACGTGAACCGTGCCGGCTAATCGAGCACCAGGTGCGATGGTGACAAAGTGTCCGATCTGACAGTCGTGGCTCACACTGCTACCGATATTGAGGTGGACGTGGCGGCCCATCTGAATCTCGGTCGTGAGAATCGCTCCGGCATTCATGATAAATCCCTCACCTGCTCGACAGTCTGTGCCAATACTGGCAAGAGGATGTATCAGCTGCGGACGCCAGCGAACAGAGGCACCCGATTTCTGTGCAGCGCGCACTGTCTCGGACATACGAGCACGAACCTCAACGCTGCCAATTCCACAGACCAACTCCACAGGTCGTACGGTCGGAGAGGTGGTAAGCATATCGATCACCATGCGGAGGCTGCCATGAACAGTCTTCGTGGCAACACTCGTAAAATGTTTTGCGGTATCGTCGTCAAGAAACCCAAGAAACAGTTCAGGGTTCGTCTCGATCCCGGCGACGCAGCGAGCCTCCCAAATGGCCGCACACTCGCGGGCGTGGCCCCCGGTGCCAATAATATAAAAGGAATGAGAAGACGTCGTGTGAATATGAAGACGCGAGCCTGCTGAAGCGCCCGTCTCTATTGTCTTCATCCGGCACGCTCGTTGAAAGGAGGAAGTTCAGTCATGGTCACTCCGCTAGAGACAGAGATCCCGCGACCGGAAAACACTACGTTGATAGTCTCACGGAGGATACGGGCATCAACGCCAAGTCCGTACGTCTTCACATATTCAAGGTCGGTCTGTAGTCGGTCCGTCCAGCTCAGCGCATTCCGTCCGCGAACTTGTGCGAGACCGGTCAAGCCTGGACGGACGTCATGGCGATGCCACTCCGCAGGACTGTAGCGATCCCGATATTCAACCGGTAGTGGGCGGGGGCCAATCAGACCCATATCGCCTGTCAAAATATTCCAGAGCTGCGGGAGCTCATCAAGAGACCACCGCCTCATCCATAGACCGAGGGGCACCAACCGGACCGCGTCAGAGGAGGAAGACCACACCGCAGGGGTTTGGGCGTGACGCATTGTCCGAAACTTCAAGATATTAAACACTCGCCCATCTTTCCCAATGCGGTGCTGTTTGAAAAAGACTGGGGTTCCCATCTTGATGGCAATCAGCCCAGC
>Ga0163144_10027197_pt1 | contig 11086 bp, 10 predicted proteins | sample OliLak19BULKMAT1_FD_123175 | JGI IMG/M metagenome (GOLD analysis project Ga0163144, IMG submission 123175) | Freshwater microbial mat bacterial communities from Lake Vanda, McMurdo Dry Valleys, Antarctica - Oligotrophic Lake LV.19.BULKMAT1 | ecosystem: Environmental > Aquatic > Freshwater >... | reverse complement strand
GCTGATTGCGCTCCGCGTCGGATGCGCGATCTCGCGAACATTCGCGCGCGACATTGCAAAAACGTGCATTGGTTCATTGTTGCTCGGAAAACTGTTGTCATTGCGACGAGACGTGCGACCTTTACTCGGCGGTACTGGTGATCTCGGTGCCACTTCGGGAGTTCACCGTGTCCGTCGATGACATTGGCCCACCGGTGCGTGCCGATCGCGTCCGCGAATGGGCGTTTCCGGAGATGCAGGCGCTGCTGGACTCGGCGGGGCTGGACGCGGTTTTTGGCGGGTTGGTGCCCGCAACGGCGGCCAACCCGGTCGGTCAGACGGGAGTTTTCGTCTGCGTTCGGCGGCTAGATCAGGGCTGACCGTCACACAGGTGGCTCGGCGTTTTTTGCCGATAAGCGGCAAACATAGCCAGTGCTGGTTGATGATCCCGGCATTCCAGCATATGTAAGCTGTTGCGGTGAATATCTTTAGATGGCGGCACGGAGCGTGCTCAGAGTGTGATGGTCCGGGCCTGCGTCGGTGACGCGAGGCGACGGCTTCAAACTCCTCCTCCTGGTTTGCCTTCGCCATGCGTGACCTTCGCGGTAAGACCATCTGTGTGATTGGCGGCGCCGGCTTCATCGGCTCCCATGTCGTCGACGAGCTGCTGACCCGTGATGTGAAGCAGGTCATCGTGTACGACAACTTCTGCCGGGGCACGGTCGACAACCTCACCGATGCACTGCGCGACCCGCGCGTTCGCATCTTCGAAACAGGTGGCGACATCCTGCAGTCCGACATTCTGTCGGCGGCGGTGAGCGAAAGCCAGTGCGTCGTTCACCTCGCGGCGCTGTGGTTGCTGCAGTGCCATGAATTTCCGCAGGCCGCGTTCGATGTGAACGTGCGCGGCACATTCAACGTCATCGAGGCCTGCCGCCAGCATGGCATTGAGCGCCTCGTCTACTCGTCTTCTGCGTCTGTGTATGGCGACGCGGTGGAACTGCCGATGACCGAGTCGCACCCATTCAACAACAAGACGTTTTACGGCGCAACCAAGATTGCCGGTGAAGCGATGGTCAAGTCGTACGCCGATCGCTACAAGCTGTCGGTCGCCATGCTGCGCTACATGAATGTGTACGGGGCGCGCCAGGACTACAAAGGCACGTATATCGCCGTGATCATGAAGATCCTCGACCGGCTCGATCGTGGGCTTCCGCCCATTCTACATGGCGACGGCTCGGCGGCGTATGACTTCATCTACGTCAGCGACTGCGCGCGAGCAAACGTGCTTGCACTGGAAAGTGACGTCACCGAAGAGGCGTACAACGTGGGAAGCGGCACGCGGACGTCGCTGCGTGAACTCACTCAAATGATTCTCGACATCCGCGGCTCACAGCAGCCGATCAAGTACGAGCCGGAGAGCCGGGTATTCGTGACCAATCGAGTTGGCTGCCCGGAAAAGGCGGCCCGCGATCTCGGTTTCCGCACGACGATCGATCTGCGCGACGGCCTTGCGCGCCTCATCGCCTGGCGCGATGCGCACATGACGCGCGTGTCAGCGCAGGCGGCGGGACGTCCGCTTCAACTCGTGCACGCAGCGTAAGGACCGCGTGATCATCCAGGGTATTCGCTGATGTGTGGGATCGCCGGAATTTTCAACGTCAACGGCGCTCCGGTGCCGATTGGCGTGTTGCGCGCGATGACCGATATCGTGAAGCATCGTGGGCCCGATGGCGAGGGATTCTGGACCGGTGGATTCGTCGGTTTCGGGCATCGTCGGCTCGCGATTGTCGACCTGTCGGAACTCGGGCATCAGCCCATGCGCTCGACCGATGGATCGCTCGTGCTCACGTACAACGGTGAGATTTACAACTGGCGTGAACTGCGGAAGCAGCTCGAACGCAAAGGGTCCATCTTCCGCTCGCAGAGCGATACGGAAGTCATTCTCGAGGCGTATCGCGTCTGGGGGCCCAAGTGCGTCGAGAAGTTCAACGGCATGTTTGCGTTCGCGTTGTGGGATGCGCGCGAATCGAAGCTGTTCATCGCCCGTGATCGCTTCGGTATCAAGCCGCTGTACTATCGCTTTGATGGCCAGACGCTGCTTTTCGGTTCGGAGATCAAGTCGCTGCTCGCACATCCGTCGGTGACGGTGCGTGTCGATCCTTCGGCGCTGAATGAGTATTTCACCTTTCAAAACACCTTCACGGATCGCACGCTCTTTGACGGCATCAAGATGCTGCCGCGTGCGACGATACTCACGATTACTCTGGGCGATCCTGAATCGCTGCAGACCAAGCGCTGGTGGGATTACACCTTCAAGGACGAGCAGGGCGTTCCCGAAGCCGAGTATCTCGAAGAGCTGGATCGGCTGTTCAAGCAGGCCGTGGAGCGCCAAGTTCAAGCCGATGTCGAGGTCGGCACATATCTGAGTGGCGGCATCGATTCCGGCGCGGTGACGTGTCTGACGGCGCGCAAGTTCCGCAACGTGAAGAGCTTTACGGCCGGCTTCGACCTATCGTCTGCGTCAGGGCTCGAGTTGGCGTTCGACGAGCGCGCGAAGGCGGAGCAGCTGTCGAATGCATACAAGACCGAGCACTATCAGGTGGTGCTGAAAGCGGGTGACATGGAGCGTGTGTTGCCCAAGCTTGTCTGGCATCTCGAAGATCTGCGCGTTGGCCAGAGCTATCCCAACTACTACGTGTCACGGCTCGCGTCACGCTTTGTGAAAGTCGTGTTGGCCGGTACCGGCGGCGACGAGATCTTTGCCGGCTACCCGTGGCGCTACTATCGCGCGCTCAAGAACGACGATGCCGCACAGTACATCGACAAATATTTCGCGTACTGGCAGCGTCTGGTACCGGACAAGCATCGCGGCTCGTTCTTTCAGCGATCGATGAACGCATCGATGCCTGTCAACGGACCGGAAGAAGCGTTCCGCAATGTGCTGCGTCGACGATCGTTCCTCGCTATGCGCCCGGACGACTACATCAACACGTCGCTCTACTTTGAGCTATCGACGTTCTTGCACGGACTCCTTGTGGTCGAGGACAAGCTGTCGATGGCGCATGGACTCGAAACCCGCGTGCCGTTTCTCGACAACGATCTTGTCGACTTTGCGCTACGCGTGCCAATCAAGTACAAGCTCAAGCACGTCGACAACATCGTCCGCATGGACGAGAACACGCCGGGCGCGAAGAAGCAGCAGTACTTCGCAGAAACGGGAGACGGAAAGTTGCTGCTCCGCAAGGCGCTCGCGAAGTATGTGCCTGCCGGGTACGCGAACGGACGCAAGCAGGGGTTCTCTGCGCCGGATGGCAGTTGGTTCAAAGGTGAGAGCATCGACTACATCCGCCGTTTGCTCTCGAGCAAGGACGCCCGGCTCTACGAATTCATCGATCCGAAAACCGTACACACGCTGATCGAGGAGCACGTTGAAGGGCGCGTGAATCATCGGCTGCTGATCTGGTCGCTGCTCAACTTCGAGTGGTGGCTGAGACAGTTCCGCGACGGCAACGCCGCACAGTTGGCAGCGTGACCAGCGCGCTCCTCCCCGACATCAGCGACGAGCTGAGCGCGACCGCGTTGGCGGAGACGTATCATTTCGCCGACTTTACGCGCGCCAATTACCGCAAGCTGCTGCGCTTGGCGAAGCAGAGCTATGTCTTTCGCGCATACACCGACGCGGACGATGAGCAGCACGCTGTGCGTTGGCGCCACGACGTCGACTACTCGGTACACGCCGCCCACACACTCGCGCAGCTCGAACACGAAGAAGGCATCCGTGCCACTTACTTCTTCCGCTTGCACAGCGAGTTGTACAACCTGCTCGAACAACCAGTGACCGCTTTAGCGCGCGAGATTGTGGCACTTGGTCACGATGTCGGGCTGCATCTCGATACCACCTACTACGGCATCACATCGGCTGTGGCACTCGACGACATTGTCGCGTGGGAGTCATCGCTACTGGAGCGCGTGATCGGGCAACCGGTCTCTGCGTTCTCCTTCCATCAGCCGACGCCGTTCCTGCTCGGCTGTCAACGGGAAACGTACGGCGGTCGGATCAACACGTACGCTGCCCGCTTTCAGCATGAAGTCGGCTACGTCTCCGACTCGAACGGCTACTGGCGGCACCGTCGGTTGGAGAACGTGCTGCGGGACGCGACGGATCAGAAGCTTCAGGTGCTAACGCATCCGGAGTGGTGGACGGATCAAGCGATGTCGCCCGCGGCGCGCATCGAGCGCTGCATCAGTGGGCGCGCGGAGTCGATGCGTCGTTACTATCGCGAGGACATGCAACAGGCGGGGAGAACCAATGTCGGAGCGTAACATGTCAGAAGGCACCCTCGTCGCGCAGGGCGCGCGCCGCCTTGCTGTTTCCGTGGGCGCGCGGGCGATCGCCGACGATCCGTCGCTCGATATCATCGAGCTGGCCGGCGATGGGAGCTGCACCGTGGATGGCGCAATGCCAATCAACATGGCGACGGCATCGGACATCAGCTTCTGCTCGCGCACCGGTGCTGCGGGCGCGGCGCTGATCGATGCGAGCAACGCCGGCATTATCGTGTGCACCGCCGAGGCTGCGGCCCTCGTGGTGCAATCCACCGCGGCGTTGCTCATCACCCCGACGCCGCGTCTGACGTTCGCGCGAATCGTGACGAACCTCTTTGCGCCTGCACCGCCACGCGGTCGACATCCCACCGCCTGGGTGCACCCCAAAGCCAGTGTCGCCGACGATGTCTACCTCGGTCCATACGTGGTCATCGAAGACGCCTGCGAAGTGGGCGCGGGTTGCGTGCTGCACGCGCATGTGTGTCTGTATCCCGGCACGCGTCTTGGCGAGCGGGTGACCCTGCACGCCGGCGTCATCATCGGCGCAGACGGTTTTGGGCATGAGCGCAACGCGAGCGGCGCGCTCGAGAAATTCCCACAGATCGGTGGCGTGCAGATCGGCAACGATGTGGAGATTGGAGCAAACAGTTGCGTGTCCCGAGGGACACTGACGGATACGATTGTCGAGTCGGGGGTGCGCATGGATAATCTGGTGCACATCGCGCACAACGTGGTGGTCGGTGTGGATGCCGTGCTCACGGCGAACGCTATGATTGCCGGGAGTGCGCGGATAGGAGCGCGCGCGTGGATTGCGCCGAGCGTGTCGATCATGGACGGTGGCGTCACGATCGGCGAAGATGCCATTGTCGGCATGGGCGCGGTTGTGATCAAGAGCGTGGCTGACAACGCGATCGTTGTGGGCAATCCTGCACGGGCGTTGGAACGCAGGACGCCGCTGCGGGGTGCCGCATGACGACGACGATTGCACCGACCATTGGTACGAACACAGCGCGCAGCTTTGACGACAAATGGACGCAGAACCCGCGTCTCGCGTTTGACGAGACGCTTCGCGAAGGATCGGAAGTCCAGCAGTGGATCCTGAACCGCAATGGTTTTGCTTCGCCGGCGGCCATGCGCTCGTATCTTGCGGATCGGGCGCGCATTCTTGACGCCGGCTGCGGCAACGGTCGTGTGACAGCGCTATTGCAGCGGCTCGCGCCGTCTACATCGCAGCTCACCGGCATCGATCTTGTCGCAGCGGATGTGGCGTGCGACAATCTTGCCGCGCTACCCAACGTTGTGGTCGCACCGGCGAACCTGCTTGGTGACCTCACTCAGTTTGGCGAGTTCGACTTCGTCTACTGTCAGGAAGTGCTGCATCACACCGGCGACGCGCGTGGTGCATTCCGCAACCTTTCACAGCGCCTCTCACCAAACGGCGAGATCGCGATCTATGTGTATCGCAAGAAGGCTGCGATCCGCGAGTTCACGGACGACTACGTGCGCGATCGCATCGCCTCTATGCCGTACGCTCAGGCCCGCGCCGTCAGCGCCGAGATCGCCGAACTCGGCCGCGCGCTCTCAGCGACGCGTGTGAACGGACAGCCAGTGACGGTGAACGTCCCTTCCGTGGAGATGCTCGGCATTGAAGCTGGCGAGTACGACCTGCAACGCTTCGTGTACCACTTTTTCATGAAGTGCTTTTGGAACGCGAATCTTTCGCACGACGAGAACGTGGCGATCAACTACGACTGGTATCACCCGCAGGATGCCACGCGCCATGACCTCACCGAAGTGCTGGCCTGGTTTGAGGAAGCGCACCTGGGCGTCGTGCACACTCATGTCGACCCGTACGGCATCACCGTACGTGGCCGACGCGCTGCGTAACAACGGAGTTCGCATGCATCAGATTCCCATCACCAAGGCCATCTTCGACGAGGACGATCTCGCACTCATCCTCGAGCCGCTCAAAAGCGGCTGGGTGGTGCAGGGACGCTATGTCCGCGAGTTCGAAGAGCAGTTCTGCAACTACACCGGCGTCGTCAATTCGGCGGCCACAACCAGCTGCACGACGGCGTTGCACATTGGCGCCGCAGCGCTCGGACTCAAGGCTGGCGACGAAGTGCTGGTACCCGCGTTCACCTGGATCTCGACCGCGAACATCGTTGAGCATCTCGGCGCGAAGGCTGTATTCGTCGACGTCGATATCGAAACGTTCAACATCAACGTCGATGCCGCTGCGCGCGCGATCACGCCGCGCACCGTTGGAATGATTCCCGTTCACCTCTTCGGACTCTCGGCCGACATGGACCCTCTGCTCGCGCTCGCGAAGCAGCATGGTCTATGGGTGATGGAGGACGCTGCCTGCGGCTTTGACACGTGGTACAAAGGCAGGCACGTCGGGACCCTTGGCACACTCGGCGCATTCTCGTTTCATCCGCGCAAGGCCATCACGACTGGCGAAGGCGGCATGATCACCACCAACGACACTGCGCTTGCATCGCTGTGTCGCACGTTGCGTGACCACGGTGCGAGTCGTTCCGACCTCGAACGGCACGAGCAGCAGTACTCGTTTCTGTTGGCCGAGTATAGGCATCTCGGGTTCAACTATCGCATGACCGATATGCAGGGCGCGCTTGGAGTTACGCAGATGCGAAAGGCCGATCGCATTCAAAGCGGACGCAAGGCCGCTGCTGCATGTTACGACACGCTGTTGCAGGGCTTCGAGTGGCTGCGCCCGCCGCTTCGTCACGCGGACTATGGACATGGGCAGCAGTCCTATGTCTGTCTCTTTCAACCAGAGACGCCGACGCTCGGCAATATCGATGCGATCTTCGCACAACGGAATCGCATCATGCACGCGCTCGAGCAACAGGGAATCGTTACACGTCAGGGGACGCACGCGCCGCCGCATCTGCACTACTATCGCGAGAAGTACGGCTATCGCCGCGAAGACTTTCCGAACGCTTTCATCGCCGAGCATGCGTCTATCACCTTGCCGATGTATGCCGGCATGACCAGCGACGAGTGCGAGATTGTGGTGGCGTCGCTGCGGGAGGCGTTTGATCTGACGCGGACGTCAGGTACGAGCGCAGTTGTCGGGCAAGTGCCGTGACGCCTCTGGCGTTGGTGGACGAGCCGTTGATCAGTCCTCGCGAGTGCGAGTGCACGGTCGAACTGCTGACGCCGGGCATGGAGGCAGCATATTCGTCGTATCTGGCGAATGAGCATTTTGTACTGTTGTACGCAACGCTGGCATTCCGAGACACGCTGATTGGCTATCTCGGCTGCAACGCGAGGTACTTCCTGGCGCTGAACGCGCGTCGCGAGATCGTGGGCGTGCTACCTGCGATGATAAGTACCGATGCAGGGCTTGGCCGCGTTCTCAATTCGCTCCCGTACTACGGCAGCAACGGTGGTGTGATGGTTCACGACAATGCGCCACATGTTCGGCGCGCGCTGCTCGACGCCTTTCACGAGTGCGCCGAAGCAGAAGGCTGTGTGGCGTGCACCATCATCACGTCGCCCTACGAGGGTGACTGCACGCTGTATGAGCAGGACCCGCGCTTTGAGCTGCGTGATGAACGCATCGGCTTGCTCACGCCGCTCCCCGCGGGGTCGACCGCTGTCGAGTCAACCTTACTCTCGTCGTTTGCCGAGCCCAGGCCGCGCAACATCCGGCGGGCGATCAAGGCTGGCGTAATGGTTTCCGTCAGCGACGATATCGAGGACTATCGTTTTTTGCACGCCACCCACGAACAGAACATTCGCGCCATCGGAGGACTCGCCAAGGACTGGACGTTCTTTGAACAAGCGATGCGCTCTGTTCCGGTAACGATGCGCCGCTTGTATGTTGCGCGCGTTGGGGGTGAGCGGGTGGCGGCACTCCTGCTGTTCTACGCCAACAGCACCGTTGAGTATTTCACGCCGGCCACGGTCGAAGCGGCGCGTAGCGACCAACCTCTCAGCCTCCTCATCTTTCGCGCCATGGTCGACGCGGCCACGGCGGGCTACAACATGTGGAACTGGGGCGGAACCTGGCTGACGCAGGACGGCGTGTACGACTACAAACGCCGATGGGGAACGGTTGAGCGGCGCTATTTCTATTACACGCGCGTGCTGGACTCGAGTCTGCTGAGGCGTAGCGCGAACGAGCTACTCACTTCGTTTCCGCACTTTTTCGTCGTGCCATTCTCGCAGCTGTCCACGCACACCGAACCGCCGGTCGCGCTCCCGTAGTATTTGCGCGTTACACGAGCCTCGCAATGCCGAACCCGGCGCGTCCATATCCGTCGCCGTTGTAGAGCATATAGGTCTCCCGCCCGACCGTGAAAACGTTGGGATAGCAGATCATCTCTTTTGCGAAGGAATCGTCAAGCCCGATGCCGGCGAGTGCATCCTTGCGCATCCATGTGTCGCCATCGGTGGATTCAGCGTAACCTATCCGATACTTGCCGAGGTCGCGGTGCACGCGGCTGTACCACATGCGATAGTCTGCATCGCCTACTTTGAGCACGGCAGAACGTGCGAGGTTCGTTTCACCCGACTCGAAGTCAATCGCAACGCGTCCATGCCGCGTCCATTCAACCCCGTTGCTCGAATACGCGCTCTTGATGTGGTATGTGGATTGCAGTGTGCCCTTTTCATTTCGCCACCAGCCGATACCGGACACGTACGTCATCCGCCACACACCGTTTTCGATGTACACGTGTGGTGACGTGACGAGACATGGATCGTGCTCGCTTCGCGACATGATGGGCGCCGGCGACACCCGTTCGAAGTTCAGTCCATCGTCGCTTAACGCCAGCCCGATGGATGCGTAGAAGAGCGGCGCTTCGACGCCCTGATTCCAGCCGATGAAATACATGTAGTGCCGGCCTTCGTGCGTCACGATGCACGAAGGATAGACGCCATGCTCATCGAAGTGACCGACAGGCCCGGGGGTCATTACTGGCGTATCGGCGACACGGCCGATTGTAAAGCTCTCCGGATTGTCGCCGAACAGGAGATCGGTGAAACCGATATGCGATCGCTGCTGGGCCGTGCGCGACGCGTAGAACACGCGAACGTGCTTATCGCTGAGTACCAACGCGGTCGGCAACTGGCAGTGACTGTGACGCCAAGCCGGTCCGTTTGTCGGCGACTCGAAGAAGCCGATCTTGCGCCACGTCACGCTCTGTCCTTTCGCACGATCAGGGTCCACTCGTACAGCGGGTAGTCGTGCAACAGCGACACCGCGCGAGCGAAGTTGCGTTTGCAGTAGTCGAACCAATACAACGGATCGGCGTAGAACAGGTGCGGCTCCTGCCAATCGACGTAGGTTGACAGCAGATTGAACGCAAAGCCCTTTGTCGAGCAGGCATCGAGTCTTGCGAGTGTGGCGCGAATGAAGTCGGCCCACCGATCATCGTCTGAAGCGAACCGCACGTTGAACGTGCCCGACACGAACGAGTAGTCTGCGACAGTCGAAAGTTCTGACGAGTTGATCAGATTGAGCGTGCCGTCGAACGCGGCGAGGTGCGTTCGCGCCGCGGCGAGCATCGGCTCGCTGAGATCGTATCCGTTGTACGCGCGCACGTCGATGCCCGCTTGCTGCGTCAGGTACTCGAGATGCGCCCCGTAGCCACAGCCGTAGTCGTTGATCGTGACTGGCCCGTCGCGCTGTGCAATGACGCTGGTCAGCTTGTGAAAGCGGAGTCGCTGTGACTCGGCGCTGTTCCAGCCGACGGCTGCGGCACTCACACCCTTCTCGCGCAGGTTTGCGCTGTACAGCGACTCAACCTGGGCCAGTTCATCTGCAACGCTCATGATGCACGCATGCTAAAAGCCGATCTCTTCAGAGTTCTTCGGAAACGGTTTCGTGGATGCCGGTACGAACACCTCCTTTGCCTTCGTACTCTTGGAGATGACCGCGCCGGCGCCGATCAGGCAGTCATCAGCGATCGTCAAACTGTCGTGGAAGGTCGCGTTGACTCCGATGAATACATTGTTGCCGACGGTGCAGGATCCGGAGATCACCACATGCGACGCGATGAAGCAGTGGTTGCCAACGCTGCTGTGATGTCCAAGATGATTGCCACTCCAGAGGATTGTGTCGTTGCCGATGCGCGTGAACGGCTGAATCGTGTTGTCTTCGAAAATGAACACGTTGTCGCCAAGCGTGGTTGACGACCAGATCTTCACGGTGGGGTGTACGAACGTCGCGCATCGATATCCAAGCGTCTTGACCTCTTCGTACACGCGCTGCCGCATGCGATTCATCCGGCCGTAGCCGATCGCGACGAATACATCGTACTCCGACGGCGGAAACGCTTCCGGCATTGCCTCGACCGCATGCAACGGGCGATCGTGAATGGTGTTGCCCTGCATGAAGCGCGCGTGACAGGCGAACGCGGCCACTTTGTAGTCGGTGAACTCCTCGAAATACGCCAACGCGACCTCAGCGAAAAGCCCAGTCCCGACAATCACGAGCTGCCTGCTCATCATGCTGCTCCGCGGCGGAGAATGAGTGGACTTCTTGGACTCGCGCCCACACCCGCGTTGTGCTCGCCGCTTCCGCCTCGATCATCCGGCAAGCGGCTGTTCAACAACGGATGAACGATCGGATCTGTGCGCACGTAGTCTGACTTGAGCGGATGAAACAGATTCATCAGATCCAGGATAGGAATTTCAATCGAGGTGTGGGAAGTCTGTCGCGTGCCGGCGTGCGCGTCGAGGGCGTCTGGACCCCGGCGACGGCGGGATCTCCGCGCGCCGACTGGCCGTGGGGCGGTGTGGT
>Ga0163144_10027193_pt1 | contig 11087 bp, 10 predicted proteins | sample OliLak19BULKMAT1_FD_123175 | JGI IMG/M metagenome (GOLD analysis project Ga0163144, IMG submission 123175) | Freshwater microbial mat bacterial communities from Lake Vanda, McMurdo Dry Valleys, Antarctica - Oligotrophic Lake LV.19.BULKMAT1 | ecosystem: Environmental > Aquatic > Freshwater >... | reverse complement strand
GGCGGGAGCGCGAAGTTCGTCGACGCCGACTGGTCGACAAAGGTGATTAGCGTCGTCGCCGACGGCGCGTTCGTGTCGCGCGGCGAGCTGATTGTCGTGCGCGAAGTGCAAGGGAATCGAATAGTCGTGAGGAAAAAGATATAACCAACCGCGAACGCGGTGCGTGAAGCGGGCGCCGTCGCCGCACCTCGGGCGTGTCGTCCGTTCCCTATCTCGTTCCTTTTTTTCCGGAAGAAGGAAAGTAGAGAGTAAGAAACAGGCGAGACGCCCGAGCCGCGAGCGGTGCGCCCGATCGAACACCATGCCACTTTTTGAAGTCGCCATTCTCTTTTTCATCTCCGGGCTGGTGTTGCTCGCCGCGGACGTGTTCGTACCGTCGCACGGGGTGTTGACGTCGCTGGCGTTGTTGTGCGTAGGCGCTGGCGTGGTGACGTGTTTTCGAATCGACCAGTACGTCGGGCTGACCGCATTTTTGCTGAGCGTCGCGGCGGCACCGTTCGGGGCGTGGATGTTCGTCAAATACTGGCCGCGGTCGTGGGTCGGCCGAAGGATATGCCTCGCGGAAGTTCCGCCGGACAGCACGCCGGTTCCGGCACCGCTCGGGACGTCGATCGGTGACATCGGGCGGACGATCAGCGAACTTCGCCCCATCGGCGAGGCCGACTTCCACGACCGACGGGTCGAAGTGCGGAGTGAACTGGGAATCGTCAAGCCCGACGTCAACGTCCGGGTCGTCGCGATCGCCGGTGGGTTGCCGGTGGTGCGGGAAGTGGAGATGTAGATTTTGGCCTGTGGTCTGTGGCCTGTGGTCTGTGGTCTGTGGGCTGTGGACTGTGGGCTGTGATATGTCGGGTGTGGTGTGTGGATCGGAATTTGATTTTTCGTCGGACGCTTGGGCGTTTCGGCGCATTGGGTGTCGGATTTTTTTTCTGGGAAGGTTGAGTCGCCATGAATTTTCTTGCGCAAACGAGTGAATCGAATTACGTCGTACTGGGCGTAGTGGTCGTTGTTCTGATCATCTGTCTAGCGATTTTGGCTGTGATCTGGCAGTTCATCGGGCTGTATTTCCGGGCGTGGATCAGCGGGGCGCACCTGCGTATGACGGACCTGATCGGCATGCGGCTCCGGAAGGTAAACCCGACGACGCTCGTGAACGCGCGCATTCAGGCGATGCGTGCGGGGCTGAACATCAGCCCGGTCGAGATGGAAAGCCACGTGCTGGCCGGCGGGGATATCGTGCGCGTCATCAACGCGATGATTGCTGCCAACAAGGCGAGTATTGATCTGTCGTGGAAGACCGCGACCGCGATCGACTTGGCCGGGCGCGATATTTTCGACGCCATTCAGACCAGTGTAAACCCGAAGGTTATTGACGTCCCCAGTGCCGCCATGGGTCGTCAAACGATCGACGGCGTGAGCAAGGACGGCATTCAGTTGAAAGTCAAAGCCCGCGTTACGGTTCGCACGAACATCCAGCGCCTCGTTGGTGGGGCCACCGAAGAAACGATCATCGCCCGCGTCGGCGAAGGCATCGTCACCGCCATCGGTAGCGCGAATGATTACAAGGACGTTCTGGAAAGCCCCGACCACATTTCCAAGGCCGTCTTGAACAAGGGCCTGGACGCGAACACCGCGTTCGAGATTCTGTCGATCGACATTGCGGACATCGACGTGGGTGAAAACCTCGGCGCGAAGCTGCAAGCCGATCAGGCCGAATCGGACAAGCGCCGCTTCCAGGCCGAGGCCGAAAAACGCCGCGCGATGGCGATCGCGCAGGAGCAGGAAAATATCGCCGAGGTCGCGAAGAACCGCGCGCTGGTCGTGCTGGCCGAAGCGGAAATCCCCCGTGCGATGGCCGACGCTTTCCGGAGCGGGAACATGGGGATCATGGACTACTACAAGCTGAAAAACGTGATGGCCGACACGAGCATGCGGGAAGCGATCGCCAAGCCCGGTGAAGGGGCCAAGACCTGAATCGGAAAAACGTTGGAACCGCAGATGAACGCAGACGGACGCAGATGAACACAAGTGCGTTTGACTCGAAATGTGATTGAAGAAATCTGCATTCATCGGCGTTCATTTGCGGTTGATTTTTCAGTGTTCCACGGCGTTTTCGAATTTGTCGCGAAAGTGAGCCATGCCCCAATTTCTGATGAACATCCTCGCGGAGTCGGAAAATTCGATCATCGGCAAAATCATTCCGTTTATTTTCGTGTTGATCTGGGTGATCAGCGGGATCGTCGGCTCGCTGTCGAAGAAGAAACGACAGGAGGAGGTGCGGCAACGAGCCGAGGAGGCGATAGGGAATTCTCCTGTGGATTTCAATGTCGATTTGGACCTTCCGCCTCGCCCGGTCCCGTCGGTGCGGGGTCAGAAGCCCTCGCCGCCGCCTGTCCCGCAGCACGCAATGGAGCGACACCGGACCGCCGAGCGCGACCCGGTGCGGACGATGCCGACGAAAACCGCGCCGCGCTTAGCCACGGGTTCGCGCGAGCAAGAGACGGTGGCGCGGCGCAAGCGTATGACCCAGCAAGTCGAGCGCGACCGCGTCGCCGCGGCGCGGAAACTGGCGGCGTTCGAAGCCTCACAACCGGTTGCCGTCGCTAACGCCGTCGCCGAGGCACGTCCGAATCAATTCATGCCCGCCCGAGCCACCCGCTCCGTCGGCGCAGAAGCGCCGGCGATCTCGCGCTGGCTCACCCCCAAAACGCTCCGGTCGCAATTCATTCTCACCGAAGTGTTTCAACCGCCCGTGGCGCTCCGGCCGGAGCGATTCAACTGAACGGTCTGAGCCGATCCGTGTGTCGGTCGTTCAGAGCCGACTGCGCCAGTTCGTGCCGTGTGGGATTTCGTAGGACGGGCGCCTCGCCCGTGTTCCGAGTTGCAAACGAATACACGGGCGAGGCGCCGGTGCTACGAAGATGGGCAACTCAGACTGGTCCGAAACGCAATGATCGATGCGAGGCGACTCACCCCGCCGTTGAGTCGGATACCTCTGAGTCATGACCTTCGGAAGCCGCCATTTCAGTCGAGCCAGAAGCACAGCCACGCCGGACCGTTACCGGTCCGGCGTGGCTTGCGTTGCAGCCTGTTGAAGAACACGTTGCCCGGCCTGCGTCGCTAAACGTTGGCGACGTTATAGCTCTGAAACGTTGCGAGGAACTGGGCGTAGTTCAGCGTCACGTAGCCGTCGTTGGAGCCGTCGGCGCTGGAGTAGCCGTCGACCGCCCAGGGGTTACGGACGATGACGGTGTATCCGCCGTTACCATCGGACGTGATGCTTTGAACGGAGTAGGCGTGACTGCCCACGACCAGGCTGCCGGAGGCTTGTGAGCCGTAGGAGCCGAGCGTGAGGGACTTGCCGCCCGCCAAGGCTTGCTGGAGGACGGCGGCGAGCGCGCCGGAGTCTCCAGTGGTGTTGCCCCACGTGCTGGATTTACCGAACGCGGTCGCGACGCTGCCCATCCATCCGCCTTCGATGCTGGCGTAGGTGCCCGCGCCGGTGCGGAAGAACGCCCATGCCTTTTCGAGCAACGGGGCCCACGTCGAGCCTTGCGCCCCGAAGCCCGCGTAGGCGAGCGTGGAGGCAGAGTACGCGGGGAGGTCCGCGTCGATGCGGTAAAACGTGTTCGTCGCGTTCTTGACGAACTGCACCGCGTACGTCCCGTCACCAAGGTCGGCGATGGACTGTCGGATCAGCGTCGGGTTGAGAAACGCGTACGAGCCGATCTGTGCAAGGAAATAGCAGTCACCGATCGCGCCCTGACGGATGTCATTGATGCTCGGCCCGTCGGTGCTGAAGACCGGGCGGTCCTTGAAGTTGAAATACCTGGCCGAGCCTTTGAGGACCGGGTCGGGCAGCGCCTGACCGGCCAATTCCTTCGACACGACCGTCTTGCCGAGGTTCTGGAACGCGCTGACCCGGTGCACCGCGCCGACGGCGGTTTCGTCGGTGGAGGCGTCGGTGACGATTTCGGTGGTGTTGGAGTCGAGCCAGAAGGTGTCGGCGCCGTCCCCGCCGGTGAGGGTGGAGGTGGTGCTCCCGCCGAGCGCGACGAGCAGGTCGTGACCGGCACCACCGACGAGCACGTCGTTCCCGGCGTTGGTGTAGATCGAGTCGTTCCCGTCCCCGCCGTCGAGGCTGTCCGCGCCCGCGCCGCCGTAGATTTTGTCGTTGCCACCGAGGCCACGGACGGTGTCAAGGCCGGCCTGCCCGTTGATGACGTCGTTGCCCGACGTTCCGACGATCGAGTCATTGCCCTGACTGCCGTTGACGGATTCGAAGTCGACGGACAAGGCGTCGGCCTCGCCGGTCATGCCACTGGTCGTCAGGCCGTCTAGATTAAGGGTGACGCCCTGTGCCGCAGTGTGGTCGGTGTAGTCCAGGACGTCGGTGCCCGATCCGCCGGCAAGCGTGTCGTTACCGAGGCCGCCTTGGACGAAATCGTTACCCGCGCCACCGGTGAGGGAGTCGGCGCCGTCTTGGCCGAAGAGGGAGTCGGCACCGTCGTTACCGTTGAGGACGTCGTTGCCCGCGCCACCGACGAGGCTGTCATTTCCGCCGTTCCCGACGAGTGAGTCGTCGTTCGCGCCGCCTTGAATCGTGTCGTTCCCCGAAGAGCCGACGATCGTGTCGTTCCCCGCCTCACCCGAGAGCGCGGCGTTCACATTGACCGATGCGTCGAGCGTGATGCTGTCGTTCCCCGCGCCCGCTTTGACGGTCAGGCTGGTGACGGCGAACGTTCTGGTGGTCGACCAGTCCGCGTTGGTCACGGTCCAGTTGTTCCCGCTCTTACTGACGACGATCGCGTCGTTGCCGGTGGTGCCGGTGACGGTCAGACGACCGGCAAGAAAGGTGACGGTCAACGGACTGGCGGCCATGAGCCGGCGCGGTTCGAGCGAGTCGAACTGCACCGCCCGCACGGCCCGAACCTGACGAACCAGGGAACCCAGACGCACGAACGATTTAGCGAGACGCTTCTCCATATCCTTCTCCTTGTGACCCGCACAATGCGGGGCAGAGGAGATTTCGAATACGAACGTCGGCGCGTCAAATCGTCATATGGAATTTGGAGCAATTCTAATTCACGCCCGATAAGAACGGACGGGATTCGTTGACCGGACGGATGCGCGGCGTGCTCAGTTCAGTGACGCACGAACTTGTGAAAGTACCTGCGTTACTGAAGTGAGCGAGCTACGTTTGCGTGTTCAAGAGGGACACTACGCGAGTGTCGTACACGACGACGTGCGTCACTGAAGTGAGCACGCGGCGTTTGCGTGAGGGGGCGCTTGAGCACTACTTGGGGTCGACTCAGATCGTCCCGCACAGCTCCGCTTCTGCCGTCTGCCAGTTCTGAAGCTCGGACCCGCCCTTTCCGCTCGCCCAGATTTCGTAGGCGCGCTTGGCGATCATGTCTCGCGTAATTTCCTTCTTGGCGACGGGCGTCACCTTCGGGATCGCGCTGTTTCGCACGGGCGTGGTGACGGTCTTTTCGACCGGCTTTTCAATTTTGGCCTTGGTGGTCTTGGTCGTCGTAATGGTCTTCTTGGCTGGCATGGTCAGACTCCTTCCGGGCGTTCAACCCGAGTCAATGGCGCGGCTGGTCGGCCTGCTCATGCACGGTCGCATGGAGCCGACTCGAACTGCCCAGATTATCGGACGTGTCCCGCTGATTCCAAGAGAGCAAATTGCCGCACCTGACCGAAGTGACGGTAAAGGCAGTTTTGAGCATGATTTACAGAATTAATAAGGTCGCGCTAAGAAGGAAGTACGGACGCGACAGTTTCAATCAGTTGAGCACGGATCGGTCTTTGAAGCGATCTGAGTCCGTTGGAATTGTGTTCCTTCTTAGGACAAAAAGACCAAACTCTGTTCGTCTTTGACAAAACTCTCGACTTCCCGAACCGACGAACAATAGAACGCTATCTGTGATCATCTGATTTGATCTGTCGCGTAAGTTCCGGGCCGCTCAGGAATTCGCCTTCAACCACTCCAGCACTTCCGCGTCGTGGCCTTCGGGTTTGACCTTTTCAAAGACGTGGACGATTTTCCCGCCTTTGATGATGAAGGTGGTCCGCGCGGCGCCCATGTACTTTTTGCCGTACATGGATTTTTCGACCCACGCGCCATAGGCGTCGGTGACGGCGTGATCCTCGTCGGCCAAGAGCGGGAAGTTCAGGTCGAACTTTTTGGCGAACTTCGTGACGTCCTTTTCAGGGTCCGGGCTGAGGCCGAAGACCGGCACGCCGAGCTTTTCGTAACCCGCGATCGCGTCCCGGAAGCCGCAGGCTTCCTTCGTACAGCCGGGCGTGTCGGCCTTGGGGTAAACGTACAGGACGACCGTCTTGTCCTTGTAGGTGCTCAAGTCGATCACCTCCCCGGTGCTCGAAGGGAGCTTGAAGGTCGGGGCCTTGGTGCCGGGCTTGAGGGTAGTGGATTCGGGGGAGTCGGACATGAACATCTCCAACAGGATTGATTTTTTCGGACCTCGACAGCCCGAAGTCTAGGCGGGTCGAGCCTTTGGCGGAAACAAATCACCCACACGGACGGAAAATCCGGGGAGGATGTTTTCGCCGGTGAGGGTGTCGTCTTCACGCAGCGGAATCTCGCTACCGTCAAGACGATAAACGTGCGCCGCGCGTCTCTCGGGCTTCAACACCCACACCAGCCGGACGCCCGCGGAGCGGTAGTCGTCGATTTTGTCATCCACATCTAAAACGGTATTCCCCGGCGACAACGATTCTATCGCGATATCAGGAGGGATCGTCATATGCCCCTCGGCCCACAATTTCGGTTCGATCCGTGACGACAAAACGACGGCGGCATCCGGACGGCGAACGGTCGACGGACGCGATTCGAAGCAGGCAAACGTCGCCTCGGTCGTGACACGGGCGATGGGACTAACTCGAAGAAAAAGCTGCAGTTCGGTGACGATCATCACCACGACCTCACCGGACGCCGCACTCATTTTCTTCTCTACAAGTTTGCCGTCGACGAGTTCAAACAACTCGTCGCCGCCCTCCAGCATGAGCAGGTCGTCGGGCGTGAAGGTCGATTTAGCGACAGGAAAATCTGCAACGGTCATAAGTCACCTCGCGTCCGCGACGTCGGATGATAACCGATGCGACGCGACATAATCCAACAAAATCTCACACCGTCGCCCCCGCGACGGCGGTGACGATACGGGCGGCGGTTTCCACGGCTTTGAGGCCGTCGAGCGCCGTCACCTCGGGCGTCGTGCCGCGCGAGACGGCGTCGATGAACGACTCTAATTCTGCACGAAGAGGTTCGGTGTCGTCGATCTGAAGTTCCTGAATGTCGACCAGTTCCGCGTAGTTCAATTCCGACAAGTCCTGAATCTCGCCGGACCTGATTTTGCGGACCGAGTCGCGCAGCATGTCGACGTTCCCGGTCTTGGTCGCGACGATGCCGTAGCGTTTCTGGTAGTCGAGCGAGACGTACGCGTCCGGGCTGAAGACGCGGAGCTTGCGTTCGGTCTTGAGCGCCAGCCTCGACGCCGTCAGGTTCGCGACGCAGCCGTTGGCAAACGTCAGGCGCGCGTTGCAGACGTCCTCCACGTCCCCGATCACGCTCACGCCCGTCGCGGCGACGTGCGTCACGTCCGAACCGGCCAGCGTCAGCACGATGTCGATGTCATGGATCATCATGTCCAGCACCACGCCCACGTCGATGCTACGGAACGTCATCGGGCTGATGCGGGTCACCTCCATGAAGCGTGGTCGAATGTCGAGCTTGCGCATCGCGCGGACGGCGGGGTTGAACCGCTCGATGTGCCCCACCTGCACCGGCGTCCCCGTTTGCTCCGCCCGCTCCACGATCCGACGCGCCTCCTCCACACTCGCGGCCAGTGGCTTTTCGATCAGGCACGCGACGCGCCGATCAAAACACAACTCCGCAACGCTCAGGTGATACTTCGTCGGCACCGCGACCGTGACCGCGCGCACCTGCGCCAGCAATTCCTCCGGCGACGCGAACGCCGCGCACCCGTACTGCTCGGCCGTCTGCTGCGCGGCGTCGGCGCTGGCGTCGTACACACCCACCAGCCGCACTTGTGGCATCTCCGAATACACCCGCGCGTGCAACCGACCCATCCGCCCGCAACCGATCACGCCGACTGGAATCACCGTCTCACCTGACACGTAACCACCTCTCGTCAAAGTGTCCGATTCTACCGCAGAGCGACGACGCGTATCATGCACACGAACAGGGGAACCGCCAAGAACGCCAAGAGCGTCAAGCGAAATGCCAAGGGGGAGCCGAGCAGAAAAGTTTCAACCACAGATTTCGCAGATTACACAGATTCAGAGCAAGCATTTAAAGTAAAAAACTTCCGTTCCAAATCTGTGTAATCTGTGTCATCTGTGGTTCACTAATCCCCCTCGCCCTTGGCGTTTTTCTTGTCACTCTTGGCGTCTTGGCGGCACCCGGCTCGGATGGGTTCCGATTCCCTCATCGAATCCAGACGTCTGATTTGCTATGCTTGGCCGTCTTTGATTTTTTGCACTAAGGATGACGCCGATGAATGACGCGCAGGTGAAAAACGATCCGTCCACGCACGCGTTGCTCGACCGGGCGAATCGGGTGCTGATCGGGAACTACGGACGCCTCCCGGTCGTCATGGCGCGTGGCGAGGGTTCGCATTTGTGGGACGGCGACGGCAAGCGTTACCTCGACCTGTTCGCAGGCTTCGGCGGATGCGTGCTGGGGCATTGCCACCCGGAACTCGTGCGCGCGGCGACCGAGCAGGCGCAGACGATGTGGGCGGTGGGGAACACGTTTCATTCACTGGCTCAGACGGAGTTGGCAGAGCGGTTGCACCGGTTCGCGTTCGACGGGCGTGCGTTTTTCTGTCACAGCGGGCTTGAAGCCAACGAGGCCGCGGTGAAGCTGGCCCGGCTGCGCGGGGCGTTGCATTCTCCTAAGAAGTGGAAAGTCGTGTCGCTTCACAAAAGTTTCCACGGGCGCAGCCTCGCCATGATCGCCGCGACGGGGAACCCTGCGGTGAAGGCGGGCTTCGAGCCGGCGGTGCCGGGTTTTATGCAGGTCGATCTGGGAGACCTCGAAGGCCTCACCGGCGCGTGTGACGACGAGACGGCGGCGATTATCTGTGAGCCGATCCAGGGAGAAGGCGGGATTCATCCGCTCCCGAACGACTACGCCGTCGAGCTTCGAAAATTGTGCGACGCACGAAACATCACTCTGATTTTCGACGAAGTCTGGACCGGCTGCGGACGGACGGGAAAGTGGTTCGGGCATCAGTGGTTCGAGTCATCGGTCACGCCGGACATCATGACGCTCGGCAAAGCAATCGGCGGCGGGTTACCGGTCGGCGTGATGTTCGCGCGGCCCGAGGTCGCGAAGCTGCTCGTGCCGGGCAAGCACGGCTGCACGCTCGGCGGAAACCCGATCTGCATGGCCGTCAGCAAAACGATTTTCGACGTGATCGAACGCGACAACCTGCTCGCCCACGCGAACGTGCTCGGCGACGTTGCAACGAAGCGCCTGCGCGACGAGCCGCGCCTCAAGTCGAGGATTCATGAAGTGCGCGGGCGAGGGTTGTTCATCGGCATCGAGTTGAAGGAAGTTCCGGACAAGATCGTCGAGCGGGCGTTGGGACACGGATTGATCATCAATTTGACGAGCCAGAAAGTGCTGCGTCTGGCCCCGCCGATCAACATCACGCGCCAGGACTGGGACGCGGGGTTGGATCTGCTGACCGACGTGATCACGGAATGAACGGGAGCGTTTCGTGAGATCCTACGAATTTCAATCGAAAAGCTCGCATCGATCTCCCGCTCCCGGTGCGCGGGGGGCGAGTCGGGGTGGGGGTTCTATGCACGAGGGAACGGCCCCCACCCCAGCCCTCCCCCGCGCGTACGCGGGAGAGGGAGAGCTCGCAAATCAGCCTGAATGCGCATCAATGGTGCGTTGTGTTCGATACAAGTTCGCCGGTGTGGTACTGCTCACGGCAGCGCTGGTCGGCTGCGCGGGAACGCCCACGACGCGTCCGACGACCGAGCCGTCGGCGACTTCTGCGCCGGTGATGTCGGTCGTCCCGGAAAACCTCACGCCGGCTGCGGTCAGCATGAAGGGCGCGGACGGGCCGAAGATTTTGCAACTGGACGTGTACCAGATGTGGGTGCCCGCCGGGACGCTGAGCAACAACGAGGCGTTCTGGAAGCGGATCGAAGAGCACGCCGTCGACGTCGCGACGTACGACCTTTTGTTCAAAAATGGAATCCGTGTCGGCAGCGCGCCGCGCACCGAATGGCCGACGCTTAAGGCGATGATCGACCAAAACCCCGCGACCGTTCAGCACACCGCATACCTCGCGTCGGACACGCGCGTGGTCGAACTCGAAACCGGCGTGACCAAAGAGACACAGAACATTTTCTACTACGACGCCAGCAATACGCTCCAGGGCCGGACACACGACAAGGCGCAGAATTTGATGGCGTTGACGTTCCGACCCGTCCCGCGCCAAGTCGGCGACGTTCGCGTGACGCTCTGCCCCGTCGTCCGTTCGACCAAGCGCAGATTCGAAGTGAGCGGTGGCGGCGAGGAACGCGAGATCTCCTACGTCTTCCCCGAGCGCCTCTACGACCTCAATCTCCGCGCCGACGTCCCCGCGGACGGGTTTCTGGTGATCGCTCCGTCGACCGAAGGCCGCTGGCCGATGAGCGTCGGGAATGCGTTCTTCACCAAAGACGGCCCGACCGAACGCCTCGAACAAATCATCGTCCTCGTGCCGAGCGTCATCCAACTCAAATCCATGCGATAAATAAACTCGAAATTGAAGACGCGATCAGAACCGCGGACAGACTTGGAACCGCAGATGAACGCGGATGAATTCGGATGAATTCGGATGAATTTAGGCCGCGCGTCTTCGTACCACGGGCGCCTCGCCCGTGTTCTTGACTCGATTTCTTTAAGGAAAAGAAAGACACGGGCGGGGCGCCCGTGGTACGCCAGCGGATCAGCTCAAACTCAATCCCGAATGGCCCTGGATTTTATCCGCGTTCATCCGCGTTCATCCGCGTCCATCCGCGTTCATCCGCGTCCATCT
>Ga0163144_10027192_pt1 | contig 11087 bp, 8 predicted proteins | sample OliLak19BULKMAT1_FD_123175 | JGI IMG/M metagenome (GOLD analysis project Ga0163144, IMG submission 123175) | Freshwater microbial mat bacterial communities from Lake Vanda, McMurdo Dry Valleys, Antarctica - Oligotrophic Lake LV.19.BULKMAT1 | ecosystem: Environmental > Aquatic > Freshwater > Lake... | reverse complement strand
GAGTTAGTAGGTGACAACAGAGTCGTGCGGGTTGTAGAGCAACAACAACAACAACAACTCGTTCCGGTAATTCAAACTCAAGCTGTAATTCAAACTCAATCGCACCAACACCATCATCATCCACAGTCACCTATGATGTATTACCAGCCAATGACAAACCTGTTCACGCCGTATCCTTGGATAGCTACGCACCCCATCACAACACCAACAACACCAAGCTATTGCTGCAGCAGATACAGAGCTTGGCATAATACACCAGGCCGGAGGGGCCGTCCACCACATTCAGATCATTGTCAACATCAGTTTATGCGGAGGAGAATGCACCAATCGGGCGGACAACAGCTAAATGGACAAGATAATCCTAGCTGGCAGATGCTTTAGTTTTTTGTATAGCTAATTTACTAGGTAAAATAATATTTTTGCTATTAAAATAGTCGCAATGCCGGGGGAAGAAGCAGATTCACTTAGTGAAATGACTGGATAACTGCCTAACCCCCGATTTTTGTTAATTCTGTACCTCCACCGTCTGGAGTTTACACGATCTCACACGATAGAATCGGGAATCGAGCAGGGATTATTTCTTCTTTTTTCTTCTTGTCCCCCCCCCGCGGTCTGCCTGTTCCCCCCATAAAATCAGTAGCACTAGCTAGTATGCAGCAGGCACCTGGTACGTATTCGTTTTATTGTTCCGGCGAGCAGCCTAAATAATTTTTGTGGAGCAAAAATCCAACGATGGCCGGCCCGCGACAGCCTCTTTCCGTGTGTGCTAGTAGTACCATACACTACATGTACAATTACTACGACCAGTAGCTAGTAGTACAGTAGTGCCATATTAGCTGCTAGCTAGCTACTCCAGAGTAGGGCTCTAGCTAGCTAGGGCTGGACTTGCTGGCTGGCTTCTACTATCTACATGTACTTGTACTGTACTACTACTAGACTACTTGCAGTAGCTACTCGGAGTAGCTACTAGTAGCTACTAGCGTACGTAGAAGCCAGATAATACAACATACGGGTATTAGTTAATGCAGGAAAAATACGTACAGGATTGTACTATCGTATCAGCTACCAGTAGCTCTAGCACAGTAGTCGAGTAGCTAGCTAGCAACTCAGTGGTAGCCGATTAGTCCAATACAATAATTATGGACTGTGTGCAACTACACTGCAACAACTACTATTGCAATCATCTTTGTTAAGACAGTTTCCAATCACAACCGAATGTATGGTCATAGAATGATGCAGTCAGACTGTGGTGATGTGTCGGACCTTCAGTCGCTCCTTGGAAAAATCCAGTTAGAAGGGTCGACAAACGACTCCGGTGCCGTAGATCAAGTTGCGAACAATCTCCGTGCAAGGCTGAACATCAGCGTGGAGGATGAAGGTATCTTCCAGAGACTGGCTTCACAACTTTTGCAAGTCAACATAAGTGGGGCAGGAAAGGAATTTGGAGGAGATCGCGGGACAAGCTGCGCACACTATCCAACAGAATTGTCATCATCATCGCCTGCCTTGAAGGAACCCGAACTGCAGAGCACGTGGTCGACAGACACGTCGTCTTCAGCAAACACGCAACAGCCTGTAGCTAGAGATACGAATATCCCTGCTTTTAACGATGGCCGAATTGATCCATCTACGCCAATCGAGCAAAACAGCACCTGGGAAACATCTATAAATGGACAGCTAAGGCGTGGTAGGTCGCCTTCAATTGAAAATAGACATGAGGCACTATCTCAAGCTTGTACAAACAACTCTGATGATATTAGTGCTGGAAGAACCTTCTCAGCAACGTCCAATTATATGATGAAACAGCATGTTGCAGCACCTAACTCGAACGGTAGGAGATCGCCGTCTCCCTTTCGGCTGGGGATTCTTTTCCCTCGTAGAGGAAGAAAAACTGAAGGGGAAATTCCAGCTGGTTCTCCTCCACTTCCTGGCCCGCTGCGAACGAGGAGTTTTGAAAAATGTTCGGCAGCTGTAAGCGGAGCCACGCCCCCAAAGCCACCCATGAGCCCGTTCCCACCCTCTACTTCGGTGGACATGTCCTTTGGGTCCTCGTTGCCTCCCACCCCACACATCTCATATGGGGGATTAAACAACGGCAGTTTTGATACTGTTATGTCCTCCCCGTCTATTAATACAGCTTCCGTTCCAACTCCAATTCCACCTCAGCCGCCGTGCAGTGTTTCCCACCGAAACGACAATCTCGCAGATCGCAGCAACCGTACCCCCCAGCAGCCGCGAGCTACACGAGGTCGGACCCCTACCCGCTATGATGACGGCACCAAGGTAGCTCCGCAAAGCCGAAGCCAGAGCTTGCCTCGTACCTCTAAAAACTCGCGATCGCCACGCTTTCAAAACTTTTCGCCAGGTCGTCTATTTGGTAGACCCAAATCACAAGATGCCACATCTCCGGAAACACCACCTATTGCATTTGATAAGGAGCCAAAGGTTCAATCCCTTTGTCCACAGCCTCTTCTCCGTGGCCGGGGAGCACCAGAATGGTCCAGTATTCCAAAGTCTTCCCCGCTGAAGACTCCCGCAACGCGCTTGGGTGTTAGCGTGCTGGAATTTGAGACGGCGCAACATAAGCACAGACGCAAAATGGAGAATGAGATGAATGATGCAGCTACTGCCGCCACAAAATCGAATGCCACCTTCGGTTCGCACGAGAGCACCACGAAGGAAAAGGAAAGTAATTTGTTTCAGGTCAATCTCGCTGCAGTTGCAGTAAAAGGTCTGAAGACGCGCAGCAAGAACCCAAGTGGCGCCATCCGTCGGAACATTGGGGTTGCATCTCTTACACAGACACCGACTGTGCTTAATAGGCCTAATAAAGCTGAACTACCTGCTGAACGGAATCCTTCCCCAATGGAAACAGAAATGGTGAATGGCTTCCAAGAAATTGGACTCCCCATTGGAGCGCCGGTTCCACCACCTGTAGTGTCGGCCGTAAGTTCCGACGAAATTAAATTTTCGATCGGTGGGTCCGATCATGGATGTACGAAAAGCGCAAGGCGCCACCCAAAGCGGCAATCTCATCGCGCCCGAGCCCACAGTCGAAACAATTCCAATCAACAAACTTCTGAAAATTTCCCTTCCTCTTCTGCTTCTGCTCATCAATCGATTCCCACTTCCATTCCCCAGGGAGTACCCGCACCGACGAAACTACAAGGTCATGTTTTGCACGACCTGACGAGGATTGAAGCGAGCATTACTTCGTTGCGGGATGAAGCAAGGAAGTTTTACCAGGCTCATGATTACCGTGCATCCATCCTTCGGTATACTCTTGCCATAAAGACCTTCACAACTCTCCCGATATGTCATGGTAAACCTAACCTCTTGGCAAACTTGCTGTCGGATCGTGCTGCTGCCTTGGTCATGATTGGAGCCACGTCCGGAAGCATTCATGATTGCAAGAGGGCGCTGAATTGTTTGCAGAGACCAGCTCCGCCAAGTTATGTCTTGACTGAACGCTCTGACCCTCTCGAAGCAAATATTTACAATTGCATGGCAAAAGCATCATTCAAGGATGGGAACATAGAAGGGGCAATGAGTGGTTTCATGATGGCCAGCCAGGTCGGCAATGAGATTATGACGCGTTGCCAAGGTTCCTCGTTATCTTCGGAGCAAAAACAGAGGCTCCAGTCTCTCGTTGAAGCAAACAACTTTGAACAAATGCAAATAAGCAAGTTTCAGGCGTTGACCCAGAAAATTGCTGGCAGCAAAATGCCAAGCCTTCAAGCTGGAAGCGAGGATAGGGCGAGCCTGAATGATCGAAAAGGGTATGTCGATGTGCTAGATACCGTCAAAGACGCACTGTCCATGGCACCTCGCTGTATCGGTCTGCACGGAAAGAAAGTGGCCTTGCTTGCTGCGTTGCGGCGCTGGAGAGAAGTGGCAAGTCATTGCGAACGCTTAGCAGCTTCAAATGTTCAGTTGGATGAAGTCTTCACAGAGGATTTGGAGCCTTTCAAGCCCTTTCGAAATGCAGCTCCCGCAAAATTTTTGACAGCTAACTTTTTTGGCGATCCCGAGAAGGAGGACTTCAATGTCAAGGACTACGCAGCAGCTGAATTGAAGCTTACTGCAAAAGCTACGGCCGAAGCTGCTTTGAGAATGCCGCCCTCGCTTCTGTCAACATACCTTCGTGCGTTGCGACTCGAAGAACGATATCCTGCGTCAGAAGCAGCTATCAATGCACTAGTAGGTTGTACAGGCATGGATTGGTTGCCTCACGAGGAAGATAGGCTCATACGAACTAAGAAGTCTAGAGAACGGGGTGATGAGTTGTTTCGCCTGGGGAACTATGAAGGTGCCGTGCAGCAGTATGCCACTTGTCTCAAAATCGACTCTGAGAATACCGGTACCGCAGGGGCGGGAGGAGGAAGATTACATGCAGTTTTGCACTGTAACAGAGCTGCAAGGTTTGTCGATTCGTTGTCTCTTCCGTGGCCGATGGTCTCTTTTTCTCTTTCCGTCCCTCTCAAGTCATTCTGTTTTTTTGCGTTCTTTCAGTCTTATTGTCCTTCGAAAATTTGAAGAGGCAGCCCAGGAATGCACAGCTGCACTTCGTATCCATCCGACGTACATGAAAGCCATTTTGCGAAGGGGGCGGTGCTATGCTAGACTTCAACGCCATGACGAAAGTGTTGCGGAGTTTATGCGATGGTTGCAGTTGGCAGAGGATGCGAAGAAACCCGATTCATACGCCACAGTCATCGCTCCGTGCCTCTTCGATGGACCGCGGGATGTGACAAATGAACAAATAAAGGTTACAAAGCAGGAGCTCGAAGACGTGCTAAAACTAAAGGAACGGAAGGCCTACGCTGCGCGTGAACAGGAATGCTACCGCCAACAAAGAGAGCAATTTCATCAATCATATTCAGATGCGCATCGCCGCCGGGACCACTGGTATAATCAACAGGGAGTCAGTGGCTCTCGTCGGTGGGATTCCTTTGACAAAGGCCCTGGTTCAAAACATAGCCCCAAGCAGAGAAATTCGCGCCGCAATGCTAACTCTAGGCGCGGGTCTCAACACACCAGCAGTTGGAGAGCCGAAACCAACGCAAATATTTCCGTAACTCACTACAGTGTTCTCCAGGTCCCACAAAGTGCCAGCGAAGCTGAGATCAAGAAGGCTTATCGAAAGGTAGGTCGCATTTTCATTTTTTAACTCCCTCGCAACTGCGTTGACTTTTTCTTACGCGTGCGATTACCCTTGCGTGAAGATGGCACTGAAGTATCATCCGGTAAGTCTGTGTCCGTGTCGTACCTCCATTAGTTTCTGGCTTTGTTACTGACTCAGTATTTTAAAAATTCTATGGCTTGACGATTTAGGACAAGAACTTAGGGGATGATGAAGCTGCCGAAAGGTTCCGCAAGGTGAAGACTGCTTATGAGATCTTGAATGACGCATCTTTGCGGCGTCAATATGATGCGGAAATTCGCTGGAATGGACGTCTTTGAGATTGTTAGTTACGTAATTCGCTTCTCGATTGTGGCATGAAAGGAGAAACTCCTTCATGTTCGATAACTTCTGGAGCCTGGAACGTAAAAAAACTTCCATCTATCAGGAACTTGCCTCAACGTATATACGTCATACAGACATTTCGCATGACTAAGAAAAACGTTAAGCATCAAATGAAAGATGCTTGCGCGCAATCTGACATGACCAGCTCGGATTTTTAAGGATTCATAACTTTTTTACTTCTGAACCCTTTTATTTAGGGTCTCTTTGCTGCCTAACAGTTTCATATTTATGGTCCTTTTCATGTGCCAATTTTTTTTAGTCCTTTTGTAAAAGAGACCGAAATTTATGAACCCATTACATGAACCTATTGATTCCAACACTCGGAGGAGCCACGAGCCATGGTGGTAGTAGCAGCACTTGAATAACTCATACGAAGCACTCTTGGATGATTAGAATTTACTAGACAACGATGTAGTTTGACTGAGATAGCCTCTGACAGCCGTTGGCTCTATTCAGAACGTTTGGCATCGTGGAAGATGCACAACCAAAGTAGCAACATGTTCATACATCATGTCTCTCCACAATTTAACCGTTGTGGCATTGTTCTGAATCCCGGCTTGTGCCTCCGCTGTCATTTTTGTCGTAGGATTGCACAACAGGTTGTACGGGTCGCACTTTGTGGTTCTTAGCAGTGTTTGACGCACTCTGGCAATCCGACCACGAAATGGTAACAATTATTCACATCTTTTTTGTAACTGTGACGGGCTCTTTTGGCACTTTTGCCCCCAGCTGTGCTGTCTCTTAGTTTCCTTGTTTCTCTGATTCTCATGTAGTAGGCTTATAGTTGTGTCACATCTATGATGTGGTGCTGTGTTCACTTCGATGGTGCTATAAATGTAGCTTCTTTCAGAATAACAGGTCACAGGCTAAAGCTATTTGCAAGCTTGAAAAACAAAGCAAAATGTGAGCAGTTTCACAAAGAGCTGACAAGAAAATGCTCAAATGGGTGCTTTCCAAGCATGTCAGAATTCCAAGAGCTCAGCATCACACAAACTCTCTATGTGTCACACTATCACACCATGGCATCAATGCTTTCATGAGTTGCTTACTGGTACTCACTCTCTTAGATCAAAGCAGCATGGCTCTCGAAGTGGCCGAACATGATGAACATGACACCAACATTGTTCAAGCAAAAGCTATAATTTATATCACAAGTTGGAATTCAAGTTGGAATTCATTCTCTTGTAATTAACAGAAAAATGTGGACATTCATTTGATCCGTAAGTGCAACACACAATTTACCCAATAAGGTTAGGGCTAATCACCTAAACCCGGGATTCGTGACTCATATTCGAAAATCACTCCTTAAACGGACCCTTCTCAGTGTCACGGGACTAGTAGACATTAGTCCTATTGTTCACTAATAGAAAAGAAAGTTGCTCAGGAGAGCAACGAAGCATCATCACCGTGACAGATGATGTAATCCAAACGCCTATACAATATAACGGCTATATCTTATTGACCGTTTCGCAGTGTTGGTAGTATCCATAACGCTACAAGGTTTATACATCACAGTACACCATAGGCTAGTGGGACAATAGATAGTCTTACCGGTAGCAGGGGCAGTGCCTGCTTATCTCATTTTAGCCACATCATTCTTCTTCATCCAACATGGTGAGATGACACAGCACTCCTCTGCACAGCAGCAGTAGCAAAAAGTAATACTTGGAGGCTGTAGGTTTGAATCACAGAAGTGATAATTGTAATACATGCGAAAGATCGCATCATCAGTGACGTACGTCGATATTCCGTACGATCCACATAGTAAGTCGTCTAAGTGACGTACCAATTCCGGACACGCAGGCTTGGGACCCCTCCGTTGATCCATAGTTAGCAAGACCTCCACGAGCGAGGCACGCAACATTCGTCTAAGTGACATTGAATTTCGATCCGTTGAGATCGATACACACGAACCGCACCTCATCAGTGACGCACGTAAGCGCACCGACATTAGCTACTCCGAATACTCCAAAACTCCGAATTCCAAATACATCCATAAGTAGCACAGTAGATCCGACACAGGTCTGATCGAAGTACGAGACGCACATTCACTCGCAGAAGTGTGTTGGTAGTATCCATAACACTACAAGGTTTATATATCACAGCACACCATAGGCTAGTGGGACAATAGATAGTCGTACCGGTAGCAGGGGTAGTGCCTGCTTGTCTCATTTTAGCCACATCATTCTTCTTCATCCAACACGTAGGATTAGGTATATAACTTAGGTCCTTAGGAGCCTAGCCCTATGGTGTGGTGTGGGGGGGAGATGGAGGGGGGTTGGGGGGGTGTAGGACCTTTGTCTACCACATGATTTGGTTGGCACTGATGTCTGGGTTGGCGTCTGTGTACACACCGTTGGACCAGATGGGTCTCGCGGCAACATGCATTGCCATCCTATTCTGTCTCTTCTCTGGATAGTGTACACTCCAGCGTCTTCTCTTGCTTCTTCCAGAGGGGGATAGATCCTCTCCTCTCCTGCCTCATAGGGCATCTTACATGTCATTGTGACCGAGGCGATCAACGCTTTGTTGACTACTCTCATGCTCAACAAAATCTTGTAACGCGTCAAACGTTATTTGCGTCGCGAAGCTAGAAAGCCATTAGATATGAAGGTGAAGAATTACCTTCTCTACGTCAATCGCATCAACCACGAGCAGATCCCTGAGTTGCCAACCAATTTCAACAATGCACAGTCTTTGAGCGCTGATGAAATTACCGACATTCTGTTGTGCGGAACGCCCAAGAGTTGGCAGCGGGAAATGGATTGTCAAGATTTTGACCCCATGGCCAAGACTACACAAGAAATTGTGAAGTTTATGGAGAACATCAAAATGTCTGAGGACTTTGATGGTGATGCCAAAAAGAAGATTGCTCAAGCCGCTGGTGATGCCAAGAAAGGTAACGGCAAAAAGGCAATGAAGAAAAACAACAACACTTCTAACAACAACACTTCTGGACAGAAGTGTTGTTTGCTTCATGGCAACAACAACACTCACACGATGGATGAGTATAACACGCTCAAAGCCCACTTTTTCCAACCCGAGAGAGAGTGCGCCCTACTGATAATTTGATACTACTTTTTCCTACTGAGTCTACGTAATTCCTACACAAGATGACCTTTAAAATAATACATGTGCTTCTAGCTTCTCCCACCATGACGCTGCTGTTTGAATCCGACCGCACCATGTGCCTCGCCACCACTGCAACACAACGCCGATCGTGCACAAAGACAAAGGGCATAGCCTATGCCAAACGGCAGGGCTGGAGTCGATGGCAGTGCGGTCAACGTCGGAACAAAGCCATTGGTCTTCTCGGGCCAATGGTGTTGACAATGATACCTCTCGCGGGTGGTCCTCCCAGTAAATCTCCTCCCAATCGCAGCTGTAACGGTCTTGCTATTCCCAGTGATGAACCACCTCATTGACCTCCACCTCATTGGCCTCCCCCACCATGGCCATCATTTTGAACACTCATGGGCTTCACAATCCGCTATGATGATGAAGTGTCCTGTGGAAGAGTGCTGACATCAGCAACAACGTCCTACTGCCCCTCGTCCAGTCAGCCAATGGCGTGCTGGGAACCTGATTGATTGTGGCTGCCGAGCAAGATTTCTCTTCAATGTCATCGGCAAGGATCCCCAGACAATGCACTGCAAGTTCCTACTAGTAGGCTTCGTTGAGCCCCACTTGCACCTCGACAAACTTGGCAACGCCACCCTTACCTTGATACAACCTGCAACGTTGCCTACCATTCATGGGAAGACATTCAATCTGTGGAAATTCGGCCCAGCCATGACACAGGAATTTTCTAAAGAGGTGATACTGAGAAAGTCTTTTGCGTCCACCATGCCGGTTACTCGCCGCGCCAAGCATAAGGCAAATTCCCTCACGGCAGCTACAAAAGCATCTGTGGCTCGCGCCACCAACTGAATTTGTCCAAAAATTGTACAAGCAATCTGATGAACAGCCCAACCAGGGCAGAAGCGCCATCTCGCGAAGGCGGAGCCGTTGCTTTGGGGCCTGACATGGCTCGAGCAGCTGGTACGGCTGAGTCTCCAATTGTTGCCAGTGCCAAGCCTTTGTCCTTTGATAGTGAGGTTGTCAATGCCTCTTCTGCAGCAGTTGCCGAGGACGACAGTGCCATGACAGCACCGTCTGAATCGCCTATCGGCACCAAGCCTGCAGCCCGAAATGATCCCAGTGCCAGCCCTGCTCCAGTTGATGACTCTTTGGCATCAGTAGCAGCTACCGATGATGCAGCAACTGGTGTTGCCAGGATGTCTACTCCTTTTTCCACGGTCGCCTTCCAGCCCTGCTCTTCTGATGCCAATGGCCCATCTACAGCAGCCGTGAATGTGTCTTCTACAGCAATTGCTGCAGATGTAATCTCTCCTACGACTGGTACCAAGGTCAACAATAAAGCAATGATTGTCGATGCCTCCTCTACAGCAGGGGTCAATGCGACATCCGTCAGCAAAGCGTAAAATGGCCTCCGCTTTTAACGCAGGGCGCATTTGGCCTTAATTAGGACCAATTGGCCGTAACAAAAGCGCGATTGGCCATTCTGCAACGGCAAATTGGAGTTTCGATACCACATTTAACCATTCGAACTGTCACAAAGCCAACAAATGGTGTAAATAACATGCGTCAAGGCGGATACATCAAATGTAATAGCCAACAGCAGCGCAGCACAACGGCCAAATAAACAACGTTGTTCCTAACCGAAATCCTACAATGCTAAGATTTACAGACTACTGAAAATTATTACCAATTTGCTCATGAAACATCCTGCATTTGGCCCACAATTTGGCGCAACGACAAACCAAACTCTCCAATTAACCATGTCGAGTTACCTATTAGCGTGCACTATGTCTAAAAAACGCATTAAGGGCACGTTGCACCTTGTGGGGGCCGCACCCTTGGGACACTGTGTTGGATACCAAAAATCTACTGTTCAGGGCAATAGCACAAAAGCATGCATCATTGCCCCAAAATGGGTGCAAACAATGTTCGAAATTATTAGTACGCCTTTAGCAACAATGTTGCCAAAATTGCACCCATTTCATCTCTCCGGTTTTTTTAATTAAGGGCAAATTGAAGTAAATAAACGTTAAATGATGAGGAAACTAGGTGAGACCGAGGACAAACAAAAGACAAGCTATATTAAAAATTTGATCCAAACAATGCACCTCATTAGGTGCAAATGCAAGTTAATAAAGAGAAAAAAAAACTATAAGAAGTTGAAACATAGGACCAAATTTAATCTAACTTGAAATAATTATATAGTTAAATCTATCTTTTTTGGTGCTATCACAACGCTGAAATAAACCGCAACTTGTTAACATAATAGCGGCTGGAAATATGTGATTGTTGTGTGGTGGTAGAGGGGTCTATCGAGGGCAACGATACCAAAATTTTGGAGACCTGCCTGGAAATTTGTAGCAAAACCGAGAAAATGAAGGGGCAAGGTTTGGGCGGTAGGGGGCTAATTGTCGAAATCACTGGCAAATACCAAGCCAGATCCCCAAGATTTACTCTTCTTCATCACTACCATCATCCT
>Ga0163144_10027188_pt1 | contig 11088 bp, 8 predicted proteins | sample OliLak19BULKMAT1_FD_123175 | JGI IMG/M metagenome (GOLD analysis project Ga0163144, IMG submission 123175) | Freshwater microbial mat bacterial communities from Lake Vanda, McMurdo Dry Valleys, Antarctica - Oligotrophic Lake LV.19.BULKMAT1 | ecosystem: Environmental > Aquatic > Freshwater > Lake... | reverse complement strand
GCAAAATTCGAGACATTCGATATCACATTGGGGATGACGATATGCACAAAATCGATCACCACGCCATGCTGCACCCGATCCAGCACATTCCCCAGCGCCCCGCCCAACACCAGACTCAAGGCCAGATGCTGCAAATAGGCTTTTGCCTCTGCCTGCCGATAGAAATACAAAATCACCAGCATGATGCCCAGCGACAGCAGCAAAAACACCTCGCTGGCCCCGCCGCCAATGCCGAAGGCCGCGCCTGTGTTTTCGCTGCGTGTAATGTACAGTACGGGTGGCATGATCTCTACAGATTGATACAGAGCAAGCTTTGCGAGGATCAGCGCCTTCGATATCTGATCGAGCAGCAGGACAGCGATCACAATCACGGCCAGGATGCGCCATTTGGTGAGACGGATGGACACAGAGGCTCCTCGGATTTGTGGACAACACTATTGGAAAGGCATGATATATCATGCTCGTGTATTGGTACATCACATTGTTTGAAGAAGGGGCGAGAATCTCTACGATGATCACCTTAAATTGCAGGGCGTAGCACGCTGCGCCCCTACAAAAACGCCCGTCATTCTCATCTTATTGATGTCCTACTCTTTGCGCGAGGTCAAATCCACTTCCAGGCGGATGAACTGATTCGGCCCATAGGCGAAGCTCAAGACATCGCCCGCCGTCAGCCGCACCGCCTGGCTCATGCCCACGCGATTTTGATTGATCGAGACGGGCATGTGCGCGGGATCATCGGGGCGAAACCACCAGCTATTCTCCGCCGCCTTATACACAATCCGCGCCTGATAACGCACGACAGCATTCAGGCTCATCGGATTTTTGGCATGGGCCAGCAGCGTGTCGTACAGATCAATATCCAGCGTGTGATCGGTGACGAGATTGCCCGGACGACAGCCGATGATTTTTTCGTCGTCCTCTGTGCCAGCCGTCAGCACATACGCCCGCTCACGGCGGTAGACATCGCGCAGCACCAGCAGATTACGCGCCAGCGTCAGGCTGCGCGGGGCATACAAGAACATCTCGGCATTCGGGTTCAAGTCTTGCAGCGTGATGTGCGGCGGCACGAGGCGCAGCAGATGCAGCCGTGTCGCCGCATTGAGCGGATAGCCATTTTGCAGCGACAGACTGCTGGCAACCTGTCCCATAATCACATTACCTGTCGCCCGCAAAAGCTGGCTCTCACGCTCGGCTCCCAATGTCAGCCGCACGCGAAACGGGCCGTTCTCCAGCGTGGGCATATCCTCGGAGGGTGTTGATGTCTCAACGCTGACATCCATATCGCCAATCGGCCGATCCAGTGGAAAATCGCGGGTGTCGGGCGGCGGGAAAAAGCGTAATTTCCGCGTCCCCGTCAGCGGCAGGCGATGTAAGGCCAGATCAAACTCATCCACCAGCACCCGTGTGTCGCCAATGCGCGACAGCATCCAGGTTTTTGAGGTTTCGTCCCACTGCACCCACACACAGCCGCGTGAGAGATAGTCCTCCATGCCGGGCGCGATGAAATGCCGCAGATCGACATCGGGCAGCGGGCCGCCTTCAGCGGGTCTGCCGAGCAGCACACCTTTTTTGTTGTGAATGGCGATTTCAAACGCCCCGCGCCGAAATTTGAGGATCGTCTCGCCCGTCCGCGCCCGCACCGGCAGATCGACCTGACGCGGAGCCTGCGTCATCAGCGCCAGACGATCTCCCGCCGCAAAGCCAATATCCTGCAAGCGCAGCGATGTTCGCACCGGATAGGCCAGCTCCAACGTGGCTGTATGCACATAGGGTTCAATCCGCGAGAAATAGGCGGCCAATTCGCCAACGGTGATGTGCGGCGGCAGACTCAGGCTGTAGCTGTCGGCAGCATGGATGATGAGCGTGTGGAGCATTTGCAGAGGCGTCATGGTCATAGGAAAAGGTCACACATTAGAAAGAGGCGGTGTTGTACCGCGCCACGATGATTATGAGAGGGATTGTTGTTGTAGGGACACGGCCCGCCGTGTCCACATCTTCGGACATGACATGTCATGTCCCTACGAAAACATCATCTTGTGGCATGGAGCACCATCACATGGGGTCATGGCGTGCCATTCCCCCACGAAAATCCCGCTGTGTATCATTTCATTGATCTCCTCTTCGCCCCTTGTGGGAGAGGAGGCCGGGAGGTGAGGGATTCGCAAACGATATTTTTGCGTCCAGACTTACAGATTCGTCTTCGTCAATTCCGACACATCCTGCTGATTGGCCGAATGGAAGAAGAGTTTGGTCTCGCCCATCTCCAGCTCGGTCACGGGTTCCAGTTCGCGCAGCACATAGCCCGCGATACGCCGCCCCTCAATGCGGGTGCGAAGGCGCGGCTTGCGATGCGTGTAATACCAGTGTCCGCGCCGCCACATGATCACGGCATGTTCACGCGAGATATTCGTATCATCGCCCAGATTGATGTCATTGGCGGAGCCGCGTCCCAGCGTCATGGTGCGCTTGGTGAGCACAAGCGTCTGCTTGAGACTGTCGCGCCGCACCGTGACCGCCATCAAGCGGTTGCTCATCTCGGTGGTGTCCGGCGAGAAGATCATGCGCCGCACCCGCGCCCGTCCCACACGGAAGAACAGGATCAGATTCAGCAGCAGCAGCGCCATCACCAGCATGGCACTGATGAGCACCTGCTGCGAGATGGTGGCGAAGAAGGCTTCGACGGGCGTCAATGTCCGTACAGGCGCGGCGCTGCCCTGGGCCACGACAGGCGCGGCCTTCAAATACAGGAAGCTCAACGGCGGATCAGTCTGGGCCAACGTCACCCCGCCAATCCCCGGCACAGTGGCGCGAATTTCCAGCGTTTCGCCCTCTTTGATATTCGGGAAAAGACGCTCAACCTCGGTCTTCAAATTCGGAATATCGATCTGGGCGACGCCTTTCTGGAACGGCGCATAGCCGATGCCCAGCGGATACACCAGCGTCGCATCACTACGGCGGTTGATGGTGAAGCGGGCATCCGGCAGATCGACATTGGCGCTGCCTGTGACCACAAGGCGCATCGGCTGGGTAAAATCCGCCAGCGATCCCTGATCGACGATGAGTTGAATATTCTGGGCGCTGCTGATGGTCACAGAATTTTCCGTCGTGGCGAGGATGTTATCGTTTTTATCGCGCAGTTGGGCGCTGACGACGTACTCACCCGGCTGATAGCTCGGCGTATTGAAGGTGAAGACGCTGCTGTCGCCGTTCTGCACAGGTTCATCATTGACGCGAAAGACGATGCTCGTCTGATCCGGCGGCAGATCGGACAGGGCGGTCACAGTGATACCCACCGGGTCTGTCGTCGTGAGGGTGGTGGGCGTGCCTTCTTTGAAGGTCAAGTTGTGCTTGAGTACGGCGATGGGGCAGCTCATCTGATCATCGAGGGTGACGCCGTTGTCCAGCTTGACGAAGATGTCAAACCTGACTTGATTCTGGGCATCCGGCACTTGATCGCGCATATCGACGCTGATGACGATTTCGCTGTTGAGCGCGTCAATCAGTTGGGTCAGCCGTTCGCCGATGGCCTGCGCCGCCGACGCATTCGAGCGCGTGTCCTCATTGTAAATCCAGCCGTAGCCCTGTGACGCCGAGGCCAGCAGCAGTAGCTCATCGTCATTCGGGTCATCCCATAGATGAATGCCCATTGGGTAAATCTGCGTTTTGTTGCTCCGCGCCTTCGTCCCCAGTTCGCTGATGGTAGACTGATCTGCCCCCGCTTTGCGGGCCGAATCGGTGATGAACAGCACGACCTGACGCGCATTCTGGGCCGCGCCCAGCGTGTCCAGCGCCTGATTGATGCCATCAAACACGCGGTTATCGCCGGAGTGCGGCGTCAGCGCCAGCATGTGCTCATTGATGAGTTTGTTCTTGTCGATGTAAAACACGGTGGTCGGGGTAATCTGTGCGTCAACGCCGATGAACGCCACCTGATCGTTTACATCCAATTTGGACATGAGTTGAGCGCTCAGGACGGGCACAAGATCGCGCAGGGGCATGGTGTCCGTCGTATCCAGCACCAGCACCATCCGCAGGGCCGGGCGGCGCGTCTGATCGGTAACGGTAATGCGCTGCGGCGGGACTTCGGCCATCGTCGCTGTGCCGAGCGTCACCGTGTAGCTGGTGCGCGGCAGCGGCTTGCCGTTGACATCGACGAGCGAGGCGTAAATCATGGCCTGATTGGTCGCGGCTTCAAATTCGCAGCGATAGGCGAGGAACGTCTCTTGCGTTGTGGTCGTCGATTGCGCCGCCACTGAGGGCGCAAGCAGCATCATGCACAGGCCGCCGACGAAGACAACAACCCATGTGGCCCGTATTTTCAGGCAAACGAGGCGATTTAAAAGCACAGGAAAGGGCAAACGCATCGGCATCGCATCCATCAATTAGAGCCGCCCGACGTTCCGGGCGCAGCAAGTAAGTTAGGTCGAGAATTCAGGGCAGCCAACGTACTCGTCGGAATCGGATTCAGAGTGCTCGTTGGGATGAGGGTGGCCGTCGGTGTCACCGTCGGCGTGCGTGTGACGGTGAGTGTCGGCGTTACGGTGGGGGTGCGCGTCAGCGTCTGTGTTGGCGTCACACTCAAGGTGGGCGTGGGGGTAGGCGCATAGGCCGAAGACGCCGTCTGTACCAGCGAGCGCCCGACCATCACCGAGAAGGCAATCACGGCGATCAAGAGGATCAAGCGCACACAGCCTGTGCGGGCCGCGCCTGTCACCGTCCTCGGCTTGTTCATGGGCGTCAGCTTCAGCGTCCAGCGCGTGTCATAATTGGTATACACGCGATCTGAGGGAATCGCCCGCCAGCTATCACGGAAGAGCGCTTTCGAGGTGACTTCCAGCACAATGACGCTGATGTTATCGCTGTTGTAGCGCTCATTGGCGAGATTCATCAATTGTTCGGGTAGGCGGTGCGCCGGGACTTCCAGGAGAAGTTTTTGCATCTCCTCAAGTTTGACTCGTTCCGCCATGCCATCCGAGCATATGATAAAACGATCCCCTGGCTGCAAGCGCAGCGTGATCAAATCCGGCTCAATCGCATCCGCTTTGCCGATGGCCTTGCTCAAGACCAGACGCTTGATCGGGCGGCGGGCCGAACCATCCTCATTCAGGCGGCCATCATCGACCATGCGTGTCATGGAATGATCCGTCGTCAACTGACGCAGGACGCCGCCATTGTAATAATACAGCCGCGAATCCCCTACATGGCAGATGAAGGCATCCCAGCCCTTGATGACGAGACAGGTCAGCGTTGTTCCCGCTGTCGCAAATTCAGACAGGTTCGAGAAGGTGCGGACGGCGTTGTTGATATTTTTGAGCGCCTCGCGGTAAATGGCGTCCCAGGCGATATCATGGCGAATATTGGCATTGAAGGTGGCGAGGAGATATTGGATGGCAAACTCGCTCACCAGTTCGCCCGCCTCGCCGCCGCCCACACCATCGGCCACCGCAAACAGATAGCCGCGAGGATGCTGGAAGATACCCACTGCATCCTCATTTTGTGGGCGCACCGGGCCGGACGCCGTGACCCAGCCGGCATTCAGGCGGGCGACAGGCGGCAGCGTGCCGTAGGCGTACAGCTCACATTGGTACTCATCTTTATCGATGGTGATGATCGACCCATGCGAGATCGGGGCCATCTGCACCACATCATCGGCATCCACCGAGATGCGTGCGCCGCCATCGACATACTCCATCATGAAGGGCGCACCGTAGCGCTGGGGATTGACCTGGGTGAACTGCAAGCGCACTTCGGGATGCGTTGGGCGGTGCAGCACGACTTCGTTCACACTGCGCCCGATGCTGGAGCCAATATGAATGACAGTGCGCTGGTGGGTCGCCATGTGGATGAGATGAATTTGCGAGTAATCGCCTTTGGACGCTCCGGCTGCCGCCTCTTCTTCCAGTTCGGCATATTCGCGTTTAAGCTGAAAATCCTGCATCGAGTCAATCATGGCTCGCATATACGACGAGTCGCCGCCGAGCTTCGTGCCGCGTGTCAGCCGCGAGATTTGCGGGCCGGGGTTGAGATTGCGCCCAATGTAAGACAATTGATTTCGCACGGAGCGAAAGGGCATCAAAAGCTGATCCACTCCGATACCTCGGAGAGGATTGCTGATGAAGTTTGTGATTTGGCGAAGAAGACTCAGAATGGCATTCATAATATCATGTCATGACAGGGGCCTTCCATGAAAACGAAGGGCCTGTCGTGCGCTAATCACTCCCTAAAGATTGCCTCTATTGTGCCGATCTTGACGCTTTATTGCAAGCGATAGCGTGCCAGATCACCGCAATACCCGTCCATGTAATTGTGTGGTAGGGGTACAAATAACGTGGTGTCGTTGTAGGGGCGCGATATATCGCGCCCAGAACATGATTTTTCAACACGGGCGACCCATGCGTCCAGGGTGATTGCATCTTAGTAATGATTCACCTATCCATGAGAATCGTGGGTTTGTAGGGGCACGATGGATCGTGCCCAAGCCAGATCTCCTACAAATCAATCAGGGCGCGATCCATCGCGCCCCTACAAACCCACGATTCTCATGGATAGGTGAATGATTACGCATCTTAAATTTTTCTGGTTCACAAAAGATCACAGAGGGTATTTATGTAGGGGTTTGGCACGCCAAACCCTGGGCATACCTACCCGCCAACTCCATTCCACATCAGCCGCTTGAGGCTCGTCAGCTTGCGGAGAGATTAGATTTTCAAAACCTTTTTCCGGGTACGATGCAAAATCGTTGTCGGTTCGCTATAATGCCCGCTTAATTATGGACAGTTTGCCGTCAAAACGGAACGAGCCACCGCGTCATGATTACCTTTGCTGGAATGCCGATTGATATCACCTTTCTGATCTGGATGCTTCCGGTTTGGCTGTTGATTCTGATTCTGGTTCAACTGCTCTATCTGGCCTTTTTGAGCTATGCCCCGGCCCGCAAAGAAGTGCTGCCGCCATCCAGCCCAATTATGCCGATCCAATATGTTCCGGCGGCCAACGCCCCTGTCCCGCAGCCCGTCTCGTCACAGGTCAGCGCGTCCCCCATGCAGCCGATTATGCCCGGTCAGCCCGTCCCGGCAGGCCAGACCTTTGTGCCGGGGCAGATGGTCGCGCCCATGCCTGCTCAACCGATGATGCCCGTGCAAACATCCGCTGCGCCTCCCCGCGCAGGCGGCGCAGTCGGCAAGATGGTGGTGCTGGCCGGATTGGACACCATGCGCGAGATTTCGCTGCCGTCGGCCAACTTCTTCATCGGGCGCTTCTACAGCCCGGAGGCCAATGTGCTGGTGGCGCTGGACGAAAAGAGTATTTCGCGCCGCCATTCAACCTTTATCTGTGATGAGCCGATCCGCGAGTATTATTTAAAAGACCTGAACAGTTCGTTCGGTACGTCAGTTTTGATCAACAGTGCGTTTGAAAAACTGACTCCCGATAAACAAGAACGCATTTATAACGAGGATGTGGTACAGTTTGGTAATGTCGTGACGGTACGACTGCTGTTACCCTGTGAAACCCGCGCCTCAATGACCAGTTTGTAGCGCACTGAGAGACACCTATGGAGCTAGCTCCCGGCACAATCGTAAAGCAGTACACGCTGGAACAACTCTTAGGGCGTGGCGCATCGGGCGAAGTATGGCGTGCCAGCGATGGCACAAAAACGGCGGCCATCAAATTCATGAACGAGGCCCTGATGAAGAGTGCTTCGGCAGCGAAGCATCGGCAGCGGCTGGATCGTGAGATTAAAGCCCTTTTGACGCTCAATAACCCCAATGTCCCCAAGCTCTACGATTACGACATCAACAGCGAACGCCCATATCTCATCATGGAGTATATCGACAGCCCCTCCTATGAGTACATGATTGCGACGGGCGAAATGCTGCGCGTCAAAGTGGGCAAGCGCCTTGATATGATGACGGCGATTGCGGGCGCTCTGACGGCGGCTCATGACAATGGGATTTTCCATCGTGATATTAAGCCGGGTAACATGCATGGCGTCGATAAACCCTATCTGCTCGATTTCAGCATTGCGCTGCAAGAGGAAGATATTGAGCGGACGAACTTCAACATCGGCACGACCATCTATATGCCGCCCGATGAAGAACCGCCGGATCGCCTGAGTGATAATTTCAGCTTTGGCGTGGTGACATATGAGGTGCTGTTCGGGATGCACCCGATCTTCCCGCCTAATGATCGCTCACGTTCGATGGGGGCGTTTACGCGGCTGCAATCGTACAACCGCCTGCGAAACCGTGATTGGCGCTTTCCCACGCGCATTCCCAAAGAGGAACTGCCGCCGGATATGCGCGGGGTCGATCTTGCTAAACTCGATAACATCTTTGAGAAGGCCATGTCCGCCCGCAATGCCCGTTATGTCGAGTTGGGGCAGTTCATGTTCGAGATTCGCAAGGCGATCACACGGCCTGAAAATACCTCATATGCCGATCAGCCTGCGACACGCCCGATGATCCCCGGCATCACCACGACGGAAGAGGCGCATAAGGTCATCTCACAGGTTCCTGTGATCACGCCCATCCCCAACGAGGAAGGCTTCACCAAAGTCGAGTCCGAGCGTTTGCAGGCGGCCAATGAGCAGACCGCCACCGCGCCCGTCAAACCCGTCCCCAAAATTGAAGTGAAGATTCCCAAGACTGAGACCATCATGCCTGCGGTCAAGCCCCCGATGGCGAGGCCGCCGATTACGCCCATCGTCGCCGACCCGCTGATTCCGTCTGCGCCTGTGCCCTATCACCCGACGATCACGCCGATTCTCGAAAATGAAGAGCCGGAGAAGCCGGCGGTCATTCCAAAGGTGCTGATGACGAATATTGATATGCAGCCGATTCGCATTCAGCCGACAGCGGCGGCCCCGCGCACCATCCGCACCGTGTGGGTTGTGATTGCGATTCTGGCGATCCTGGCGGTGATTTTGTTGATCGCCCTTGTCTCAAGAGCGGGCCTGTAGTGTGATAAAATTCTCGCTGTTGAGCGGGTTAAAGGTATCTCTATGAGCGGCGAACTCCTAGCACGAATCACACAAATGCGCGAAGCGGCATCGATTTTGCGTGGCAGCGCCAACCGCATCCGCGAATGCATCGATGCCGTCGATGGTGAGATTCGGGTGCTCGGTGTTGAACGCTATACCAGCATGGCGGCGGAGGATTTTCGCAGCCAGTACACGCGCCTGACGCCCGTGCTGCGGGATGCGTCACATAAACTCGATCACTTCCATGAAAAGCTCATTGCCGCAGCGGATGAAATTGAAACCGCCGCCCGTCCCACCACGTAAACCAGAGCGACAGCGCACTTTGCTCCCCGCTTGAAGGGTTCTAAACGATGAGCGATCTGATTAAAGTCCCATACACCGAGTTGTTTCAGCGGGCCACGCGCATTCGCCAAGAGGCGGATGCTGTGCGGACGGAGATTCAGCTTCTCACCGAGACGGTTGACAGCATCCAATGGATGGGTAAACGCGCCGATAAATTCTTTTCTCTCTGGCAGGAGGCCAAGCCGGAGATGGAGACGTGGGTGCAAACGCTCGAAGCCTTTGCCAGCAGTCTGGAACAGCAGGCCCGCAGTATGCAGGCCGCCGACGAAGGATTTTAAGGCATGGCGGTACAGATCATCGCCCTCGGTGGCGGCGGCTTCTCGATGGATACGCCCGACAATCTGCTGGATCGCTATATTCTGGCGCAGACGGGCAAAGACAGGGCCAAAGTCGCCTTTTTGGGGCAGGCCAGCGGCGAAGCCAGCAGCTATTATGAAAAATTTCATGCCGCGTTCGAGGCGATGGGCCAGGAGCATACGACTCTGTCTCTCTTCACGCCCCATACTGCCGATATTGAAGGCTTTTTGCTGTCTCAGGACCTCATCTATGTGGGCGGCGGCAATACAAAAAGCATGTTGGCCTTGTGGCGCGAATGGGGCCTTGATGTCATTCTTCGCAAGGCTGCCGCGAGTGGCGTTGTCCTCGCGGGCATCAGCGCAGGCGCGATTTGCTGGTTCACGCAGGGCCTGACCGATTCGATTTATGGGCAGCTCAACACCCTGAACGGCCTGGGCTATCTGCCCGGCAGCGCCACGCCGCATTATGATGGCGAGGCCAACCGCCGCCCTACCTATACGAGCAAAGTGGCCGCAGGCGCGATCCAGCCCGGCTATGCCCTGTGCGATTTTGCGGGCGCACACTTTATTGATGGCAAGCTTGTGCGCTGTGTGGCCTCGCGTGAGGGGGCGAACGTCTACCACGTCACCCGCGACGGTGACACCGCCCATGAAGAGCTGCTGCCCATAACCCTGCTGACATAAACCACGATGCCCGATCCACGCCTGATGCCCGCCGCCTTCAATCGTCCGCCACGCCGCTATTTGCCCACGCTGCCAGCGGATGAGATTGAGATTCCCACGCCGCCTCATCTGTACACCATGCCGGAAACCAGCATCTGGATTACGATTCTGCCCGTCCTGGGCATCGGTATGATGGCAGGCTTCTATGTGGTGCGGGCGGCGTCCGAAACCACCTCCTCAAGCGCCTTTTTTGCCATTCCGATGCTGTTTCTGGCCGTGCTGACGATTGGTGGGGCGCTGTTTGCCCAACGCTGGCGGCGGCGCGATGCAGTACGGCGGCGCGATGAGCAAGTGCTGGAATATCTGCGCCTGCTGCATCAGCGCCGTGTGCGCTTGCAAGCGGCACAGGAGGCGCAGGCCGGACTGCTGGAAATCCTGTATCCGCCCACGCTCACCTCTCTCACCCGTGCCCTCGCGCCGGATGAGCACCTGTGGGAGCGTCGCCCCGATGATGCTGATTTTACGACGGTCAGCCTGGGGCGCGGTTCAACCCCCTCGGTCATGAAGGCTCGCGTCTCGCAGAGCGATGGCACAGATCAGGCGCTGATGGAACGCGCTCTCGCCATTGCCGATCAATTCCGCACGCTGGACGATGTGCCCGTCACCATGTCTTTGCGCGAGGCCGGGGCGGTGGGCATCAGTGGGCGGCGCAGTGCCGCGTTGGGATTGGTGCGGGCGCTGCTGTGCCAGTTAGCGGTGAATCATGCGCCGCAAGAATTGCAAATCATCCTGCTTGCGCCGCCT
>Ga0163144_10027187_pt1 | contig 11088 bp, 8 predicted proteins | sample OliLak19BULKMAT1_FD_123175 | JGI IMG/M metagenome (GOLD analysis project Ga0163144, IMG submission 123175) | Freshwater microbial mat bacterial communities from Lake Vanda, McMurdo Dry Valleys, Antarctica - Oligotrophic Lake LV.19.BULKMAT1 | ecosystem: Environmental > Aquatic > Freshwater > Lake... | reverse complement strand
CTGTACCTAAGATTTTCGCACCTACTTCTTTATACTCCTCGTCTGAAAACCCACTATTTTCACCCGCTCCCGCTTGGATGTAAATAGTATGCCCTTTGTCGACCAGCTCATCAGCACCCGAAGGCGTAAGAGCTACGCGATTTTCATTATTTTTGATTTCTTTTGGAACTCCTATTATCATTGTCTTATTGATTTGTGGCGGCACCCTGCTGGGCAATACTCCGCTTTTGTTTTATTTTATGCAAAGTAAGTAGAATTTGTTTTTATTTTGGAAAAATGATTTCATAAATTTTCTTTTTCACTTTCCATAAGGTATTTATCCAGTTAGGCAGGTGATTGTAGCTAACTTTGGAATATGGAATTACCTCCGCCCCAAAACTCTGATAAAAATGACTAATTAGCTCTATTTCAGGGCTTTCAAAATCAAAAGTATATGAATTTCTTGCATAATTTTTTAATATATGGTCTATGAGCAAAGTTCTACCGTTTTCTTTGCGGTGTGTGTTATAGGCGGCATTGAAAAGATAGATAATTTGATGCTGATAAAAAACAAACAAGCCTCCTGCACCAATTTGCCCTTCTTGGTTTCTTGTATAAAAAAGTTTGCATAAGTTTCTTGTATGCAGTGCTTTATAGAGTTTTCTTAATATATCATACGCATTTTCAGCTACTCCGCCACTGATTTTATGGGCAATGTCTTTCTCAAACATTTGTATCAAAGGCTCTATGTCTTCGCTTTCAATGATTTGCAAGTTTGCCCTGACTGCTCGCTTTAAGTTTAGCTTTCTATCTGCTGAATAATTTTGGTAAATAGTAGTGTATGAGCAAGAAAGGGCAATATGATGTGTGTGAAAATGAATGGTCATTACATCAGCAATATTACCTACCTGAACTTTGGTATGAAAATGATAATGTGAGGCAAATTTGTATTTTTTCACAACAAATGCCATAAATGCATCTAATTTTGGGCTTAAAACTTCATTTTCTACTGAAAAAACGCCTAACTGCTGACAAAAAATAGGTTGCTGCAAAAATATAATCCTATATTTTCTTTTTTTGGGTAAAGGCATCACAGCCAAATAGGCATCGTCATTTTCCTCAATTATTGCACTCCAATTTGGGCTAACTATGTCCAAGTAAAAAGAAAGTGCATACACTAATCCTTGCGAAGATTGATGTATGCACCTGTCCCATTTTTTTTTATCTATCTCTGAATGAGCAAAATATCGTAATTTCGTCTTATCCAAATGTTATTTTGCTTTTTCCTCTATTATAGTTGGCGGTGTGTATGCCCTTGATAAAGTCCAAGAAAAATCCGTACCCGTATGCACCACATAAATCCACTGCTCTACACCCGAATTAAGTTTGTATTTACCTCTGTATCTGCTTGGTGCTTCCAAATATATGCCGATGCTATCTACTTGCTGACCTCCCTGCAATCCCTTGTTTACCTGATGCTTTACAATAGTTTCTAAGGTTGGTATTTCGTTTTCAGGATACCAGCCTTTATCAAGATTTGCATGAAAACTGATTTTTTCACCCGATTTGAGTAGTGCTTTTCCTTTAAAGTTGCCAGTTTCGTCTATTTTTTTCAAACTTATATCCGTTACACGCATTCCCATATTGGTGCTTATTTCCCTTGCCAAAAAAGAGCTAAAAGTTTCACGCACCATTGGCTCGCCCTTGTCATTGTATTTGATGTAAGCCTCAACGCGTGAGCTATCTTCCATGATTCCTACGGCAACCTGCATTTCTTTGTCGAGAGAGTCGGGCGTGAGTGTTACAGAAACACAAGCAACGCCGTTCGCTGTATTCATAAGTAATTGCTTGACTTTGCGTTCTTTTTCTTCTGTACTTTCTCCGCAAGAAACAAAGATGACTGCCAAGCTCATTATTAGGACTAAAATTCTGAATTTCATTGTTTTAATTCAATTATTTAATTTTAAAAATTATTTTTATGTACTATTTTTTCCCAAAACTAAGAAATTTAATAAGCCCTTCCATTTTTTCCTTCTATGTGATTAATGAAAGCCTTATTTACCACTTTATTCCCGCCTGCTGTCGGGTAATCGCCTGTAAAATACCAATCTCCGCTATGATTAGGGCAGGCAAGGTGTAAATTTTCTACTGTTTGGAATACCACTTTTACCTCTGCTTTGACGTGTTTTGGCTTTACGATTTCTGCTATTTTGTTGGAAACCTGCTCATACGAAAATGGTGCATAAATTTCTTTGACGTGATTTTGAATTTTATGAGTTTCTAACTTCATAGATTCCAAACACTTATAATAAACTTCTTCCAATAAATATTGGTTTTTTGTATCTTTGAGCAAAGCCAATGCAGCACGGAAAGCAATGAAATCGTGCATTCTCGACATATCTATCCCATAGCAATCAGGGTATCGAATTTGGGGTGCAGAGGAAGCAATCACGATTAGCTTGGGTTCTAATTTTTCCAGCATATTAATAATGCTTTTCTCCAAAGTAGTTCCCCGAACTATCGAGTCGTCAATCACTACTACCGAATCTACTCGCTTGTTAATCACCTCATAAGTAGTATCATAGATATGAGCAACCATATAATCTCGGTGCTTGTCATCAGTGATAAAAGTTCGCATTTTGGCATCCTTCAGCACCAATTTTTCGACTCTTGGTCTGAATGAGAGTATTTTATCGATGTCTTCTGCGTTAAGATTCCCTGCGATAATTGCTTTTTTGCGCTGCTCAATCAAGAAATGCTCTACGCCTTTGGTGAGTCCTAAAAATGCAGTTTCGGCGGTATTGGGAATGTAAGAAAAAACAGTATTTGCCAAATCATAATCTATAGCTTTGAGAATAGTATCGGTCAGTAGCCTGCCAAGCTGCTTGCGCTCTCTATAAATATCGGGGTCAGTTCCCCTTGAAAAATAGATTCGCTCGAAACTACATGACTTTTGAGGCAGTGTTTCTGTAAATTGAAATTCTCCAAATTCGCCATTACGCTGAATAACAAGGGCATGGGCAGGAGAAACTTCTTTGATAGCACTATATTCTACATCAAAAGCCGTTTTGATAGCGGGCTTTTCAGATGCAACAACTACTATTTCATTGTCTGCATAATAATAAGCGGGTCTGATACCTGCGGGGTCTCTTGCTACGAATGCAGCACCGTAGCCTGTAAGCCCTGCCATCACATAGCCGCCATCAAAATCTTTGCACGCTCGCTGCAAAACTCTTTGCAAATCAATATTATCGGCAAGTAGGTCTGTAATTTCTTCGTTTGAGTAGCCTTGTTCGTTATAAATATCAAACAAGCGTTGATTTTCCATGTCTAAAAAATGTCCAATTTTCTCAAGCACAGTAATTGTATCCGCTTTTTCTTTGGGATGCTGCCCAAGGCTTACCAATTTTTCAAACTGCTCATCTACGTTGGTCATATTAAAGTTACCTGCTACTACCAAGTTTCTGCTGCGCCAATTATTTTTCCTGATAAAGGGGTGGCAGCTTTCTATGGAGTTTTCGCCATGCGTACCGTAGCGAAGATGTCCTAAAAGTAGCTCGCCTGCAAAAGGGACATTGTGCCGTAGCCAGTTCCCGTTGAGGTATTCTTTGGGAAACTGCTCTTGTACTTTTTTAAACTTTTTATATACCGTTTTGAAAATATCGGCAATCGGCTGTGCCTTTACGGAGCGTTCTCTGAAGATGTACGGATAGCCCGGTTTTGCATTGAGAACAATGTTTGCTACGCCTGCGCCATCTTGCCCTCGATTGTGCTGCTTTTCCATCAGAAGGTACAACTTATCTAAGGCATAAGTAGGGGTTCCGTACTTCTCGATGTAGTAAGAAAGAGGCTTTCTGAGCCTGATAAGTGCTATGCCGCACTCATGCTTAATTATATCACTCATAAAAGAGAGGTGTCAGTAAAAAAAATGACAATGCAAAATTGCAAAAATTTATTGGAAAAATACTGACTTCAAACAGAAAAGATTACATCTTTTTGGGAAAGATGTAATCTTTATTAACCATTTGATTGATTACATTTTAGTTTTTCTTTGTCAATTTCTCGATTTTCTTCTCTATCGCATCCGCTTTCGCTTTTTCGCCTAAGAAGTAATAAAGCGTGGAAAGATTTTCCCAAAGACTTACTTCTGTGCCAAGTGTAGAAGCTGCTTTCTCGATATAAGGCACTGCTTCTTTGTATTTTTTTGCATTCTTGAAGGCATTAAATAGCCCGTCCAAAAGTTCTAAATTTAGAGCGTCATCTTTTATTGCTGCCTCATAATAAGGAATTGCTGCTTCTGGCTTGCCCAATTTATTGTAAAGCGTAGTAAGATGTTGTAAGTATTCTACGTTTTTAGGCTCTGCTTTTACGGCATTCTCCACGTACGGTAGCACTAAGGTATAGTTTTCTGTGCTTACAGCCGCACTCATAAACGCTCCTAAGCTATTCAATGCGGCATTTTCGTCTGTGCCTTCTGCCTTCGCTTGAGCTAACTTTACACACTTTTCAAAATAAGGCAAAGATGCTCTATAAAAGTCTTTCATTTGTGTTTGCATAATAGCAAATGAGCCATCTTTCTCTTTCTTTTTTTGCTCTTCCATGCTAAGTGCATTGATTTGCTTGCCTATGTTGCCGCCTTGATTATAGTAGGCAGCACCAAGTTCGTAGTTGTAATCATATTTTTCTGGCTTAAGCGCAACTGCTTTTTTGAATCCTTCTATTGCTTTTTCAGAATTATTCATTTTTTGGTAAAAATAGCCTAATACATATTGCAAATAGTCATTGCTTGGGTCTTTGGCAATTGCAGGCTCCAAACTTGCAATTGCTTCTGGTATTTTATTGAGTTTGCTATACAAATCAACCTGCATAAGCATCAAATCTTTGCTATTAGGATACTCAGCAGAGGCTTTTTTGACAATAGCTAATGCTTCTTCGGGTTTTCCATCTACCCTATTTGCCATATCAGCAAGGGAGTAGTAGGCAAAACTTTTGTCTTTGAAGTGCGGAGAGGCAATGATTCGGTTGGTTATTTCTTTCAGTTTTGCATTGTCTTTGTCTTTTGCACCCATGCCCACTAAAAAGGCATTATTAAGGGCTGAAGAGTCTTTTGAAGAAATGAAGTCTGCCTTTTCAAAATAATGCATCGCCAATGTGCTTTCATTAAGGTTATAAGCATTTACGCCCCTATTGAAAAATGTTCCCCATGCAGCGTTCATCAAAGGATCGACAGTGAGAATGCCTATTTTATCATCTATCTCTTTGGCTTTGCTGTAAGAAGCCATCATTTCTTTGATATTTGCCTCTATTGCAGGCATATCGGTAGTGTCGCCTGTGCCAGCCAAGCCCTGATAAACTTGCCCACGCAAGACCCACGTTTTTGCCTCAGCCTTTATTTTTTCAGACTTGAGCGAATTTTCTATTTCTACTTTTGCTGCCGCAAAGTCATTTTTTTTCAATGCTTTTTCTGCATTTTTTGTTGCCTCTTTTGCTGCCTTTGTTACTTCTTTGTCCTCTTGGGCTTGAGCAAAAGTAGTGCTTAGTGCAAAGCAAATAATTAGTAATAAAAATAATTTCTTCATGATTAAGTATGATTTTAAAACAGTGAACTTTGGTTTTGGTAATAGTTAGTTAGCTAAAATTTTGGAGCTACGGATTTCATTTGCAAAAATAATACGCTAATAAAAATTATTGCCTTAAGCAAGCTACTTTTTTGTTGGTTTTCACAACTTTTATCTATTTTCTAAGCATACTATCTTATATTTGGCATATTTTCGCTTATCTTTGTGAGTTTTTAACAAACTTTGTCATTCGCAAGGGCGTTAATAATGGAGTTTTCAAGACAAAATTATACTAAATTTTAATATACAAAAATAACGCATGGAAGGATTGATTATGACCGCCCAACTACTTTTGGGTTTGTCTATCTTGGTAGGATTACACGAGGCAGGACACATGCTCACCGCCAAAATGTTTGGCATGAGAGTAGAAAAGTTTTTTATTGGCTTCCCGCCCAAGATTATAGGCTTTAAATATGGGGAAACAGAATATGGACTTGGTGCGTTGCCCTTAGGTGGATTTGTGAAAATAACGGGCATGATTGACGAGTCTTTGGATACAGACCAAATGAAAGCAGCGCCTGAACCTTGGGAGTTTCGAGCAAAACCCGCTTGGCAACGCCTGATAGTGATGCTCGGCGGCATTTTCGTCAATGTGGTTACGGGCATTATCATTTTCATAGCTATGGTGTATTTCGTAGGGGAGTCTTATACTCCTATGAGCCAAGCAAATAAATATGGTGTCTATGTTTCCAAATTGGGGCAGGAAATGGGCTTGCAAACAGGTGATAAAATTATTGCTATCAATGGAAACTCGGTAGAGCGTTTTGAAGATTTGAGAAATCCGAAGTATTTGCTGGAAAATGAAAGCTATTATACTGTTTTGCGTGGCGGTCAGGAGCTAAAAGTGCCAATCCCTTCTAACTTTTTAGACAAACTTTCCGACAAGGAAGGCAACATAAATTTCATAGAGCCTTTATTTACTTTTGTAGTAGGTGAAGTGGCAGATGGAATGCCTGCAAAGAAAGCTGGACTACAGGTAGGCGACAAAATAGTGGACATTGGCGGAACTACTATTCTTTATTTCCAAGATTTGAGAACAATTTTGCAGAACAATAAAGGCAAAATGATTGATGTAAAAGTAGAACGCAAAGAAGAAGTAGTATTACTCAAAGTTGAAGTCGGCAAAGATGGCATCATAGGGTTTATCCCTAAATCGAACTTAGAGCCTGCTCGCGCCCAATATTCCTTGCTTTCCTCTATTCCAAGAGGTACTACTAACGCTTTTGAAATAGTAGGCACGCAGGTCAAAGCCTTTGGCAAAATCTTCAAAGGGGAAGTTTCGGCAAGTAAATCTTTGAGCGGACCCATAGGGATTGCCAAAGTTTTTGGTGGCACTTGGGACTGGATTCGCTTCTGGTCGCTTGTGGGAATGTTATCAATGGTTTTGGCTTTCATGAACTTATTGCCTATTCCTGCCCTTGATGGCGGTCATGTGGTATTCATTACCTACGAAATTATCTCTGGGCGTGCGCCTTCAGACAGATTTTTGGAAAATGCCCAAAGAGTTGGTATGGTCATCTTGCTCGGCCTAATGGTTTTTGCTTTTGGCAATGACATTTATAAATTGATAGAACAGTATTTATAACAGAGGAAATTCCTTTGTTTTTCCTTTGTTAAATACACTCAAAACTCTTCCTTTCAAGGTGCTGCCTATGAAGGGGGAGTTTTTTGATTTGGAGCAGATGTCTTTTGCCTTGTATTCCCAAAGTTGCGATGGGCTAAAAAGTGTTAGATTTGCAAGCTCTCCGACAGCTATCTGCGGTTGATGAACTTTCAGAATCTGTCGTGGGTTTGTTGTTATTTTTTCTATGAGTTTTTCTATAGGCATATTTTTGCTAAAAGTATTCGCTACTGCAAAAGCCGTTTCTAAGCCTATGATGCCAAAGTCTGCCAAATCAAATTCCAAACATTTACTTTCCTCGTCTTGGGGCTGATGGTCTGACACTATAGCATCTATGGTATTGTCCAACAAGCCGTCTATGAGTGCCTCGATGTCTTTGCGAGTGCGAAAAGGCGGTTTTACTTTCAGGTTAGTATCAAAATCTTTCAAATCTTCGTCTGTAAAAGCCAACTGATGTGCTGCAATGTCTGCCGTAACGGGCAAGCCTTTTTGCTTTGCCTCTCTGATGAGCTGAACAGATTCGGCGCATGAAATTCCCGAAAAGTGAATTTTCCCCCCTACGTAGCCGAGTAGTTTCAAATCTCGGATGATGCCCATTTCTTCTGCCAGAGAAGGCATTGCTTTCATGCCCAATAAAGTGCTACTTAGTCCTTCGTGCATCATGCCTTGCTTACTCAAATTTTTCTCGTCGGGCATATTGATAAATAAGCCATCAAACTGACCCAAATATTGTAAAACTTTGATAATAAGGCTTGTATTAGTTGTAGGAGTTAGCCCATCAGAAAAGGCAAGCGCACCTGCCGTATGCAAATCAAGCATTTCTGTCATTTCTTCCCCTTTGGTATCCATAGACACTGCCGCTACCGGGTAAAGGCTACAAAGTCTTGTTTCTGAATGTCTTAGAATAAAATGAATAGCCTCTTTGGTTTGTATAACGGGCTGACTTACAGGCAAAACAGCTATTTCAGTAAAGCCGCCACGCATTGCCGCTTCGCAGGCTGAGTCGATGTCTTCTTTGTACTCCAAGCCCATTGCAGGGGCTACGGCACGCATATCGAACCACCCAACAGACAAGCAAGCACCTTCTTGGTGAATAACTTGGCTTGCCTCCGCACTTTTGTTAGACTCTGTAATGGCTGTAATTACGCCATTTTTTAGTGTTACATTTTTTATCTGTAGGTGGAATGGGCTATTTTTATCAATAATTTTGACTGATTTGAGCAGTAGGTCGTTCATTTGTTATTTTTTTGCAAATATACATCTTTCTTCTATTTCACCATAATAAAGAAGCCATTAGGTTTCAATCGGAAGATGCGTGAGCCTATTTTCAAAATATCATTTGCTTGCATTTTTGACAAATTATTGATGTCTTCCTCTATAGTGTGAATAGAGCCGTTGGTATATTTTGCCAAATTCACGTATTGCGGATTCACCTTGCCATTTTCTACGCCACATAGAATTACGTGAACAGGTTTTGTAATCTTTGGGGTGAGCTTTATATCCCTGACTGTACTGTTGTTATCGGCAATCAGAATCACTTCTTCGATGTCTTTGTACTTTTCTATCCCTGCCAAAATGGCTTCTACATCATTTTCGGGAACATCACCGCCATTTCCGTTCTGAAGGGCTTGGGTTACCACTTCTATTATGTGGCTAATATCATTGGTTTTTGTAAAATAAATGCCACCTGTTTCTCCTATTTTTTTGTCTTTGTCGCTTTTGGTATCGCCATCGTTAAAAAACACAAAATGTTTGATGACACCATCTTTGAGATGTAGCTTGTGCCAATTGATAATCTGCGAAGAATACGGATAAACGCTCCCCGTCCAATCACCTACAACCAGCGCATTTTTCCAATTTTTCTTATTTCTTTCCATGATTTTATACACCACAGAGTCTTTGAAATTGCCATTGAAAATATAGCTTTTCACTTTTTCTACCTCTTTATCTATGATTGTTTTGGTAGTAGGGATTTCTTCTCCCACAAAGGTAACAGCAACACCATGAAACAGCTTAATAGCCTGCCAATAATCTTTGGTAGCGGTTTGTTTGACCAGTTTCCAAACTACGTCTTTGCGGCTGTGCAAATCGGGGATAAGTTCCAACATCTTTTTTACTCGATTGGTGTTGAGCTTGTCAAAGTTGCGATTTTTCGGATAATCTGTATAAATAATGTCTATTTGCACTATTTTTCGGCTTTGCAAAGATGTAATCACGCTTTGGTCAGGTACTTCCTCGCTTGCGAAAGACATTTTTAGGTATGCCTTGTTTATGTGTCCTTTTTCTACTACATATACCCCCACTTCTTCACGCTTCATTGCTGAAAAAATAGAATCTGCCACTTGCGCCAAGCCGCACAAGCTATTGATAAAGAATAGGATAAAAAATAAAAAATATTTCATGTCTTAAATAAAAAATTGTTTTATATACTAAAAGAAGCTTCGATTTTCATGCCCCTCGAACCCTTCGCCAGAAAATAGCAATTTTTATATTGCTTGCTCAGTAGATATGATTTTACTTGTTCGCTATTATCAAAATAAGTTGCTCCTATAATGTCTTTGTGCTTTCCAAAGAACTTTCCAACTAAAATTACCTCTTTGAAATTATGGTTTTTCATGCACTCTACCACGCCCCGATGCTCAATATCTGTGTGTTCGCCCAACTCAAACATATCACCTAATATAACTATTTTGTTTTCTGCATCAAATTCCATAAAGTCCGCTATCATAGGCAGTACGCTACTTGGATTTGCATTATAAGCGTCCAATAAGACCGTATTTTCTTTCCATTTTATGAGTTGCGAGCGATTGTTTTCAGGAATATAATTTTCTATTGCACTTTTGATTAGCAGAGCATCAATTCCAAAGAATGTACCAATAGCAGATGCCGCCAAGATATTATTTAGCTGAAAACTCCCGAACAGATGTGAATTTATCACAAATTCGGTCAGTTTGTAATGAGCATTTGCGTTTACCTGCACCGTAACAAAGGGAAATTTTTTCACTATTTTCCCTGTAATTACTTCATTATCAGAATTATTTTCCCCGTAAAAAACTCGCTTTAAGTCTTCGGAAATATTCATCAGAATTTCATCATTAGCATTTACAAAGCAAGTGCCGCCCCCTAATTTCAGATAATCGAACAGTTCTTTGTTTGACTGTATCACCCCTTCGATGCTGCCGTAGCCTTCCAAATGGTCTTTCCCACAGTTGGTAATGATGCCGTAGTTTGGTTGGGCTATTCGGCAGAGCATCAGATGCTCGCCCAAGTGATTTGCCCCCATTTCTATTACGGCAAACTCATGCTCATGGTTGAGTTTCAAAATAGTCAGTGGAACGCCAATGTGATTATTCCAATTTTTTTCAGTACCCCACGTCTTATATTTGGTGTTCAAAACAGTGTAAATGAGTTCTTTTGTTATCGTTTTGCCGTTTGAACCGACAACAGCAATGAGCTTTAGGTGAGTCAGATGCCTGCGATGCTCCTCCGCTAAGTCTTGCAATGCAGTGAGCGCATCGGCAACTAATAGGTATCGCTCATCTTTCTTATAATCGGCATTGTCTATCACCGCAAAGGCAGCACCCTTGCTAATCGCTTCATCTGCATACTGATTCCCATCAAATTTCTCTCCTTTGAGTGCAAAAAAAATGCTATTCTGACCTATTTGCCTTGTATCTGTAGAAATTTTAGGACATTTTTTGAAAACCTCATATAATCTCATTTTTTTGAAAATTTAATTGCACCAAAACTAAGATTTTTTACGGTCAAAATAAAATTTAATTCCCTTTAAACAATTTCCAGAAAGTGAAGTTTTATATTTGGCGGATTCAAGTAACAAATGCAAATTTTGTGAAAATAAATTTTTTAATT
>Ga0163144_10027186_pt1 | contig 11088 bp, 15 predicted proteins | sample OliLak19BULKMAT1_FD_123175 | JGI IMG/M metagenome (GOLD analysis project Ga0163144, IMG submission 123175) | Freshwater microbial mat bacterial communities from Lake Vanda, McMurdo Dry Valleys, Antarctica - Oligotrophic Lake LV.19.BULKMAT1 | ecosystem: Environmental > Aquatic > Freshwater >... | reverse complement strand
TTCATCTCGAACCAAAGCCAACCTACTCGTTTTGGGATCGAACAGACAAGAGAAGATTGCACCGCGACGGTCCCAGCGTCCATCCAAAACCGAGATCAACCATTCGCGGCCAAGAACCCCATGGCCGCGAAAGTGGCAACGCCCATCACCGCGACTGACAAAAGTGTGCCGAACGACGATCACCCACATCCTTCAGGCGAGAGGCTACACGCAAAAACCCCTTACGGAAAATCTCCTCGCTCATCCCGCAGCCATTGTCAACGACTAGGATCTCCCCCGTTTTTTGTCCCGTAGGTGACTCCCGGTTACGGTCACGATGCTGGAGTCAGCGTCATAGGCGTTCTTGATTAACTCGAACAACGCTGTCGAGTCCCTGCCGACCAGCAGATCGCCGAGTTCTCGAAACAGGTGAGTATCGACTGAAAAGACAGGCATGAGCGGCTCCCTTTGTTACTCCCATGCCTTAACGCGTGATATTCCTTTTTGACCGGGCAGACGGGTAACGGCAACTCCGTCCGGCAAACCGGCAAGATCGACCGTTTGGCCAAGGCACGCCTTTAATACGCGGGGTGAGGTTCCGTTAGCCTTGAAGCAGACGGTTAACCCGATCTGGTCGAGAAAGTCCTCTTCCGCTGTGTCATAGTCTTCGGGTGATTGAGAGATCAGAAACACAGACATTCCCTTGGAACGACTTTCCCTCACCAAGCTGATGAGCGACGGCTGTCCATAACTCAAAACTCGACGAGCCTCGTCCACAACTAAAACCAGCCGCAACGCCCGGTGTCCCTGAGCGTCGATCACGGAATCAGGCAGCGACTTAAAGTGCGCGTACAACGCATCCAGCACAAGAAATACGATCAGCCGCTGAGCCGACTCTTGAGCGGCGTGAACGTCGATAATCCAACTGCGCCGGAAAAAATCCGCCGGCGTCATGCGGGGTTCAAACAACTTCCACTGTGTGAGTTCGTGGAATGTCTCGGTGAGTGTGTTGCCTTTTCGTGAGTTCGTTGCGTAGAGAGCAAGCAATTCATCTCGGATCGTGGAGATCTCGATCGGTTTGCCCTTGCCCTGTTTGGTGAAAGCTGCCTTCGCGGCATCCCGTAATTCACCGCTTTGGACAGGACCGATCCGGCCTTTAGGTATCAGCACGAACGAATCCCGAAACCGAATGGCTCCGTTGGTGATTTCGCCGTGGCTGCGGTCGGGAATGTGAAGGACGTCAAGCGGAACAGGATTAGTAGGCGAGGTTAGAACAGTTGCACCGACTTCATTCACGAAGGACGCGTTCGCAGCAAGGTCACCCTTGAAGTCGAAGATGATGGAAGGAACTTTGGTTTGCGTGCGAATCTGTCCCAGGATGCTCCGAGCAAGCCGCGTCTTTCCAGAGCCAGTGCCTCCCATCAGGGCAACATGGGGTGAGCCCTTTCCATTCAGCAGCCATGTCGCGGGTAGGCCTGTACGCTCATCCGTTCCAGGATCGCCGAGTCGCACGGTAATTGGCTTTGCAACGCGACTAGCGGGTGCCTCAAGACCATCGTCAGACGTTGATGCTGACGAGCTTTGCCCGTGTGCCGGCAGGCCAGCACGCTGGGCTAGGAACAGAATGAACCTTTCGTAGACACCCTCAGCGTTCTCCCTTGAACAGTTCTCCCATTCAAGTTGCAGCAGCAGGATTCCCCGATGCCAGTGGCGACGGACCTGCTCCTGAATGTCTTCGACCGTGGGAAAAGGTAGTCCGGCCTTCTCCACGATTAGAGAAACCCAGACAGGCAGTTCCTCATCACTGAATAGTGTGCTACCTCTAATGACTTTGCCTGGATCGTCGGCGTCATCGGCTGAGAGTGGAGGTGCCGCATCTGGCAATGCCAGAGAGTGTGCGATGGCCAGTCGAGCTGGCTCGTAATTATTGTGTAGGCCAAGCTTCGCCTTCATAAGGTCGTTGATCCCGTCGGCTCGTTTCGATGTGCGAAAATTCACATTTACGAGTGGACGTAGGTTCGTGACTGGACCGGCCATGATGGTCAGAACTCCTCGCTCTGGAAGTAGCCTTTGCGGACATGGGCTTTGCCGACGCCGTCACCAAGTTCTTCAAACTCGATGTGGTACGCCTTGCAAATTCGGTCACGGATAACTCGCAAGTACTCGCCATTTACCTAGTCTGGTTGAGACAGGAAGATTACTTGCTCACCAGCATGAGCAGCAAAATATCGCAGGACGTTGCTCCGATGATCGGGGTCCAATCGGGCAAGAGGAGTGTCCATAACGATCGGAACTTTCGTCCCGGAAACTTTGGCAATGGCCGCAATCAGAGAGAGGGCGAAAATTTGCTCCTCTCCTGCTGATGAATCCATCCTTCGAATGTTACTGCCCTTATCACCGAGCAATTTAACTGTACAGTCGGTAGCAATCTCGATCTTCTTGACCAGAGTCTTGTGAGCCAGTTGCTTGTAGACTGCGGTCATTTCTTCGGCGAGTCGTGTAACGTAACGCGGGTACAGGTCCTCAATGGCCTCCGCGATCAGCGCGGCGATCTTCTCAGCTTTTGCAGCGCGAGCAAGGCTGGGCTGAGCACTTTCATGGCGTGCAGCCATACGCCCGGCCTCCGCCCGAAGCTTACTCAATTCCGAGTTGTCGTTTTGCTCCTGCCGGTTGAGTTCTCCCATCTGTTCGCGAACCTGTCCGGCCTGCTGGTTGAGTCGCTGGAGTTCGTTCATATCTTCGCGGATGCGTTCCTCAATTCCGCTCAGGCCGGCAATTTGGTGGCCAAGCCTGTTAAACTGAACGGTCGCTTCATCGTGGTCCGCTAGAAGTTGTTCAAGCTCGGCCACTCCTAGTCGTTCGACTTTGTCTAGCCTCTCAATGACCCTGCGGCGTTCGGCCTCAGATAGATAGACGTGCCGCTCCTCGATGGCACAGTCCGCCGGCGGCGGGTGCCATAAAGTTTCCCACACGTCGGTGAGCCGTTGACGGAGCACGAGCAATTGGTGCTCGGTGAGTTCGGGTCGAATTACTGGGTCTTTGGCCTCTAGCCCGGCCAAAATCCGGTCCAGTTTCTCGCGCGTGTGGTTTTTGCTTGCGAGCCATTCCGAACGCTTGATTTCTGATCCGAGTGTCTTAACGACCGAATCTCGGAGAGACTTTCCTGCCAGTGCCAAAGCGAGGTCGGTTCGCAGCATTTCATTGAGTCTTTCCTCGACTTTTTCGCGTTGTCTACGGAATCGAAACTGGTCTTCCATTAGCTCCTTGACGTTTGCCGAGTTTCCGCCAGTCATGGTCCGTACGGCACGCGTTAATTCCTCGATCCGCCGGTTGATTGGCGTCATCTGGTCTTCAAGTTCGGTAATCTTGTTTTTGCACGGTTCAAGGCGAGCCTCGATCTCCGTGATCTGACTGTTCACACGCGACAACGTCTCGTCTTCGATGTTTTCCACACCACGCCGACGGTCCTGGGCGTAAGCAACCAAATCTCCTTGAAGAACTCTTAGAAGTTGTACTCCGAGGACACCTTCGACTCCCTCTTTAACCATGCCTGCTTGTTGTTGTTTCGCGAGTTGTTGCACACGCTCTCCGTCGAACAAGAAGAACTCGGTTAAGTGGAAGGGGATGAATTTGCGTGCAATCTCGCTGCGGTAGTAGTCATCACGTTCTTCTCGGGAAGGCCTCAAGCCAGGCACTTTAACAGGCTCTTCATCCTTGCCCGAAAATAGATTGACTTCTTCATCGAGTCGGCGATGTTTCCCGCTGGCCGTGAAGTGCCACCGTCGAACGATCTTGAGCCGTTCGATCGCGTCCTCCAGAACAATTGTGATCGCAATAGATGTTCGGACTTGCTGCAACGCTTGCGCGTGGAGTGCTCGCTCCATGAATTCGTCATACGATCTGTCGTCGTCTGAATTCGACGTGACAGCACGGGCGAGCGCGTGCATGCCGTCACGCCCGTACAAACCAAGGATGATTGCTTCTAGCAGGCTTGTCTTTCCGTACCCGTTCTTAGCCCCGATTAAGACAACATTCTTGTTCTTCGTGGGAACGGGGAAGTCAAACTGAGCTGTGGCGTAAGCTTTCCAGTCGCGGAGTTGGATTGAACGAAGAAACATTTCAGTCCCCCTGTCCTTCCACGCCAGCGTTGGGATCGAGTAAATGGTCGAAGCGATCTCGAAGGCCACGCTTCCGTAGTTTGCCGATCTGCTCAATCTCGGCTTCTACGAGGTCTTCGAGGAGCTTGATAGGAATCTTCGCCTCGCGGCACTTCTTCTTGAGGGAGTCCCTGGCGTCGCCCTGTTCGAATAACGGTATCCCGTTCATGCTTTCTCCTTCGACCGGAGTTGCTCGCGTTGCTTGAGGTGCCGTCTAGCTTCGGAGACAGCATCGTCCGCCCAAATCGCCCTTGCTCGTGCGATCTCGTCTTCGCTTATTAGTGGCATATCGACTTCCGTCTGCACTCCTAGCAGCCGAGCAAGGATCTCCTGACGCGCTTCCACAGTGAACGGACCGGCTACGGTTGTTACGCCGTCACCCATGAGGGCGATGCGTCCGTCGCGCCGTTCGACCATTCGTTTCGATCGCTCGTTCCGGAATTTCGCTAGCCAATCTCGGAACTCCATGAGCGGCTCAAGATGCTCGTGACCGGAATCGATCATCGCCTCCATACTTCGGTCCTTCTCAACCACAGTGCATGTCCAGCATCCAAAGCGAGAGGATGAAGTACCACAAGAAGGGGCGGTGGACTTATCAATCACGAGCGGACATTCCCCGCCTTGTGCGTTACGGTACAAGGTAACCAATTCGCGGTGGCTTCCGCCCCAAGGTGGTGTTCGTTGAAGAAGGAGCAGCCAAACGTCGTCAGTGGACATTTCGAGAATAGGTCGAAAGACCATACAGCCCTTCATATCGTCGTGCGGGTTTAATCGCGAACCGGCTACATTTCGGTGATTGCTAGTAGTACGTGCTCGGTTGGCGGATTCAGCACGACGAACTCCTAGCAAGAGAACAACTTCGCCGTTCTCGGAAATCTGTGTGCGGATGTAGTTCGATGTGGGGGCGATTTTCATCCGGTCGGTGCACCATCGAAACATCCGCGTAGGGGCAGGGTATCCGCGGCCGATAAGGTTGACCCAAAATGTCTGATCGGGGTCAGGGGTTGTCTTCACGACGGTAATGGGGAGGTGCAAGCTCTCAGCAGCGATTTGCAGCCTGGAAAGCATCCGGTCGATGTAGGTCATCAGTACAGGTGATTCAACCAGCGTGTCGTTGCAGAGAACATGGACGGGCCGTTTGCGGTCGCTGGGTGCGAGGTCGAGCAACATCTCGAACACAAGTTGAGCAACGAGAGTGCTGTCCTTTCCACCGGAGTAACCGATGATCCACGGATCGGTATGTTCGGCGAGGTACTCGTCGCGGATATCGGCCTGAGAGACTCTGAGGCGTTCCAGCGTTCCGTCGCTGATGGAGATCTGTTGTTCGAGCATGTCGTGCAAGCCGCTTCCGGTAATAGATACTCAGCCTTACCCGGTTTTCTCGGCAAGGCAAACGACCCTCCCGACCCTAATCTCGTTGGTCGAGGACTCCGCGAGCCAGTCAGCCCTCATGAGTGCGGCCAAGTAGAATCCAGTCAGTTCGCCGAATGTTTCGCTGGTACTCTGCTGGTAGGCTACCACTTTAGCCTGAGGGTGGAAGGTCTTTGGAATTGACGCGGTTGGAATCTGACCCACCCAATCGTGCCGACTGGATAAATCAGCATCTACTCGATCTCGTCCAAACTCACTTCGTCGCTGGTCTGGTCGTAGAGGTTCGTAGTTCGAGGCGCCTCGCGCGAGGCAATCGGGTGTGCCTTTTCGAGTGTGCCGCCGCTGAGCAAGTAGGTCGTGATGACGATGGCGTGGAAGATGTGCCACAAAATGTTCGTCACTAGGCCAGCTGCGAGGGACCGGCGTTTAAGCATCGCCAGAACCTCGCCGCGAAGGGTCGTACCGTTCGCGCTCGACCACGGGGTCGAAGAGGCCGGTTTGACCGCACGGCCGAACAAGGACACCGGGCTAATACTGAAAAAAAAGGGGCGTGGCAAGACTCAGTCGGGCGGTGAACCCTTTTGTACGACGTCAACCCATGCGACGAGTGCCGGACTGACTCACGAAAAGAGTGTTGGCTGCGCCCTCGGGGGCAAGGTGACACCGATCAAAAAAAGAGAGCCAGTTTCGATCGTCGGACGAGAGCCATCTGAAGCTCGGTTCTTCGTCTCCTTCCTCCTCGCATTTCTAAAACTGTTTCCTTCGTTGTTTCGTTCCGATCGTTTTCTTGGCTCCAGTGGTCTGAAGCCGTTGCCATCGCTGTTTGTTGATGGGTGGGCGGATAGACTGGCGGTTGACCGGTCGCGTCCGGTCGCGTCCCCGTTTTTTTAAGCGCCCGAGGAGAACGTTAGCGCGTCCTCCTCGGGCTGACCCTTGGGAGTCGACTCTCCCGTGGGCTGCGGTCATCATAAACCAAACGGCCGCCGTTGTCGGCGACCACGGCCGCGGATCTGCCTGCGTAAGGGCTGTGGGCACCAGTACGCGCCCCAGCGTTGGAACCAGCGTTACTGCCAGGATCCCGAATGCCTGCGACTGGTCCGACGCTGGCAGGCGGCCAAGCGGCAGGCCAGGCGACGCCAGGACGATGCCGCCAAAGCCCAGCACGCCGAGGCCCAACGAGCGCGCCGTCAGCGCGCCCCCCTCTTTTGTCAGTCGCGGTGATGGGCGTACCGGCGGACGCGAGCGAGGTGGGTCGCAGCACGCCGAGCCCTAAGCGTTTAATTCGTCGTGCTGGGCCGCTGTAGCGACGTGGGCTGTCCAGCGGCTTCCTGCGGTCCAGCACGACGAATTAAACGGGTTGGACTGAGCCGCTGTCCGCGACTTTGGGAATTGCTTGCGACGTTGATCGTTCGTCACTTGTCCCAATGCCATCTCATGCGTTCTCCTTGAAGGTGCAGCCCCAGCTCGGCGTGGCCGGGTGGCCGTTAACGGCATAAGATGCTCATTCTTCGACGGGTTCGCTCCGCTCCGGCGGGACGATTGAAAGGGAAGCCGGTGAGAATCCGGCGCAGGGCCGCTGCTGTATTCGGTCAGAGGTCCGGGCATTCTTCGCCACTGTGACGCCCGTCACGGGAAGGCAGCCCGGAACTCGCTACGAGCCGTAAGCCAGAAGACCTACCTGTCGAACGTTATTCGGTGCCTCGGACCCAGGCGACCGGATCGACAGGCTCCTTCCGTTTGCGTTCGTGCGCACACCCTGTCTATCCGTCCCCGGTTACTCGCAGGCACCCTTTCGCCCGTCCCGGCGAAGAGGAGTTGACCTGTGCCGCTTCCCGCTTCCCCGACCGAAACCGGGTACTCGCCCTGGCCCCGTGTCACCGTTATCGCGGTGATGATCGCGTTCGCCGCCCTGTCCCGACTGATGCCGCACCCGCCGAACTTCACCGCCATCGGTGCGATGGCGATCTTCGGGGGGGCGTGCCTCGCCGACCGCCGCCTCGCCCTGTTGGTCCCGCTGGCGGCGATCTTCCTGAGCGACCTCGTCATCGGGCTGCACGTCCTGATCCCGATCGTCTACGGGAGCTTCGTCCTGAACGTCCTGCTGGGCCGCTGGCTGCGGTCGCGGCGAAATTTCGCCTCCACCGCAGCCGTCGCGCTGGCCGGCTCGGTCCAGTTCTTCGTCGTTACCAACTTCGCCTGCTGGCTCCTGTGGTATCCGCCTACGGTGGAGGGATTGGTGACGTGTTACGTTGCGGCGATCCCGTTCTTCCAGAACACACTCATGGGCGATGCCGCGTTCGCCACGGCCCTGTTCGGCGGACTGGCTGTCGCGGAACGCGGGTTCCCGTCCCTCCGCGAACCAGTCCTCGCTACAATCTCGGCCTGACCCCATCCCCGGAGGGCTTTTCGTGCGAATCGTGTCTTTACTACCGAGTGCGACCGAGATCGTCTGCGAACTCGGCCTGGGCGACGACCTCGTCGGCGTCACCCACGAATGCGACCACCCGCCCTTTGTGGCCGAGTTGCCGAGAGTCACCCGGACGCTCATCCCACACGATGCCGCCAGCCGGGAGATCGACGCCCTGGTTCGTGAGCGGCTGAAGACGCAGCGGGCGTTGTACACACTCGACATGCCGACCCTGGAACGGCTGGCCCCGGACCTGATCGTCACCCAGGCGTTGTGCGACGTGTGCGCCGTGGCTGAGGCCGAGGTGACAGCCGCCGCCTGCTCCCTGCCGGGCCGACCGCAGGTCATCAACCTCGAACCCATGTCGCTGGCCGACGTGCTGGACACCCTCCTGGCGGTAGGTCTGGCGGCGGGCGTGGCGGCTCGGGCCGATGCCGTCGTCCGCGACCTGCGGCGGCGGATCGATGCGGTGGCCGCTCGCTCCGAGCAGGTGGGGGCCGACCGTCCCCGCGTTGTCCTGTTGGAGTGGCTCGACCCGCCGTTCTCCTGTGGTCATTGGTCGCCGGAACTGGTCCGACTGGCCGGCGGCGAGGAGATTCTCGGGCGGGCCGGTCGACCATCGCGGACACTCGCCTGGGAGGAGGTTGTGGACGCCCGCCCCGACGTTCTGGTCGTCGCATGCTGTGGGTTCTCTCTCGACCGCACCCTGGTGGATGTGCCGGGCCTTTGCTCCCGGCCCGGCTGGGCGGACTTGCCCGCTGTGCAGGCCGGGCGGGTTTACGTCACGGACGGGAACGCCTACTTCAGCCGACCGGGGCCGCGCCTGGTGGACAGCCTCGAACTCCTCGCCCACGCCTTGCACCCCGGCCTCCACCCGCTCCCGCCGGGACTGCCCGCCGCCCGGCGGCTGACGCTCCGCGAACTCCTCGTCGGAGAGGCGGTTACGGTATGAAGCCGAAAGCCCTGCTGTCGTGGAGTTCGGGCAAGGACTCGGCCTGGGCGTTGCACGTTCTGCGGCAGCGAGGGGAGGTCGAGGTAGTCGGGCTGGTGACGACCCTCAACGAGGCGTTCGGGCGGGTCGCCATGCACGGGGTCCGGGTCGAACTGGTGCAAGCCCAAGCCGACGCCGCCGGTTTGCCGCTGTGGCCGGTGCCACTGCCCTGGCCCTGCTCGAACGACGAGTACGAGGCCCGGATGCGAGCCGTGGTCGGGACGGCTCGGGCGGCGGGCGTGACCGCGTTCGCGTTCGGCGACTTGTTCCTGGCCGACATCCGGGCGTACCGAGAACGGCAACTGGCCGGCACCGGGATCGACCCGCTGTTCCCCGTCTGGGGGACGGCGGACGACACCCCGGCCCTGGCCCGCGCGATGATCGCCGGCGGGTTGCGGGCCACTTTGGCGTGCGTCGATCCCCGGCAGTTGCCGCCGGCGTTCGCGGGCCGGGCGTTCGACCTCGCCCTCCTCGCAGACCTACCGCCGGGCGTCGATCCGTGCGGGGAGCGGGGCGAGTTCCACACGTTCTGCCACGACGGCCCGGTGTTCGAGACGCCGATCCGGGTGCGGGCCGGCGAGGTGGTCGAGCGGGACGGGTTCTGGTTCGCCGACCTGATTCCGGGGGAAGAAGGAAGCCGATGAGTAGCCCGGACACAACGCCTGTCGAGGGCATCGACTACTACATCGAGAACGGCAGGTGGGTCTTCACCGCCGCGCACCACAGGAAGCGCGGCCACTGCTGCAAAAACGTCTGCCGGCACTGCCCGTTCTTCAACTCGCCCACCGACCGCGACAGGGCGGCGACCGAGGGTCCGCCCCACACGTCTCGGGAGGCGCAATGACCCCTCAACGCATTCGCTCGCACCTGAACGCCGCAGTCGAGATTCATTTGCGTTCGGAATCACCGCCGACCGAAGAGCCCCGCGCCGCCAATGCTTCACGCAAGTAAGGCACAGCAACGCTATTGACGATAAGCTGGAAAGCGAGCCCAGCCGGTAGGCCAGCTGCCATTGCAGAGATCAGGTTACTCGGAAATCCCGTCACCCCCGCAGAGGACAATAAAAGTTTCGCCAGCGAAAAAGTGGCGACAAGCATCACGATGCCGGCGATGATCGCGACCCAGAATTGCCAGTGGCGACGCACCTGCGGCCAGCACTCGCGCCAAATTCGGGTGCGCTCTTCGTGCGGTAGTCGCCGAATTGCTGCAAGCTCTGGGACGGATCGTGGCGTGTAAAAAAACCGCATAATAATCCCCCAGGCTTCCCTCACGACTGTATTGCCAACCTCGCCGCAGCGGTTGACATGATATCAAGTGTGCAAGTTTTCAGTGCGGGAGTCCGCTTCGACTAGTGCCACATCGCGGAATCAGCCGTGCATGGGGCGTTCGTTTTGGCTAGTCGTTGGCTTTTACCCAATTTGATTTGGCGGTGCGGAGCGACGAAGCTCGCGCGGCGTTGCTTCTGAACTGGCTTGCCGGTGTAGGTCCATGCGAACGGGTGAGCCATCGTTCGGTTGTAGTAATCCATGAATTCCTGATACCGATCGAAAAGATGGAGCCGGTTTCGATCGCGAGGACGGAGCCATCTGGTGCATGCGGCGGCCTGGCTCCAGGATCAGCGCGCACAGCGAACGCCCTCGGCCGACGTTGTTTTTTTGCGTCGGGCAAGTGCACGTTTCGGGATGTGGCGTGAACTCAGGACTCGGCGGGCCGCAGCTGGTCCGCGAGTTTTTCCGGATGGTGCTGTCGTCGGCGGGCACCGCCGAATGGATCGTTGCGGTTCAGGTGCTGCCACGACAGGATGATGAGTGCGCTCAGTTGGGCTCGTTGGTGAGTCGCTGGCGATCGATCAGGGCCTGGGGCAGTGGTTGAGCCTACATCGATCCGTCCGGTCGTCGAGCAGCGAGGCTCGATGGTGGACTGGAATTCCCAGCCGTTGCGACCGCTCCGCCTGGATTGGCTCGTTCGCGAGTCTGCTCGACGCTTCGAGTGCCGAGATCACGCGCTGGAGTGCATTGGGGCTTTAGGCTTCAAATCATGCGGATCTCCTCGTTCGGACGGCACCGGGTGAACCACCGACTCGTCGAGCAAGCACCTGGCGACGGCAGGCTCTGCCCAAGGCCGCTCGCGCGTGCCAACAGGATCGCGTTCAAGGCGAATCGAAGTGGCTTCAAGACGCGGAG
>Ga0163144_10027185_pt1 | contig 11088 bp, 4 predicted proteins | sample OliLak19BULKMAT1_FD_123175 | JGI IMG/M metagenome (GOLD analysis project Ga0163144, IMG submission 123175) | Freshwater microbial mat bacterial communities from Lake Vanda, McMurdo Dry Valleys, Antarctica - Oligotrophic Lake LV.19.BULKMAT1 | ecosystem: Environmental > Aquatic > Freshwater > Lake... | reverse complement strand
TATCACCGCAGGGTGTGCTCACACTCGGCAACGGCCTGAGCACCTCGGCGGGCGCGGTGATGGAATTCCATTTGGGTGCCAGCCCGGACCGCATTGACGTCACTGGCAATCTCACTCTGGCCGGACGGATTGAAGTTTCCGCCTCCTCCGGCATCGTCACCGGTGTCTATCCGCTCATCTCCTACACCGGCACTGCGGACTTCGGCACAATCGAACTCGTCACCCTGCCCGGCGATTTCACCTGCCAACTCGACCTCAATACGCCTGGCCAAGTCAACGCCGTCGTCACCTCCACGCTCAGCGCCTTCCAGCAATGGCAGATCGTCCATTTCGGCAATGCTGACAATCCGCTCGCGCAGTCGGGCGAGGATCCAGATGGCGACGGGCAGGACAACGGTACCGAATTTCTAGCCGGAACCAATCCGCAGGACGGAAGTTCCCTTTTCTCCGCCCGGCTGGAGCCCACCGCCGAGGGTAGGTTAATGCTCATCTGGCCCAGCGATGAGGGGAGAAATTACGAGATTCTCAACAATACCACGCTTTCCGGGCCATGGACGTCCTTGCACTCCTTCATCGCCGGTCCCGGTGAATCCAGCGGTTATGTGATCCCCGGCCCGCATCCGGATGCCAGGTTCTTCAAAGTGCAGGTAACCGAATAAGCCATACGGTCGGTGTCAGAGAACTCTCTGACTGTAAATGGCGACGAATGGCGGTCTTGATCGCATCCCCGAAGTGCGCACGTCATTTTCGAGGGCCGTCATAAGGTGAAGTCTGCGCAAATACGCAAATGCGCATCACTGATGCGCACTTCGCTCTTGACGGCAAGGGAAATCGCTTTAGCATTAACCCATGTCAAGTTCCAGTGCCTTAGCCGTTGTGTTCCTCATCATTTCAGCTGCCTGGGTTTCCGCCATGCCGGTCACGATCCAGCCGATTGCGGACGGCTTCGTTCGCAGCGGTTCCCCGACCACCAGTGTGAACAGCTCGGCCCTCATGGAGCTGGCAGCCCGGAACGGCCCCTGGGACCGGAAGATCTACCTGAAATACAATCTAACGGGATTATTGGCCGACGGCAGGGAGGCCAGCAACGCAAGATTAAGCCTCGCCCTCCCCTCGCAGGGCACACGGCTCCTTGGCACCGAGGCTGGCCAGGTGGAGTTGGCGCTTTACGGCATCGCCGACAATGATGACGCATGGGCGGAGAACGTCGTTACCTGGAACAACGCGCCCCACAACGATACCGCTTCCGGAACCTTGCTAACACCCGGTGCCGTTCTGCTCGCCAAGGTCAAGGTCGATTCCAGCCGGGTGAACTCACTCGACCGGATCACCTGGTCCTCCCACGAACTCGCCCAATACCTGAACTGGGCGGTGGGTCTCCGCGGTCAACGTTATGTGACCGGACAGGGTTCGGACAGCGACCGGAAGGTGACGTTTGTGATCACTGTCAGCAACGTGGGCACCAGCGTTCCAGGATTTATTTTACAACGTCGGCAGGCGGGAGCCGATGTCGCGCCCTTGCTTCAGTTTGATGATCTTCCGCCGGTTGCTTCGGATAACGCGCTGCAGAACGATCACTTTTCCGTGACGCTCGGTGGCGATCATTCGGTGGTCGTCCGTGAAAAGGCAAGCGGTGCCGAAGCGAGGTTCACCCCGCGTTTTCAGGTGATCAGACGGACGTCGTCGCCCGGCTTTTCCACGGCCGCGCTCACCGGCACCCCCCAGGGCGCCTCCACCACGAACCTGAACTATACGGTCGTCAGCTGGACTGGATCCGGGGGGGATTTCTCGCTCGCTCCAGGCACGCGTTCCGATCTAACTGCCAGTGCCTCGCAAACGGTTTACAACGGAGTGAACTGGACCTTCCCCGCCGGCAATGGAATCACTTTCAAAGCATCCCTGGAACTGCCGCCGGATGACGGTGGCCCGTTGGTCAGGTGGACGCTCACCCCGACGGCCCTCAGTTACTTCAGCGTCGGCTACATCGGCGCGCCCACCGCTGCCTTCGATGAGGTGGACTCAATTTTCCAACCGCCGATCTGGTCGGGAAAGCGGTTTCCTGTCAAGATGTATCTAACTGACGAGTCGCGCTGCTCGCTGCCGGTTTCCTTTATCCAACAGGACGGTGTGGTCACGGGCGTCGCCGTCGATCCCGCATTTCTGAGTTTCAGGATTTCCACGCTTTCGAACTCCCGCTACGGCGTCTCAGTCCGGGAGGCGCCCAATCAACTTCAGCCGGCGGTATTTGCGCCGCTCTACGGAGGCAGCGGATCGAACCGATCCACCGAGCACAATTTCGGCGTGCGGTTGATAGTTAGAAAAGGAGATGTCACCCAGGTGTTCCGCCAACTGGCAACTGGACTCTACGAATTCCACGACCAGCGGCAAAATCTGTCGGGAGGCTCGCTGAACGCCACACTGGACAACCTGACAGACTTCCTGCTCAACACCACCGGCAATAACTATTCCTATTGGTCCGTCGCCGCGAAGGCGAACGACTATGTGAACGACCAGCCCGGCTACGCGAGGTTCCAATCCGCGGTGTCCACTCTCGGGCTATCCCTGATCCGCGATGACGCGGCGATGTATGCGGATCGGGCGGTGCCAACGATTGAATATTTTGCGTCCAAGAAGAGAAATCTTTTCAAAATCACGGGATACGATGCCACCTATCCAATGGGGGGGCCTGTTTCAGGGATCACCGGAGATTGGGCCGCGCTGGGCTCGCAAACGGGGGGGCGTTTCCGTGCTTGGGAGCCCTTGGGCGTCGCCGCCACCTATAGCACCATTTCCCTTACTGACCGCGTGGACCACACCGCGACATACGACCGGGCGACCACGCTCGACCTTGCGAAACGCTGGTTGCGTCCGCTAACCGCCTATTATCGCGCTACCGGCGAAGCTGCTTACCGCGCAGACGCCACGGCGATCGCGGACCAATACATCGCCTGGAGGATTGATCAGCCGCCCGTTGATTTCCGCGATGTCTTCAGTTCGTTTTGGACCGAAATCGCACCGATCTGGGATGCCCTGTTTGAACTATATGAAGCGACCGGTGAGGACCGTTACCGGGACGCAGCGGTCAAGGCCTTGGATGAATTCATCATCCTGATGCAGTTCGGTCCGGTTTCGCCACCTGGAACCGTCACGGTGAGCAGCAGCGCGATTCCGGCCTGGCAGGTTTCGGAGGCGGGCTTGTATTCCGAAGCTGCCGGCACCTCGAACAGCCACCGGGCCATTTTGATGCCCTATGTCGCACCGTATCTCGTGCGGGCGGCCCAGCTCACAGGCGATCCGTTCTACGCGACCCTTGCCAAGGCTAACATCGTCGGCCGTTATCTGAATTACCCGGGCTATACGATTAAGGATAGTTATAACACGACCATCCAATCTGCCAGCTACCCGCTAAGGTGGTACAGTTCTTATGTGAATACCGCCCACATGAACCATCCATCACCCATGGCCGCGATGATCGTGGATTATCTCATGGCCGATGCCGAACGAGGTTCCGAGGGAAATGTCCGGTTCCCTTCGCTCTTCACGGATACCGGAGCCTATTTCAAACAGCGGGTTTATGGCCAGGCGCCGGGGAGCTTTTACGGCGACCAGGACGTTTGGCCATGGTTGCCGCGCAAGCTGATCACCTTCACCGGTGCCAATGCCAATCAAATCAACTATGTGACTGGACGGGGGAACGGCCGCTTGTATGTTCATCTATCCAACCAGTGCCTGTCAGACACCACCGTCACCCTTCAAATCGATCCTACTCGTGCGAATTGGACGCCGGAGGCACGGGTCCGCGTCTGGCGCGGAGATTCCGCGCTGCCAGACAGCGTTTTGGCAGCGGGATCACTGATTGTCACCATTCCGGGCGATGGTTTTCTCGCGCTGGCCATTGATGATGTCACCCCCGTTGTCGCTCTCCAGTCGGAGCTGGCAAATAGCGGGCCGCGCCTGCCTGGCAGCAGCTATTACAGCGGCACCGCCGCCTTCGGGAGCAACGTGGGATTTGTATTCTCGCTCTCTCCGGCACAGCAGCGCGCTTTTGTTTACACGGACGCCCCGCCGTCGCCGCTCGGCTCCGCCACGCTGCGTTACACCATCGACAATGGAGCGGAGCAAATACTAACAAAATCCGTATATCCGTTTGAATTCTCCGTCCCTCTGCCACCCACCGCCGCTTCATTCACTTATAGGATCGAGGGTGGAAACGGTCAGGTATCGGAGCCGGTCACGCTTTCCCTCTTCTCTGGAGTGGTGCCGGTGGTTCCCGCGGATTTCCGTCTCGAAAGCGCTGGCGAAAACGCCGCCGACGTCTTGTGGTCGGCTTCGGCAGGGGCTGAAGCTTACCGGATCGAACGGCGGAGCCCGGGAGGAATGGACTTCATCGCACTGCCGGAGGTAACGCCGGGTGAAGAGGATCATTTCAGCGATGTTGATTTAGCGGGAAACAGCACCTACATCTATCGGATGAAGGCCTTGAGCGATGCCGGCGATTCGCCGTGGACCGCCGAGGCCGCGGTTCGCACCGACTCGACATTCGAAGGCTGGAGCCGGAGCTTCTTCGGGACTCGCGACGGGACTGGAGCAGCCTCGGCATTAGGCGATGCGGACGGCGACGGCTATCCGAACCTGGTGGAATACGCACTCGGAACTTCGCCTTTATTGAGTGGTGACTGGATTAGATTGATAGAAACGACTTTGAGGTTTCCTCATGTGATCCGCCCGGACGTGACATCGCGCCTGATGGTAACCGAAGATTTTGCGACCTGGCAGGACGCCGCCGTGGCGCTTCCCGGCCAACCGTTCGAGGTTCAACTTTCCGGCTACAGCCTTGCGCTCACCGAAGGCAGTCCGGGCTGGCTGACGCTCACTCCGCCTGCGAGCAAGCCCCGATTGTTCTTCAAGCTGCTTACCCGTGTCACCGCCGACCCCTAACATGAATGGATTTCTCGTATTCGCAAGCGTGCTGCTTGCTGCGTGGGCTACGTCGCTCGGCGCCGAATCTGTAATTTGGTCGCATATCAAGAGTGCGGAGGATCTTGGCGCATCACACCAGCTGACCGCCGGGTGGGACGGAAACCATGGCGATGGTCGTAAACTGAAGCTAACTCCCGGCCGTCTCAAAGGTCACTCATGGGCGGTTATTTTACCACCGGCGGAGGGCTGGGATCTAGCAAACCGGGGCGCGGTGGAAGCAAAGATATACAATCCGGGCGCTTTCCCGGCCAAGGTGATGCTGTGGGTAGTGGGAGAATGCGGATGGGATGCGGTGGGGGATATCGCGACGCTTGCGCCGGGCGCGACGCGGAGGTTTTCCTGCTCCCTGCGCGAGACGTTTCCGGATGGCACACCGAAAATTGATCCAGGCCGGGTGAAGCAGGTGCAAATCATCTTGTTCGACAAATCCGCGGGTGTCGAAGTCAGCGGCCTCGTGGCTACGGGGCTGGTGCCGAATTGGAAACGTCCGGCAGCGCGCCTGGATGTGCCGGTGCTTGGGGACGGTGCGCCCGCGGCGGGAAAACGCGTGCGTCACCGGCTGGCGGGTGACGAAAAATCCGGTGTCTATTGCGTGGTGAATTTGCCGGAGGATTGGAAGCCCGGCGGCAGCTATCCGGTGATCGTCGAATTTCCGGGCAACATCTACTTTACGAAGGACTGCTATTCCACGGGACTGCCCGACCAGTGCGTGATCGGCTATGGGATGACCCGGGGCAAAGGCGCAATTTGTCTGGGCCTGCCATTTTTGGACCGGAAGGCCGGCATGCCGGCGGTGAACGGTTGGGGAAATCCCGACGACACCGCCGATTATGCGGTGAAGGCGGTGGAGGAAATTTGCAGCCGGTTCGGCGGCGACCGCAGGAATCTGATCCTGACAGGATTCTCGCGGGGAGCGCTCGCCTGCGGCTACATCGGCTTGCGGAACGACCGTATCGCCGGCTTGTGGAAAGGGATTCACGCCTGCCAGCACTACGACGGCGGCGGCTGGGGTGGCGCCACGATGGATGGAGCCCGCGCCCGCGCCCGCCGCTTCCGGGGCAGGGCGGTGTTCCAGACCGACAACCCGCGGGAGAAATTCCAAGCGCTCATGGATGTGATGAATACCGAAGTCACCTGGGCGGACTCCGGCCTCGGCGGCCATGCCACGGCGATGTTTCTCGACGACCGGCCCTCAACCCAGGCATTGCGGCAATGGTTCGCCGACTTGGTGAAGCCGGATTCTGTAAGGTAGGCCACGGAAAAAATGGCGTGCGGCCCCGGGTGAAATTGAGATCGCGCACAAGCCAATCGATTTTGCGCATCCCGCGATCCCGGCGGCGCTCCTCGGAATCCCCCGCTCCAGCGACGAGGGATTTGATGAAAAATAGTTTTGACATTGCGCAGGATCTTTGGCAAATGTAGCCCACGTTTATGAAAACCCATTTCAATCCCTTCCTCCCCAGCAACGCCGGCGTCCGAACCTTGATTTTCTCACTGGTGGCGACCTACACGGCATCCGCCGCTACCCTCTATTGGGATGCTGCGCCTGCCAGCAACGCCTGGGCGACCGCTGCTAATTGGAATACCACGGGTAGCGCCGACACCCCCAACCCCACCGCCGCGCCGGGAACTACGGACGTCGCCACGTTCAACGTCAATAGTTCACAGCTCGCCATCAGTGCCCCCGCCGCCGCTGTGGGAGACATCACATTCGATACTGGCGCGGGTGCCTACACCATCGGCACCGGGGCGGCAAACTCCCAGACCTACATCATGGGGGGGGCAAAGCGCTCCAGATGACCAGTGGCGTTTCAAACGACCAAACATTCAACGCGAAGCTCCAGCTTGGCGGCAACGGGGGCGCGGCAAGCTATGCGATCACCAATAACAGCACCACCAACAAGTTCACCTTCAATCAAATCGTCGGCGGCACGACAGGCACGCCCGGGGTGAAAGCTCTAGCTGTCGGAGGCGCGGGTGCCATCGATATTGTGGGCTCGATCGGCGCGGGTGGTGGATCAAGTCTCACTCTCACCAAAACGGGTGCCGGAATCCTTACCCTCAGTGGCGACAACACCTTCACCGGGAGCACGACCATCAGCGGGGGGGGCATCAGGCTGGGGCATGCGAACGCGCTGGCAAATTCCAACACCGTTACCGTGAACAGTGACAACGGCGTGCTGTTCGGATCTCTAACGAGCACCACCATCAAGAACCTGGGTGGCACGGGAGCGCTGGATTTGATCAATGGAGATTCCGCCGCCGTCGCACTTACCGCTGATATTGCGGCCAGCACAACCAGAACCTATTCGGGATCCATCAGCGGCAGCGGGTCCCTCCGCAAGTCGGGCACGGGAACACTTATCCTATCAACCAGCAATAGCTACACCGGTGCGACCACGGTTTCCAACGGCGAGCTGCGCATCACCTCTGCGGATGCCCTGAACGGCACCTCGGGCGTTACCGTGGAGAGCGATACCGCCAATTTGTCGCTGGAGGGAATCATCATCGGTGCTGGGAAATCTGTATCGATTCTAGGCCGAGGTTCCAATTTTATCGGCTCGCTGCAGGGAGCTTCCGGGACCAGTGAGTGGCAGGGAGATGTCACGATCAGCGCTGCAAATACCCGCATCGGCGTTAACAGCGGGCAGCTCACCGTTTCGGGAGTCATCAACAGCGGAGTCGCCGCCCATGGAATCACGTTCCGCTCAAACGAAGCGAACGCTACTACCTTGGTGCTCTCCGGTGCCAACACCTACCTTGGAGCCACCACGCTGGCCACCGGTGCCATCGGCGTGGTCCGGCTAACCGGAGGCAACAATCGTCTGCCAACCAGCACCAACCTGGTGTTCGGGCTCAGCTCCATCTCCGGAGTCCTCGATCTGAATGGCAATAACCAGGAAGTCACGGGTTTGTCGGTTGGACAATCCAGCGGGACCTACGCAAACGAAATTCGGTCGGCGACCGCGGCGACTCTTACCGTCAATAGCTCCGCCGCATCCTCATACAGTGGAAAAATCTCCGGGGAGGTCGCCCTGACCAAAACCGGAGCCTCCACCCTGACGCTCCAGGGCGTGAATGGGTACAGCGGTGCCACCACCATCGCCGAAGGGACCCTCGCCCTCTCCGGCACCGGCTCGATCTCCTCCAGCACGCGGATCGACATTTCCTCCGCAGCCTCCACCCTTGACGTCACGGGCGTGACAGGGAACTACACGCTGGCGGCACTGCAGGAACTAACGGGGAAGGGCAACCTCGTCGCGACGGACAAAATGGTTATCGCCAACGGCACGCTCTCACCGGGCAACAGTCCCGGCACCCTCACCCAGAGCGGCGGGACCCTGCAGCTTGGAGCCAACGGCAATCTCAACTGGCAAATGCACGATGCCACCGGCGCGGCGGGCGTCGGCTACGATACGATCTCCCTCACTGGCGGCGCCACCCTTGACCTTTCGCTTCTCAGCGCGGGCAACCCGTATAACATCAATCTCTGGAGCCTTATGGGGATCAGTCCGGATGTGAACGGTGATGCCATCAACTTCAATGATGCCCTAAGCCAGAGCTGGACCTTGTTCTCGACGGGTTCTGTCATTAGCGGTTTTGATCCAGGCTATTTCAACAGCGGGGTCGGAGCCGCCAACGGAACATCAGGCTTCACCAATAGCCTCGACGGCGGCACCTTCAGCGTAGGGCTCGGAGACGGCGGCACCGATCTCGTCCTGAACTTCACCGCCATTCCGGAACCTTCCGCCGCTATCCTCGGTGCCTTGGGTATCATTACCCTGCTGCGCCGCCGGAACAGATAAATTGAACGTGTAAACCACGCCGAATGGTTCTGGGAGAGCGGCTTTGACAAGCACCCGATCAGGGAGCTGCGGCGTCAATTCAGTGAACCTACCCATGCACCTGAAACCCAAACATTTGACGATGCCTGAAAAGTCTTCGCGGCCCTTGAAATCTTTCGTCGGGCGGTGCCGCTGTGGAAGGTATGAGAGTTTCCGTCGGGCGGCCCGCGTTCTGGTCCTTTGGGCGGCGGCGCTTGGCCTTTCGGGAGCCGTGACGGTCGATCCTCCCGGGCGGCTTGAGGGAGCGACGGTTCTCGGCGAATGGAACACGGATGGCAATGGAGACGGATGGACCACCGCCAATGCGAGCAACGTGTTGATCTCAAACGGCGTGCTGGCGGCCAGCGACAACTCGACCACGGCGGACGCCACGTTGTCCCGGACGGCCTTGCCTGCCGGGGCGCCGGACCTTGACCTCGGCTTCAATGATTTCCTTCAGATCCGCATCAAACTTGCCGCGGGCGGAAGTAGTGACGTGCGTTTCGAGTTTGGCACCTCGTCGAAGAACGGGTTTGCCAGCGACCGGATGTTTACGATTCCCGCGGCGGTGGCGATCCGCGACGGCCAGTTTCACACCTATCGGATCGATCTCGGATTGGTCGTGTGGTGGCGCGACTGGCTGCGCGATCTCCGGATCACACCGATCATCGGCGGCACCGGGGCGTTTGAGGTGGATTACGTCGAAGTGGGGGACGAGCCCGGCACCGCGCCCGCGCTCAATCTCAACACCAATTTCCTTGCGCCGCTGAACGCGTCAAACACCAGCCGGATGGTCAGCAAACACGTTTGCATCTGGTGGGACCCGGCGGACGCGTCGTTCACCACGGCCCACGCCAGAAGGGCGCTGCGGATGTGTGAGGAGAGCTTCCAGGTTTTCTGCCGCCAATTGGGATATCGCGAGCCGTTTCGGACATTTAATTCCGATACGACGGCCCGCCAGAAAATTAACTTCGTCACGTGGTATGGCGGGTTTTGGGCCGGGGGCTACGATAACCGCGGCCACATGAACGTCGGTTCCGGCGGCCTTGCCGACGAGGGCTGGGGAAATCCGGTCCCACATGAATTCGGCCACATTGTGCAAATGGGGCAGAATGGCGCGCTGATCGGCGGTCATTGGGAGAGCCATGCCAACTACCTGCGTGCCCGCCGCAACCTGCAGTTCGCCGCGGCCATCCCCGGGGTGCTTCCCGGAATCAGCAATCTCAACGGCAACTCCAACTACCGCCCGGACCACAACCGACACATCTACGCCGACCAGCGGTATTACCTCTCGCTCGACGACTACGGCACGGGAATCGGCCTGCCGGATGGGTTCGCCGCCTCGCTCTGGCGTGATGGCTCCAACAACAAATCACTCATTGAGAAGATGACCACGCTGATGCCGGCCGGAGTTTCCATGAAGGACGTCGCGGGCGAATGCATGAAGCGCTGGCCAATGCTGGACTTCAAGGACAAGACCCGCATTCGCGGCGAGCATTGGGGTTCCACCAGTGCGAAGGCGCGGTTTTTCTGGGAGCAGGGTGCAAGGCTGATCCCGCAGCAGGACCGCCCGGGCTGGTGGCGCGTCCCGATCGAGCGGGCACCGGATCGATGGGCCTACCAGATGCACGCGCTCACCGCTGCCGCGGGATCGACCATCACGGTGGAATTGCGCGGCTATGATCTGCCGGCCACCACGTCGGAGGACTGGCGCTGGTGTCTGGCGGCCATCGGGCCTGGCGACACCGTGCGATACTCGCCGATGGCGGCACCCGGCACCCAGTCGTTCACCCTCGCCGCCAACGAGACGCAGGTTTTCCTAATCGTTACTGCCACGCCGGGAACCTACACGCTCGATCCGGACACGCTCAGCAACGTGAAACCCGTGGACAAGCACATTGACCGCCTGCGCTACGTGTATGAAGTCCGACTGGAAAACGCCACGCCATCCCCCGGCGGCTATTCGGTGGCCAATCCTTCCGGACACCGGATTCACGCGAACGGCGGTGGCGTTGTCGCCTCCGGCGCGACGGTGGATTCCACGGCCTACGTGGGCCCCACCGCGAAGGTGCTGGGAACCGCACAGGTCCGCAACCGGGCCCGCATCGAAGATTACGCGGTGGTGCAGGGGAGCGCCAGCATCAGGGACGACGCGGTGGTCAGTGGAGCCGCGCTGGTCGAGGGAGGCGCGACGGTGAGCGGCTTTTCAAGAGTTAGAGACCGGGCTCATGTCACTGGCAGCGCCGTCCTATCGGTTCGCGCGACCGCCGAGGGCTATTGCAAG
>Ga0163144_10027184_pt1 | contig 11089 bp, 7 predicted proteins | sample OliLak19BULKMAT1_FD_123175 | JGI IMG/M metagenome (GOLD analysis project Ga0163144, IMG submission 123175) | Freshwater microbial mat bacterial communities from Lake Vanda, McMurdo Dry Valleys, Antarctica - Oligotrophic Lake LV.19.BULKMAT1 | ecosystem: Environmental > Aquatic > Freshwater > Lake... | reverse complement strand
GCAAAGCCGGTTTGTGTGCCAGGAGTGCGGGCGGGCAACGCTGCGCTTGATGGGCAAGTGCCCGCAGTGCGGGACGTTTAACTCGATGGTGGAAGAGATCGTGGTGGAGGCCCCCAAGGCGGGGGCGCGCCGGCCGCTGGGGCTGGGCCAAAGCACGCCGCGCCGCCTGGCCGAGATCGAGAGCGGCACGGAGGATCGCTGGCCGCTGCCGATTGAGGAGTTCTCGCGGGTGCTGGGCGGCGGCGTGGTGCCCGGCTCGCTGGTGCTGGTGGGCGGCGACCCCGGCATCGGCAAGAGCACGCTGCTGCTAGAAGTGGCGACGCTGATGGCGGCCACGCACGGCCCGGTGCTGTATGTGTCGGGCGAGGAGAGCGAGCGCCAGATAAAGATGCGGGCGGTGCGGCTGTATGAGGAAGGGGCGGAGCGCAGTGCAGACGAGGCGGGGGGCGCGGAGCCGGTCTTCCCCGAAGACCTGTTCCTGGTGACCGAGACGAACTTGGAGACCATCCTGGCGCACATCGGCCAGATCAAGCCGCGCCTGGTGGTGATTGACTCGATCCAGACGACGTATTTGGGCGACATCTCGTCGGCGGCGGGGAGTGTCAGCCAGATTCGCGAGTGCGCGCAGCGCTTGCAGGCGCTGGCGAAGACCTCAGGCATCGCCATCTTCCTGATTGGGCATGTGACCAAGGAGGGCACGCTGGCCGGGCCGCGCGTGCTAGAGCACATCGTGGACACGGTGCTGCAACTGGAGGGCGACCGCTACCAGGCCTACCGGCTGCTGCGGGCGACCAAGAACCGCTTTGGGGCCACCAGCGAGGTGGGGGTGTTCGAGATGGCTGGGAGCGGGATGCTGGAGGTGAAGAATCCGTCGGAGGCGTTTTTGGCGGAACGGCTGGTGAACACGGCCGGCTCGGCGATTGCGGTGACGATGGAGGGCACGCGGCCGATTTTGGTGGAGATTCAGGGGCTGACGAGCGTGACGACGTTTGGCAACCCGCGCCGCACGCCGAACGGGGTGGACTTTAACCGGCTGCTGCTGATCACGGCCGTGCTCTCGAAGCGGCTGGGGCTGAAGCTGGGCGACCAGGATGTGTTTGTGAACGTGGTGGGCGGCTTGCAGGTGGGCGAGCGGGCGGCGGACCTGGCGATTGCGATGGCGATTGCGTCCTCGGCGCTGGACCGGCCCGCGCTGGCCGACTGCGCGCTGATCGGCGAGATCGGGCTGAGCGGCGAGCTGCGGGCGGTGAACCAACTGCCGCAGCGGCTGCGCGAGGCCAAGCAGTTGGGCTTTCGACGGGTGATTGTGCCGCGGGCGCTGCGCTCGGCCGAGGCCCAGGTGGACGGGCTGGAAGTGATCCAGGCGCGCTCGGTGCGCGACGCGCTGGACGCGGGGCTGCGGCCGGCGGAACGGCAGCGAGAGGCCCGGCGGGCGGAGGCGGACGCGGAGGAGTAGGTATTTTCATAGCTGGGGATTTTTGCCACGAATTTTCACGAAGGGGAGATTTGGGGTGTTGGGGAACATGATGCGTAGGACCAGGCCGGCGGTTGGTAATAGATTCCAGCATAGGCATGGGAGAGACCGGCGAGGGGGAACACGAATTTTCACGAAGGTATATGGACATGGCCGGCGGTTGGTGGCTGCTGGGCGAAAACCTGCGCTTGTGAGGGGCGGAGGCAGCGAGTCGGTCGGGGGCCGATTGTGCCAGTCGCCTCCCACCCCCATCGCGCGAGGCGGCGTCCATCGCGCGGATTAGACGATGCCCCCTTGTCATCGCGCGCTTGTGCGATGACCGGAGCGAGTGCCGTTACAAACCGTGACTCTGGCGCTGCCGGGTAGCTCCTCAACCTCCATTCGTGCAATTCGCGCGAAGCGATTCGTGGCCAATGGTTTCTCACCCCAGCGCAAAGGCAGCGAAGTTTGACTTGAGTTGGGCGGTGTGATAACATAATCGCATCGTAGGCAGCGGGCCGGCCATCTATCTCGCTTATTATTATTCTTCATCATCGCCGCGCCGCTGGACCGGATTTACCTGGCCTCATTCTTTGTTTGTTGCAGGAGTTGTGAGCATTGACGCCGCGCCGAGACCGGCTGGCGGCCGGACGCGCCGAGTGCGCTGCCGGCTGCTTTGGCGTCAATGCGACCCAGACTCCCCAATGAGCGCTCGGAAGGTCCGGGCGCTCTTTTGTTTGGGGGTCAGGGGTGTGGGGGCGGCAAGGAAATCGCTGTGAGCCTAGAATTTGTCCTGCGACTGATCGGCATGGTCGTGCTGGCGATTGGCGGCGTGTATTTAGGCGTCGGGCTATCGTCGGCGGCCAACCAGAGCGCCGAGCTGTGGGGGGTGGTGTTTGCGCTGGTGGGCGCGCTGCTGGGGCTGGTGGCCACACCGTTCGTCACCACCCGGCCGGCGCGGGCTATCCGCAGCCAGATCATGCAGATCTCGGCCTCGGCGCTGGTGGCGGGCATGACCGGGCTGATCGTCGGCCTGATCGTGGCCGGGCTGCTGTCGTTCCCGCTGTCGCTGCTGCCGAACCCGTTCAGCCAGATCCTGCCGCTGGTGGCGGCGGTGACGCTGTCGTGGCTGGGGATTTCGGTCTTCGTCATGCGCCAGCGCGACATCTTCTCGCTGTTCCGGGGGCGGCTGACCAACCGGCTGGCGGCGGAGGGGGCGGGCACGGCCAACGAGGGCCGGAGCGTGCTGCTGGACACGAGCGTGATCATTGACGGCCGGATCGCCGACATTGCGCACACCGGGTTCGTGGCCGGGACGATCTTGGTGCCTAAGTTTGTGCTGAACGAATTGCAGCACATCGCCGACTCGCCGGAGGTGCTGCGGCGCAACCGGGGCCGGCGCGGGCTGGAAGTGCTCAACCGGCTGACCAAAGAGTCCATCGTGCCGGTGCGCTTCACCGACCAAGACGTGCCGGGCGTGCGCGAGGTGGACGACAAGCTGGTGATCCTGGCGAAACAGCTCAACTGCGCCGTCATCACCAACGACTATAATCTCAACCATGTGGCCCAATTGCAGGGCGTGAGCGTGCTGAACATCAACGAGCTGGCGAACGCGGTGAAGGCGGTCTTCCTGCACGGCGAGGCGCTGAGTGTGAAGATCATTCAGGAAGGGCGCGAGGCCGGCCAGGGGGTGGGCTACCTGGAAGACGGCACCATGGTGGTGGTGGATGACGGCCGCGCGCACCAGAACGAGCAGGTGAGCGTGGTGGTTACCAAGGTGCTGCAAACCACCGCCGGCCGCATGATCTTTGCCAAGCTCGAAAACAACCATAATCATCGCTAAGGTTGACCCAAACAGCGACCCATGCCAATCACCGTCTACAACACCCTCTCCCGCCAAAAAGAAATCTTCACGCCGCGCGAACCCGGCCGGGTATACATGTATGTGTGCGGCCCGACGGTGTACGACCACGCCCACCTGGGCCACGCCAAGACGTATGTGAACTTCGACCTGATTGTGCGCTACCTGCGTTACACCGGCCTGAAGGTGCGCTACGTGCAGAACATCACCGACGTGGGGCACATCCTGGACACGGGCGAGGACCGCATTCTGAAGGGCGCGGCGCGCGAGCGGATCGAGCCGATGGAAGTGGTGGAGCGCTACACGCGCAGCTATTTTGAAGACATGGGCGCGCTGGGGGTAGTGCCGCCGGACATCTCGCCGCGCGCCTCGGCCCATGTGCCCGAGCAGATTGAGATGATTAAGGTGCTGCTGCGAGACGAGCACGCCTACGAGGTGAACGGCTCGGTGTACTTCGACGTGCGCTCGTACCCAGACTACGGCAAGCTCTCGGGCCGGCGGGTGGACGCGCCAGAAAACGGCGGGCAGGCGGAAGGCGCGCCGGTGGCACGGGTGGCGGCGCGGGAGGACAAGCGCTTCCCGGAGGACTTTGCGCTGTGGAAGAAGGCCGAGCCGGAGCACATTCTGCGCTGGCCGAGTCCGTGGGGCTGGGGCTTCCCGGGCTGGCACATCGAGTGCTCGGCCATGAGCATTAAGTACCTGGGCATCGGCTTCGACATTCACGGCGGCGGGATTGACAACATCTTCCCGCACAACGAGTGCGAGATCGCGCAGGCCGAGGCGGCCACGGGCGAGCAGTTTGCGCGCTATTGGCTGCTGGGCGGCTCGCTGACGGTGGACGGCGTGAAGATGAGCAAGAGCCTGGGCAACTTCACGACCATCAAGGACTTGCTGAAGCGCTATAAGCCGGAGGCGCTGCGGTTCTTCATCCTGTCGGGCCATTACCGCAACCCGGCTGACTTTTCGGACACGGCGCTAGAGGCGGCCAGCAAGGGCTGGGAGCGGCTGACGGCCCCGGCGCTGGCGGTGCGCGAGCGGCTGCGGTTGGCGGGGGAGGCAAGTCCTGCAGACCAGGCGGCGCTGGACCTGGCGGCCGAGACGAAGCGCCGCTGCCTGGAGGCGCTGGACGACGACTTTAACGCGCCGATGGCGCTGGCGGCGCTGTTCGATTTCGCGCGCGGGGTGAACACGCTGTTGAGCGCGGACGGGCCGCCGGGCCAGGCGGGGCTGGCGGCGCTGGACGCGGTGTACGCCGAGATCGGCGGGCAGGTGTTGGGGATTGTGCCCACGCAGGCGGCGGGCGGGGCGGCCAACGCGGAGCGCGAGGGCGGGCTGATTAGGCTGCTGATTGAGCTGCGGGCGCAGGCGCGGGCGCGGAAGGACTTCGGGCAGGCCGATGCGATCCGCGACCAGGCTAAGGGGCTGGGGGTGGTGCTGGAGGACGGGAAAGAGGGGACTTCGTGGAAGCTGGCTTAGGCAGATGGCTTTAAGAGCTTTGGCCACGAATCGCTTCGCGCGAATTACACGAATTGGGATAACGCCAGGTCAAGGCGCTAGGCAGAGGGAAGGTGGGGGGCGACAAAGGCTGAGGGTCAGGCAAAGGCCCGAGACAAGATTAGACAGAGCCACAAGCATCACCCGACACGGTGCGATGAGAACGCGGCGGGCAAGACAGAGCGGTAACGGCTTGCGGAAGACTCCCCAATCAATTGTGAAAGCTGAATAGGCAGGATTGTGCCCCCGGAAATTTTGTTTCGACGCAATGCGGTGCGGGAATGCGTGCGCGCGGGGCGGCGGCGGATTCTGCGGCTGGTGATCGCCAAGGACGCGGATTTGGGGCCGGCCCAGGATATTTTGGCGGAGGCGCGGCGGCGGCAGATTCCGATTGTGGAGAGTGATAAGAAGGCGCTCAACCTGGCGGCGCACGGCGAGCCGCACCAGGGCGTGCTGCTGGAGGTCGGGCCGTATCCGTACGTGGATTTGAGCGAGATCACGGCGCTGGCGGCGCAACGCAAAGAGAAGCCGCTGATCGTGCTGCTGGACCTGGTGCAGGACCCGCGCAACGTGGGGGCGCTGCTGCGCACGGCCGAGGCGATGGGGGTACACGGGATCGTGATCCAAGAGCGGCGGGGGTGCGAGATCACGCCGACGGTGGTGACGACCAGCGCCGGGGCGGCGGAGCATTTGCGGGTGGCGCAGGTGACGAACCTGGTGGACGCGATGCGGCGGCTGAAGCAGCAAGATGTGTGGCTGTTTGGGCTGGGGTTGAGCGAGGACGCCGAGCCGATTGAAAGCGTGGACCTGGACCGGCCGCTGGGGCTGGTGATCGGCAACGAGGGCGACGGGCTGCGGCGGCTGGTGCGCGACAACTGCGACATGCTGCTGCGGCTGCCGATGTATGGGCTGGTGCAGTCGCTGAACGCGGCGGTGGCGGGATCAGTCGCCTTATACGCGGCGCGGACGGCGAGAGGGCAGCGGTAGCGGCGAAGAGAAAAAAGAAAGAGGGAAAGGAAGTACAAGGGGTTGGGCAGAGAACGGCGGCTGGGGGTGATTGCGGGCGGCCGGGGCGGGTTAGCCGGGACTTACGGGCGGCTTGCACAAAACGGGGGGAGGGCTAGAATCGGCGGGACATGACACTCTCGGCAACTTCTGTTCCGCCGCCCGCCCCCAACGACCTGGCCCTAGCGGACCGCTTCCGCGAGCTACGGGGCTTGGTTGAGCGCGTGGAACAGCGCGTGCGGCAGTATCTCCATTTTCGGGCTGACAATGAAGAGCAAACCGATCACCTGCGACACGTGGCCGACCGCACGCGCTGGATATATTACAGCGAGCTGCAGCGGGGCAATCCGGGCGCGAGTATTCGCATTTCGGAGCACGAGGATGCGCTGATCGAGGCGTGCGTGTACAGCCACGACATCGGCAAGTGGATCCCAAGACCGGAGCTGCATACGCTGATGCCGGGGGACTCGGCGGCGCTGACCGCGACCTTTGCGCGGCTGAGGTTTACGACACACCAAAGCGATCTGTTTTTGCTGGCGCTGCGCAAGCGGTTTGCGCTGCCAACGGACGGCTATACCCCGGAGTATGATTCGGCCCACCATCTGGTGAGCGCCTTTCTGCTGGCGACGGATGAGCGGCTGGGGTTTGACCAACTGGCGGAGGCCGACCAGACGCGGCTGATTACGATGATCGTGGGGCACCAGTTCGGCAGCTACTTTAAAGAGAGCCTGCTGAACTTGAGCCTGCGGGCAGGCAGCGAGGTGACCACCGGGATGCTGCTGGATGTGAGCCGGCCGGACCGCCTGCAGGGCGATATGCTGGCGTGCGCGTTCCACGACGCGGATATTTCGGACTTGCTATTTATCGGCAGCCTGGAGCGACGGCCGAACCGCGAGGACATTTATCACATCGGCGGGCTGGTGAAGATTCTGATGATTAACTTCACTAACTGCATTTATCAGGTGCCGCTGGCGCCGACGAACCTGGAGGGCTGTCTGCGCTCGTGCCAGGCGACGGTACACAATGCCTGCAAGGAGTTTATTACGCCGACGGCGGTGGAGCATGGCTATCACTGGCGGCGGGAGGGGGTGCGGTTTTTGACGCAATTGCGCGAGAAGGTGGTGTACGACAAGCTGAACAGCGCGCTGCTGGATGAGAACCGGTCGAAGCTCGACCGGCTGGGGGCGGTGCGGGTGCTGGCGCGGCTGCAGGCGCGGGATTTCTTGACGCGGACGGATGAGCCGGCCGCCGGGGCGGGGCTGACGACGTAGAGGCCGGGAGCGCTGATGCTCCCGGCCTTTTTTGTTGCGGGGGGAGGCGGCGCTAGGGACCCGGATGAAAGGCGAGCACCGCGCTAGGGTTGGAAGGGTCTAGGGGGTCTAAGGAGTTTAGCGTGGGCCGGATTGAATAGCGGAAGAGGGTGGGTAGCGCGGAGGCGGGCGGATAGCGGGAGGCGGGCGGACAGCTACCCGGCGGACCAGGGGTTGTGGAAGTTGCGCAGGACGATGGGGTCGTAGGCGAGGGTGCGGGGGGAGGCGAGGAGGTAGGCGATGAGGTCGGCGACGGCGGCGGCGGGCATCATACGGTCGCGGACGGCGGAGGGGGCCTGGCCGTCCCAGACGGCGGTGTCGGTGGCGGCGGGGCAGACGACGAGCACGCGGATGTTGTGCGGGCGGCCTTCGAGCGCCAGGACGCCGCTGAGGCCGACGAGGCCGGATTTGCTGGCCGCGTAGGCGGCGTTGCCGGCATAGGCCTCGACGGAGGCGACGGAGGCGACGTTGACGATCTGGCCGCCGCCGGCCCTGACGAGGTGCGGCCAGAGGGCTTGGCAGCACAAAAACGTGCCGCGCAGGTTGGTAGCGAGGGTTTGGTCGAACAGTTCCAGGGAGGTGTCGAGCAGCGGGGCCATGTGGAAGAGGCCGGCGGCGTTGATGAGGATGTCTACGCGGCCGGCGGCGGCGATGGCGGCGGCCATGAGGCGCTCGACCTGGGCCGCGTCGCTGACGTCGGTGGGGAGCGTGACTGGCTGGCTCGCGGGGGGCAGCGCGGCGGCGACGGCCTCGAGCGCCTCATGGCGGCGGCCGGCCAGGATGAGGCGCGCACCCTGGGCGGCCAGGGCCTGGGCCACGGCCGCGCCGATGCCAGAGCCGGCGCCGGTGATGAGGGCGGTTTGGCCCGCGAAGGGCAGCGGGGGCGGGGTCATGGCGGCGGGCAGGTGGGCTAGAGCGGGATGTTCCCGTGTTTCTTTTGGGGGTTGCTGTCGCGCTTGTTTTGTAACATGCCCAGGCCGTTGATGAGGCGGGCGCGGGTCTCGTGCGGCTCGATGACATCGTCTATGTAGCCGCGGCTGGCGGCGACGTAGGGGTTGGCGAATTTCTCGCGGTACTCGCGCACGAGCTCGGCCTTGCGAGCCACCGGGTCTTCGGCTTCGGCCAATTCTTTGCGGAAAATGATGCTGACCGCGCCCTCCGGCCCCATGACGGCGATCTCGGCGGTGGGCCAGGCGAAGTTCAGGTCGCCGCGAATGTGCTTGGAACTCATCACGTCGTAGGCGCCGCCGTAGGCCTTGCGGGTGATGACAGTGAGCTTGGGCACGGTGGCTTCGCAGTAAGCGTAGAGTAGCTTGGCCCCGGAGCGGATGATGCCGCCGTGCTCCTGCTTGCTGCCGGGCAGGAAGCCGGGCACGTCTTCAAAGGTGATGAGCGGCAGGTTGAAGCAGTCGCAGAAGCGGATGAAGCGGGCGGCCTTTTCGGAGGCGGCAATGTCGAGCACGCCGGCCAGCACGGCGGGCTGGTTGGCAATCAGGCCGACGCTGTGCCCGCCCAGGCGCGCGAAGCCGACCACGACGTTCATGGCGTACCGCTCGTGGATCTCGAAGAAGTCGGCGTCGTCTACCACCAGGCGGATGACTTCTTTGATGTCATAGGGCTTGTTGGGGCTGTCGGGCACGAGGGTGTCGAGGGCGCTCTCGGTGCGCAGCGGGTCGTCGCTGGTGGCGACGTAGGGCGGGTCTTCCATGTTGTTCTGAGGCAGGTAGGCCAGCAGTTTGCGGATCAGGTAGAGCGCGTCGGCCTCGTTGTCGGCGACGTAGTGGCAGACGCCGGAAGTCTCGCTGTGGACGCTGGCCCCGCCCAGGTCTTCAAACGAGATGTCTTCGTGGGTGACGCTCTTGACCACGTCTGGCCCGGTGACAAACATGTAGCTGCTGTTCTTGACCATGAAGATGAAGTCGGTGAGGGCGGGCGAGTAAACCGCGCCGCCGGCGCACGGCCCCATGATGGCCGAAATCTGCGGGATGACGCCGGAGGCCAGGGTGTTGCGCAGGAAGATGTCGGCATAGCCGCCGAGCGAGACGACGCCTTCTTGAATGCGCGCGCCGCCGGAGTCGTTCAGGCCGATGACGGGCGCGCCGGACTTCATGGCCATATCCATGATCTTGCAGATTTTTTCGGAGTGGACTTCGCCCAGCGAGCCGCCGAAGACCGTAAAGTCTTGCGAGAAGACGAACACCAGGCGGCCGGCGATGGTGCCCCAGCCGGTGACGACTGAGTCGGCCAGGTACTGCTGCTGGCCGAGGCCGAAGTCGGTGGTGCGGTGGGTGACGAAGGCATCGACCTCGCGGAAGGAGCCTTTGTCGAGCAGCAGGTCGAGGCGCTCGCGGGCGGTGAGCCGGCCGCGCTTGTGGTGGGTCTCGATGCGCTCTAGCCCGCCGCCGAGCTTGGCGCGCTCTTTGAGCTTGCGAAGTTCGTCAAATTGAGAATCGGTTGCCATTGCCCAATCCTGTTGAGGGTGAGGCCTGCCTCAGGCCGAGAACACTCGGCGCGTTTTTTTCCACCAGAGCACCCCGCCCACCAGGGCCAGGACGGCCAGGTGCAGCACCAGATGGAAGGGGACGGTGGTGTGCGCAAAGTCGGAGCGCGCGAGCGCCAGCCGGTCGAACCAGCCCTGGGCCAGGTAGAGCGCCAGGGCCAGGGCCGCGCCGCGCCTGGCCCAGCCGCGCAGCCGCCACAGCCCCCCGCCGAACAGGGTAAAAGTAACGGCCCAAACCGCGCTGCTGACGAGCAGGTAGGCGGGAGGCACGGCCAGGGGCAGGTCGCGCAGGACAGTATAACGCTGAACCCCGCTGACGGCACCCGTGAGGTTAAAGACGGCCAGGGCGAAGTAGGCCAGGGCGAGGAGGGAGATGAGGGCGGGCCGGCGCATGGGCGCTATTATCCCAGAATGTGAGAAGAGGCGGGGGATTTTTGACACGGGTTTTCACGGAGGTATATGGATACGGCGGAGGGTTGGAGCAGAGCGAGGGAGGCTCAGTTAGGCGCCTGCGATTGCGTCCTGGCAGACGCTGTACATCAGACAGGAGAAGGCTCAAATACAGCCGGTGACGCTTCGCGCCTCACCCCGCCAACCACGCTACGTTGTTACAAGGCCGCGAGCGGGGGTTCGGAATGACAATGTCAGAGGGGTTTTTCGGGACGGCCCCCCAACAAAATACACCCTTGATAGCCGGCGCTGGGCGCTAGCGGGCGCGGTGGGTGGCGGGGGCGGAGGGGCTGGGCGCGGCTGGGCGGCGCGAGGCGGCGGCGGGGCCGAGGCGCACCCAGCGCCACCAGAAGCGGGCCACGTCGGCCAGGGTGGCGAAGATGGCGGACCAGCGCGCGCCGGTGGCCTGGCCGGTTTGGCGCGGGACGTAGGCGATGGCGACCTCGACCAACCGCGCGCCGAGGGCCTGGGCCTTGATGAGGATTTCAGCCAGGAAGAAGGCGCTGCCGGTGTATTCGATGTCTATCTGGCGCAGGGTGTCGAGGCGATACAGGCTGATGTATTGGTATTGGTGCAGTTTTGAGCCGAACAACAGCCGGAGGAGGCCGATGTTGGCGAAGTGGACCAGGCGGCGAAAGGCAGAATAGTCGCTGAGGTCGGAGCGGTTGCCGACGACGATATCGGCCTGGGCGGCGGCGGCCAGGTACTTCGAAATGTCGGCCGGGTCCATGGCAAGGTCGGCGGGGATGAGGATGAGCCACTCACCCCAGGCCTGGGCCACGCCGGTGTGAAAGGCCGCGCCGATGCCCTTATTCACGGGATGGTGGACTACGCGCACGGCCGGCTGGGGCGGCGCGGCGGGGGCGGCGGCCAACTCGTCGGCCAGGCGCGGGGTGGCGTCGCGGCTGCCGTCATCCACGATCAGGATTTCGGCGGGGAGGCCGAGGGCGGCTAGGCGGGCGGCGACCACGGCCACGCTCTGGGCCAGGCCGGCGCTCTCATTGTAGGCCGGGATG
>Ga0163144_10027182_pt1 | contig 11089 bp, 12 predicted proteins | sample OliLak19BULKMAT1_FD_123175 | JGI IMG/M metagenome (GOLD analysis project Ga0163144, IMG submission 123175) | Freshwater microbial mat bacterial communities from Lake Vanda, McMurdo Dry Valleys, Antarctica - Oligotrophic Lake LV.19.BULKMAT1 | ecosystem: Environmental > Aquatic > Freshwater >... | reverse complement strand
AGCTGGGGAGGACAACGGCGCTGCAATCACGGCGCCGGGGTGAACCGGGTGCTACCGGGTTGATTTCGCGCTGGAACGACCGCGGCTCTTCGGGCCCGGCTTCGCGCTTCGGGTGGCGCTCTTGTTGCTGCTCGTACCGGCCCGTTTGCGGCTGGACGATGCGGTGGCCATCGATTTTCGCCCGCTGGTTTTGGGCGTGGCAGAGGCGGCGGTACGACGGCCGGCGCTTCGCTTGGTGGAGGTCGAACCCATGTTCTTCTTCTGCCCACGGGCTGAGGTTCCCGATTGACTGGGACTGCCGGATTTTAAGCGATTAGTTGCCATAGTAACACCACAGTCCGCCTAAACGTAGGCGAGTTCCCTAGTTGCAATATCCGATACCCGGGGGAGGAGGCGGTTGAGCCGGGAAAGGCCGGGGACTCGGGGTGGTCGATGGATCGAGGTCCAGCGGTGGCGAGCGTCGGCGGAACCGACCTCCTTTATGCTTCCGCCAGATCAACGGGCGGGTGCTCACCTTTGATCTGACGACCGGAAAACGCGTGGCGGTTTGGGGCGGAGTGGGGTTTGGCGACGGGGAATTTAATTCGCCCTATGGTATCGCGGTGGATCCGGCCTCCGGAGACCTCTATATTGCCCGACCGCACCAATCAACGGATCCAGCGTATCACCCGTACGGGTACGTTCGTGATGAAATGGGGCGGCCTGGGCACCGGCCCGGGTGAATTCAACGGGCCGGTGGGCGTCGCGGCGGATGCCAGCGGTCACGTCTACGTCACCGATCACGGGAATAATCGCGTGCAAAAATTCCGGGTGAGCAACACCGGCAGCGTTTGGGAAGCCCGCCATCTGGCAACGTGGGGCGGACCCGGGAGCGGCGAGGGCCAGTTCAACGGACCCTTCGGGATCACCGTCGACGCCACCGGCAATCTCTGGGTGGCCGACGGATATAATCACCGGCTGCAGCGCTTTGAGGCGGATGGCCGCTTTCTGGGGTCAATGGGAAGCTTCGGCACGGGACCCGGTTCCTTTGTGACCCCGACCTGGGTGACCTTTGACGCCAGCGGATCGTATTATGTGACGGAGACAAACTCCGATCCCTCCAACGCGGCGGCTCCGGATCTGGCGCAGCAACGTATTCAAATCCACGCGTACGGGTTTTTGCCGGCGACCAGCTCGTGGCGGAAAGCGGGAAATGGGTCGATGGCGCCGCCCTGCGGGAGACGAGTGCGCGGGTGGGTGCCTTTGCATTGCCGGCGGGGAGCCAGGATGCGCCCCTGGTAGTGACCCTTCCTCCGGGGGCGTACAGTGCGATCGTCAGCGGAGGGAACAATGGGACCGGAGCGGGACTCGTGGAAGTTTACGAGCTTCCTCGGAACTGACCCGACGGAGCACGCCTCCCCCGCACTCCGCCGCAACAACAATGTGGATACGTCGAATCGGGCTCTCCTTGAGGCGGGGAGGTGACGGCTTGGTTACTTTGGATGAAAGTTCGTCTTTTCGTCATAGCGCCATTGACGAAGGTGAGGTTCCGGATACGGGTCTGGTCCGCCACCAAAGGTGAGCTTTTCACCGCGGCACTCCCCAACCTTCGCTTTATGGTCAACAAAGATTACCGCCTTGAACTTGGATTGGTTTCGCCAAAAAAGACCGTCCCGCGTCCGGTCGCGATCTCCGTGCTGGTCGCTGTGGCGGTGACGCTCTCGTGGACCGCGACTATTCTCGTGGGCGAGGCAAAGAAGCGCCACCCTCCTAAGGCGCCGGTGGAAGCCGCTTCTCCGGCGGCTGTCACTCAGTAGTTGAAACTCAGTCCACTGCGGGCGGGGTGAATCAGGCGGCGACGGCCGCAGCCTGATTCGTTCGGCGCGCGCGCCCTGGCATCTTGACCGGCTGGTCCAGCGGCATCTTTTGCTGCCGCGTCTGGTCAACTCTGAGTTTAACCAACGGCTGTTCCAACGTGATCGTCCATGGCTCGGTGTCGCCGACCATGACGAGGACATGGAGTTGATGGCCTTTGGATCCATCCAGCAGAGCGCCAAGCCACGCTTCGGATAAGTCCGCGAGTGCGGCCTCGTTCGTGACGGTCAAAGCGAGCAAGCTCGCCCGGCGGGCATCGCGCAGTGCCATTTCGTGCCACGTTTCTTTCAAAAGCTGATCGAAGCGCCACAGCATGGGCTGCAGGTAGCAGTGCGGATGAGACGTTTGCAGCATCCGGCTGATTCCCGTCATCGCCTGTCGCGCGGAGCTGACATCGCCGTACGCGATCAAGATGGGAATCGGGGAACGCGAGAGCGGGACCGCAGGGAGGAGGGGCCGGTTGCGCAGAACCTGCGGACGACGGGGGGATCGGCGCGGTCGCGAAATCGCTGCTTTCATCGTGTTTCAGTGTAACAGCACCGCCACTCGTCCGCAGTGGGGTGAAGACGGTAGAGTAAGCGGATCCTTGGCCCCGAATCCGAGCGCGGAAGTACGCTGGTCATTTACTTTAGGGTTCCGCCTTGGGACACTTCACGGCCCGGTCTCTGATTCAATATTCCGGTTCTCGTGACGGCGTTGGCGGTCCAAACGCACCTTCCAGGCTCCGGCGATACAAACTCCCGCCAGGATCCAGAAAATCAACGTGGGTAACCCGCCGAGTGCAAAGCCGACAAAGCCCAGGATCAGGAACAGGACGGCGAGAGCGGAGAGAATAAAATGCATCCGCAAGAGTGTATCTGCATTCATCTGCTTCGCCATGGGAGGATCTCCGGGTTCTCCTTGGGAGGTATTCGGAGTGAGGCAGACATTCCTGTCTGTTCCGTTTCGCGATCTCGGAAGAGTTAATCTCGGAAGATCTCGATCTCGGAACAGACAGGAATGTCTGTGTCACTCTCGAACCCGGAGTCCCGTTCGCGCGCCGGCACGCCTTTTGAAACTAGGCGCCAGCCGGACGGGTGGGGCGCACGAGGATTTCCTCGACGGTTGTTCGCGCCGGCAAGGTGGCTACGAACCAAACACAGGCGGCAATGTCTTCCGGTTGCATCATACGCGCGCGGGCTTCCGTACCCGGCGGCGTCGGACGGCGGTTGAGTAGTTCGGTGTCGATGTCGCCCGGAAAAATGCAGGTCGCCCGAACTCCGTTCGGCCGTTCCTCGGCGTTGATGGTTTGGGTGAGGCCCGTCAGTCCGAATTTGGAAACGACATAGGCTGCGCCTGCCTTGGGCGATGCTTGCAGGCCGGCTTCCGAGCCGATGTTCACAATGGTGCCCGCTCCTGCTTTGCGCATCGTGGGCAGCACGGCCTGCACCAGATAGAGCACGCCGTTGATATTGGCGTCCATCACCGCGGCGTAATCGCCATGAGAAAGGTCGGCGAGGGAACGCTGGGGAATGTTGGTGCCGGCCGCGTTGACCACGACATCGATCCGGCCGAGCTGTCGGACGACGTCCGTCACCATCGCGTTTACCGCCGCGGCCTGGCCCAAGTCGCACGGTTTGGCGATGAGGCGTTCGTGGTCGGCCGCGGGCGCGGCGCCCCGGGTGGTCGCCAACGCCTCCGCTCGCCGGCCGACCAGGACGACGCGCCAGCCTTCGGCGGAAAATTTCAACGCGGTGGCGCGGCCTACACCGGAACCGGCGCCGGTGACAATCACAACAGGGGAAGACGACATGGAGGGGAGACGAAGGAATGCGGTTGCGGCCCCGGCGCGGACGGTACCAAGAGAGGGCGGCAAGCGGTCCTTAGTGAGGCAAACACCGCCGGGATAGGCGAGCGGCAATCGTGTCACATCACTTCGATTCCGCGTGGGTTTGAAGCTCGAGACTCCGATGCCGAGAGCCCGATGGTCTTCGTCGGACGGCGGGCCCGGAGCGCGCCCTCACGTCGCGGAGGCGCCGCTCACTCCAAATTTCCCGCCCTTGGTCCCAAGATGATCGGATTCCCGCGCTGGCGGCGTTGAGTGGGTTGAATGCAGGAATTCGGTGCACCCATTCTGTCCGACCTTGATGCTCTCGTCGCGCCGCATCGACGTCGGGCGGCCGCGATGAGCAGCCCTACCGCGTCCGCTGCAACACGTTTTCGACGTTGAACCTGGTGCCGCTGGAAACGCACACTCGACCTGTGGCTCTCGTCTCTCCCCAACGCCGGATTCCCGCGGTCGTGTTCATCGCTGCGCAGGCCGCGATCTGGATCGTGTTGATGCTGGTATTTGCGGTGTTGATCCAGGTCGCAGGGTTCTCTTCCTGGCAGGAGGCGCTGACATTTTCCGCCACGAATTGGCTGCCCTGGATGGTGCTTGGCCCCGTGGTATTTTGGCTGGGGCGGCGGTTTCCGTTTGAGCGGGGTCATCTCTGGCGGGCGGTTCCGGTTCACCTCGTGGCGTGTGCCGTCTGCTGTTTCGCTTTATTGTGGATGAGTGCCTACTTCGCGCCGTGGCCGCGTGGAGGCCGCATGTCTTCGGGGGATGCGCGGCCGCCGTGGGAACGGCGCGAGCCGGCGCCCATCGCGGAGGGCAGCGCGATCGACCGGAGTGTGCGCGAGCGCCGGGAACGGCCGAAGGTGGAGCGCGTGGAGAGTGGGGTGGATTCCGCAGTGACGGGTCTGAGCGCTTCGGGGCCGACCAGTCCGCGCGCTGACCGCATGATGGGAGAGCGCGTGGGCAAGGACGGGCGAGGTGGGTTTCGGGGCACTTCGTCTGGATCGGGGGGCCCGGGCGGGATGCGACCTGGCTTTATGGGACTCGTCTGGCCGCATTACAGCGCGATTGTTCTGCGCGTGAACGTGGGGGCTGCCGTGTACCTGATCATTGCTTCCGTTGCGCATGCCTTCTCCTACTACCGGCGGGCGCAACAGCGGGAAACGGAAGCGATCGCGCTCACTGCCGGGCTCGCGCGGGCGAAGCTCGACGCCCTGCGCCTGCAGCTCCAGCCGCACTTTCTTTTTAACACGCTCAACGCCATCTCGACCCTCGTGCATCGGGATCCGGCGGCGGCGGACGAGCTTATCGGCGATCTGAGCGAATTGCTCCGGTTGTCGCTGCAGACGGCGGACCATGAAGTCCCATTGGCGCGAGAACTCGAGCTGCTGGACTGCTATCTGGCGATTGAACAGATCCGTCTGGGCGATCGCCTGCGGATCGTGCGTGCGATCGATCCGCAGGCGCGCACCGCCCTGGTGCCGACCTTTGTGCTGCAGCCGCTGGCGGAGAATGCGATCCGCCATGGCATCGAACCGCGGCTCGCACCCGGCACGCTCACGATCCGCGCGGATCTTGCCAATGGCAGTCTGCGGCTCGTCGTCTCTGACGATGGGGTCGGCTTGAAAAGCACCGGAACGGCGAGCGGCCGGCGCGGTATCGGGATTGCCAATACTGAGCAGCGTTTGCACGCCCTGCATGGTGATTCGGCCCGCCTCGAGTTGACGGCACCCGAAGCCGGCGGGGTGCGGGTGGAGATTGTCCTGCCGATCCGCACGACGCCTTCGGCTCCGGCTGTATCCGTATGAGCCTCACGGCCCTGATTGTGGATGATGAGCCGCTCGCGCGGGAGCGCGTGCGGACGCTCCTGGAAGCCGAGGGTGATTTCTCCGCGATCCGGGAGTGCAGCAGCGGCCCCGAAGCGCTGCTGGCCATTCAAGAGAGCCGGCCGGATTTGCTCCTGCTCGACGTGCAGATGCCCGAAATGGACGGCTTTCAGATGTTGCGGAAATTGCCGCCGCCCTTGCCCGTGGTGATCTTTGTGACGGCGTTTGATGAGCACGCCGTGAAAGCGTTCGAGGCGCAGGCCTTGGATTACCTGCTGAAGCCGTTCAAAGTGACGCGTTTCAAGGCGGCCGTGGCGCGAGCGCGTGATCAGCTGGCGCGCCGCCAGCCGGATGACGTGACGCGGCGATTATTGAGCATGCTGGAACAGCAGACACCGGCCGCGGAGTTTTTGACGCGCATCGTGGTGCGGGATCGCAATCGGGTTCGATTCGTCAAGACGACCGACGTCGACTGGATTGAGGCTTCGGGAAATTATGTGGTGGTGCACGCCGGGAAGGAAAACCATATCGTGCGCGAAACCCTGGCGACATTTGAGGAGCAGCTATCGCCGCGTGAATTTGTGCGGGTCAGCCGGTCCGCGATGGTGAACCTGGATCGGATCGCGCACATCGAGCCGACCTTCAACAACGAGCATGTGATCGTGCTTTCCGACGGTACGAAGTTGGCGATGACGCGCGGTCTGCGCGAGTTGCAGGACCGTTTAAAATTCGGCTGAGGCCGGCCTCTAAGCCACAGACAGGAATGTCGGTTTCACCGCCTATTGCAGCCGCGGGCTCCAGCCTTCCACTTAGCCGAGCTTACAGCGATCTCAGGCGTTCAGCCCTCGCTGCCTCGTAGCGGCAGTGGGCGCACCCGCACGGCTGCAGCTCGGCAGGTGCACGGATGCCTGCTCGTGACGTAGGAGGCGAGCGGACATCTCCGGGTAAACCGCGGGGCCGACTATAATAGGAGCGAATCGAGGGCGCTCCGGGCCCGGCGAGGGACCCGGACACCGCCGGCTTCTCGGTGGCATCCAGCAAATCCTCCAGGATTCGATTGCGGCTTTCCAACTCATCCAGCCGGATTTGCAGCCCGGGATCTCCCGCGCCGCTCAGGACGGCGTGGTTCAATTCCGCTGTGCGGGCGGAAGCGCGCCACGCGAGGATTGCTGAGATTATAGTAATCACAGCGAGTAGCACCATCCCACCTGAGGCTGTTCGTCCCATCGTTAGCCAGACGATCAGGCGGCGGCAAGGTTACGCGTTCGCGCACAGTATCGATCTTCGTTCTGGCCGGGTAAACGGGTGCCCGTGGCCAGACCGACGGCGGCGCGAAGAAAAGGACGCACGCGAGTCAAACGCGCCTTCACCGCCCCGCGGGTTAAGCCCTCTTGAGCAGCGATCGTTTGATAACTATGCCCCTCGACCACCATGGAGACGACGGTGCGATCCTTGGGCGAAAGGTGACTGAGCGCGCCCGTCAGCGCTTCGGTGATTTCGCTCATCAACAGGGGGCTGCTCGTGTCAGCGATATCAAAGAGTTCAGGATCGTCGGCGAGCAGTTCCGGGCGGCGGCGGCGACTCCGCAGATAATCCAAGGCTGTGCTCCGCGCCATGGCGAATAGCCAAGCTTCAAAGGAAATCGCCTCGCGCAACAAGTTGAGGCGGCGGACCATTTTGATGAACACCATCTGGGTGACATCATCGATCGCATTGCCGTCGCGAACGATCGTGCGCAGGAACCCGGCAATGCGGTGCGAGTAGAGGCGAACGAGCTGCGACTGGGCGTCGAGATCGTCGGCTTGCGCGCGAATCACCAAGCTCGTGAGTTCGGCCCGGTTCGCGGTATCGGCTTCAAAATAAGACCGGGGAGAGGCGATTTGGTCGGAATGGGGATGTCTCACGCCCCCACAGAACAAACTCTCCGCCTGCACCCAACCGTCCCGGGACGAATCCACCTAATTCTGGAGCGAAGGGGGATGGGACGGTGCGAGTCGCGGACACCGAGTGGCAGGGAAAGAGGAACGGGCAGGCCATCTGGATTAGCCCGGGACGCCTGCGCTACTCGGGGTTGAGCCGCCCGGGCGTATGGCATCGACCAAAACGATGTCGCATATGCGACATCGTTTTGGTCGATGCCGCTCGTGGGGAACGGGCGTGATCCACCGGCCATGGCCACATTCTGGCGTGGGCAGAAGCTTCGCGGCCTGAAGCGCGCGGGCTGCTGGGTTTGGTTACTCGTATTCCGCAGCCTTCGTGTGCTTCGCAGCTTACTTCCGCCAGACGTCGCCTTCGCCTTCGGCAAACCAGCGGGACGTAATGACCTTTTGCTGGGTATAAAAGTAAACACCCTCTCGGCCTTGCACGTGCAGATCGCCAAAGAAGGAATCGCCCCAGCCGCTGAACGGAAACGGCGCCATCGCGGCCGGCACGCCGATGTTGATCCCGACCATGCCCGCCTTGATCCGATGCTTGAACTCGCGGGCGGCTTGTCCGGAACGCGTGAAAATCGCCGCACCATTACCATAGCTGGAACGGTTCGCGATCTCGATCGCCGCATCGAGATCACTCATGTGTATTAGGCTGAGAACAGGACCGAAAACCTCTTCGCGCATCAGAACGTTACTCGTAGGATCGTTCTGTTCGACAATACTTGCGCCGACGAAGAAGCCATTCGGCGAATCCGCCACCCGTGCGCCGCGTCCATCCGCGAGGAAGCGCCCGCCTTGCTGTTCGCCTTGCGCGAGCAGCGAGAGGACTCGGTCGCGATGTTGCGCGGAAATGACCGGACCCATTTCCGGTTGGACACTGCCGTCGAGGTCCGTGCGGCCGACGCGCATTGCCTTGGTGGCGTCGATCAGCGTGGGCAACACGGACTTGGCGGCGCCGCCCACGACGAGCGCCGTGGAGCCGGCCATGCAGCGTTCGCCGGCGCAACCAAAGGCGGCGCCGGTGATGCCTTCGACCGTGCGGCCGACATCGGCATCGGGCATCACGAGCAGGAAGTTCTTCGCTCCGCCCGCGGCTTGCACGCGTTTGCCATGCTTGGTGCCGGTCTCGTAGATATGGCGGGCGACCGCGGTGGAGCCGACGAATGAGATGGCGCGGACCTTCGGATGCGTGAGCAACGCATCGACGCATTCGCGCCCACCGTGGATCAGGTTGAGCACGCCCTTGGGCAGTCCGGCCTCGACGAGCAACTCGACGATGCGCACGGCGGTGAGCGGAACCTTCTCGCTTGGTTTGAGGATGAACGTGTTTCCGCAGGCGAGCGCGATGGGGAACATCCACATCGGGACCATTGCGGGGAAATTAAACGGCGTGATGCCAACGCACACGCCGAGCGGCTGGCGGAGCGTTTCGCAATCAATTCCGCGGGCCACATTTTCGAGCGTATCGCCGAACATCAGCGTGGGAATGCCCGTGGCAAACTCGACGACTTCGATGCCCCGCTGCAGATCACCGCGGGCCTCGCCGCGGGTTTTACCATGCTCGCGCGAAATCAACGCTGCGATCTGATCAAAGTTGGCGAGCAGCAGTTCACGATAGCGAAACAGCACGCGCGCGCGTTCGATGGGTGGCGTTTCCATCCACGCCGGGAACGCATCATGGGCCGCGTTGACCGCCGCTTCGACTTCCGTCGCGGTGGCGACGGGCGTTTCCGCGATGACCTCACCGGTGGACGGATTGAAAACCGGCGTGGTGGCGAGACCCGGAGTACGGGTCCATTCACCATTGATGAAAAACGGGGCGATCGCGGCAGCGGAGGTGGTCATGAGAGGGAGAACGTAAGCAGGGAAGGGAGCGGGGGTTCTTTTAAAAGCGTCTGAGCGGGTGACGGGCGGGATCATCGCGTCGGCCGACTATCAGCCTGTTTATATATTATCTTTATACAGGGAGGATGCGTTGCCGGATGGAGGCAAGGAGTTCGGCGTAGCCGCCGAGGAATTGGTTGAGAGTGTGCTGCGTGGCGCCGTAGCCGAGGAACTCGCGGGGGTTCATGCCGTCCGGATCGTAAGCCCGCACGAAATCGGGAAACTTCGCGCGCAGCTCCGCCACGATCGCGTCGTCCACCGGCTGCTCGAGGGTGAGCGCCGGGGCCGCGCCCGAAACATTGAACTTCGTCCACCATGTATAGGGAATGGTCTGCAGCACCTCGCGCCCGATGATTTGTGACCAATGGCCTTCATGGCGGTAAGCCGCCGCCAGCAGCGTGCCTGGGTGGCCGCGTTCCTTGAACAGCCGGTAGGCGTTTTTAAAAACCGCGATGCCAGCCCAGTCGAGCGCGCCTGGAGACGTGGTGATGCCCTGCTGTTCCGCGATCCGCTTCAGGTGATCGTCGACCCGGCCAATCATCAGCGTGATATAAGGACGGTTGGCGTCGGCCGCGAGGCCGGCGGCCCGCGCCCGTTTCAGTCCGCGCGCAAAAGCCTCGGCGACCGCGATCGCCTGGGGCACGGTGAAACTGACTGTAGCATTAACGCGGATACCGCGCGCGGTCATCTCCTCGATCGCCGCAATCCCCACCTCGGTGGCGGGCGCCTTGATCGCAATATTCGGCGCGAGCGCGGCCAGCTGCGTCGCTTGCTCCACCATCAGCTGGGCGCGGGGATAAAACTTCGGATTCACCTGCACGGAGAGGAATCCCTTCTCGCCGCGCGTGGTTTCGTAAACCGCGTTGAGCCGCGAGGCGGCGTCGACGGCGAGCGTGTGAATCAACTTCCATGCGATGTCGTCTTCGGTGAAATCCGGGTGATCGTGGGCAATGCGATCGATCAGCGGGTTGCAGAGGGCCGGCTGGGCTTTCACCGCCTGCGAAACGATGACGGGATTCGACGTGCCGCCGACCGCGCCCAAGGCCACGGCCTCGCCGAGTTCACTGGGAACTCCCGAGTCATTCCACCAATCGGCGCCGAGCGCCGTCATGCGGGACATGATGGTGGTGACAGACGAAGCGGGGGCCGCGGATGGCTGCGTCGCGGGGGAGAGGGGAGAGGGAAGCACCGGGTTCATCGGAAGAAAGGGGTTGGAAGGTGCCGGGTTACACGCCGGCGTGCTGACGGACATATTCGCGGGCGATTCGCGCTTTGGGGAGCGCCGGTACCTTAACCGGATCCTCCTCGGCTTCAACCACCAGCCAGCCTTGATAACCGACGGCTTGGAGAATGCGAAAGATCGCGGGGAAATCGACGCAGCCATCACCGGGAATCGTGAAAACGCCCTCGCTCACGGCGCGGCAAAATGACCAGCCCTCGGTGCGCACGCGCGCGGCGATTTCAGGGCGGACACTTTTTAGGTGCACGTGGCCAATCCGGCCGGCATAGCGCTGGGCGATTGCGACGGGCTCAATTCCGGCAAACGCGAGGTGTCCCGGATCGAGCAGAAGGTCGAGGTTCGGCACGGCGGCTAATAATCGGTGCAGGTCGGCTTCCGCCTGAATTACCGTCCCCATGTGGTGATGATACACGACCCGCAGATCCGCCGCGGCCGCGATGCCGCCGAGGTGTTCAAGGCCGGCGATGAAGCGTGGCCATTCGGTTTCGTTCAGGCGCGGACGTTCCTGACCGTCGAAACCCAAGGCGGCGTCCCGCGT
>Ga0163144_10027180_pt1 | contig 11090 bp, 13 predicted proteins | sample OliLak19BULKMAT1_FD_123175 | JGI IMG/M metagenome (GOLD analysis project Ga0163144, IMG submission 123175) | Freshwater microbial mat bacterial communities from Lake Vanda, McMurdo Dry Valleys, Antarctica - Oligotrophic Lake LV.19.BULKMAT1 | ecosystem: Environmental > Aquatic > Freshwater >... | reverse complement strand
TTGGGAGCGAAACCCGAGCGGGCCATGAGGGGCGGCGATCGGCCTGGCTCCAAGCCAAGCGTATGGCGTGATTAAGGTCGGAGAAAGTCACCAAGGTAGGCATGCGACGAGACGATTCTTATTAGCCGGAATATCCCAGATGCAAGGTCGTGCTCATGCCGGCGCGGATGGATCGGGCGCCTCCCAGCGTGATGCTCGAACACGCGGCATCAACAGACAGGTTTATAAACCTGTCCATTGATGCTCCAGACCCGCAGGCCACGCTATTCCTCTGGGTTTTGCATATGGATGCGCTGAAGATAAATATCGACATTACCTAGTCATCACCATGAAGACACGTGCCTGAACGCACACGTCCTATCGATGATGAAATGGTTAGGTTTTCGCTGAGGTGTCGGGAGCGGCATCTGCTGTTTTTTCTTTGCTCGAATCAAGGAGCGCAGTGAGAAGGCGAAGCCGCTGCTCTTCCTCGGCGGAAAGCGGCTGCGATCTGAAAAGAAATTCCAGGCATTCACGAGACAGGTCTTCCAGCGTTGGTGCTGAGAGGGACATAAAGAGCTCTTTAAGAGAATGAATCTCTTCTGAATCAAGCCGGTGGCCGTTTAGCTTCCGATAGGCGGATGACCAAGTTGCTTCTGAGGCGACAACTGGTGGCGTCGTGGGAACGTGTGGTGGAGGCAGCGTGCCAGGTAGTCATCGGTGCTCCCGAGGAACGGGAGCAGGAGACCACCTGGGTCCATGGTTTTTCCCCAGGCCAGGAGCGTCCGTTCACGCGGTGATGATTTCGATGCGGTACACCCATCCAAGGCGGCGATGGGCATGCGTGCTTTGGTGACGCTGAGGGAACACACCGAACGGAGCTGAGTCTGTACCCGCTGGGTAAACGACTCGTCCGTATCGATGGTCCCGAAGACCCGGATCGTGGGGAGCAGCCGTGGATCGTCACACGATCTGGGACTGACGACGCACGTGTAGGGTTCGACTGGCACCAAGGGTTTGATGGTCATGGCGCGCGTCGTGAGATTCGCGTTGAGTTTTCGAGCTAACGAGAGACTGGGGAAAATCAGCGACAGGAGGTTCATGGGTGACCTGCCATTCCCAGTGGGGGATCCGTCACGGTGGAGGACGGGGTTTCCCTCAAGGACACCAGGATTGAGATGCCCAATTCTTCCATAGCCCCAAGATGCACCGCATCGATCGGCGCCGCATCGAGCAGGATACGGTCAATGATGCTCCGATTGAGTCCCGTGATCAAGGAGAGTTCGAGAACGGATCCCAGTCCGTGTTTTTGAAGGGACGCACGCCGCGTTCGAATCCAGCTGACAACCCCATTCGATTCGGGACTCGGCAGGAGGCGCAGGTGTTCTCGCACGCGCTTTCTCGTGTGTTCGACTCGTCGCCGGACTTCCTCCGCCAGCTCGTTGCCAGACAGCCCGGTGGTTCTTCCCACGGACCAGCGGTAGGCGCTGCAGGTTTGCCTAAATGCCTGCTCCAAGCGTGCGGGAGACGGGTCGATTGGCGTGAGGTTACGTTGGAGTCGCCCTGAGAGGATGATCCGACCGCCCAGGGCGGCCGTCATGGTCTCGAGAGCCTCCAGGAGGGGATCCCGGCGCCGTCGTTCCCAGCTTCGAATGGTGGTGGCTGAAATTCCTGCGCGCGTCGCGGCAATGACGAGGTCCTGAAAGATGGGTCGTTCTCCCAGAAGGGCGTTGAGGATCTGGGATGGAGCGAGGGGTAAATGTTCGTGTGACGGAGCGCCCCGGGTGGCACCCGTCTGGTGATTCGTGGTTTTTAGGAAGGCCGGCGCTGCTACCGGCGTGGAATGGCCAATCTCCCACCGTGCCTTCTGGTGTTCGACGACCACGACCACGCCGGCCATTCCCAGAACGGTCTGCAGGATCGCAATCGGTCGCTGCTCGTCCGGCGTACAGAGTTGTCGGTGGGTGCGCCCAGGGACACCCGTCACGAGTTCCAGCGTGTCGAAGGATCGCCCCATCACTCCAGCCGCTGCGACGCCGGAAATCATGGCAGCGACGGGAGCGAACAGCGACGTCGTGCGGTGACGCCCGGTTGGGAGCGAGTCGTCGAGGATCTGCACGATTCGATTACGCAGCGCCGTGGTTTCGCGGCTGACCTGTTTCCGGGACACGCGGGTTTTGGGTCTGCGATGACCCAGGTTCGAGGATGGTTCGGCGTAGGCACGGTCCACCAGGCGTTCGTGCACAGCGTGCAGGTGCTTGGCATGCAGATCTGGGAGATCTACCTGAGATGGTGCCCCCTGAAATTCCACGTGCACGGATGCGCCGATGGCGCGCAGGAGAGACTCCCATGCTGCCAAGCCTGTGGGAGCCGTGGCTGGTGACGTCACTCGTCGTATGGTCGCTAATGGGATCTGAGTGACCTTCGCGATGGCGGCGAGATTGATGCGGTTCTGCGCGAGAACACGGTGGATGGTCATGACAAGCGCGGACTGGTACGTCATTTCAGTGTCCTGCGAGGAGATGAGTGCGGGATTCACCGGCGGCGTCCTGGCCGTTCACATCACATGGGGGATTCCCCACACCTCTGTGCTGCCTGGTTCGGGACATCGTTCGTGCCCTTGGTCGGCAGGAATCGTGCGCGAGGAGTTCCTCAGGCCGCTGCCGGGACGGGTTGGTTCGCCAACCTAGTCAGGAGCTCGTTCTTCTCGGTCAGGGCACGATTTTCACGGCGGAGCGCTTCGAGTTCGCGCTGGAGATCGTGGGCATTGGCATTGGCCATCTCGGCCGACTTCTGGTGCGTGGCGACCTGGGCTTCGAGCATGCGAATCAGGAGTTCGCGATTGGTGAGGTCTTCCTGCAACTGGGTGCGGATTTCAGCCAGATCAGCCGTCGCCTTCTCGGCCGACTTGCGTGAGAGTTCGCATTCTTCGACCTGCGTCTCGAGGGCGCTGCTGGCTTCTTCCATCTCTTCGATGGCATTGGTGAGGTCATCCACCTGTGCCTGGAGGCGCTCGGCGGCCGCGGCCCGGGCATTCAGTGACTCCTCTTGAGCGCTGTTCAGCTTGCGAAGATCGGCGATCTCCCGCTTGGCCACCTCGGCCTCTTTTCGCAGGGTGATCATTTCGTCATGTGAACCGGATTTACGGTGAGCCCGCTCACGGGCAGCCATCTCCAGACGAATGGCTTGGGTGGCTTGGGATTCTTTCCAGCTCTGGTGGCGCCAACGCAGGGCGTATTGGCGAGCGCGGATCATCAGACCACACAGCCAGGCGACTCCGGCCATGCCAGCGAAGGCGGTGATGACGAGGCCGGCGACGATCAGGATCTCGTGGCCGTGTGCGATGATGGGGGCGAAGAAGTCCATGGCGTGGTCCATTCGTTGGGGTTATGCGACCACCGTAGGTGGCTCGGATGGCGTTGGGGAAAAGTCCTCCGCCCAATTGCCTCTCTTTTTTATCCAAGGGAGGATAGGTGATCCTTGGTCGCTGGTGCCTTCAGGAGTCCTTTCGCCTTCGCGCACACACGAGCTCGTTGGTGTCCGACTTCACCAGTTCGAATCTGGGGTTGACGACGTCAGGACGTCAGCGCCGCGTGGCGCGGTTTTGACGTGCCCGTGAAAATGCCGATCTTGTCGACTACCGGACGGCCCTCGGGGCAGGTGGAGGCCCTTGACCACCTGCCCCTTCACCTGGCCCGAGGGCGCAGGAAACAACGTGATCAGCCGTATGCCTCGCGGCACTGGTCCTTGAAGTGGGCTTCAAGCGCATCGTCACGGTCTTCGGCGGCCGCGTCTTTCCAGTCTCGCGTATTGCGGTCGGCCTCAGCGCAGGCCGCATGCAGGTTGTCGTGAATTCCTGGTAGGACCTGGGCTACCGCAAAGAGCCCGTTGCTCTGTCGCTGCAGGGTATCGTAGGAAATGATGAATTTGTTCGGGGCGAACACGCGCACCTGGAAGCAGTGACTGCCTCCACGACCACCAAGCACGTCGGATCGGTAAATCACCGGACGCTGGTTGGCCTCGGCAACGGTGCACGCTGGGGTGAATTTATTCGCTGATTGGTTGGACGGTTCCTGCTGTTTGGCCGCGGTTCCTTCATTCACACCGAAGAGGTGCACTGTCAGTTTCTGGCCGGGGCGAACATCAACGTAGCCAATCTGGGTCAGGTAGTCCCAGTTGCTGATCGTCGACATGGCAACTGTCGGATAACGCTCGGCGGCACGAGAGGCGGCGAGGCTCGCATACTCACACCATTCCTTGGAGGTCGGCTCACGATCGCGCGGGCGCGTGTAGATGCCGCCCTCGTAGTACACGCGGATAGAATTGAGGTTGTGATTGGGGACGATGGCGACCGCGCTCCCGGCACGAATCCCCGTCAGCGCAAAGCCCGCCTCGGCACGGTCGATCGAGACCAGCGGGATACGGCCTTGTTCTACTTCCAGGCGTAGTTCCCGCATGGTGACCGGGCGTGGACTCTGATTGACGAGGTAGACCAATTTCTCCTGCTCGTGCTGCGGGATCGAGTCGTCCTGGGGAGGATGAATACCGACGGTATTCCGCTGACGGCGGGCAGCCGGGACGACGGGGGTGGGCGTTGGCGATGGGGATGAGGTCGTGGTGCTCATGGTGCATTCCGTGGTGGTGCGCCGTTTCTAATGCGCCCCCTGCCACCTGGGGAAATGTCCTCGGCCAAATTGCGTCCCTTTTTTATCCATGGGAGGCGAGCGGACATCGTCAGGGGTCCGGAACGTGCTTGGCATGCGGAAATTCCGGGTCGTCCATCGCGATCGTGAGAATCGGCGACCTGAGACCGGCAGCTGGCCCGAACCCGATCCGTTAGGCAGCAGCCAGGATGGGTGCGTTCGCCGGGCAGAGCGCAACATCCTGCGGTATCGCCGGCATTACCTCGTTTGCTGACAGGGTGCGCTTCCAATCGATGTGCCGTGATTGCGCGCTCAGGGCAATGGATCCAACGGTAACCAGGAGTCGCCGAGTCTTCGCCAAGGCCCTGCCGTCCAGCGTTCCGGTTTCGATGGGGCGTCCTCCCGCGGTGAGGCCGGGCGCGAAGATCACCGTCGCCCCTGGTGGCAGGGCTTTGATTCCGAGTCGGACGGCAACCAGGTCTTCAATGCGCGATTTGGTTTGCGCGCTCTCGCTGGCAGCGGCGACGGTGATCCCACGGGCATGGCATTCATCCGGTGAATACGCAGCGTCGGCGAGCGCGCGGACGACTCGCTTGGAATAGTTGACCAAGGTCGCGCAGGACTGGGTGACCACATCTTCCCAGCCATTCCCCAGGGTCCCGCCACTCACGTTGAGTTTGACCTTCACCCCGTTGATGCCGACACCGACATAGGACAGGCCGCTCGTCGGCAGGTTCAACTCGATGCGATCGAGGGGGATCACCAAGACCCGCTCAATCCCTGCCTTGTCATCCCAGCGCTTGGCTCCCGATGGCAGGTAGCGTTTGAATGACATGATGCGCGTGTGGGTCGCAACCACATTGCGATGGGCAAAGGTCCACCCGGGGTGTCCAAACGTGTGTCCGACGGTCATGGCCAGGTACTGGTCCGCTAGCAAGCGAACGGTGTAGGACTCATTGCGGTGGCGCCCCTCGGTCGGCGTGCAGGTGAGCGATCCAGCGATGTCGGAGAGTTTCATGTGGTGCTCGCGTGCGTTGTATTGTATCCCATAGTGGACACTATGCAACAGGTTGCCGCGTGCCTGCATGCATTCAACGCTCGATCTATTACGCCACTCTGCCTTTACCGTGCACTCGCGGTGGAACGCACCATCGCAGATGACGGTGAACAGTGATTCACCTGCTCTGTCTTTCGGCCGCAACGATATCATTGGCGACCAACGCGGCGATCGCCGCCACCTGCTGCATCTCAGGCGTGGTGACGTTCTCGGAATACCCAGCCGCAATCTGCACCGGCCCCGTTGGATTGTGCCCAGTAAATAACCGCTCGAATTCGCCACAGGCGTTGGCGATCTGCTCGACGCCATCATCGTGATGCAAGGCGATGGTTTGACGCGCAGCGAAGATGTCGGGCAGCCGTTCGCGGAATCCGCCCATCACGAACAGCACATCCACCAGATCCTTCGTCCGTTTCACCAGCCTGGTGCCGCGAATGAGGAGCTTCTGCACGAAGTAGGTCAATGGATGCGGGACGCGGTAGCTCATGCCGGAGGGATGATGAATGGACCACGGCTCATGGAACAACATCCACGCATACGGAGACAGGTGCGCGCGGAGGCCCTGCTGCGGTTCGTCATCCCGCACTCCGATCTCGTCCGTCGCACACAAGAATTCGATGTAGGGATTCAGCATCTCACCGGTGCGGTTCATCGCCGCCGGCAGGTCGAAACGCGTGTAGCAGGTCTCCTCGCGTCTCACCTCGCGGCGGACGAACCCTGCATCCACCAATTGCTGGGCGAGGTTTCCCTGTGGCTCGGCGAGGAGTGGATTGCTCACGGCGACATCGATGTCGACGGTAGGAAGTGGGGCTATTCCCCGAATCCCCCTGAAATCAGGGTGCATCTGGTAGATGAAGACCGCCATTCCTCCGACGAGGATCGCCTGGTCGCGGTAAGACCCCAATGCTTCCCAGGCCTGGATCAGGGCCTGATTCGCATCATCGCCGGCGAGTTTGGCGTTCATTGGGCGCACTCACGACTCAATGCTTCGATGATCGCCTCGGCCTGCGCCTGACCTTGCAGCGGATCCCGGGCAACATCGATCGCACTTTGGAGCGGATCAACCCAGCGTACCCCCTGTGCCGCTGACGTGGGACTGCTCTGGTCTTCGCGACGATCGCCAACAGCGGATTCCTGCAGATGGACGTCGCTCTCCTTTTCGATGACGAAGCGCGCGTCGCGCGGATGCGTCGACACGAGTTTCCATCGGTCGCAATACTCCCGCAGCGATCCATCGGTCACCACCGTCACCAGTTTCTGGTCGAGCGACGAGACGACCCGCATGCCGTAGTGTTCCGCGGCATGCCATCCGGTGATCGCCCAGCGATCGCCACTCGGCGAACTGCCGCGCCGTGCCGCCAGCCACTCGATCATCTGACGAGCGCCGGTCGGAGTATCGTACGCTGGGGTGACGCAGATGCGATCGCGATGCATGGACACGACTCGTGCATGCTCTACCCACGAGGACATCGCCATCTCAGGAAGCAGACACCGAATCCGGTCGCCGCGTTTCCACCCGATCCACCCGCGCTGCATCATGCTTTGGAGTCCCCGCGTCACCGTGGGGACACTCAGGGAACCGGCTTTAGCGAGATCGGTCGCAGATTTCCACCCGTCTGAACGCCACTGATGGGACCACGCCTGCCCGTTCTTCATGCCGGCATACAAAATCGTTTTGAAGATCCACACATTGGCGCGCGTGAACACATTGCGGACCAGCGGTTCCAGGGTCGCGTCATGCTCGATGTCATCAGGTCGGTCTATCCACCGTCCTGGGAGGCCGAACGTTGGAAGATGTACCCAGGAACGGCCGTGGCGAGCCACCAAGATCATGTCGATCAGCGGGAGCTTGGCGCCTGCCAGCAACCCGCAGATCTCGGCGGGAGTCGTCTCCGAAATTCTCTCGAGGAGCAGGCAGATCCCCTGCCGGTGCTGACCTCCCGTGGCGGAGTTGTGCGCATGCGCCACCCAGGCGGCCGCATGGACGATCGCACTTTCGATCATCACCCGTGACGTGGCTCCCAGGCTTCGCACCGTGATGGTGAGTTCCTGGTGAGCGTCCCGCAGGATGAGATCGCCAGCTCCCCCATCGACCGGGAGTACGGCTACCGGAAGTATCTGCTTCAGGAGATGCTCAACGATCGCCAGTCGGGCGACATCGGTCTTGGGCGGCATGCTCCCATCGTAGGCTCCTCACCTTGCCTATCAATGCAAGATTACATAGACAGGCAATGTTGCCCATACAAGTAAATGCGCCCGTTTCATCTAAGTTATGTTGTCGCTAGGCCCTAGGCTGTTTATCCCCTACTCCGCACGAACCGCATGCGACCATCAAGAAACGCATGCGAGCCACGAACCCATGTGGACCTGGCTCCTAGAGACGGGCAGGCCTTCGGCTTCACGCACCAAACGCGACTGCCCACTGCTCAGAGAAAGCCAGCCAACCCGACGCTATCAGGGGTAAGCCGAGGAAGTAGATCGCCGCGATTCCGAGCACGACCACCGTGATGATGACCGACAACATCGGAATCAGAATCACTTTCAGTTTCGCCATCAGGGCGCCGATGGTCACCGCCACTCCGGCGGCCAACTTTGCCGATCCGGCAACAATGCCATGGACGAGGTAATGCCACCATGCGGCAAGCGTTCCCTTGGATCTGGAGGCGATGATCGCCACGGCGTATCCTGGGCTGTCCAACTTGCCGGTTCGCGACGAGATGGTGCGATGGGCCCAACCGCCTGCCGATGTCAGCGCGACCACCGGCGCGAGTCCCAGTACGAATCCTCCAGCTGCAGCACCGTCGCTCATGAACAAGCCGGTGGAGCGGACCAAAAAGCCCGAGGAGTTTAAGTAACCGGCGTCGTACGTGGTGTCCTCGCCGATCGCAGGACGTGGCGATGAAGAAAACGATAGTCGCGGACCGGTGGATTCACTGAACGGTACGCTGCTACTCCGTCAGGCTCGCCCTCGGCCAGAACCTGGTTTCATTGACCGGGCTGTGGCACCGGCCTAGAATCGTACCCAGATGACACCGAAGCGATCGTAGCCGGTATGAAGATCCTCATTCTTGGAGATTGTCACGGTCGGTTGGATCTGGTTGCCGGTGCCTGCCAAGCGGCTGAACTCGCGTACGGTATCGACGCTGCCATTCAGGTCGGTGACTTCGGACTGTTCCCCAAAGTCATGCATCGCTTTCTCACAGACGACGCTTCCGCATTCCCAGTTCCGGTCCATGTCATTGATGGCAATCACGAGGATCACGAGTGGATCCACCGTGCCCGCGGTCAGGGTCAGGAATCTGCCTGGGCTGCGCGGAATCTCTTCTATCACGAGCGTGGTTCGATCGCCGCGCTCGATGGTGCCAGCATTGGATTTCTGGGCGGCGCTCTACATGCCGACCGACGTCAAGAATGGGATGGTCAGTGGCGACCAGGTGCTGACGGCACTCCCGCCAAACGGACACCACCCGAGGCTCCGGCTTGGGCCAACTGGGTGACGAGGGCTGATACGACGCGGGCGCTGGCAGCGTTCGTGGCCCAACCGCCTGACCTCATCGTGTCGCATTCCTGTCCCGCCAGCATTGGCATTGGTATCTCGGGTGCCCTGGCCCTCGTCGAGCTCGTCGATCGCTTTGTGACTCGCGCTGGATTCCACGCCGGTCCATTCCACGACTGCGGCGAGGGCGGGCTGACGCGCTTGTGGCGGGAGCTTCCGCGCAAGCCGGCGCACTGGGTCTTCGGCCATTTCCATCAGTTCAGCGACACGACCGTCGACCACACGCAATTCGTCTGCGTTGGTTCATCCGACGACAGCGATGGTGTCGTTGGCGTCCGGCCCGTGATCTATGACACGTGCACGAAGGAGTTGTTGTTGGAACCCGGGAAGCGTCTCTAAGGGACGGGTCTGCGCACCGCGCGTGACCGACCAGTGCACTCCGCGACGATGCGATCCTCCCGTACGAATCACCGACGGACCTTGAGCCCGCTCACTTGGCTTTGTTCAAGGAGACTTGCAGGAGGCTGTTGGGAAAGGTGATTTCCAGGCGATCGGAACCGATCAAGCGGGCGTGGCCCGATTCGGGGTCTGCGCCTCCGACGCCACGACCGGTGCTCTCTTTGACCAGGCCGGTCAAGCGGCCCTCGCCGTCGGGGAGGACCTCCAGCGTTCCGATGATCGATTGCTTGGTTGAGTCCGTCATCTTGAACGTGGTTCCGCTGATGGTCGCCGTCACCCTCTCGCCGCCGAGCAAGGGCAGCTTCGCGGTGCCGACCCAGTTACCTTGGAATCCATTCGACTTGGGCCACAGGAGGAACAGCAGCACCACGATCACCACCACGGCGATCGCGCTCTTTGGCGATCCCTTGATGCGAGCGATCAGCGGACTGGCTCGCTTCGTGAGTTCGCCACGACCGGTGCCGCCCTGCGCTGCAGATCGGCAGATTTCTCACCCAGTTTGCCGGCGAGTTCGCCGAGCTTCGCGGCATCGACTCCGCTCTTCAGCCAGGGCACGCGCTCGAGGACGGTCCATGTCTGCTGATTCTCGCTGATTTCCCAGTACGGCTCCAGCATACGGTGCTTGATGATTCTCTCCTGAATGCGAGGCGCGGAGAGTAGGCGGCGTGATCGGTGATGCAACGCGACCGCGCACAGTGAGCGGAGGCTTCCCAGGGGTGCACCTCCTGGTGCCTTTACCCAGGCGTGGTCCGCGTGGTCGGGCTAGGTGACCACGGGCTCAAAGAACTCCCAGACGCGATCACAAACCTGCTCGAGAGTCAGATTCTTCATCGCCAGTCCCTTGGTCGTCATCCGTGACCAGGCCGCCATATTCTTGGGGTCGCGACTGTAACTCGTGGTCAATGCGGCTGGCTTGGTGGTCAGCAGGTGCGTGCCGCGGTGTGCGCAGGTTGCCTCCAGGGCTGAGCGCACGTCTCCCGGTGTGCAGGCGCGGTGTTCTGCCATGGCTGCGAGATCGTAGTAATCCTTCAGGCGCGTATTTTCGACTGCGCGAGAGAGGATGGTTTCGTACTTCTCCGCGGCGACGAGCGCGATGGGGTAGGCTTTCACCGCGAATGGCTTGGCGTGCCGCAGGATTGGAATGATCAGACGATCCTCTGGTCCTGGGACGACGGACGCGCTGAAGCCGATGTCCAGCATCCCATCGATCTGACTCTCTCCGAGCATGCCTTTGAATTGGAAGCGAATACCTTTGTCTTCTTGCATCGGTTCGACGGTCAGGCTGGACGCATCGAAGACCACGTGATCTTCGGTGTGCGGCTGCATGATCGCGCGTGAAATATCGGCGATCGCTTCGTCCTGGGTTCCTGAGCAGATGTAGAAATCGGCATCGAGCGTCGTGCGACGGATTCCCGAGGGTAAGACCTGACGCAGGAGGTAGCCCCCCTTCAGGACC
>Ga0163144_10027179_pt1 | contig 11090 bp, 8 predicted proteins | sample OliLak19BULKMAT1_FD_123175 | JGI IMG/M metagenome (GOLD analysis project Ga0163144, IMG submission 123175) | Freshwater microbial mat bacterial communities from Lake Vanda, McMurdo Dry Valleys, Antarctica - Oligotrophic Lake LV.19.BULKMAT1 | ecosystem: Environmental > Aquatic > Freshwater > Lake... | reverse complement strand
TGAGCGCTGGTGGTTTGTGCTCAAGAATTGGATGAGGCAACGGTGGGACGAATTTGATAGCTTTCGGGAGTGTGTTGATGCTGCCTTTAATCAGTGTCCTAACGTATATGCGTAATGCTATAAATGGCATCCGTGCAGGACATTCTGCGTTCTAAAATAGCTCAATAATTCTGCACCATTTGCAGCGACATGACCAACGCGATCGCCTGATTTTTAGGCTGGATTTTGGATTGATTCTACGCTTCATTGATGGATGGTAAAGCCACCAATGATTTTGTATCGTTCCTCAACTTCACCATTCCTCTCTTTACGTCCTCGACTCATGTCGATTGCTCCTGCAACCAAAGATTCCATAGTGCCAACTCCATATCATCTAATTGCGCTTGACTGCGCTTACCAAACAAGTGCCAAAGGCGATCGCCCACCTGCTCTCGCGTCAACGTTAACTGCTGAATATGCACCGATATAGCCGCTAATACCCCGGACAAGTCACGCGCCGAGTCATCCAACTCCAAAGTCTCGAATGACGGTAGATTCAGGCGCTCTACTTGCAACACACCTGGATTGATTTCAGCCCACGCGATCGCCTCGGCCATCAAAATCGGATCACCCGATTCCAAATACCGCTGTATCTGAGCAGTGGGTTCTGCCTGCCTTGCTTCAAAGCGGATCTGATTCACCTGTTGATCCGCAGATTGAGTCGCCGCTTGACCCACATCCAACCAAGTTTGCAGGTCAAATAGAGGTGGCTGGATATCGAGATCCCTCCTATTTGACCAATCTGTAGCCCATTTAGAATGTCCAGAAGTTTGATCGATCTGAGCATTACCGCCTATAGAGGGTAACGCTGGAGCTAAGCGATCGCTCAAATCCTTACCTGTCAACGTATTACCGCCAGTTTCTGATAATAAGCTTGTAGGATTGTGCCAGTTAGATGCGTCCCCAACGCAATCTAACTGGGCATCCGTGTTTGAAGTTGGGGGGTCTGGGGGGATTTTCACAGGTTCAACGGTTTCGAGCGATAAATGGTCGGGATGCCACAAGTCCCGATGGTTATAAAGGGATGCACCGCCAATGCCGTATTGAGTGAGTGCTTGCCATCGAGCAGTGGCACCACTGGGTAAGATGTTGTGGTTGAGTAAGTCAGCGATCGCCTGTCGAATCCGGTCTCGTGCTGCTTGGGATTGCTGTTGATTCCAACTCGGTTGTTCTGGCTGGCTGACTTCAGCTTTCGACTTATATTTGCCATTCCCATCCCCATAGTGAAAGTAGCGGCTACCTTCAATGCACCGTGCCCATTCTTCTGCGCGTTGTTTAATCTCATGTTGATGCTGACACCATTCTTCGTAGCCAGGTAATGATGTCGCAGTGGTGATGATCTCGTCAACCAGTATTTGTCCGGTTAATGGTTGACCCCCACAGAGGATGTGGTGGAAGATGTAGGCTCGCATGGTGATGCGACCGAGCAACCGATTGGTTTGTCCAGCACCGGTCCAGCCCAATTCAATTTCAGCATTCAGGTCATTGACGAACTTCTCGGCTTTGCCTGAGATGCGATACTGCTTGCGCTGAAATTGTCTGAGCAGTCGTTGTAGAGTTTTGCGCTCAATGGTGTTGCGTTTCTGAGCAAACTGCCAGTGTTCGACGAAGGCGTGCTGTTCACTCCAGATGGGCTGGAAGTCGTTGTCCAGTAAGTAGGAGCCTGCTTGTAGAGGAAGTCGGTGGCCATTGAAAAGACTTAGGCTCCCCTCAATGGCATAGGGTCTGGGATTGGGAAATAGTTCTAGTTGTCCGGCTGTGAGGCGAAATCCGGCATTTTCTAATAGGGTTGTGACGGCGATCGCCAGTTCCCAGGTGTTTTGAGTGATTTGAAAGGGGAAGTAGAGATGCAAGCCACCGCTGTAGGAACTGGTACAGAAGACGGCATTGACTAAACCTAACGGTTCGAGTGCCACGAGGATGCGGGAGACGGCAAACCGATCTCGCTGGGGATGGTAGATGCTACCTGCATCGATGTCGAGGATGCAGTAGTTAGTTTCTTTGCCGAAGCGCACCCCGAAGAGGGAGGAGCCTTGACACAAGATGCGATCGCTCAGAGGATGACGGCTTTCGGTTTTCCAATCCGGTGTTTGCCCGGGTTCTGGATGATTAGCGTAGATATAGTCGTAGCGATGCGGAAAGAGTGCGAGAAATTTGTCTTCCCACTCTTGTACATAGTGAAACGATTCAGTAGCAGCTACGGCAACGATAAAGCACCTTATCAAGATGCCCATCACCTTAGCAAGCTAGTATTTTGAAGCTGGACTACTACTTGTCGATCAATCTAATCAATACTAATCAAACTGATCGGATTAGTGCTAAAGCTCATATCGCCTACCTGGTAATCGGTTTAAAAAAACTGTGTCATGCAGTTCGGGTAATAACGTCACAAGTTCCGGGTAATAGTGTCATAACTTCCGGGCAAAAGCGTCACAGATATCGTGCTATGTCACTGCTTTCGGCAGTAGTGTCACAACAATTGGGTTTTTATGAGTACTTTTAGTAGTAAATTCAGCTAAGGTCTATGGAATGCCCAAAGTACCCAAAGCTTTTCAAACAAGAGTTTAAGCTAAGTTCAGCGTCACGCTAAACGGGTGTGATTGTCACAGCTTTTGGTCACTATTCAGTACTTTTAGTAGCTTGGGTATCCTCCTAACGTTGATGCTAACTACTAAGCAGTTGCTGAATTAAACAACTGTTGGAATAGCTGAAAGCTTTATGGAGTTGATACTCTAATCCTATTGACTGTCATCTTATTCGGGCATTATTGTCATAGTCTTTGGGCGCTATTCAGTACTTTTAGTAGTTTGTGTGGCTGTCACAAGCAGCAGTTATAAACTTGACTACTAAAGCGTCGGTGCTAAAAAGCAAAGGTCGGTAGTCTTTAAATGTTCCAGTATGGGCTTACTCAAGCGTCACAATATTCGGGTGTAACGTCACATTGTTCGGGCAACAGTTAGTATTTTTAGTAGCTTTCGTAATCTGGCTGGCTTCTAGCTGACTGCTCAAATATCAATACAATGGGATCATCAAAAAGCTCTAAATTCTTGATATGTAGGTGTTTAAGCGCAAATAAATGTCATTCTGTTCGGGCATTATCGTCACAGTCTTTGGGCAATAATTAGTACTTTTAGTACAAAATCTTTCTTTACTACCCTTCAAATCGGCTGTGTCGTAGAATGTGGCAACTACTATTTGAGACTGGTGAATTCAAACTCCCAAAAATTGCCGCAATCGATCAGCATATTCGGGAAGAACTGGGCGATCGCTGAATTTGTTCTCCAGATCTCGTACCCAACTTTGGCTTTTACCAACGCTCTGAGCGAGTTCAGCTTGACTTAGACCCCGACTTTTGCGGAGTTTGCGAACCATCAATCCGGTGAACTCTGAAGCGTCCAGTAATGGCTGCGTGAGTTGGAGGAGTGGTGGTGATGCATCCAGGCTGCCAGCAGAACGTTGATTCGTTAAACGCTGTGTAGATTGCTCACTTGATGTTCGTCCTTTTCTGGCTTTACGACTTTCTAAATTAGCGAGGACGGCTTCAATATCTGGAGGAGCAATGATGCGGATAATACCATCTAGCCAGATGTCAAAATAGCCATTGGGCAGAGGTATTTTAGTGGGAGCAAGAGCAACTACATCAATGTTCTCGCCAGACTCCTCAGGCATGTCTGCCCAGTCAGGGCGCAATTCAACTGGAAACGACTCATCAAATTCAATCTGAAAACCTGCCTCTGTCAATACTTCTAGAGCATCATAAAATCGCTGTACAAACCGGGAGCGATACTGCCGCACCTGACGAATGGAGTCAAGTTCCTGGGGCGCAATCACAGCTTCTAGAAGAGTCCGAATCCGATACTTGCAGTTGGAGTGTGCTCGACGATGCTGTGACAAATATAGGGTCAAAACAGCCGCTAGTTCCTGACGGTTCGGATTGATTTCAAAGGCGTTTCGGTGAATATAAGCAAATTGATGTAATGCTTTGTTTTCTTGTTCACCTTCTCGATTGAGAAACTTTTCCGCCCAGGCTCCCGGCTGCACTCGAATCAGCACCTCACACAACTCATCACCATCCTGAGCTTCAGCAAGTTGAGGTTGGAAGTATTCTTCAACGTACTGGATGATCCACACCGGGCTTTTGCGAGTGACACAAAGATCGAGTTGTCCTTCGCGCCAGTGGACAACGGCACCCAATGTGCCAACAATCCATGCCAAGTCAGCGATCGCTCTCAGTTTCTGAGACTTCGTCATATCCTTGCGACGGTCCAGTCCCAGGTATTTGATCAGATCACTCCCGCGTAGGCAAAATGACTCTTCCCACGGACGATTCTGCCGGGTTGCATAGGTGGCAAAAATTGCGTGCAACCGAGCTGCCATCACACCGTAGCGTTCTTGAATTTCATGCTCTGCCTGACTGGTAATCGTTTCTGGTTGCTGTTCTTGTTGGTTCATGATGTAGAACTCAACATACCGACCTTTCCCGAAGCGACGTTGGAAGTATAGCTTACCGGGGCTATACTCCTCCCACTCTGGACGTTTGTAGTATGCCTGCGTTGCACTGATCACTGGAGCACCCGTGGCCGTCATTTCGATGGTTTGAGTCGAGAATAATGGAGGTTCGGTACGAGGCAACCTTCGAGGCTTGCGAATCCGTTTTAAGGTACTTTCGCTGGTGGAGGAAACTGATGTATCCGCTTCCTTTAGTGGACGTATTTGAGAATTTTTTGGTGAGTTCATAGTCTCTGTCTACAAAATGATAGATCGAATGGTGGTATGGACGAAATGCTGAATTCAACCCATGCCTCTTGCATATAGAAAGCAGTTTGCTACTACAAAAATACCTAGCGGCAACCCTGCTTCGCCTACTAATTAAGAGACGTAAAGTCTTTCGGCTTTGTGGCTTTCGGAACATAAATTGTTAAAGAACATCAGAACTCTGTCCGCCAAGACTGGGTTCTGATGTTCTTTACGTTTTAAGGATCGTTACGTGTGCATTGCAACTCCTTGATTTGAATACTGGCTGAAGAGATTTAGGCGGATCGGGTGGAGCCAACGGGGATGATCCCGCGAGCAATCCGTTCAATCAGTTCCGAGCGAGAGAGAGCAAATTCTACGGCTAGCACGTCCAGTTTTTCAGAAGCTGTGGGCGTTAAAGAAAAAATTGTTGGTTTCTTTAGCTCTCCGTATAGAGGTTCCCGACTCTTTCGCTTGGTCTCAACTCTTGAAGTCTGTTCTAAAGTGCTTAATGGCTGATGCAGCTTTTGTGGGGTTTTCATGAGTTCATTCGTATTGCATAATTCGTATTGCATAAATATATATATGAAATACCACAGGATTTCATATCCGCACGAAAATTTTGCGGAATGGATAGGGAGATCGCCTTATTGGAGAAGTTTTGGCTGAGTTGGAATTGCGTTACCCAAGCTAGAGAAAGGTGATCGAGTTAAGTTTCCGGCTAAATTAAGGTGATGATTGCTTCTGCCTTGAAGCAAAGAGAAACTATACGCTGTATGTAGCGTACTTCTGTTTATGCTAATAGCACAGGTACTTCCCTCTTCTCTCTAACTGTCCTACGGTTGGTGAACTTTCTGCAAATAGCTTCAGTAAAATCACATCTCCTTTCCCTCTTGAGTTTCTACCTCTGATAAAGCGTTTTCCAGTTCTATTTCAAGCTGCTCTACTGAGGGTAGGTTCTCCTCAATTTGTTTCGATAAGCGGTGAGTGGCAACCCCGATCGGCGTATTGAGGTTGCGTAGCGCATACTCCACAACCGTCTTACTCTTTGACGTGCAGAGAATCAGTCCAATGGTTGGCTGGTCATCTGGATGTCGGATTAAATCATCGATCGCAGAGATGTAGAAATTCACCTGAGATCCAAAACTCGGCTGAAAGTCTCCAATCTTAAGTTCGACCACCACATAGCACCGAATTTTCAGGTGGTAGAAAAGCATGTCAATTCGATATTCTCTTCCATCTACTTCGATTGGAAACTGGCTTCCGACAAAGGCGAACCCAACTCCAAGCTCAATTAGAAAATCTCGAATGTGAGTGACGAGAGCATTTTCTAAGTCCCGCTCTTGAACGTCCTTGATTAATGAGAGAAAATCTAGATGATAAGGATCTTTCAAGAGGCTCTGAGCTAGATCAGATTGGGGCTTGGGCAGCACCTGCTCAAAATTAGTCACCGCTTCACCCAGCCGACGATGCAGTTGATTCTCAATCTGGAGGACTAAAACATCCCGGCTCCAGCCGTTCTCAATTGCCTGCTGAGCGTACCACATCCGCTCTTCGCTTAGTTTCAGCTTTTCAAGTAGGGCGATGTTATGTCGCCAAGGCAATCTTGCAACGCTGCGTTGCAAGATTGCTTCGTCAAGATACGCCTCAGCAAACGACTTCATATATCGGATGTTGCGAGATGAAAATCCCTTCATTTCAGGAAATTCTCGCTTTAGATCCATAGCCAGCCGCTCCACCACTTTGGCTCCCCACCCTTGCCCCTGTTCCTTAGTCAGAATTTCTCTTCCGATTTGCCAGTAGAGTGTAACGAGTTCTTGGTTAACTGCCAATGCCGCCTTAACTTGGGTACGACGAATATGCTTCTTGAGATTGTTCAAAAAGTCATCATAGTTCTCTGGAAATGAAAGGAGTTCATCTGACACGGATTTATGACCAATGTTATTGCAAGTTTCTTCGGATTTCTTTCGCTTTAGTCTCCAGAGCAACGAGTAGTTTCTGCAATTGCTCCAGATTTACATCCTCTAGCGAAGCATCCGACACGTTACGGATCAAGGATTCAATCTTACGGTTTTGCGATGGTTGTTTTTGCTCCGGCTGTTGCTCCGTAATGATCTTGCCAACCAAAGCGCGGGTTTCGTTGATCGTTAGTTTTTCTCCTAAGACCTGTAGCACAACATCTTGACGGAGCCGCAAGGCTTTTTCTTCAGAAACTTCCAGCTTTTTGGTATTAAGCTGCTGAATCAGTCGAGCATGATTTGTACCTAACCCTGATTGGCGAATTGCTTGCTTCAGGTCAATTGGAAAACGCAAAGTTGGAAAGACATTAGCATCTACTGAGGCTGGGTTTTGCTGGAAACGGAGTAGCAGCAGGAAGATTCCACGTTCAATATCGTCTAGTTCAAATGTATTAATGCGACTGGACTGTTCATCTCTTTTAGTAGTCACTAGCTCGGTTAGTTGCGGCAATAGCTTCTTTGTGTTCAATCGCGCGATCGCTCTTCTGACTGCTTTAATCGTTTCTTCGGTCTCAACATCAAGTTCAAATTTGACCTGTTGAGTGAGTCCTTCTGCTAGATCCAGATCATTCAATCCTTCTCGATGCAGACTGGTTAGTAAAGCGCATGAGTGGAGTTCTGCTTCTGAAAGTTCCTTTGGTAGTATGACAGCATTCAAGGTTTCAATCTCAGGATGCAAATACTCCGATACCGCTCGCCATCGACGCTCACCGTCAAAGAGGAGGTTGCCAGGTAGCAAGATGATTGGCTGCTGTTGCCCCTCTTCTCTGATGGACACTGCCATACTGTGGATACTATCAGGGGCAAAGGTTTGCCTGGGCTGTTTAGGGTTTGGCTTAATGTCCTTATGATGAACTTTAACAACCCCACCTGTTTCTTTAAGCTGCTCTCGCAAAGCTTCAACAGTCTGGTTGAGTTGATTCCGTTCCGCTTCGGCAAGTTCACCCGTTGTTTGATTGGCTTTTAAGCGAGCGATTTCAGCCTGAAGCTCTTCAATGTGACCCTCAAGCTCAAACACCTGTTGAGATCCTGCTGCTCCAGCAAACATGCCAAGAACGCTCGGTTTGTTTGTCTTTGCCATTACTTCTCTCCCATTGCTGCAAGTTCCTGAATCAGTGTCTCTACGATCGGCTGAAAGTCAGTCCGTGCTTCCCTGCCAGGTCGAAAAATACCAAGTGGTAATCCTCGCCCAGATGCATTCAAAATATCGGCTGACTCCCGAATCGGTTTAAAGAAGCGAATTCCCAACTGCTGGCAGACTATCGGCAACTCTTCAACAATAGTTTGGTGTGCTCCCCAGTTACTCTTCCACCGAGTTGGAACAATGCCCACGATCTTAGGTGTTGGTTTGAGCCTAAGTTGCTTACAGTTATGGTAGTACCACTCAATCATCGCAGCAGCACTCTGAGAAGCTTTGTACTCAGGCTGAATTGGAATCAACACATGAGTACAGGCAGCCAAAGCAGTTAAGGGTAGGGGTTCTAGAGTAGCAGGACAATCAATAATGACAAAGTCATGGGGCAGAGGATAGTCACTCAGCCGATCCGCCAGAATGTAAGGTCCACGCAGATCTTTTGAGACCATGCGAATTGTTTCATGAAGGTCTTTGCCTCCTTTGCAGACCTGAACTTTGTCAATTTTACTTGCCCATGCCGTCATCAGTGGATAATCACCACTGAAGTTTGAATTATAGACATCTGCCATTGTGCCAGGGGAGGACATCTCCCCCAATCCGCAAAACAAAGTTAGTGATTCGTTGGGATCAATGTCTAACAACACGACTGAGTAGCCTCGAATGCCTAATTCGTAAGCGATGTTATAAGCAGTAGTTGACTTGGCGACACCGCCAGCATTAGTTTCAATAGATAAAATAACCTGGGATCTTGATTGATTTGGCATAATAATTTTCCTGATGCGATAACGTTATCTCAGGTTTCAACTGAACCTTAAAGTCGAACCTACAGTTAGGTACAGTAAGTTGACTAAGTAATTCCTATAAAGCGCATACTTCGATTGATAAATGCTTAAAACCCAAGATGAGGAAGTGAGAGATAAACAATATAGGTTTGGAATTAGCAATGAATTCTCTTAAACTTAATAACGAATTCTCTTAAACTTAATAACGAATTCTCTTTAACCTAACGTTAAAAACATGGAGCAGTTAGTGGAACATTTGTTACCAGGGTGGAAATAACAAGCCTTATAGGACAAACTTTTGAGCCATCTCCTAGCCACATTTGAGCAAATGATACTAGTTGTCTAATTCTTAAGCTGAGTCGAAAAAATCTTGCTTCTGAGATAACGTTATATCAGATTTCTGCAACAACATTGTCTCAATTTACAAATTTGTTCTACCTCAATATTGTCTTTAACGAGTTGAGATAACGTTATCTCAGATATGAACCTTTACAGAGTTGCGACAATTGACAGAATTAAGCAGCGTAGATATTCCCTAAGAATAAAGGATTTTTTATGCCTAAGACAAGTTCTTTAAGGAAGTGAGCCTCCTCACAGTACTTTTGGTAATGAGTCAGTATTTTTTTGACAGATCTTTTTGGTTCACGCTCCTCAATTGCTTATTCACCTCATCAAGATCAAAGGCTTTAGGAGCAAACTTACGCCCGACCCACTCTTTTCGTTCTCGATAGTCTGGATGACGCGGATTTTTCAGAACTTTCAGCAATGCTGCATACCCCCAACTGCCCCCACAATCTTCCGGTGGACAGGCTCGTTTCCCCGCTAAACAATTGGGATATGGCTGTTCAGACTGCATCGGCAGAATCTTTTCTACTGTAATTTGATGCACCCATTCATCTCCAAAATCATAGACATAAAAGGACGTGAGTGATTCATCAAGGATGATCTGCTCCAAGCGTAGACTTTCATCTTCACCCAATGAAAACCGATGCAGGTGATAGTCCTCCCAGCCCATCGCGAGTTGCAAAATCTGGTGAAGCTGAACCAAGGTTGTACTGCCAGCAACCTGAATTCTGCGCCAGATTTGAGGGCGAATATCTTCCAGAACCACCTTCAATTGATAAATCATTTCCTGCTTTGCAGAGCTTCTACATACGACAGATGAAGCTGAGGCTGAAGCAGTTTGACTCTTTTCGGATACTTCACAATGCACTACTTCGTCAGATATTTCTGTAACAACAAGCGTTCATGCTGTGAAACCTGAGTAGATAGCGCTACAGCATCTTGATTGGAGTCGATCGCCTGTGAACTTCCCATCACCTGATCAAAAGCTTGTTCTGCCGCCTGCTGATCTGCCGCCTTTGTATAGCGCCGAAAGTTCTGCACCGACTTATGGCGAGTCAACGTCATCACATGATACGGATTCATCCCCTTCAACACCAAATTGGTGGCAAATGTATGCCGAAACTGATGGGCATGAAAATCAATCCCCGCCTGCTTTGAAATCGTATCCATCACCTTGCGAATCCCGTCATAACCCAACCGCTGCCAGAGATTGCGCCGAGAATGGGAGACAAACAGCGGACGCTCTGGCGATAATACCTCCCCCGTCAACTCCCGCCACTGAAGATAGCGTTCCACCGCCTCTTTCCCCTGGAGTGTCAACGGCACCCATCCCTTACTATCCGCCTTCGCCTCCCGGATGCGTAACCGTCGCCCGTCGTAATCCTCGATATTCAACACCGATACCTCTTCCGCTCGTAGCCCATGCAACAGCACTAAAATCAACGCCATATTCCGCTCTGCTAAAGAACTGCTCGCGGCTGCCTGAACAATTTGCTCCACCTCCCCATCTTTGAGATTTTGCGCTTCTGGCTCCGTCAGCTTCGGCAAATCCACCTCCGTCGTCGGATTGATGCTGACATAGCGAGATCGCACCAGCCATCCATAAAAGTTCTTCAGCGGCCCTAAAATTCTCCTAACCGTCGCGTCCGACAGAGATCGCCGACCTGTTTCCAAATCTTGCCGCATCAAATGCGCCTTGAACTGAGTCACATGACGAGGGGTTACCTCTGCCCAGCCCTTGTCCGTCCAATTTAGAAACCGCTGGAGATCCTGCCGATAGGCTGTTTGACTTTTGGGAGCCAGCGAGCGCGCCTGCAAAAACTCATCTACCCGCAACTTCCTTAACTCAGCAGGTTGACTGGTTCTACTCAATTGCACCGAGTCAGACTGCCCCGCGATTGGCTGGAGTGGAACAATATAGCACTACGAAGCTGCATCAGGACGTATAATTGGCTCATCAAAGAAGCTTGATAGAAACCCTATGCCAGCCCCCTACAGTGACGACCTTCGACAAAAAGCGATCACCGCCGTCAAACG
>Ga0163144_10027178_pt1 | contig 11090 bp, 3 predicted proteins | sample OliLak19BULKMAT1_FD_123175 | JGI IMG/M metagenome (GOLD analysis project Ga0163144, IMG submission 123175) | Freshwater microbial mat bacterial communities from Lake Vanda, McMurdo Dry Valleys, Antarctica - Oligotrophic Lake LV.19.BULKMAT1 | ecosystem: Environmental > Aquatic > Freshwater > Lake... | reverse complement strand
CCGGCCACCCTTGCGGGCCATCGGGCGATCGGGAAGGATGGGCTTGTGGCTGAAGGCAGGCTTCTTCGCAAATTGATCGGCGCCGGTGTCCGTACGGAAGGTGCGGAGTTCCGGCGTGCGGCTGAAGAGCTGATCAAGCAGGAGCGGGAAAAGAAGCACCACCTGCTCGCCAATGCTCTCGAGCGCATCCTGTACGGGGACCATGGCGTCAAGCGGCCCGCCGCGCGCGCGGCTCGTCACCAGCCGCCCAAGGATCGCGAGCGCGGCCTGCCACTGCTCGACATCCGTGAGCCCGTCCGCGGCCTCAGTGATCTGATTCTGGCCACTGACGTCCGCGGGACGCTGGAGGAAGTGCTGCTCGAACGCAGCAAGGAAGAAGTCCTCGGTAGCTACGGCCTGCGGCCCGCCACGCGGCTCCTCTTCTACGGGCCGCCCGGCTGCGGCAAGACCACCGGCGCCGAAGCACTCGCGACCGAGCTTGGCCTCGACGTTGCCACCGTGCGCCTCGATGCCGTGGTTTCGTCTTACCTGGGTGAGACCGCCGCCAACCTTCGGAAGGTCTTCGATTTCGTCGAGGCCCATCAGCTGGTCGTGCTCTTCGACGAGTTCGATGCCTTGGGCAAGGAACGCGAGGACCCCAGCGAGCACGGCGAGCTGCGGCGCGTGATCAACGCCTTCCTCCAGCTCCTGGACGCGTACCGCGGCCCCAGTGTGCTAATATCGGCCACCAACCACGAGGGCCTGATCGATCGGGCCCTTTGGCGGCGTTTCGACGATGTGCTTCTTTTCGATCGCCCCACCAGCGAGCAAATTCTGGACCTCGTGCGCAGCAAGCTGCGCGCAGTTCGCACTGATCTGCCTTTCGAGAGCAGCGATTTCTTGGGCAGGTTCGCCGGCATGACACACGCCGACATTGAGCGCGTGCTGGTGAGATCCATCAAATACATGGTGCTGGGCGGGCGCCAGTTCCTCACCGAAGACATCGTGACGCGAGCGCACCATCGAGAAGTGGCGCGCCAAGGAGCGCTGAAGGGCCGCTAACAGGGAAGGGACGGCGGGCGGGGAATGGCAGAGGCACCTGAACGACATCAACACCTGCGGCTCACCCGAGCCGAGCCTGTCAATCCCCGCCGCACCAGGCTGGGATTTGGCGGCGGCGGAGCGCCTGCGGATCCACAACGGCACGGCGAGGCGCTGCGCGACGCGCTCGACAACACGCTGGAGCGGACCGTTCAGGAAGCCGGCTTCGACCCGCGCAGACTACTGAAGCTCGAAGTCGACGGTCTCGACCCTGAAGCACTGAAAGTCATTGAGGGGCTCGCGGTCGTCAGCCAAGAAGACAAGACCATCGTCGTTCTGTTTGCGACGCACGAAGGTCAGCAGGAGTTTCGTCGACGCTTGGACTTGCTGTCTCGCGGACAGGCGCCAACCCACAAGGAGGTTCTCTTCGCGATCAAGGGTGTTTCCGAGTGGTCGCCGGACGATCGCATCGGACCCGCCATCCGCGCCGAGGGGTTGCCCAGCGAGACCAAGTTCGTCGTGGACGTGGAACTCTGGCCCATGGAGCGGCGAGGCCCCGATCGCCAACCAATGCGAACTGCGTTTGCCGAATGGTGCAACGCTGCGGGCGCCGAGCTCATCGACCAACTCGACCAGGACCCGATCGTCCTCTATCGCGTCGAGGTCACCCGTCCGACCTACGACAGATTGCTCCAGCACCGCGACGTGCGGCTCGTCGATCTGCCCCCGCGCTATCAGCTCAGCGCGGGCGACTTGGAGCTCGACCTGGACGGCCTTCAGCCGATAGCAGACGCCCCCAAGGACGGTCCGGTGCTGGCCGTGCTTGATAGCGGCGTGGCCAGCAATCATCCACTCCTTGCGCCAGGCATGGGTGATGCGCAGAGCTTCGTCCCGGGACTCGGCGCGGCGGACGAGCATGGGCATGGCACTGCCGTCGCGGGACTAGCGCTGTACGGTGACGTTGCCGCGTGCGCCGAGGCGAAGAGCTTTGTGCCTCGGCTGCGGATCTTGTCGGGTCGCATCACGGACCACACGGCGGAAGCGAAGTCCAAGTTCGTCGAGAATCACATCGCGAAAGCCGTCGCCTATTTCGTTGAAGAGTACGGCTGCAAGGTGTTCAACCTCTCGCTAGGCGACCGACGGAAGCCATACGTCGGCAACCATGTGCGCGGCCTCGCGCTCACGATCGACGCGCTCAGTCGCGAGTACCAGATTCTTTTCGTGATTTCGGCTGGAAACTACGAAGGCGGTGAGCCTGTCTATCCGTCGCCGAGATGGAAGACCGACTACCCAAGCTACCTGCTTGAACGCGCGTCTGCACGCATTCTCGATCCAGCGCCCGCCTTGAATGCGCTGACGGTCGGCGCGCTCGCGCGCTACGACACACCTCGCCCGGCGCAGCGCTTTCCAACGGACGTTGCGTTTCAGCCGGCGGCGCGCCGTGACCAGCCCTCGCCCTTCTCGCGCAGCGGTCCTGGCCCCGGGGGTGCGCTCAAGCCAGATGTGGTCGCGTACGGTGGCAACTACGGCGTCAATCTCCGCGATTCGGCTGAGGGCCGACTCTCCAACGCGCTTTTGGGTGAACCTGCGCCTGCCCACGATTTTGCTTCGCGTGGGCGGCTTCTCAGCGATTTCGTCGGCACCAGCTTTGCGGCACCCCACGTCGCGCACATCGCTGCCCGCCTACTCGGCGAATACCCGGATGCGTCGGCGAACTTGCTCCGGGCGCTGATCGTCGCGCACGCCACCGTGCCGAGAGCTGCAGAGGCCCTGGAGCTCAAACCGGAGCAGCTTCGACGACTGGTCGGCTACGGCCAACCACAGGCTGAGCGCTGCATCTACTCCGTGGAGCAATGCGTCTCGCTCATCGTCGAGGAGTCGATCGCGGAGAACCAGCACCACTTTTACGAGCTGCCGTTGCCCGAGGACTTTCTCAGCCCCGCGCGACGTGACCGCGCGATCACTGTGGCGCTGGCGCATACGCCGCTGGTGCGGACGACTCGCGTTGACTACCGCGGCTCTCGGATGGCTTTCAAAGTCGTGCGCCGCAAGACGCTGGATGCCGTGACGCGAGTCTTCCAACATACGAAGAAGGCTGAACGCGCTCCCAATATCCCTGAGTTTAGAACCGCTAGCCTCGGGTCCCAAACACGCGACAAGGGAACCGTGCAGGCGGCCACCTATGCCGTGAAGAAGATGGACGACGACGCCCGCTCGCAGAAGCTGTTTGTTGTGGTGACGAGAACGGTGCCTACCTGGGCCGGAGGCTGGGTGCCCGAGGAGCCGTACGCCCTCACGGTCGTGTTGGAGGACCGGTCGCAGACTCAGGTTCGGTACTACCAACAGCTGGAAATTCAGCTCCGCCAGCGCGAGCGGGCACGATTCTAGGCGTTGACGAGGCCGGGACCCCGTTAGAGTCTCGTGGACGATGTCCAAGGAGCAGGCACCGGGCGCCGCAGGCCCACGAGCAAGGCCGAAATGCCAGCACTAAGCGACATCCTGGACCTGCCTGAGGAAGTGACCAAGAGCGCCTTCGTGGTGCGGCTCGCGGAAGCTGTCCACCACGCGGATGCACTGATGGCGACGTATGCCATCACGCCCGACATTCATGGCGCGCTCGACCGGGCGCTCGGGCTGATTGGCAACGCCGTGCGCGAGCAGCGGAACGACGCCGCGTTCATCCACGGCAGTTTCGGCTCAGGCAAGAGCCATTTCATGGCTGTGCTTAGCTTGCTCTCAGGCAACACCGAGCGTGCCTGGCGCGAGCCCGCGCTGCATGACCTGCTCGTGAAGCACGAGTGGGTGAAGGAGAAGAAGCTCTTTCGCTTGCACCTGAACATGATCGATGCCGCCTCCCTCGGGGACAAGGTATTCGGCTCATACTTGGAGCTCGCGCGCAAACTCCACCCCGAGGCGCCGGTGGCGCCGCTGTTCGCGGACGAGGCCTTGTTCGCCAACGCCGAAGATCTCCGCGTGACGGTCGGCGACGAAAAGTTCTTTGCCTCGCTCAACCAGGGCGCCAGCGTGGACCCGCGTTGGGGCAAGAAGGAGGGCTGGAACGGCGCACGCTTTGAGCAAGCGCGCATCAGCACGGACCCCAAAACACGCGCCGGGCTTTTCAGTGCGCTCGTAAAAACACACTTCCCGGCGTTTACGCAACAAGCCTCAGCGTTTCTGCTGTTCGAGCAGGGCATGCAGGCGATGACGCGGCACGTGAAGGGGCTCGGCTACGACGGGATCGTGCTCTTCCTTGACGAGCTCATCCTTTGGCTCGCCACCAAGGCCAGCAATCGCGAGGCCTTGAACAACGAGATCGGAAAGTTTGCCAAGCTCGTGGAGGGTCAAGCAGCCGAGCAAGCGGTCCCGATCGTGACCTTCGCCGCGCAGCAGCGCGACGTTCGCGAGATGGTGGGTGACCACCTTGCCGGCGACGACGCCGAGATCGTCGGCAACAGCCTCAAGTTCTGGCAAGGCCGCTACAACACGATCAAGCTGCCCGACAAGGATCTGCCGGCAATCATCGAGAAGCGCGTCGTTCACCCCAAGAACGCCGAAGCCAAGCAGAAGCTCGACGCTGCCTTCGAAGGCATGCGCCGCACCTTGGGACAGACAGCTTGGGGCACCCTGCTCGGTGACATTGGCGACGAGGACGGCTTCCGTCGCGTCTACCCATTCAGTCCCGCGCTCGTAGAAGTGCTGGTGGCCATGAGCCACTATCTTCAGCGCGAACGCACCGCACTGAAGCTGCTGGTCGAGATGCTCGTGCATCAGCTCGACGATTTCGAGATCGGCAAGCTAGTACCGGTCGGCGACCTGTACGACGCGCTCGCCGAGGGCGAGGAGCCGATGGATGGCACGATGCGCGAGCGCTTCGCCTCGGCCAAGCGGCTCTACGATAGCGAGCTTTTGCCGTTGATTCAGGAGCAAAACCAAACAGACTCGCCCACCAAGTGCCAGCGGCTGCGCTCGGACGCAGTCACGATTGGGTGCGCCAATTGCCCCCAGACGAAGTGCAGGAACGACAACCGGATCGCAAAGACGTTGCTCTTGGCAGCGTTGGCGCCGAATACGCCGGTGTTCCGCAACTTGAGCGCGAGCCGGGTCGTGCAACTCAACCATGGCACGCTCAAGACCATGGTCCCCGGTGCCGAGGCCACCATTGCGGCGCAGCGCATCCAGAGCTGGGCGCGCGAAGTCGATAAGGTGCGCACGTCTGGCACGGAAGATCCGCGGGTGTGGGTCGAGCTCGAAGGCGTCGACGTCAAGCCCATCTTGCAAGCGGCCGGGCACTACGACACAGCCGGCATGCGCAAGGCCAAGCTGCGCGAGCTGCTCTTCTTTGCGCTAGGCATCGAGGAACAGAAGAACACGATTGAGGACTACAAGCTCACCTGGCGCAACACAGACCGGTTCGGCACCGTGCACTTCGGCAACGTGCGCGATATGGACGACAGCACGCTGCGCGCCAGCGAGTCGGACGAGTTTCGCTTCATCATTGACTACCCGTTCGACGACCCGGGTAGGAGCCCGCAAGAAGATGAGCAGCGCATCCAGCGCTTCCTGGACGCGACGCCCGACACGCCGACGATCATCTGGCTGCCAAGCTTTTTGGCTGATTCTGTCCAGCGCGACTTGGGCGACTTGGTGGTGCATGACCGCATCCTCGAAGGCGACAACTGGAAGCAGCACCTTTCGAATCTTCGACCGGACGACCAGACCCGGGCCCGCGAGGGCTTGACCAGTAAGGCGACACAGAAGCGAGAGCGCCTGCGCCGAGCGCTGGACGCTGCCTACGGCTTGCAGCGCGCCGAAACGGGTACGCTCGACCCCACTCGTTGCGTTAGCCAGAACTTCTACGTGCTCAAAGCCGGCAGCAAGATCCGCAGCGTGGCGGCAGCTGACCTCAAGCGTGGGATGGAGATGGCGATTGGCCAGCTCCTGGACGACGTCTATCCCCGCCATCCGCGGTTTGACGACAAGGTGACGCGCGGCAAGCTCGACAAAGAGCTCGAGATGCTGGGCCGCCTCATCGAGGCCGATGGTCAGCGTTTGCCGCTGACGAAGAACGAGCAGCATGCGCTCCAGTTTGCCGACAAGCTCGGGCTCGTCCAGGTGCGAGACGCCCAGGCAACCCTCAACGTGCAAGCGTACGACGACCTCGACCGCCAGCTCCGCGCCCAGAACATCGACGTGCCGGATGTTGCCACGGTGCAACGCCTGTTCGATCCCGAGCGGGTTCGCGGACTAACTCCGGAAGTCGCCGATTTCGTCGTCTTGGCTTACGCAGCGAAGACTGGCCGCGAGATCGTGCGAGGCGGCCAGCCGTTGCGCAACCCCGTGCTCGGGAAGGTAGACAAGGATGCCGAGCTGCTGCAGCCTCGGCTACCAAGCGAGACCGAGTGGCACCAAGCCGTGCCGCGAGCCGGGGTGCTGTTCGGCATCGGCGTGGGCAAGGCGCGGACTCCCCGCAACCTGCGCTCGTTGAGCGAGCAGCTGACGGCCAAGGTGGAAGAGGCCGTGAAGTGTCGGGCGCACGATGTCGCAAGTCTATTGAGCAAACGCTCGGCGTTCTTCGAGGGTGAGAGCGAGCCTCCTCGGTTGGCCACGGCGCTTCGCGTGGCCTCGCTGCTCAATGATCTGCGCGGGGCAGACGCTGTGCGGCAGGTGCAAGTACTAGCTGACCTTGTCCCGCAAACGTCTGAAGCGGCCATGCAGCGGCACATTGTGTCGGCTCGAGGTGTCTCGGATGTGCTGGCGAGTGAGGTGCCTTTCGCCAGCTTTCCCGCGCTTCGTGACATGACCGATCCGGTCGCGCAGAACACCTGGCGAGAGCTCAAGGAAGTGTTCGTCACCGACGAGCTTCAGCGCGGGCTGGCCAGCACGGTGAACGAGCTCAGTGTGCGCGCGCAGCAAATTGTTCGCGGCGCCAAGGCAACGGCGCCCGCCGCTGGGGCTGCCCAGGCTTCGGTTTCGGTGAAGACCGGCGCCGACCTGGAGAGCTTGCTCGGGAAGCTGCGCGAAGCGTTGAACGAGGGCGAGCTGCTAGTGTCGTGGAGACGGAAGCCGTGATCGACTTCCCGTTTCTCTCTCGTGCGGACATTCACGACGAGCTCCAGATCATCCATCGCTACGCGCATCGGACCAAGACGACGGCGCTGTATGCGCAGTACGCCCACGGCGAGCCGACGACCCTTCCGGTTGAGCTTGGTTCGGCGGTGCACAGTTTCAAGATCATGCCCGTGCGCTGCGAGCTTCAGTTCAGGCAAGCCCTGGCGAGAAACGCCGGCGAGGCACTGGTGCTGCTGCTGGACTACGAGGCCGATCGCCTTCCGGCCGACTTGCAGGGGCGTCTGGCGCGCGGCCGCGTCTACTCGGTGGACCGCAGCCGCCGGCTCGCGCGCTTGTTCAACGCCCAGAGCGTGAGCACGCAAGTGCTGGCAAGTAAGCCGCTTTGCGACCTGTTGCTCGATGACCCGCGACAGTTTCAGCTGCCGTTGACGGGTCCGACGGTAGACTTTCGAACGGCGTGGCGAGCGCTGCTGCATCGCTATGTGGGTATCCCCTCCGAAGGGGATCTGACGGCAGAACGCCTGTTGTTCGATCTCCTCACCCGCCCACCGACAAACGTCGTGCTGGACAAGCTTGCTCCCACCACCGTAGCTGGTTTGGAGCTGATGTCGTACTTGACGGATGTCGCGGGTGGGATTGGCCCAGTCATCTGGAAAGGGTGGCTCAAGGGTTCGGTGCGGCGTATCGCGGCCCTCTCGTTCGTGTTCGACGTTGGCGCTGCAAAGCTCGGCGAAGACGCAGCGTTGCGTGCCAGCCTACTCACGCTCCTTCATTCGCTGGACCCAGCGCTTAAGGACGCTGCCAAGCAAACGCCAGCGCTCTTCGATGAGTGGGGCGCTCTCGCTGGGAAACTTCACCGCCGCATCGATGGCGACAGCACACGGGAGCTTTGCCGTAGCCTGCTCGCTGACGCCAACGAGCTTATCGCTGATGAGGAGCTGGCAAAGCGCAGCCTCGCAGACAGCCGTTTCCTTCCGATTGCCTACGAAGCTGCCGAGCAACGCGCAGCCGCCGCACTGCTCGACGGGGCCCGCTCGAAGGTCAGCGCCAAGGCCGTCGAGCGGGCCGGCAATGAGATTGATCGGCTACGGCGTCACCATCGGGCTAGTGCGCCCGCAGGGCGTGAAGTCCTCGAGCGCGCGAGGATGGCGCTGCGGCTGCTCGCCTACCTGGCCAGCCGTCCCGACCTCGAAGCGATGTCGCGTGACCATGGCTCGAACGGAGCCGTTTTTGCCCTCAGCGCGCACTATGTCAGCGACGGCGCGTTCGTCGATCACGCCAGGGAGCGCACACGCGGCACCGTAGCCACCGAGCTTGAGCAAGCCATCGACGCCGTATTGGCCAAGGTCGATGAGGTCCGTGAGCGCGACGACGAGCAGTTCGGGCGTTCGTATGCCGCTTGGGTCAGCGCGGGTAGTCCTTCATCAGATCGGGTCGTGCCAATCCACAAGGGGTTGGACGCCTATGCTGCGCAGTTTCTCAAAGGCAAGTCGCACCGGCGTCTGCTCGTGGTGTTGCTCGACGGTATGTCGTGGGCCAACGCGGTCGAGCTGTTGCGAGATTGCGAGGACAAGAACTTCGGTCTGCTCAAGTTCAACGATGCCAAGTGCACACCGCTGCTCGCGGCGTTGCCGTCGCTCACCGAGGTCAGCCGTTCGGCGCTATTTGCGGGCAAACCGATCAAGCCCGGCGAAGCGGGGAGTGGGAAGGACCCGGACCGCTTCAGTACTCATCCCGGGCTCAAGAAGATCGGCATCGAATCCGCAAAGCTCTACCTGCGCGGCGACGTCGAGACGCAGTCGGGTGACTTGAGCAACACGGCGCTGACGCTTGTCCGCTCGCCGGACCGCATCGTCGCGTTGGTGGTGAACGCGCTGGACGACCAGCTCAGCGGGCCTCGCCAGCTGCGTGTGCCGGCTGATTTTGCGCATATCAAGCTGCTGCGCCGCCTTCTCGACGAGGCGACCGACTCGAACCGTGCGGTGCTACTGATCGCCGACCACGGCCACGTACTCACCTTCCGGCCGATGAAGTCGGTCGGGTTCGCGGGTGATGGGGCCCGCTACCGCTACCTCGGTGAGAGTGAGGCGCTCCACGCGCACGAAGTGGCGGTGTCGAAAGAGCACGCCTTCGTCAAGGCTGGGAAGGCGCGAGTCGCCATGCTCTACCGAGATTCAGACGCTTACGGAACGCCCACGACCACCGGCGAGCACGGCGGGATCTCGCTGGCGGAGATCGTCACGCCGGCCGTGCTGATCGCTTCCGACCAGTTGCGCTCTCGGGTCGCCGACGCTGAAGGGCAGGACGACCCCGAGCTCGACGTGACGCCTTTGCCCGAGCCGGATTGGTGGCAGCTGCTCGTGCCGACCAAGACGCCGCGCGCGACCGTCAGGGTCGAGCCGAAGCCAGCGCCTCCTAAACCGCAAATCGACCTGCCGTTTACTGCGTCAACGCCGCCAACACCTGCTGTGGAGGCGACGAGCGTCTGGCTGGGGCGCCTCACCGCTTCGAAGGCTTTTGCAGGGCGTCCGGCCCATGAGGTCGCAATCTTCAAGAAGACAATCGCACCGCGAATTGCCCTGTTGGCCGAACTCGGGGGCACGCTGTCTTTCGACCATTTCGCGAAGAAGGCACAGGTCTTGCCACGCAACGTGGGCGGTGTCGTTTCCGAGATGCAGGAGTGGATCAACTTCGATGGCTACGCGGTGGTCGAGTACGATCCGGTCTCGAAGCGGGTTGTCTTGAAGATCGAACTGCTCGAGAGCTACCTACAGGAGATGGGCTGATGGATCTGAGCACCCTCCGGCGCAAAGAGATCATCGCCCCACTACGAAATGGCACGGTCCCGCGGCGTGGGCTCGAACATCTTGCGGTTGGCCTGGATCGATTCGAGGCCGCCATCGACGAGGAGCTCGATCGTGCATCTCACGGCCAGGGCGTCTTCAAGGCGGTGCGCGGCGAGTACGGCACAGGCAAGACGTTCTTCTCTCGCTGGGTGCAGTACCGAGCACAGCAGCAGGGCTTCGCGACGTCCGAAGTCCAAATCTCGGCTAGTGAAACGCCGCTATATCGCCTGGAAACCATCTACCGCCGCGCGCTCGAGAACTTGCGCACGAAGGAATGGGACAGCGGGGCGTTCCGCTCGCTGATCGACAAGTGGTTCTATGGCCTTGAGCAGGAGATCCTGGAGCAACGCGGCCAGCTCGCTGGCGAGGCGCTCGCCGAAGCTGTCGGCGCGCTGCTGGAGGTACGGCTGGGCGCTGTCCGCGATACCCAGCCGCTCTTCGCCACGGTCCTGCGCGCTTGCTACAAGGCGCGTGTCGATGAAGACAACGCGACGGCGGACGGCCTACTCGCTTGGCTGATGGGGCAACCCAACGTGGGCGCCAACGTGAAACGGCCCGCCGGCATCCAGGGTGATCTCGACGCGACGGCGGCGGCCGGCTTCTTCCGAGGCTTGCTCGCTGTTCTGGGCGAGACGGGCCGCAAGGGGATGCTGCTCGTGCTCGATGAAGTGGAAACGATTCAGCGCACCCGCAGCGATCTGCGTGAGCAAAGCCTAGATGCGCTCCGCAAGCTGATCGACGACTTGGACGCTGGGCGATACCCGGGTCTGTATGTGTTGATCACGGGCACGACGGCGTTCTTTGATGGACCGCAAGGCATCAAGAAGCTCGCGGCCCTCGAACAACGTCTGCACGAGAACTTCAGCGGTGACCCGAAGTTCGACAACTCGCGCGCGACGCAAATGCGCCTGATGCCTTTCGACGTGGAGCGCCTGGTTGAGGTGGGCCTCAAGGTGCGGGCTATCTACCCGAGCAAGGCCCCCGAGCGGGTGGCTGCCAAGGTCGATGATGCGGTCATCCGCGACCTAGCGAACGGACTCACCGGCAAGCTGGGCGGCAAGGTCGGCGTCGCGCCTCGCCTCTTTCTCCGTAAGATGGTCAGCGAGCTGCTCGACAAGGTCGACGAGCATCCCGACTACGAGCCGAAGCGCGACT
>Ga0163144_10027177_pt1 | contig 11091 bp, 13 predicted proteins | sample OliLak19BULKMAT1_FD_123175 | JGI IMG/M metagenome (GOLD analysis project Ga0163144, IMG submission 123175) | Freshwater microbial mat bacterial communities from Lake Vanda, McMurdo Dry Valleys, Antarctica - Oligotrophic Lake LV.19.BULKMAT1 | ecosystem: Environmental > Aquatic > Freshwater >... | reverse complement strand
TTGGCCTTCTCGACAGAGTACATCTGAAGGAAGGCGTCCAATTTCTGCTGCTCGCCCCAGGCGCCTTCGTAATTGTCATACTTGACCTCGCCGGTCGTCGTGTTGATGACGACGGGATAGGTCCAACCAGGCAGGGAGACGATCAACCCCTCGACCTGGCCGGAGTAGAGCGTCGCTTTGCCGTGCGTCGGCTGAGCGATCCCGAGTCGACGGCACGCGGCTTCGACTGCGACATGCTTTCACCTCGTTGTGGATTGTGGGATGATAAATGGACATCTCAGGGGGATCGGAGTACTCGCCGCCGGGCTTCGTCATTTTGGTTGCAGTCGCACGGGTTTGTGGGTAGATTGGCGCCATTCCCTCCTGCCCTGGTTTCCGCCTGAAAATCCTCTTGCCTCGTCCGCGAATTCAGTTTCGATCCAACGATCTGCCGTCTGCCGAGGACCCCGATGAAGACCTTTAGTTGCTGGCTGATTCCGATGCTGTTTCAGTTTGGAATTCTCGCGGCCGGGGCGACCGAACCGGGGCCAGCCCACCTCTCGGACGTCGAGCGAGCATTCGCCTACGCCAAATTGTCGCCGATCGCCGAACGGTACATTTTGAACGACGATTCCCTGCCCGCCTTTGCGTTCGCGCAACCCGACGAGGCAGCGAAGATTCTCGGCGCCTACCGGCTCAGGAGCACCGTATACGACTCGGAATACCAACCGGTAACGAAGGCCTCCAAACCCGGCCGGTATGGAGTCGTGGTGGAGATTATCCCTGCTAAAGAAACCAAGCTGCCAACCTCGCGCCGGTTCATCAACCTCTACCGTCTGCCTGATCAGACAAATGTCGCGCAGCAATCGCCGGCGCTGGTCGCCCGGCTCAAGACCCTGCGCTGGAACTTCAAGGATGTCCCCGGCGCAAACACGCGCGAGAACGCGCTGCACCTGGCTGCCTTGCACGAAGTTCCGCGCGATGCCGCCGCCGATGGTTTCTATCAGCAGCCGGTGGAAAAGGAACGTCAGTGGTGGATCGGCCTCAAACGCCGGCTCTACGGTTACGACAAGCAACCGCGTTTTGCTCTGCCATTCCGCGCCCCGCTGCCGCTCGAAGGCAAGCCGGCGCCCGTCATCCGCCAGGGCACCTTGGCCGAGGCCGGCATGAAAGCGGATGCCGCGCGCCGGATCGACGAGGTGCTCACGCGGTGGGCGGGCGACAGTGACGAGGGCTTTGACGTCTGCATTGTCCGGCGCGGCGTCGTCGTGTTGGAGAAGCCGTATGGCAAGTACCGTGGCAAGGAGGTGACGGGCGTCACGAAGTTTCACCTCACCTCGACGAGCAAGTTCATCACCGGCCTCCTGCTGATGATCCTCGTCGAACTTGGCGTGCTCGACATGGACATGCCGATTACCGAGATGCCGGGACCGCTGCATGGGCTCAAGACCCAGAAACCGATCACGCTGCGCGCCCTCTACACGCACACGGCCTTTACCGATCCCATCGGAATTGCGCCCACGCCCGACATGGAAGAGCGCCTCGCCTTGATCCTCCCTCATCTACCAATTGGGAAGGGCTATCAATATACGGGCACCAGCCTTGAACTGGCCTGGGCTCTGGCTTCGACGGCGTCAGGAAAATCCATATCCACGTTCGCTCGCGATCATTTGGCGGAACCGCTCGGCTGCCGGCACACCGAAGTCTTCAACACCGGCGGCGCCACGCAGAGCACGGCCCACGATCTGGCCCGCATTTGGCAAATGGTGCTAAATCGAGGCGCGTATGGCGATAAACGTTTCCTCAGCCCGCAGAATTTCGAGGACATGCTCCCGCGCCGCTTGACGAAGACTCTGGGGCCCTACACCAACGACAGGCCCTGGGGCGTCGGCACCATGCCCTGGAAAGTGAATGGATTGAGTCCCTTCACCTTCGGCCACAAAGGCTATTTTCGCTCGACCGCTTTCATCGATCCGATCCACGAGCTGGTTGTCATCATGGTCCGCGTGGATCCTCCCGCCGGCAAGAAATACGACCAGTATCATCCGCAATTCCTGAAGGCCGTCGTCGAGGGCCTCGTCGATCGGGTGCCGGCGTTTCCTGAAGCGCTGACGTTGACGAACCTGGATGTGCCGCCAGGCAAGGATCGCGTCGTCATCGAGACGGTCATTGAGAACACGGGACCGACGGACGCCGTTCTGGAATACCGCTATGAGACGGTGGGCACCCGCTGGCAGTTCGAGCCCGCGACCGCTCGGATCAAGCTTCCCGCGAAGACACGCGTGCCAATCCGCGTGGTGGCACGCATCGACCCGGATCACCTATCGCCGGCGCCTCGGCTTCGTGGAGCAGTGTATGCCGCCGCCGGCCCGATGCCGCCGTCGCCGCATGTGGAGTATTGGCTGCGTCCCATCCTGCGCCGGAGCGTGACGGCTCACCGTATCGGCAAGGCTCCCGTGCCCGCCGAAGTGGGACCGCATCTGCTGGAAACGCACGGCCGCAAAGACCCGCAATACCCGACCCGTTTCCGCGTCCGCTACGACGATACGGCCGTGTACATTGCCGTGACGGCCGCGGAAAAAGCCGCCCGCAAGCTGCCTGTCTTGGCGAAGGCGCGCGACGATGCCGGCATTAAAAAGGAAGACTTCGTCGAGGTAGTGATCAATCCGACGGGCGACGTTAAATCCCGCCGGCAGTTCGCGGTCAATCTGAACGGCGTGCAGTACGACGCCCTCGCCGGCGACGTCAAATGGGACGCACGCTGGACGTCGACCGTTCGCTTTGAAGACGAGCAATACACGGTCGAGTTCGCCATCCCCTATGAAGCACTCGGTGTGCAAGCGCCCAAGGCAAGGGATCAATGGGCTCTCAACGTCCTGCGAGGCCGGGGATCAAGCAATCCAAAGTGGGAAATGTTTTCGCAATGGGTGATGACCTACGCGGACTTCAATAGTGAGAAGCATTTCGGCGAGGTTTTCTTCAAATAGACGGAGACTTCCCATGTTTATGACCAAGCTGCAAAAAGCAGTGGCAGGGCTGCTGGCCTTAACTTTCCCTTGCCAGTTGCTGGGGGCGACGGAACAACCGCCCACCCCGAAGTCGGCCCTGGACGCGTTGGCCGAGAAAATGCCCGTCGGCACATGGGCGGAACTGCTGTCGAAAAATATCGATCCCGTGCTATGACGAGCCAGTGACGGGCAGTTTCCTGGAGTGTGGCTTCGGTGAATTGTGGCAACTCAATCCGGATGACAAGGGTGCATGGACGAAGCAGACCGGGGATGGAGTCCCGCCCGCTGATCTGGTGGGCATTCCCAACAATGCGGCCGGGGCAAGAAATACGGCCGTGGTATCCTGTTCAACCTACGGCGCGACCAACTACGTTGAAGCCAAAGTCGGCAGCCGCACTCCCCAGACGAGAATGTGGGTGTACAAGCATGCGGCCAAGCCCAATGTGCGGAATTGAGTGCCGATTTGAACACCTGGATGGCAAACTTCGGAGGCCCGCCCTCTTTGCAAAGTTCTCCGTGCAACCAACAACCCGCCCTCGGACGCCAATTCGGTAACATTCTCGCGAAAATGCGATCAGAGCGAGGGAAAGGACAGGCCCATGTACGCGCCTGCCAGGCCAATTCCTCGTCGAAAACGGACGCACCGCGAGAGCCGCTGGAGAAGCCAGTCGGTCGGACTTTTCATCAAGCGAACGGAATAATCGAAGCGAACGGGTAGTCGCGACGTCGCGACTTCCTTTCCGCAGTACGAAATCGTTGCCGGGGAAATCAGGTGAAATCTGCCAGGGGTTCCGTTCGCAACGCGTCGGTTGTCCCTCACGAGTGTCGTGCGCACGAGGCAGCGATCATGCGAGCGAGCGATATGCGAGGATGCACTCGCGAAGAAGCGGCATAGCGGAAGGAAACGAGCTGGCTCGCATATCGAGAGCAATGGCCTTAATTGGGCACGTCCGGATTTGTGGGAAGCCCGGGCAGGCAACTGCCCAGGCTGACCCGGCTCGTTGATTTCGTGCTCTGAGGTGGAGCTGTCCTTGTGGCGCCAAGTCTTTGAACTGGGGCGGCAATTGTACGGTCGGTACTTGGCCTTGGTCGGCAGTGGCGACATGGGCGAGACCGTTGAGTTGCCGGACGGCCGCATCTGTCGTCGTTTGAAGGGGCGGCACAAGAAGCGACTGGTTGCGATCTTTGGCGAATTCGTGCTTCATCGTGTCGTGTACGGCAATCGTGAGGACCAGAGGATCGGGTTTGTGCCGGTGGATAGCAGTATGCAATTGCCCGACTCAGGCCGCGCCCAAAAACGGAATTGCACCCTTTTCCCTTGCAATCATGGCTGGCAAGCACTACGTTCGCCAAAATAAAAACATTACTCATCGGCGATTCCCCCATGCCCAGTCCCCGCTCCTTTCTCCACATGGTTGGCATGGCGCCCGGTGAGCGCTTCATCCGCTGGGACAATCCCTGGCCGGCTGGTGGCTGACCGCCGCGCCCGACATCTCGGTCCCGATAAAGACGTTTCCGTCCTTTGTGTCCCGCCCCGTTTTCGAGGCATGGGAGCATGAATCGGACCGCTTCCTGTCCAAGGCCCTCAAGAACGCCGCTGCCCGAAGGGAGAAAAACAGCCTGGCGCTCGCGCGGACGCTGGTTGCCGACTGGGAAGAAGTGCGTATCGAGAGCGATCCCTGGGGCGCCAATCCCTTCGGCCTCTTCCTGTCGCTGTCTCGTTTACCCGCCAAGAAGGAGTAGCGTCCTTGAATGGGACAACGGCGTCGGGCGCCATGCTCACGGCTTTGCATGAGCATGCGGACCACCGGAGACTTTCATGTCCACGCGAAGCCGTGGGCATGATACCCAAACCTCAGACCTTCCGCGAAGACGAATTGCCATGCAACCTCCGCCCGCCCGACCTGCTCCGGCTCGACCCGCTCAACCAGCGCCTGCCCAACCTGTGCCGTCACCGGCACAGGCAGCGGCGGCCGTCGAGGCGCTGTTCCGGGCCTACTTCACCGAAGGCCGGGACATCAGCAACCGTGACACGCTCATCGACGTGGTTGCCGAAGCGGGCTGGACCGGCAACGGGCCGAGGCCACGCTGAACAGCGATGAGGGAATGGAGGCGATCAAGGAGGCCGAGGGGCTTTCGCAACGGCATCGGGTGGACGGCGTGCCGTTCTTCATCATCAACGGCACTATCACGCTGGGTGGGGCGCAGCCGCCAGAGGCGTTTCTTGAGGCGTTCGGGCGGGCTATGGTCGCAAGGTAGAGCGTCCCGACTTGAGGCGGGTGTGAATGTGTTGGCGTTCACAACCCAGGTCTTTCAAAACCTTGTGACTCCTTCCGTCGTGATGATGTAATCTGTTTTCAGGCGTTTCAAATCTCTCGCCTCATCAACCGTGACGAACGAGTAGGCAACGTATTCCAGGTGACGGAATGCGCCGATCACAGCAGCGCATACATTCTCGACCTCTTGTGTCCACGGCTCTCGTGGACCACCCTTTGTCCCTGCTTGAGAGAGAATGTGAATGCCGAGCGAACGTCGTTGCTTCGGAATCTCCGCACGGAAGAATGCTGGTCGCTTGTCGCCTTTCTGCATGGCGATTTGCTGTATCATCTCTCTCTTGGCAACGAGTGCGAGAGCGGCGCAGGTTGCTTGCAGCAATGGTCCAATCAGACCAGCTTCATCTTGCGGCCCCTTCACTTCAACGACTGTGAAATAGCCGTTTCGTCGGAGAGCAAGGCCGTCTGGCTTAATGAAGTCTGTGTAACCCTTCCGAAAACGATTGTCTTTCGATGAGATTCCGAATCCTAGTTCCATTGCCACCATACTGAACTCGGTCAAATCACATCCAGTCGGAATAAAATGAACGTCGCCATGCCCCCGTGATGCCTCAAGAAGCTGAGAGGTCCAACCAATGCCTTTATTCGCAGAATACAGTGAGGTTGCCAGATCATTGTCCCAATGATTGAATTGTTTCTTTTGCTTCACGCATTGGAATCGCTCAATCCAGCGTTCAAATACTGCCTGCAATGTCCCCTTACGTCGCTGGGCTAATGCCTTCTTGCATTCCTCTTTGAACCGCTCCTGCAATCGTCGTTTGTCAACACTGCTCGATAATCCTGACTCGGCATTCCGAAATGCAATCTGCTCCCGCCAAAATTCTTCATCGGAGTATGGAATACGGCTGAACGCAGGAAGCCTTTCCGAGTAGCTGCCATCCTGCGCAAGCAGTGCCTCCAGGTCATCAAAGGAGTAAGCTCGATCCGGCTTGGGAGGCGATGTGGAATAGTCTCGCAGGCATGTACCTTGTTCCACCTTGGTCATCAAGAGCCAAGTATTCCGGTTGATCGTCGGCAAATAGACAAGTTTTTTGGAAGCGGCCATATCAAAATTCCTCCTACCCGAAATCATCGACCGCATCGGCGTCGCTACCTCTAACAGTCGAACGTATTTGATTGTCAAACCTCCCACCACTCCCCATCATCACGACGCCGAACATTGGCGAACAGCGCCGAGAACCGCTCCTGATCTTGCAGATGCACCGGCACGGCCACGGCATCAGCAAACGCATCCCGCATCCGTCGCAAGTCCGGCACGGACGCATGGCCTGACGTGTGACAGCGACGATGAAGCGGCAGGCCACGATCCGCCATCCATTTTACAAACCACTGGTTCTTCTCGCCTTCAAGGTAGCCCTCCCACACGGAGCAGACCACGCATCCGTCGTTCAAGCACTCGGCCCTCTCCAGGTCACGCACCATGCTGGGCCGGAACAGCATCACCGACATGGGTGCTAAACGGGCGAGCGCCTTCGAGGAGATGCGGTATGGAAGGTAGCTGTCGGAAATTTCCGACGCTTCTTCCTTTTCGAGTCGCAACCATTGGCTCGTGGGAAGGAAGACTCGAACACCATTCCATTCTGCCTGCGGCAACCTTGGGTTGTCGGTCGCCCGCAGAATCTCGGCGGTGTACATATCCACGATGAACTGCCGCTTAGAGGCGATGCACGCCTTGAAGATGGTCACGATCCGGTCGATGTTTTGGCCTGAACACCACACGAGCGGCATTCCCGGAGTCTTCCGAAAGATGTCAGCGAATTGAGGAACCAATTCGTCCTCGGTGGTGTAGGTCTTGTCCTCTCGCCCGACGCAGGTTCCCTCCATCAGCAGGATGTCCACGTTCTTCGGCGGGTTGTCGATCAATCTGTCCGTCAGGCTGGCTTTCCTTCCGTGCGCCCGGAAGTCGCCAGTGTAGAAAAGGCGTTTGCCATCAGCTTCGACCAAGACGGCGTAGCTGTCGTAAGCGGAGTGATCGACCAGGAACGGCGTGATCGTGAACGGCCCCAGGACAATGGGCGTGCGATCCGATAGATGCTTCACGTTTTTCAGCTTGAGGCCAGACGGTGAGAACAATGCGGCGGCGTCAAGAATTGCTTCGGCAGCTTTGCCGATCAAGAACTGCGTCTCGTCGGGGAGCCGATAAGCAAGGCCGTAGTGGTCCTGATGGGGGTGGGAGATTACCACGCCCAGCAATGACTCATCGGGCGCAGCAAACCCCTTGACCGGGTGCAATGGGATGTCGTCCGGGTTGGATGCGTCGAGCGGCAGGCCCACATCGAGGACGAGGCTCTTGCCCTGGGCCTCGATCTCGACGCAAGTGCCGCCAATTTCCTTCGTGCCTCGGTGAATGCAGACTTTCATGATAATGTTCTATTCCTTGGTCACGATTTTGCCTTGATCGTCCACGAGATGCAGTTCAGGACGCCGCCCTTCTCGGCCAAGCTCCGACACGGAAGCTGAAACACCCTGGCGTCGGGCATCGCTTTGCAGACCTTCTCCATTGCGGCCTCGTCTTCAGGTATGTCGTATTCGGGGAGGACCACGACATCACCAACCCGGAGATAGTTGATGTAGAGGCCGACAGCCGAATAGAGTTCGCCGGGCTGACGCTTGACCTTCTCCTGGAACATCGGCAGCGTTTCGACTTCCAGGCCCTTCGTCTCAAGCAGGCTCCGAAGCCTTGTCCCGTAAGCCGGATCAACGTCGGAGTAATCGTTGATGAGGACTCGATCCTCGGCGACGAACCGGACCACGCCATCAGAATGCCCAACCGTGTCGTAAGGCTCCTTCGGGATGAAGATACACTCGGCCTGAAAGATTTCCTTTAATCTCGACCGCAGCCTGGGGCGCTCGATGGAAGGGTTCTCCTTGTAAATCTTCTCCGTCAGGATGACCCTGGTTCGGGACGCCACGACGTTGCCGCCGTCGAGGACGATTGGCTCCTGGCGATAATCGTTCATGATCGGCAACCGGCATTTGTCGGGCGGCGTGATGAGATGCTGGTGTTCTCGAAGATAGTCCGGGGCATACACAAACTGGCAGAACCGATCCTCATCAAGCTGGATCGGCATATAGTCCCGACACCAGATGTCGGACGTGCCGGGGATAATGTCGATGGGGACGCCCTGCAAGGCCGAGCGCAGGCTGGCAATCAAGGCCGGAAAGTCGATCTCCAGCCGATCAGAAAGAAACAGGTGGTTCGTCTCCCAATCCGGGATCATGGTTATTCGGGTCAATTCCAAAGATTGAACAAATTCTTGCAATCCTTGGGTCGGTGGTGTCCAAGGTCGCCGGTGATTTCTCGTCGGCATCGGTCACGCTGTCGATGGTATGGTCGTCTTCCAGAACATATCCTTCACTGTCAACCTGCCAAACTGCCTTGGCGTCATCTGCAAGATCGCTGACGGCGTTCATGTCGTAAAGCTGCACGTTCTCTTCGTCGTGAACCTCGATCTCGAACGTCCGATGGGCCGAGTGTATCATCCTGCCTTGGATCGTAATCTTCACCTTTTTCATGCCATGCTCAATCCAAGGGGCATTTTGAAGGAAAAAGTGGCCCCAGAGAGCATTGGGGTTTTCGATGCTCAACGCCAGCACGAGTCCTTTTTGCGGCTTTAGGCCAGACTGTGCTGACTCGCTGCCCGATAGCCGGGCGTACCTCTCTCTGGGGCCACGAAGGAAGTCTATCCGGCCCCACTGACCGAGATGGGTCAGTGCCAGAGCAAGAATTACTGGTTTAGCGCCAGCCCCGACCGGAGCTTGTCCGCAACCATCTTCCGAAGCGCCTTCGGTTCAAGCACTTCCGCTCGGCCAGACCAGCCCAACAGCCAGTTGCAGATTTCTTCCAGGCCGTCGATCTGGAATGACAGGACAACGCTGCCATCGGGCGCAGGGGTGGCCTTCTGCGTGGCGTGCCATTGCGTTTCGGTCACGATCCGGGCGGCTTCGGGAAGGAACCTGATTCGCACATCGAACGTCTCCGAGCCTCGGTAAACGGCCCAGGCATTGCCAAAGTACGCCTTGAGGTCGAAGTTGCCGGGAACCACCGCCGCCTCGTTCAGCACATCGAGCCGGTCGAATCTGGCGATCCGGTACGTTCTCGGTCCATCACCATCGACAGGCTGGGCGATCAGATACCATGCGTTCTTGATGAGGCAGAGGCGAATGGGGTTCAGGTGAAGTTCGACGGGCTTCGGCTCGTATGGGCTGGTGTATGTCCCACTGATGCGTTGTTTCCCAATCAGGGCTTGCTGCACTTTTTGAATCGTGTCTTGATGCCCACTGTGGTCGGCCAGTTGCAGGCCCAGCACGCAGACGACTTGTTCGGTGTCAGCAAGGAGTTGCTTCGTGTCATCGTCGGACGCCGCCGCAATCTTTTGCGTCGTCGGAGCGGCAGTCCCGGCCACATCCAAGCCTGCCGCCTTGGTGATGGCCGTTGCAACGGCTTGGCCGATAACTTCATCATCGGTCAGATTGGGAACGGGGAAACGGTAGTCGGCTCGCACTCGATAACTTTGTTCTTCGGCGTCGTAAAACCACGGGACACCGGCGAACTCCAAGGCTTGCAGGTCACGGTAGACCGTCCGTTCGGTGACTTCGAGTTCACTGGCGATGGCCTTGGCATTCCACCGGCCCCGGCCCTGGATCAATCGCAGGACGTTGAGGATGCGGCCCAGGCGGTCAGCTTGGCGAAGTCGGCGATCACGGTCGGGACGGGAGGCTCCCTGTGGGTTGATGGCGTGGGTCATGGGTGGTTCCGGGGAAAAGCCGGTGGCTGGCCTATCAAGGACGGCCACGGAATCGTAAGGTGATTCTACGCCCTCCGGTTGAACCGAACTGAACCCAGGAAATCCTGAAAATGGCAGAAGATCAAAAGACGCCTATCGCTGCTCCCAAAATCAAGATTGCCCGTTGCAATAAGACCTGCACCTACGCCCACGGCGGCAATGAGCCGCATCTGTGTAAGGGGAAATGCTCCAGAGAAGTTGGACATTTTCTCAATTGCAAATGCCGAACCCATGAAATGCAGTAAACCGGATTGCATCACGCTGAATTGAATCGACTCCCGCCGCAGGTAGAAACACATACATCATGAATACGGTGAAGTCGATCTCCAAGTGCCTGTTGTCATTCTTCATGGTCGCAGCAGGGACGATGCACTTCGTCAAACCCGACTTCTACCTTCAACTCATGCCGCCTTACCTACCGTTTCATCGGGAATTGGTCTATCTGAGCGGTTTCTTTGAAGCCGCATTGGGCCTGTTGCTGCTTCTCCCAAGGTTCTCACGGTTTGCCGCTTGGGGCATCATCGCCCTGTTGATCGCCATCTTTCCGGCGAACATCTACGTTTACCAGCATCAGGACATTATTCCCGCACCGCCAATCGTCCACTTCCTGCGCCTGCCGTTGCAAGGGGCGTTCATCCTCTGGGCATTTTGGCACACAAGACGAACGGATGGAACCGGACGTTAGTTGTTCGTTATCGCCTCGTTGTTGCCTTCGTCGGGGCCTTCAATCCTCTCCATCTTGCTCGATGGTTCGGTTATAAACCACTGCGCCTCGCATTTCCTTGCCTATCACTCTGGATATGTCGCTCACAATATGTGCGAGATTGGCTTCCATGTCCCGCACATTCAGATAAACGTCCTGGATAAGAAAAGGTGACAGCCACCTATTTCAATCGCAACTCGGTTTCTTCGGGCGGCCACGCGGGCGGAGCGTCGATTCAAGTTCCAATTGTTTGGCGGTCGTCGCCGCCCACGCTTCGTAGC
>Ga0163144_10027171_pt1 | contig 11092 bp, 8 predicted proteins | sample OliLak19BULKMAT1_FD_123175 | JGI IMG/M metagenome (GOLD analysis project Ga0163144, IMG submission 123175) | Freshwater microbial mat bacterial communities from Lake Vanda, McMurdo Dry Valleys, Antarctica - Oligotrophic Lake LV.19.BULKMAT1 | ecosystem: Environmental > Aquatic > Freshwater > Lake... | reverse complement strand
GCGCCAAAATCATTTCGTACATGATCGGCAAAGCGGCCAGACACCTCTGGTCAATCTGAAGCGGGATGGCCTGAGTGCAGGTGGCCTAAGTGCAGGTGGCCTGAGTGCAGGTGGCCTGAGTGCAGGTGGCCGCAGCGGACAGGTGAGGATTTCGCAAAGTGCGAGCGCTTGCTTCAGAGAGGTTTCGAATGAGCTGAGGCCTGCATCAAGGGCCTGCATCAAGGGCCTGCATCAAGGCTTGCATCAAGGCTTGCATCAAGGCTTGGCCTTTCAAGGCGTGGCATCAAGGCGTGGCATCAAGGCGTGGCATCAGGGGCTTGGCCTTCAAGGCTTGGCCTTTCAAGGCTTAGCCAGCAGCGCCAGCACGTCCTGAAGCACCGCATCGGGCAGCTCGGCGGTGAGCGGTATGCGCCACATCTCAGGCGCCGGGGCCTTGGCCTCGTTGCTGGTCTGCGCACTGTTCCACGTGTCAAGTAAAGGCTTGAGCTTGACCGCGTCTTTATCGGTGCAGAGGATCGGGCGGTCAACGGGCAGGTCGCGAAGATCCTGTTCCGTGTAATGGTGGTGGTCGGGGAAGGGCTGCGCATGCACGTGCAGACCCGCTTCGCGCAGCTGGTCGAAGTAGCGTCCGGGATCTGCGATGCCAGCAACGGCGTGTACTTCCATGCCGCGCCAGTCGCTGAGTGGACGCTGCACGCCATCGCGCAGACGAATGCCGTGGCTGAGTCGATAGGGAATGAATGCGGCGTCCGCTGCGGCTGCGGTTCCGGTCGACAGCAGGCGGCGCGCAATAGCAGGGCGAAGGTCGCGGCCAAGGTGTTGGCCCGCGTAGCGGTCAGGACGCTCGCGCAGTGGCCCGGCGGGCAGCAGTTGGCCGTTACCGTAGCGGCGCTCGCCGTTGAGCAGCACCAGTTCCAGCGCTCTTGGCAAGCGCCAGTGTTGCAGTCCGTCATCGGAGATCAGCAGATCTACCGTGTGCTGCGCAAGCAGCATGCGAGCCGCTGCGACGCGATCCGCGCCTACGGCAACGGGCACGCCACAACTTTGATGCAGCAGCAGCGGTTCGTCGCCCACCGCGCAGGCACCGTCGCCGTCGCGCACCAAGCGTACTGACCGATCCTTGCGCCGATAGCCGCGCGAGAGAATGCCAACCCGGATGCCGTGCTGTTGCAGGGCTTGGCAAAGCGCGATCACCGTTGGCGTCTTGCCGCCACCACCGACGCAAACATTGCCCACGATGACAACCGGGCAGGGCAGGGCTGCCACGCGCAACAGGCCGGACCGGTAAAGGCTGCGATTCAGCGCGCTGACCCCCTGATAAAGCTTGCTCAGCACCACGAGGTAAAAGGGCACTTTTGCGCCCCGGTACCAGATGGCTAGTAACCACTGCTCGAGCCGAGCCCTCAGATCAACAGCTTTTGCGCCCGGAGCGGAACTCGCGCGGCGAGTATTGCGCGCGCCGGGCACAGGTGCTGGCGCTCAGGCGGCAGCGGCGAGCTGTTTGCGCGGACCGTGCTCAAGCGCAAACTTGACGCCTTCCATCACCAGATCAATCTCCGCACAGCTGACCCCGAAATGCGGCGTAAAGCGCAGGCTGTTGGTGCCGCCGTGGATCACGCCAATCCCGTTCTGGCGCATGAACTCTTCGGTCGATCCGGTGCCGTAGCACTTGTAGTCTGCGGAGAGTTCGCAGGAGACCAGCAAGCCCGTGCCCTGCACGTTGCTGATCGTTCCCGGCAGCGCTTGCGCCAGTGCCCTGAGCTTTTCGACGAACTCGACGCCGCGCGCGCGAATGTTTTGCCGCAGCGCTGGCGTGAGGCGCGCTAATACCGCGCACGCCACATCCATGGCGCGCGGATTGGAGGTCATCGTGTTGCCGTAGATGCCCTTGCGGTAGCTTTTGGCCACGCGCTCGCTCACTGCCAGCACGCTGAGCGGATAGTGTCCGGCATTCAGCGCCTTGGAATAGCTCTCCATATCGGGCGCATCCATGCCTTGAAAGCCTGGATAGTCGACGATTGAAAGCACGCCGTGCGCGCGCAGGCCGGCCTGGATCGAATCCACCATCAGCAGGGTGCCGTGCTCACGGGTCAAGCGGCGCGCTGCGGCATAAAACTCCGGTGTGACTGCGCGTCCTGGATTGCCTTCTCCCATCACCGGTTCCAGCAGCATCGCTTCAATATGCCAATTCTGCTTTTCGGCCTCGGCAAATACGCCTTCCAGCTGGGCAACATCGTACGGGTCCACGGTGATCAGCTGCTGGTGGTAGCGCATGCTGGCCAAGTGATCGTTATAGGCTTTTTTCGACGAGTCCGAGTACAGCGCCGGGAATTCCGTGCGGCCATGGAACGCGCCCTTGACCGCAATCCGCTTGATTGAACGACCGGCGTGCGGCATGCCGGGATCAATCATTTTCTTGGTGTGCATATCAATAAAACGACCGGCCAGCGTGACCGATTCCGAACCCGAATTCAGGCACAGGAAATGACTGTACGGGCATCGATTGCCTATCCCGCGACTATCTGGACCGCGACTATCTGGACCGGCAAGGCGGGTATGCCCGATCTCGCGCTTGAGCGCATCGGCCAGACGCTTGTGACTAAGACTTGCAGTCATGATATTGGCCATGACCTGCGGCTTGCTCATTTCATCCAGCACGAACTGTGGCGCGTGACCTGCGCCGAGCATGCCGTAGCCGCCGTTGTCGTGCACCACCGCGCCTTTGAGCGTAATCACCCACGGCCCGCGCGCAGCGATCGCCACGTAGGGATTGACCGCGTCTTCGGAGTAAAAATTGACGAAATCCGCTTGCAGATGCGCAATCTGCGCGGCTTCGTCCATGCTCAGCAGCTCCGGCGCATCGCGCCGTACTTCATCGAATGCCAGGGTAGCCTCGTCAACCGCCTGTAGAAGCTTGGGGTCAAGCGTGGCAAAGTGGAGAATTGTCTGATCAGCGAGGCCGCTGGTGAGTTTGGCGCCGGGCTGCGCGCGTAGTACTTTCAGTTTCTCGACGAGGTTCATCGGAAACTCCTATAGCAATGTCAGGGTGCCGCGATGGTAGCATTCCAAGGGCGCCGCGCCCACCCCTCAATCTCATTCTAAGTATCTGAATAAAGGAGATTTTTGCGCATGGATAGGCGCCTGTTCAGTTATCACCTCCCGGAATCCCGAATCGCTCAGGCGCCGCTGTCGGAGCGTTCTGCCGCGCGCATGCTGGTTTTGCCGCGCCATGAAGGACCCTGGCAAGACCGGATGGTGCGCGAGCTACCCGATCTGTTGCAGCCGGGCGATTTGCTGGTGGCGAACGCTTCGCGCGTGATTCCGGCCCGGCTGTGGGCGCGTAAGCCAAGCGGCGGTGAAGTTGAAATTTTGGTTGAGCGTTTGCTCAGCGCGCGGCTGGCGCGAGTGCAGCTGCGCGTGAGCAAAAAGCCGGCGCTGGGCGCCCACGTGATCCTTGAGGATGGCAGTCGGCTGCTGCTGCAAGCGCGTGAAGGCGCCTTTTTCGACTTCTCTGCCGAAACCGACTGGCTGGAACTGCTCACGCGCATGGGGCACATGCCGTTGCCGCCCTACATCACGCGCGAGGACGACTCACAGGACCGCGAGCGCTATCAAACGGTGTATGCCGAGCGCCCCGGTTCGGTGGCGGCGCCAACTGCCGGGCTGCATTTTGACCAAGCGCTTTTGGACCGCGTGCGCGCTCGCGGCGTGGAGCTGGCTATGGTCACCCTGCACATCGGGGCAGGCACCTTCCAGCCCATGCGTCACGACGATCTCGACCAGCATCAGATGCACGCCGAATGGCTTGAGGTCTCGGCCGAGGTCGTCGAAAAAATCAAAGCAACGCGTGCCCGTGGCGGGCGCGTCATCGCAATTGGCACCACCACGGTGCGCGCTTTGGAATCAGCGGCATCCGCGGGCGAGTTGATGCCTTACCAAGGCGATACCGAGCTGTTCATTCGCCCAGGATTTCAGTTCAAGGTTGTGGATGCACTGTTCACGAACTTCCATTTGCCCGAGTCGACTCTGCTGGTGATGATCAGTGCTTTCGCCGGCCGTGAACGCGTGCTCGCGGCCTACGAGCACGCCGTGCAGGCGGAGTATCGATTCTTCTCCTATGGTGACGCGATGTTCCTTGCCCCGCCGCAGGCCAGCCCGTGAGCGGTCTAAAGTTTTCACGGCTAGCGCAGGACGGCGCCGCCAGACGCGGGCGCGTGGTGCTGAATCACGGCGTGGTGGAAACCCCGGCTTTCATGCCGGTGGGCACATACGGGACGGTGAAGGGCATGATGCCGACCATGCTGCGTGATATTCAGGCGCACATCGTGCTGGGGAACACTTTTCATCTTTGGCTGCGGCCGGGGCTGGAGATCATCGGCAAGCACGGCGGATTGCATCGCTTCATGGCTTGGGACCGCCCGATCCTTACCGACTCCGGTGGCTTTCAGGTGTATTCACTCGCGCATCGCCGCAAGATGAGCGAGCAGGGCGTGCACTTTCAGTCGCCGGTTGACGGCGCCAAGGTCTTTTTGTCACCTGAAGAGAGCATGCGGATTCAGCGCGTTCTGAACTCGGATATCGCGATGTGCTTTGACGAGTGCACGCCGTATCCAGCTACTTTTGAAGTGGCTGAAGCGTCCATGCAGCTATCCATGCGCTGGGCCGAGCGCAGCCAGCGCGCTTTTGAGGGTTCCCCCAATGCCTTGTTCGGCATCGTGCAGGGCGGGGTCTACCCCGAGCTGCGCACCCAATCGGCGAAAATTCTGGTGGACCTGGACTTTCCGGGCTACGCGGTGGGCGGTTTGGCGGTGGGTGAGACCGAACAGGAGCGCAATCACACGTTGGAGCACACGCTGCCCCAGCTGCCGGCCGGAAAGCCACGCTATCTGATGGGTGTGGGGCGGCCGCAGGATCTGCTTGAGGCCGTGCATCGCGGGGTCGATATGTTTGACTGCGTGATGCCCACGCGCAACGGCCGCAACGGTCATTTGTTTACCCGGTCTGGCGTGGTGCGGATTCGCAACGCGAAGTATGCCGCTGATCTGTCGCCGATTGATCCCGAGTGCGGCTGCTATGCCTGTCAAAACTTCACGCGCTCGTATCTTCGCCATCTTGATCGCTTGAACGAGATGCTCGGCGCGCAGCTGATGACGCTGCACAATCTGCACTACTACCAGGAACTCATGCAGGGCATGCGGCAAGCCATTACCGATGGCCGGTTTGAAGCGTTTCGGGCGTCTTTCTACGAGCGCTTGCAGTTGCCGGTGCCATCCGCTGACTGAGCGCACGTCAGATCGCCGCTGTTTGTCACCCGCTGTTTGTCACCGTCGGCGCGTACCGCAGCCGTGATGCGACCGGCAGCGAATCGATTTAGCGCGCTGTTTGGTAATTGAGTTAAAGGCATTTACCAAACGACGCACTAGTCTGCCAGCGCAGCGCGCGCAAGCTTGGGCGCAGATTCAAGCTCAAACTGAGGGCCGGGCTGAGGCTCAGGCTCAAGCTCAGGCTCAGCTCGACGGCTGGTTTCGAAGCGCACGCGGCGCGTCACGCCACAGGTCAACTCATAGCTGATTGTTTCCGCGGCTGCCGCTACATGCTCCGCGGGCAGCTCGCAGCCCCAGAGCACAACCTCATCGCCGATCGCGGCATTCAAACACTGGCTGATGTCAATCGCCATGAGGTCCATGGAGACGCGGCCCACGATCGGACACAGGTGTCCGTTGAGCCAAACGTGCCCGCGATTGCTGGCATGGCGCGGATAGCCGTCGCCATAGCCGAAACTGAGGATTCCTACGTTCAGAGCGCGCTCGGCGCGATAGCTTTCGGCGTATCCCACGGTTTCCCCAGCAGCAACCGGCTTGATCGCGATCAGCCGGCTTGAGACGCGCATCGCCGGACGAAAGCCATGCTCCGCGGCCGTCTGTCCCGCGATGGTTGACAGCCCATACAGCAGGCCGCCGGGCCGCACCCACTGCGCGTGCGATTGAGGAAAGCGCAGCACGGCTGCCGAGTTTGCCAAGCTGCGTGCGCCGGGGCAGTCGCGCAGGGCATCTGAGAAGCGCTGCATTTGCAGTTCGGTGAGGGCTGATTCGCCGTCCGCGTGTGCGAAATGGGTCATCCAGACCAGCTCGTCGTGACGCAGCGGCAGCTCTGCGAGCTGGCTGCGCAGGGCGCTCAGGCTATCCACCGGAAAACCCAGCCGATGCATGCCGGTATCGAGCTTGATCCAAGCGCTTAGTGGCCGCCGCAATTGCGTTTGGCGGATCAGTTTAAGCTGATTTGGCTCATGCAGCACCACCGTTAGATCGAGTGCTTCGCTGAGGCTCAGGTCGTGGCCGTCATTGCAGCCACTGAGCAGCACAAGGCGCTTCGGGCGGCGCTTGAGCTGCTGCTCAAGCTGGCGAACGCGTTGCGCATCTTCAACGCTGGCCACGCCGTAAGCGTCGGCGAGCGGCAAAGCCTCCACCATGCGTTCCAGGCCATGACCATAGCCGTCGGCTTTGATTACGGCGAGGATTTTCGCATTCGGTGCAAGCTTGGCAACCTGCCGATAGTTATCGCGGATGGCAACGAGGTCGATATAGGCAGTGGCTGAGCGCATAGCCCGAAGTGTCTACGGCATCGGCTGGATGCGGCAAGCCCGTTCCAAGGCAGGACGCGGGCAGAGCGCGGGCAAACGTCATCAAAGCGCCTGTCATTCCGACCAAAGGCAGAAATCCCCAGGCGCAAGATTGAAGATCGCTGCCTGCGATCGAGATGACAAACGGTCGGTTGCGACCTCTCTTCGGGCCCAACAGTAGGTTTCTAGAGGTTCCGCTCAGCGCTTGCTTAGAGCGTGGCCTCCCGCTGCATCAGCTCTTCAATGCTGAGTCCCGGTGTTGGGATACCGTTGAACACGGTGCCCGTACGGCCTTCCTGCAAGTGCTTGCGAGCCAGCTCATAGGCAGCGGGTGGCAGCGGGATAAAGTTCACCTCATCCACCAGCTTGGCGCCTTCGGTCAGCATAAAGTCGAAATAGGCTTTGACCTCGGGACGCTGATACGCCTTTTCCGTCACATAGACGAACAGGGGTCGCGAGAGCGGCTTATAGCTGCCATTAATTACCGTTTCCTTGCTTGGGGCGACGCCCGCGGTTGCGGCGTCCATGCTGATCGGCAGGGCGCGCAGCTGATCTTTGTTCTCGACATAGTAGGCATAGCCAAAATAGCCGAGCGCGAACTTGTCCTGCAGCACGCCTTGCACCAGCACGTTGTCATCTTCGCTCGCCGTGTAGTCGCCGCGGCTGCTCTTGGCCCTGCCGACCACCGCTTCGGTAAAGTAGTCGAACGTGCCGGAATCGCTGCCCGCGCCATAAAGGTTGATTTTTTCCTTCGGCCAGCTGGGATCAACCTGATCCCAAGTCTGGATCACGCCCTGGGCGGCGGGCTCCCAAATCTTTTTGAGCTGCTCCACGGTGATATGGGTGAGGAACGCGTTCTGCGGATTGGCCACCACCGTGAGCGCGTCGAATGCAACCGGCACTTCAAAGTATTTGATCCCGGTCGCGGCGCAGGCCTCCATCTCGGCCTTGAGGATCGGGCGTGAGGCATTCGCGATGTCGATCTCACCGCGGCAAAACTTCTTGAAGCCGCCCCCGGTGCCCGATAAGCCCACGGTCACGCGAACCTTGCCGCCCTGTGAGTTCTGGAATTCCTCGGAGATGGCTTCCGCGATCGGATACACCGTCGATGAGCCGTCGGCCATGATCACGCCCGACTTGGCAGCAGCGGCGACCGCAGTATTAGTCCCGGGTGAACCCGGCGCCGTGGAAGCGCTGGCGGCTGGATCGCTGGATTTTCCGCACCCTGAAAGCAGGGCAATCGCGGCCAGTGCGCCGGCCAGCGTCTGGTACTGCGTGTTTAGCTTCATGGCTGTTCCTATAGGTCGTTGATTAAATCAGGCTGAGTTTGCGACGTTTAGATGTCGCTGTAATGACGATTCATCGTTTGCTTGGGCAGGGGCATGCCTATTTGCGCGGCTCAAAAGGAAAACTGAAATCTTGCTTCGATCACGCGCGGGTCATTGGTTTGGTCGCGCCGGGCGTGCTGAATAATGTTCAACATCACGCGTGAATTTGGGTCCAAGTACCAGCTGCCAACTAGTCCCAGCGCCGTTGCCTTACCGCCGCGCACCAGGCCATCGTCAAGATCAATGAGATCGATTCTGGCGCCGAGCTCAAAGCTCGGTCCGGAACCTGAAATACCGTCAATCACGCCGTCTTTGTAGCTGCGATGGGCTTTGCCAAACGTATAGCCAAGCATGCCGTAGGCCGCCCAGCCGTCAAAGCCCGTGGCGTCCCGCGCAACCGTCACTCCAACCAGCTCGCTCTGCCACATCCAGGATCCGCGCACGCCGGCGCTTTCCAGCGCAATGCGGCTCAACGATTGCGCATCGCCAAATGTGCCCGTGCGTGCAACGCGGAAATCGCTCAGTCGCGTGGATGCGCGCGCAGCGAATCCCAGCCGATCTTGATCCGGGAACTCACGCGTAAAGGCCATTCCAAAATGCGTGACGTGGCCATCTTCATTGCTCGGTGAGAGCCACCCGCGCGCGCTTAGGCCGTCGCTCGATGGGACGCGGTTCAAGTTGCGGCCAAAGGCGCTCACGGCTGCGCCGTAACGTGCTTGACTGAAGCTGTAGCCAGCGCCCAGTCGACGTCCGAGAAGGAACGCGGAATCCGAAAACGAGCGCTCAAGAAACAGCGTTTTTCGGCTGCTGACCAGCTGATCGAGCCCAAAAAAATGCTTGAATTGCCCGAGTTGAAGTTGACCTGGGCCGATACCTCGCACGCGGATAAACGCATCGGTCCAGAGATTGGTTTTGCTGTCGAACTCGACCTCAATATCAACGTGCTCGGTGGCTACTTCGAGCGACAAGCGCTGCCTGCGCCAAAATCCGTTGCGGCTTGCGGCGCTTCCGAGATCGTCGATACTGCCGACATCAAACTGAAAGTTGCCGCCAACGCTGACCGAAGCCTCTTTTTCGCTGTAAAGCTCAATTGCAGCGGCGAGCTGCGGCGCCATGGCAAGCAGCAGCACTGATAGAGTCAATTTCATGACGGTTCCGAGTATTTAGCGTGACCATCATGAGTCACCTATGTTGCATATATATGACATTTACATTTCCACCTTGCCCGAGCTGTCATGCCTGCAGATTGGGCAGCAGTCTCCGCCCAGCGAAACTCTCGCGCAAGGCGACTTCCAATCCTGGATTAGGTCAGGAAAGCGGCAGCAAGTCCCAGGAAGAAGCCCATGCTCGCCACGTCCGTGGCGGTGGTGAGAAAAATGCTTGATGCGGTCGCTGGATCAAAGCCAAGCCGCTTCAGCACCAGTGGAATGCTCGCGCCAGCAACGCCGCTCACAACGCAGCTAAGAACCATGGCGGCCCAGGTAATCACGCCCAGCGCGATGGCGTCCGCGCGGCCTTGTCCGCTGGCGTAAAACCACATTGCGACGCCGGCAATGATGCCGATCACCGCGCCATTCATAAAACCGAGCAGTGCTTCTTTTGCGACCAACGCTGCCGTGCGTCCGGGCACCAGCTCGCCTAAGGTCATGCCGCGAATCGTGACGGCCAATGCCTGACAGCCGGTGTTGCCGCTTTGGCCCGCAAGAATCGGCAAGAACGTCGCCAGCACCACAATCTCATCAATCGTGCCCTGGAAAAATGCCACCACGGCACCGGCGCTGAAGGCCGTGAGCAGGTTAATCTGAAGCCACGGGTGGCGAAACTTAAATGCGCGCGGCCACGCCGTTGCTAGACGCTCTTCCTTCTCCACGCCCACCATTGATCCGGCTTGCGCAGAAATCTCGAACGCCTGCTGCTCAAACAAAATTTGTCCGCGCACGGAGCCAAGCAGTCGGCCATCGGGCGTGCACACCGGGTAGACCGGAAAATGCTTGGTCACCACCGCTTTCATCGCGGTCTGCAGGCGCATTTGCGGTTCAAGAAAAAACGGATTTTGCAGCATCACTGCGCTAAGTTGCGCATCTTGCGCTGCGTACAGCAGGTCGCGGAAGGTCACGATACCGAGCAACTTGCCGTGTTCGACGACGAAAATATAGGTCACCAGCTTGCGCGTCACCACGCTGCGGAGCTGCTCAACCACGCTTGAGACCAGCGCGCTCGGGGCGAACACGGCAGGTGCAGGCTCCATGAGCCGGCCTACGGTGCCTTCGTCAAAGCCGAGCCGCAATTCCCATTCCTGCGTGCCACCCACGGTCGCCGTTTCAATCGCCAATCTGCGTGTTTCTTCGAAGCGTTCCAACACTTCGACCGCTGCGGCGGGATTGAGCTGCCCCAGAATGGTTGCGATTTCCCGATCGCTGCACGGAGCCAGCAGGTTCGCCGCCCCCTGTGGGTCGAGACGGCGAACGGAATCAAGCAGCTGCACGACTTCAGCCATAGACGGCACCATAGGGGTCAAGTGATTGCCGATGGTATCTTGGAATCCCGCAAATCAGAACGCTGGCGCGCAGCTTTTTTGGCTTGGGAATGCCTAAACTTCTGCGTGGAAGGCCGCATGGTCGCGCTTTTGTTGCCCTCCAGGACGAACTTCCAGCCCGCGACCCACTGAGCAAGCTTCACGCCAAGTCCCATGGCCTGGGCCCACTTCCCAGGCCACCTCTCGGGCCACCTCTCGGGCCATCTCTCTCGGGCAACCTCTCGGGCAACCTCTCGGGCTACTTCTCAGGCCATCTCTCTCAGGCCATCTCTCTCAGGCCACCTCTCGGGCCACCGCTCGCGGACCACCGCTCTCGGGCCACCTCTCGGGCCACCTCTCGGGCCACCTCAGGGCAACGCGTCCGTCGTGCTGCACACACACTTGGGGACGCGATCCATCGCGCCCGAACAGGATTTCGGCAGCTGGTTTGCCCGCGTGTCCCGCCGAAGAGCCATCGAACGCCGAAACTCGGCCGAACTCTTGGATGCTTCGACCAGCTCAGCATCTGGGTGAACGGACCTGAGGCCGGTCACTACAACTGCTATGCCGTGTTGGCTACGCGATGTTGGTCACGAACGCTGGGGCCACGAACGCTGGGGTCACGAATGC
>Ga0163144_10027169_pt1 | contig 11093 bp, 8 predicted proteins | sample OliLak19BULKMAT1_FD_123175 | JGI IMG/M metagenome (GOLD analysis project Ga0163144, IMG submission 123175) | Freshwater microbial mat bacterial communities from Lake Vanda, McMurdo Dry Valleys, Antarctica - Oligotrophic Lake LV.19.BULKMAT1 | ecosystem: Environmental > Aquatic > Freshwater > Lake... | reverse complement strand
GGCAACGACGTGGTCGCTCGCTACGGCGGCGAAGAGTTTCTGATCCTGCTCCCGGAGACGGACGACGTGGGCGCTGACTCTTTCGCCGAGCGTGTGCGAGCGGCGGTCGCGACGCATACGTTTTCGTCTCGCCCGCGCGAGGAAGGCATTTCGATCACGGCGAGTATCGGCGTGGCCACGTTTCCCGCCGCTCGCATCGAAACTGTGGAAGACCTCTTCGCACAGGCCGATGCGGCCCTCTACCGGGCCAAAGCGGACGGCCGCGACCGCGTGCGGCGCTAAGCGCGAGCCTCCGGATCGTACGCGCCTCGGTTAGCTTGCGAGCACACTCCCCATCAAACGATTCCCCGTTCGGAGACTCCTCCATGCGGATGCTTGTACTTGGCGCCGGGCTGCAAGGTTCGGCGTGTGCCTTTGATCTGCTGCGTAACCCCGCTGTTGAACGTGTGGTGCTCGCCGATGTTCGCATCGGCGCGCTGCCGGCGTTCCTGCAGCCCCACGTCGGCAAACGACTGATCGCCACTGAAGTCGATGTGCGGAATCACGATGCCGTGCGTGCGCTGATGCGTGATTCCACTGCAGTGTGCAGTGCCATTCCGTACTACTTCAACTTCCCGCTCGCGCAGTTGGCCGTGGAGTGCGGTGTGCACTTCACCGACCTCGGCGGTAACACCGAGATCGTGCTGCAACAGAAGGGGCTCGAAGCGGACGCCGAGGCCAAGGGTGTCAGCGTCGTGCCGGATACCGGCCTCGCGCCGGGCATGGTGAATATTCTCGCGCAATACGGCATCTCGCAGCTCGACACGGTGCACAGTGTCAAGCTGTACGTGGGCGGACTGCCGCAGAACCCGGAGCCACCGCTCAACTATCAGATTGTGTACTCGCTCGAAGGCGTCGTCGACTATTACACCACCGAATCACTGGTCGTCCGTGACGGTCGTCGTACCACGCGCGCGGCGTTGTCCGAAATCGAGCAGGTGCAGTTTCCCGAGCCGGTGGGCACGCTCGAGGCGTTCCACACGGCCGGCGGATTGTCGACGATGGCGTTTCGCTACGACGGCAAGATTCCCAACATGGAGTACAAGACGCTGCGCTATCCGGGGCACGCCAGGATCATGGAAGCCATTCGCGATCTTGGGTTGCTCTCACTCGATCCGGTCGATGTGAAAGGACAATCGGTGGTGCCGCGCGATGTGTTTGTGAAGGTGGCCGGCGAGAAGCTGCGCAAGCCGGGTGCTCGCGATCTCGTGGCACTGCGTGTTGTGGTCGCGGGAAAAAAGGACGGCGAAGCGGCCGAACGGGCCTGGCAGCTCGTGGCCCGCTACGACGAGACGAACGGCTTGACGGCGATGATGCAGACGACGGGTTTCACGTTGTCGATCACGTCTCAGTTACAGGCGACCGGCGTGATCCCGCCCGGTGTGCACACGCCCGATGAATGTGTGCCGGCCGACCGGTATTTGGCGATGCTGGCGGAGCGTGGGATCAAAGTGGAGACGATGCAGTAGCGCCGTCAGCGTTCCGCTCGCGCTGCCGCACCGGTAACTTCCGGCAATGCGGATTCTGCTCGCCGAAGACGATCGGCATCTCGTCACCTCCATCTCGCGCGGCCTGCGCGAGGCGGATCACGAGGTGGATGCGGTACTCACCGGAACGAAAGCGCTCGCACTCGCCAACGACACGGCGTACGACGCGATCATCCTGGATGTATTGTTGCCCGGGCTGAGTGGCCTTGAAGTGTGCCAGGCAATCCGCGCGCGTGCTGACGCAGTGCCGGTGCTCATGCTCACCGCGCTCGATGCGGTCGAGCACCGCATTGCGGGCCTCGACGCCGGCGCGGACGATTACCTCACCAAGCCATTCGACTTCGGAGAGTTGCTCGCGCGTCTGCGTGCCATCACCCGGCGGCGCGGCGATCGTACGCCCGCGCGCCTGACGGTGGGCGACCTGGAGATCGACCTGGAGCGGCATGTGGTTCGGCGTGGCGCACGTGAAATTCCGCTCACGGTGAAGGAGTTCGCGCTCCTGACATTTGTCGCGCAACACGCCGGCCGCGTGGTGAGCCGCGCTGAGCTGATGGAGCACGTATGGGGCGATAGCCGCGGTGGCTACTCCAACATCATCGACGTGTACGCCAGTCGCCTGCGACGCAAGATCGACGACGGCGAAGCCGAGCCGCTCTTCACGACGGTGCGCGGTGTCGGATTCGTGCTCGAGGCGCCCGTCTCGAGCGACGGCTAGCGCATGTTGCGATGGCCATCCTCGCTTCGCGTTCGGCTGGCGCTCTGGCACTCCGTGCTGCTCGGCGTGCCGCTCGCATTGTTTGCGATCGTGTGTTACGTGGCCTTCTCACGCACACTGATCGGCGGCACCGATCGGTTCATCGCCGACGCGCTGAGTGCGTTCACGCGTGAACTCGGTGCGGAGCGACGAGCGGGGCTGTCCGCGGAACAAGCGATGATCACGACCGTGCGCGAAGTCCGGTTTCGCGAGCTGCACATTGTGATTCTCGCGCCGGATGGTCGCGTGGTGGCCATCGCTGCGCCGCCGGACAACGCGGGCGCAACCGATGCGTTGGTGCCTGATGATCAACAGTTCATCGATTCGTTGCGCACGACAGCCCACGCACAAACGGTGAGCGTCTCGACGCTCGAAACGTCGTCGGGCAGCGCGCGTGTACGCGCCGAGTCCCTGGTGGTGGACGGACGGACGTATCTGCTCGCCGGACGTTATCCGCTGCGTGAAGCCGAGCAGACGATGGATGGGATTCTCCGGATGTTCGCCGTGACGATCCCGATGCTGATTCTGGCCGCTGGCGCGAGTGGCTATTTCCTCGCACGACGCAGTCTGGCTCCAGTCGCGTCCATGGCCGAACACGCGGCGGACATCAGTGCCACGAACCTGCACGAACGCATGCCGGTGAGCGGCGGTGATGAGTTGGTGCGATTGGCCACGGTCATCAACGCGCTGCTCGATCGGCTGGAAGCGTCGTTCGAACAGCAGCGACGCTTCATGGCTGACGCGTCGCACGAACTGCGTACGCCCACGGCCATCGTGCGTACCGAAGCTGACGTCACGCTCTCCCGGGTGCATCGTGACGAACCGGAGTATCGCGCGTCGGTGGGCATCATGCGCGATGCGGCGCGCCGGCTCACACGCATTGTCGACGATCTCTTTTTATTGGCACGCTCCGACGCCGGACATCTGGTGGTGCAGCGTGCCGCGATGCATCTCGAAGATGTGATTGACGATGTGATTCGCAGTGTACGTCCGATCGCCGATCAATCAGGCGTGCACGTGGAACTGGTTGAGGCGATCGAGGCGCCGCTGGTGGGGGACGCGGATTTGCTGGGGCGGCTCCTGCTCAACCTGCTCGACAACGCGATCAAACACTCACCGTCCGGTAGCGTGGTCACCGTGCGCATGGTTGCGCGTGAGCAAATGCTTGCGGTGACGGTCACCGATGAAGGCGTCGGGATCCCAATCGACGCGCAGGCGCGTGTGTTCGACCGGTTCTTTCGGGTGGACGCCTCGCGCACGCGCGAGGAGACGAGCCACACGAGTGGCGCCGGGCTCGGGCTGGCAATTGCGCGGCGAATCGCGGAGGCCCACCAAGGGTTACTGGAGCTCGATGAGTCGCGTCCGGGGCGCACGGTGTTCCGGCTCAGCCTGCCGGCGAACGCTACCTTGCTCAGTGTCCAACGAACGCCGATATTGGCGCGTTCATGAATTGTTCATGATCGCTCAGCTCGGTTCGAGCGCCCGCCTTCGGTGCCTTTGTCCGTCTCTACATGAACGTTGCTGTTCGGATCGCCGGCCTGTTGTCCTTGTCAGCATTCTCCAGTGTCCTTGGCGCGCAAACCCAGCGCGACACTGCCCGCGTCGATTCGATCGGGCAGCAGATCAACCCAGTCAGTGTGAATGCCGCGCGGGCCGTCGGGATTGTTGGCGGCGCTGCGGCCGTGGTCATCACGCCCAGCGAACTGCGCTCGTCACCTGCGCCGCTGCTCGATCAGGCGTTGCGGGAATCGCCGTTCGTGCTGGTGCGACAGAACTCGCGCGGCGAAATGGAGATTTCGGTACGCGGTTCGGACTCCCGTCAGGCGGCGGTGCTCTTGGACGGCGTGCCGATGACGCTGGGCTGGGACCATCGCACGGATCCTTCGCTTATTCCGTTGACGGGCGCCGAGCGAATCGTCATCGTACGCGGACTCGGGTCGCTGCTGAACGGCCCCAATACGCTCGGTGGCTCGATCGAGATTTCGCATGATGCGTTCGGCCAGCCGGCCGGTGGTCAGCTCTGGGTCGGCGCCGGTCTTGATCAGTATGGGGCAACGGTCGGGACGCTCGGATACGGGCGACGGATCGCGGAGGTCGGCGGAGGGTCGCTGTCGTTGCGGGCCGGCGGGTCGTATCGCCAGCGAGACGGTGTGGCGCTGCCGAGCGGCGTGATCGATCCGACGGAGCGGCACGGACTGCGCACCGGGACTGACCTGAAGCAGACAGATGGCTTTGCCTCGATGCGCTGGAACAACGCCCTCGGTCGGTCGGTCGGCGTCATGGTCTCCGGGTATGACGCGGCGCGTGGGGTGCCGCCAGAAGAACACATCGCGTCTCCGCGTCTATGGCGCTATCCGCTGGCGCGGCGCAGCATCGCCATGATGTCGGCCAACACCGGCCTGGTTTCATCGCCGTTGGGCACCGGCTCGATCGAGGTTGGTGTGGGCGTAAACAGCGGGAAGTCCAGAATCGAAACCTATTCTGATCGCAACTACAGCGCGGTCACCGGAGAGGAACTCGGGGATGAACGCACACGGACCGCGCGGGTATTGCTCACGCATTCGCTCGGCGCGGCCACGCTGCGCGCCAGTTACACGAGCGCCGATGTGCAGTACAAGGAGACGCTCGCACCTGCCGAGCCAGTGGACTACCGGCAGAAGCTCGCGAGTACTGGCGTCGAGTTGGAAGCGCCGGTTGGCGCGCGCACGACGGTTGCCGGCGGCGTTGTCGTTGATCGATCGAGCACGCCGGAAACCGGCGGGCGTACGCCCGGACAGCAACCGTTCGACAACACGGGTTGGCGTGTGGGAGTGTCGCACGAGTTGAATCAGCGGGCGCGCCTGCATGCGAACGCGAGTCAGCGTTCACGATTTCCCGCGCTTCGCGAGTTGTACTCGGGCGCGCTGAACCGCTTTCGACCGAATCCGGAGCTCAAGCCTGAGACGCTGCTCGGTTTCGAAGGTGGCGTCACGCTGAACAACCTCGTGCCGTCGATTGCGCAGTCTACCGTTCAGCTCATTGGCTTCCGGCATCAGCTCGATGACGCCGTGGTGCGCATTACGTTGTCGAATCCCACGCGTTTTCAGCGTGTGAATCGCGATCGCGTTGAAAGCAGGGGTGCGGAGTTGCTGGGCGGTTTTGTGTTCGGTGCAGACGCCGAACGCGCGGTATCGCTCAGCGGTGACGCGACGATTCAGCGCATCAAAATCTTTGATGTGACCGCGAACGATGCGCAGCGTCGTGTCGAAAACAATCCCGAGCGTCGTGGACGCGTGGAGCTCGGTGTGCCGCTCCCCTCGCAGGTGCGTGCGTTCGCGACCGCGCGCGCCACCGGCACGCAGTACTGCCTCAACGCCGACACCGGGAACGAGAACGAGCTGCCGGCACGTACCGCGACCGATCTCGCGGCGCAGCGGAACTTCCGCGTGGCCAACAGCGGTCCGTTCCGTTTCGTTCGTGCACTCGTGTCGCTCGACAATGTCGGGAACACGGCCGTGTTCGATCAGTGTGGATTGCCGCAGCCGGGCCGTACGCTGCGACTCACGATGACGCTACGCTAATGCAACGGTGTGATGTTCTCGCTGTCAGAATTGCCGAACGCCCGCGAAACTGAACTTGCCAGGCCGGTTGCCGAGCGGTGAACGCCATCGGCGCCAACGTCGGTTTTGGACGCGAGGCGATCATAAAAGGCACGGCCACCCACCACCACAATGAGCGCCGGATTCTGTGAAGCGCGTCGCACGGCCGAGATCATCTGCTCCATGCCGGCCAGTCGATGTTCGCGTTGCAGGGACGGACTGAGCGAGAGATCGATCGCGTCAAACCAGTTCGTGGCGACGATCTGCTTCAGCGCTTCGTCAGTCGGCGGAAACCGCACGTGTGTTTCCCATCCGGCCTTCAAGGCGGCTTCCGCCCCCAGCGTTGCACCGAGCAGATGGATCTCCGCGGGCAGTGGTGCCACGAGCACAACGAGCGGATCCCTGTGAAGGTCGGGCACACTGCCAGCGCTGATATCGCGCATGAAGGTTTGCAGTCGGCACAGCCCGAGTGTGACTTCGTACTCGCCACAGTCATCATCGCTCCACAGGTCGCCGAGATGTCGAGCGGCGGGTTCGATCACCTGCTCGGTGAGCACCTCAATCGATCCGCTGCGGGCGTACGCGCTGAGCAGCAGCGTGCGGGCGGCCTCGGCATCATCACCAATGGCGAGTGTGGCAAGCCGATGCGAGTCGGGGTCGCCTGAACGCGACGGTAACGGAATGCTCGCGGTCATCGCGTGCCGATCGGTGAACAGCCGCATGTCCCACTGCGTGAACAGTCGAGTGGGTGCGGCGTGCACCGAGATCGCTTCGATGTCGGTGTGTCGGGGATCGCGACTGATCGAGGACCAAACGCGCGCGAGGCTGGCGGGCGGTCCCTCGATCCACTGAAAGAAGCGATGTTCAGCGCCTCTCCCTGCGAGTGGAGGATCGGGAGCGCCGAACGCGCACAGGCCTGAGCTGTCCGACAGCCTGGGCCACGTACTCGCGTTCACCCGGTGCACCCCGCCCGAGAAAATCTGCAGTCCAACGGCAGGTCTCCTGACTCGTGGATCAATGTCGCCGTCCGCCTTCCCGGTGATCAGCTCACCAGTGGCACACGCTGACTGACGACTCTCCACTCACAGTTGCGGGGGCAGTTCCGATTCTCCACGCACGACGTGGCGCGACGCACGCAGATTCGGATTCCCTCTTCGCACGCGGTGCGTTGCCGCCCGTTGTGACCGTTGAACACCCGCAGTATTCGTCTGCGCAGGGAAACTGTCAATCCCGAATTCATCGCGACAGCGACGCGCCAACGTGCTTACTTCACCGAAAACACAAAGTCGCCTTTGATCACGTGTCCATCTTTCGCCATCGTGCGCCATGTTACCGTGTACGCTCCCGCCGCCAGTGGCGTGTCGATCGCTGCAACGACGGCGCCGTCGACAGCGTTGACCAGCGCCTTCGTGGCGATTTCCTTCTTCGCCGCATCGGCAAGCGTGATCTTCGTGACCGGCAACTCCACCGCCTGCGAGAACCATAGAGTCATCGTCTTCGGTGACGCGGTGAGCACCGAATCCGCTTTGGGATCTGACTTGTCGAGCTTGAGGTGCATGGGCAGCAGGATGGCCGCCGCGAGCAAGGGCCAAAAACGCTGAGTGTTGCGAATCATCGCGTACCTCGGGGTAGTGTGATGCCACGGGCGGCGCGGGCAGCCGGCCAGTAATGGGCGAAACGCATACCTGTAAAGAAACGTGAAGTTGCTGACACTGCGCAAGAACGCGACCCAGATCGGATCCGAGGGTGGCAAACCTGTCGGGAGCGCGGCCCGGAGAAACGGATCCAGGGCCGATGGACCGTGTATGCATAGAAGCACAGATTCAGCCAGACGCAGTACCTGCGCGGTGCTGAGCTACCCCCCATCGGCGACGACGAGCCGAAACGCGTTGCGGTTCCTCCCCCCTCTATCCGAGAATCTGCCATGTTCGTTCGACTCGTCTCGCGCACCATGTTGGCCTTCGGCCTGGTCGCACTGACCGCCGCCTGCGGAGGCGATAAGCCGGCCGATACCAGCGCCGATGCGGTCCCCACCGACGCTCCGCCCAACGCGGAGCCCGCACCCACCACGGTGGCGGTCAATGCCAACGGTGAAGCGATCTACGCCGCCAACTGCGTGGCCTGCCATCAGCCCAATGGTCAGGGTATGCCGGGCGCGTTCCCGCCGCTCGCCGGCTCCGAGTGGGTCACCGGCGCGGTGGATCGTCCCATCGCCATTGTGCTCCATGGCTTGCAGGGTCCGATCACCGTGGCCGGCAATGAATACAACGGCGTCATGATGGCCGGGGGGACGAGTGGCGCCATGGACGACCAGCAGATTTCCGACGTGCTGAGCTACGTGCGGTCGAGCTGGGGCAACTCGGCGTCCGCGGTAACGGCGGCCGATGTCGCTCGCGTTCGGGCCGCGTACGCCAGCCGCACCACCTCCTGGACGGCGACAGAGCTGCAGGCACTTCCCTGATACGGTGCGTGTGCTTGAGGGCCTGAACCCGCTCCCCAGCGAGCTCAGGTCCTGAAGCCGCTCACCAGCGACCGTAGTCGCATGCTCGCCGTCTGGAGCATTTCGGCCGTTGCCGAGACTTCTTCGGCCGACGCACTCGTCTCTTCGGTGCTCGCGGCCACTTCCTGCGCCGCGGCGGCGTGCCCCTCAGACGTATCACGCGCGCTTGTGAGCGAATGCTGCACTGCGCCGAGTGACGCGCGATTGGCCGTGACCGCCGACACGACGCGACTCGTGGACGTTTCCACGCGCTCCACCACATGCTCAATCCGTGACAGCGCCAGCGACACATCAGACGCCACGCCACCCACGTCGCGCATGCGTGTGGCACCCGCTTCCACCGACTGCGACGCACTCGCCAAGCGCGCCCGGATGCGCTTCACATTCTCCGTCACTTCACTCGCCGCGTTGGCGCTCTGCTCGGCGAGCGTGCGCACTTCCTGCGCGACAACCGCAAATCCGCGACCGGCGCTGCCGGCACGCGCCGCTTCAATGGCCGCATTCAGCGCGAGCAGGTTCGTCTGCGTGGCGATCTCCGAGATCACGCTCACAAAGTCGTCCACCACCCCCGTAGCATCACGCAGTCCGGTCATTTCCTGCTGCGACTCCAGCACCGTTTGACGCGCGGCGGCGAGCACGTCGAGCGCCTTCTGCACCTGTTCGCGCGTGGCGTTGGCTGTGGCGCGAATATCGTGCCCCGCGGAGCCGGTGTCTTCGGCCGCTTCACCGATGGACGCACCCGCCTCCGCCAGCAGACGCACCGCGTCGCTGGCGGCGTTGAGTGCATCCAGCTGGATGGCGGCGCCGTGCGAGATGTCCATGACGGCCGTCGTGACATGCTGCGACGAGGCGGCCGCGGCCGATGCGGACGCCGTCAGCTCACTGGCGGCCAGGGTTACCTGATCGGCTTCCGTTTTCACTTCCATGAGCAGCGTGCGCAACCGTTCGCGTGCCTGTGACATCGCGCCGAGCAGATCGGCGTATTCCGCCGCGATCTCTGACCGATCAAGTGGTATGTCGGGCACGCGCAAATCACCCACGCCGATCGCACCCATCTCGGCCTGCAACGCGCTGAGTGGCTGTGACACCGCACGCGATGTGGTCAGGCCAAAAAATGCGGCGACGGCAAACGCGAGCACAATCACCAGTCCGAGCGAGAGCTCACTCTGCCGCTGCGTGACTTCCATATCGGCGACGGCGAGCGCCGTGCCCGTCCGCACCGCGTCCCGGAGTTCGCGCAGCTGCTCTTCGATGCGTTCGATATCCTGTGACGTTTCGTCGAGCACCAACGCGGCCTCGTTGCTGCGGCCGAGGACCTGCAGCGCCTGTGTGGTGGCAATGCGCACTTCCAGCGAGGCTTGGAGCTGGGCGACCTTCTCGAGCACCATGCGCTCACGATCGCCCAGCACGGTGTCGCCGCTGGCCGCTCGCAGCAGGCGATCGGCTTCGGCGGCGAGGGTGCGATAGCGCTCGCCTTCCTCGGGCGTGCGCACCTGCAGATAGCGTAGTCCACCCACCACTTCGCGCAGAATTCCGGTAATCACCCGCTCCGCGAGCTCTGTTTTCGACGAGAGTTCGGAGACCGTGCGTTCGGATTTCACGTTAGTACGCTGCAGTCCGAACCAGCCCAGCACACCGGCCACGAGCAGCAGTCCGATGGAGGCGCCAAATCCCGCGAGCAGCCGGGCGCGGATGGTGCTGAGCCGCAAGTTGAAGAGGCGGGCCATCGGTCAGCGTCCCACGGTGGAAACGACCACGCTGCGCCCGATCACATCATGCGACTTGGCGTCAAAGGCGATCCGGCCCGCGACGCCTTCGATGTCGAGCGTGGCGAGGGCATCTCTCACACCCGTGCGCGTGCGTGGTTTAGCGGCCCGGACGGCGGCACCGATGGCCATGGCGGCGTCGTAGGAGAGCGCCCCGAACATGTCGGGTGGCTGGCGGAAGGCGCTTTGCCAAGCCTGCAGGAACCGTCTGGCCTCAGCGCTGGTGGCCCGGTCGGCACGGAAGAAGGTTACATAGCGGGCGCCGGTGAACTCGACCTGCTGCGCGATCGCTTCGGTACCATCACCCCCGATAAACTGCGCGCGCGCACCGGCCGCCTTCAGGGCGCGCAGGAAGAGGGCGGCGTCGCCCGCGTCGCCGGGGAAGAGCACCACGTCGGGGTCGCGACCGGCAACATGAGTGGCGTAGAGCCCCCAGTCAGTTTGACCGGTCAGGTACGGGTCTCGAATAGTGAGCCGCCCACCGAGCTGCTGGTAGGTCTCGGCGAAGGCGGTGGTCCAGTCGCGGCCATACGAGTCGTTTCGGTAGATCACGGCAGCCGATCGAAAGCCCAGCGAGTCATAAGCGAACCGCGCGACATCCCGGGCGCCGGCTTCATCACTGGGCGCCACCCGGAAGAACCAGTCGCTGATGCCGGAGAGGGCGGGGCTGGAGGCGGTCGGCGAGATGACCGTGACGGCATTTCGCCCGCCGTCGCGCAGTGCGGAGTAGACGGGAATGGCGAGCTGGGTATTCCCGCTCTCCGGGTGCCCGACGACCGCCACCACGCTCGGATCGGCTCGGTGGGCGGCCGCAACGGCCACCGCGCTCGAGGCGGAATCGTCCGGCAGCGCGATCCGGAATCGAATGCCGGGCGCACTGTTGAGCTGGGAAACGGCGAGCTCGACTCCGCGCACGACGTTTTCATAGCCCGGCCGGCCGGGAAGCGCACCCACGCCAATGGCGACGCT
>Ga0163144_10027166_pt1 | contig 11093 bp, 9 predicted proteins | sample OliLak19BULKMAT1_FD_123175 | JGI IMG/M metagenome (GOLD analysis project Ga0163144, IMG submission 123175) | Freshwater microbial mat bacterial communities from Lake Vanda, McMurdo Dry Valleys, Antarctica - Oligotrophic Lake LV.19.BULKMAT1 | ecosystem: Environmental > Aquatic > Freshwater > Lake... | reverse complement strand
GAGAAAGGAACTGACAGATTAGCAAGTACTAACTGGTACGACGTACCCGGTGGATAACCCCGTTCTACTACCATCCAGTAAGGCAGTACAGTGACTACTAACTTGGTCGGTTAGGATTCTTCGTTTGATGTCGGCAACGTTACCCTTAAATACGCTGGCATTCTCCAAAGTACTAAAAACTCGATATATATTTTGTATCGTAACTTTCGAGCAAAGTGTTCCTTTTCTTCAACTACAAGTACAGTACATGTATTCGCTTTGGAGTAGGAGAATGACATTTGCCAGGAGTATGACATTCTGCAGGTGTCGCAACGTACGTACAGTACAACCTGCCAATGTGGATGACATTGAGCAAAAGGTGGAACAGAGTATCGAAACGAACCGTTACCTTAATTTAAACTAAAACATTTAACGTTATATCTAGGATAAACATGTTTATGTTTTGTGTTCTCTGCGCCCTAATAGCCTTCTCAACAGTTGCTCAGCAGCCTTCCTTCGTTTCATTATTCTTTTAGCGTCTATGATGAGATTGATGACTTCCGTCCCATTGCCCCCAGTCGGACACTCACACATCACCAAGACCGGAAAGCATCTCTGCGTTGTCCATATTACCCGCTCGAAAGGAAGGCAAGAATTATTATCAACGTGCCGCAAGTCGACAAAAAGACATTTATCAATCTGCGGTGTAGGGTTCGCTCGTTTGACCAATGTACATATCTCTGGGGTAAAAGGAGTTCGTGTTTGGGGCGCAGTATCTCATCACGTGCGACAGGATCAATGTCTGCTCAGCTCTAGCTAGTACCAGTACAGTATAATGATACACTGACAATACTATGAACCCTATGGTGGCATTCGGAGTAGTATTGTAGCCTTTAGCAAGCCTCTGTGGGCTGTAGCAATACGAATGCTGGTTGCTAAGCGTAACTGAAAACTACACGGGTTCAATGTAAGCAACTATCCAGTGTAAACATCTGTTGTATCGGCTCAAGTGGGATGGCAATAGTCCGTACTCCACCATAGGTGCCAAGTAAGGGTATGGTACAAGTAAGGAACCCCGAAAGAAATGGCCTCCCAACTTTCTTTGCTGGGCACAGAACCGAACTCTCTACTAGAACCACAGCCCTCTCGCTTCTTTCACTGCAGCTGCGTTCAGTTGACTGTTGTACTGTAGTCGGAGGGAAGCCACCAAACATCGCATTCGTTCCCATCGACACTGCCCTACAACTCTCAACCTAACTTAATTCATCTAGCTGAGCCCCTCGCTAACAGAGCTAGCTAGGTAGAAAATGGTACCGTAGCCGGGTTCGTCGGTCTTTTTCGACTGGCTGTGCTTCTGTTAGGTGGCCAGCCAACATCTTTTTCTCTCCCAAACGAATACCGCAACGATCGAAGCATTCAGTTCTTAATTCTCTGGCTAGCTAGTATTGAGTGTAGCTAGCTAGCTAGCTAGAGCTTGTGATATTACTCCATGTGTATTGGTTAGCTTCTTCTACTCCAGTAGCTAGCTACTTCTGCTAGTCGGTCGGTATTAGATAGTAGTACCTACTAGCTAGAATTTAGTAGCCGGAAACAGAAACCTCAATCCGGAACGGTACAGCATGTTCCGGTTCTCCCACTACACTGTAGCGAGAACACCGTACATGCGTATTTTCTTCGCATTCCCATTTTGCTCCCGCTATCGTACTACTAATACCTGGCAGTACCCGAAGACCCGGAACGAAGAGCGCTTCGCACCAGCGAAGATCACATGTGCATCGATCATCTTGCACTGGCAGGCAGCAACTTGAACTGGAGCACAAGGAACCCACGAAGCTACAAGGAACCTGCCATAGTTCACTGGAGACTGCTATCCAGTGGCCAATCTGCCTGGACATGGCAAAAATGTCGTCGGTCACCAACTTCAAAACCCATACTGTAGATCGATGCATCGCATACATAGGCGTCGCTGGGATGTATCTGTCGGCATAGTTCGTGTACTTGACCAGGCAGTTGGTTTCAATGCTCCTTGACTTTGCACTGCGGCCCTAGAAGCCGAGAACGGCACAGCAACAATGGAATGAACAATCAAGTGATTGGTAGCTGGACACAGGCTGTGGTGTCGTGGTACCGTGAGCAATGAGCCAGGTGGGTGGCTAGTAGTACTCTAACAATAATGTGCCGCAACCGTTCATTGTGCTGCAGAACACATGTTGAAAGGCAATCAATTGAGTTGGATACCTAGGTAGCAAAAAGGACAAACGATTCAGTCAGACCCAGCAACGAGAGCATTAAAGCATGTATTGGGCTAGATCTAATTCGTTTTATGTTTTCTAGGATCCCGTTGTGATATGATAAATTCTCTTGAAGAAGCACCATTCATTGATTGGCTGAGGCTCTGAGAAGTGATTGCGTCGACTAGGTGCTGTCGTTTTTTTGTGATTGTCAGTGGTACTAAGTGTCTTCAAAACAGTAAAATGCAAAACAAATACTGCGTCATGGCGACGACGACTCTCTTTCGTGGAACAGCGTCCAAAATTAGAGGAGGAAATAGCGGATCACGAGGACGACCAAAATCAAGCACGGGATGATCGCGAAAAAGGTGACCGCGATTCCAAGGTAAATAAGATGAAGAGGTGGAAGGCCTACCAGAGCGTTGAGAATCGCGTACATAGCCGAACCATTTCCAGACTTTTCGCTGTTGACACTGCCATCACCATGCTCGAATTCAGCAGCTTCCTTCGTTGCAATCATGGGAGCAGACTGGCCCTGAGGTGGTTTCGTTTCCATCGACGTTTTAGACAAGAAGGAAGTTGGAGGAAAAACCTCAGTTTTTTTCGTTTCGAGCATCGACTTTGGTACCATGGGCGTGTTGGCTGGTGTTAGAGCAGGGAAGGTCTCCTTTTGAGTCAACTTGTTGCTGTCGTTGAACGCAGCCTTAGCCGAGTCGACAGCTCCACCACCCAGCGTAGCAACTTGGTATCCGCCAAGAGAAGCAAGGGAGTCACTAGAAGTGGGGCGGCGAGCCGTGACTCTCTTGCGCAAAAAAGTGGTTCGATCAGCGTCGTTGTTCATCGTCTTTTCCGAATCGACAGAAGGCGAGTTCTCCATAGAGTAAGCCCTTTTGCGTGGCGTGGGGTTGGGATCATTCTCCTTGAGTTCGTCCTCGTCCTCGTCCTCGTCCCCAGTCGTCATCGTTTTTCGAACAGCAGTCTTCTTGATCGCAGGTGTGCTCTCGCGGAAAGCCACGCGCTTGAGATCACAACCAACTGTTTCTTTCGTGGGTGTCGTTGTGCGAGCACCACCACGAATCGTAATTGGTGAGAAACCCGCCTTCTTGCTGTTCTCCTCGTGGAGATCGAGCAACGCCTTCGCCTGACGATAGTCCTTGGTAAGCTTAGTGGGAGGAGAGCCATACTTGATGGCGCTATCGTACGTGGAAACCACAGCTCGGCTAGAAAAAGAAAGAAAGAAAGAAAGAAAGAAAGAAAGAAAAAGTCGTTAGAGCGTTTTCTTCGCTGTGCCATACACCGGCGCCAGTCAATGCTACAATGAATGCTGCAGTACGAAAGACCAGCAAAAAACTCACGCTCGCGCCAGTTTCTTCTCGTCCCTTGTCATCTTGTTGGGACTTCCCTTGATGAGTTCGCCCTTGAGTTCGCTCATTTTGTCAGAAGCAATTTTTATAAGATAGAACAAATTGATGCAAAATAGTAAAATCGCGAAAAAAGTGAGTTGAGAGAGTGTGCATGCATACAGTATGAGAAAAGAAGAGACTTCGAGTTTTGAGGGAGAGAGCCGTTTGAAGTTCGCAGGAACAAGTGAGTTCGCAGGCGCGGAGACCTAACTTACTTGGTCGCGCACTGCCTCAACTGCCCGGAAAATCCTTGGGCTCCGACTGCACCATGGCGCAGTGCCGTTCCTATGACATCAAAGTGTTCGAGTAATTTAACAGGCTACTAACTAGCTAGCTAGAGTATCTAACCCATCGAGCTACGCAAAGATAGTGAATTAGGCGCGCTGTACCTATTGCTTTGAAGGCTAGCTAGCAGCAAACAGTCGCCAAAAAGGTTCACCGGTGGTACTATGTACAAGGAATAATGTTGGCTCGAAAACTCTAGCGGCGAGTTAGGACAGAGGCCCAGTAATTTCTCTCCTAGCTAGTTGTGGTTTCGTCGCATATTACGTTGCCAATCGCTTGGGATATTGCTCAAACCGTCTTGGGACATTTTCACCCCTGGGCAAACCTTTTTCATTTCAGCCGGAGTGAGCGATGTTTGCACCCTTCGAATAATCATGTGGTCAACTTGCCCGCATTCCTTTGCACGGTTGAATATTGTTTCGATGGCTGCAGTTCTCTCGCTACTGGGAGGGAGCAAATTTGACAGCGCCCCGATCATCGTTGCGAAGGTTACATGGTTGGCTTTCCCATAATCTGGTGTTCGCTCGAGTTCTTTGTAGGTTTCAAGAGCGATCCGGAGAGCTTCCCGCTTTTCCGCATTGTCGTTTAAACAAAAGGCGCAGCAGTTTATGACTGCGGTGTAACAGTGCGTATTGGGGGGGAACGGAATGGCCTCTGTTTCGTACAACCTTTTCATCTTTTGCAAGATGTTTCGTGCTAACAATAATGAAGGGACAAAGAAGAAGTTTAGTGGGAAATTTCACTGCAGAAATCATTTACTTGGAATGGAAGGGCGACAAAACTTACCTCGAAGGGCCTTTCCAAAACTGCGAGATCTTCCCCACGCAGAAATGGCTGGCATTGCAAGACAAAAGGACGTCAGAATCAAAAAAACTTCTCATCAATATCATACAAAGCAGGATGCCAGCACTCGCTAGTTCTTACCTGAGCTGAAGACATATTCGTTCGGCAGAAACTCCTTGACTTTTTCGTTCCGATAGACGTCTACCATCCAGTCCAATAAGGCTTCCGCTCTTTCTCCGGCGATGCTGGCTCCAGATTTTGACCAACAGTCCATCACTTGTGCAATTAGTCGGGCGTTGGGTCTCACATCATTGTTGCCTTGGGCTTTATATTGATCGTACATTTGAAAAAGTACATGTTCGGCCCTTTCAGCAGAGTCCTCATCCTTGTGCGATACTAGGGCATTGATCAAGCTCACGTAACTCACAAAATTCGGACGTGCATCCTTGCGTCCAGATTCGTACATTTCGGTCATTTGTTGGAATACAGCTTCTGCTTTCAGGGCACCGTCTCTTTGATTTGATTTTGCCCATCTATATATTTGTACAGCAGTGATAATGTGAGCGAATGAGTGAAATCCGATGGATCATGGAACCAAAACGAGCAGTGAGGGTGGGGAAACTCACCCATTGAGTACAATGGAATAGGACACAACATTCGGGCCTACGTCGGATGCGCCGTCTAAATAGTTTTGATGCATTCGATTCAACAAAACGTCCGCACGTAAAGCGTTACCACATCTCACCCAACTCTGCATAACTGTGGTGGTGGTTGGAAAAGGGGCCGTGTGAGATAACGCCATGACATGTGCAGACTTTCTGCTCCTTGCTCGCAAACGCAAAAGAAAAAAAAAGAAATACATACCAGAGTTGTAGGTCAAAACATTTGGCTTCATCTTCACTTTGCCCTCTAGATTCAAATCCTGCATCCTTTGCAGTAGGGCTTCGGACGCGACGGCTGATTTTTCATCTCCTCGATTCCCAAACGTACAAATCACAGTCGTGAAACTAATGGTGTCCGCCACTCCTCTTTCAATCATTCGTTCCAGGATCCGTTCCGCTCGTTCCGGAGCGTCCTGATTGGAACTACTTTTCCACGCCCTCAATACAATATTGTAAGCTATAGAATTTTCAATTCCGTCGCATTCCATTTGTTCTAACAGCAATTCTGTATTTTCGGCATCTTTTACATTGGAATACACCATCATGAGAGCTGTATACATGTACGGGTCGGGTCGAATTCCTTTGGATAGGGCTTGCTCAAAGACATCCCGTGCCGTTTGAACATTGTCGATATTTCCATCCCTGCCCAAAGCGGTAATCACGGCGGTATACGATCGTTCATCCGGATGCAACGAGACATATCCCTGTTGATCCACGAGATCGTGCATGGCATTGAGGATATCCAACGACCGTTGTACAGCGCCAGGTTCATTATGACATTTAGCCCAGGCGTCCAATACCATATTGTAATTGGTCAAACTCGGTGCATAGATATGCGCTCCTCGTTCATTGTACAAATCCAACATGCGCTTGAGCAATTCTTCGGCTTCTCGTCCTCGTCCAACCCGTGCAAAGGCTGCCATGAGGGTACTATAATCCGTGGCTGTTGGCATGATTTGTTTGGGATTATCTTCCAGGGCCTTTAGAATTTCGTGTGCCTTGTCCACGTCTCCTTGATTGATATAGGCCTTTTGTAACGTACTGTAGGTGACACGATCCGGTGCCGCCAAGGGATTGACCCCGGTTTTGGCCAATCCTTGCATGTGCTGAAAAATCTTGTCTCCCTTTCTTCCAGCAAAGGGATGCCCCGAATCCGCCCAAGCGGAAATGGCAATGGTATAATGGGCCGTATTGAGTCGCACCAAATTGACATCTTCTCGTTCCATGCGGTTCAAAATGGCTTCCACCAATTCAGCGCTCTCGATCGTTTCCAATCGTCGATGTTGAAATAATATATCAAAGCACGCCCTGACAACTTTTTCAGGCAAGGATCCGACGGGATAGTTTTCTTCGTCCAATATAATGTTCGTGTATTCCTTCAAGTCGAAAGATCCCATGGAGGAAACTCCAAAGGTGATATCATCGTCGCCGTCTTCTTCTTCACCATCGCTGTCGTATTCGTATTGTTGATTTTGAGAGCTACTAATGTCTTGTTCTACAGCGGCTGCCGAAACATTGCGAGCTAAAAATCGTTGGACTTGGCCCAAGCTGCTTGTTCTTGCTGAAGGTGGTGCTGCCACTATAATTTTATTCTGATTGGAGGGGACAAGAAAAGCACTCGTCTCCACAGCCGCTGTCGACAACCAAAACACAGTTGCAATGTAGGAAAACTTCATTTTCGGAGGTCCTTTTGCTGATCTTTTTCTCGCTTATATTGTACTAGCTAGTACTGGTTTGCTGTTGTTGTTTATTGCTATTCTTCTGCTTCGTCGTCCGAGCTATCGTACAGTACAGTATTTCCTCTTGGTTTTCGTCTTCTCTCAGAAATAATGACGTGAGGTGGGTGGTACCGGTAAGTTGAAGCTTCAAGTTGGTTAGGTGTGTTGATGATCCCTACTGTACTGTACGTCGTATCCCTCCACGCGTTGTGTGGTTGGAGGTGAAGGAGCCAACGTGCGTTCTAACACTGTTCGAAACCAAAGATTTCACTTTCAACGAGCAAATATGCGTCTTCAATTACTTTCAATTTCTTCACAGCAACTGTGCGTCTTCTTTACCGATTGAAAAATTAATAATACCTTGGCCCTCAAAAGTTTTGGACAAAATCGTCGGCCATGGTGGCACCAGCCGATCGAGGAGACTATGGAGGAAGTAACTGGTCAGGCACTCTACAAAATAGTCGACGGCAGTAATGACAATGGCGGTAGCGGATAAAAACGGCCCAGTTCGGGCAATTTTGGGAACATACAGTAGACAAAGTTGATGCTGCAGCTTCCTCCAGAATGAATGAGTGAGTCTAGCCTTGACTCCTGCAGTAACTCGATATCTCGCAAAAAGTTCCCTTCTGGCAACCTCTTTTCTTTCAAGCAAACACTAATTGTTAGTTCATTGCCAAACCATGATGTCAGTACAATCAACTGCGTTGTTTTTTCTCTTCCTGGTCGTTCTCTATGCAGAGGGTGACCCAGTCAAGGGTAGACGAGCACTGAAGCAAAACAAACATGGATATGACGACTATAACGAAATTGAAAGTCCGTATGTAGCTTCTTACAAATCGCCGTCGTCCAAATCCAAGTCAAAAGGAAAGGGAAGCTCCAAGGATGCACCTGCTGGTCCGTCGTCCGACGGGTTTGAGATTACACTCAAAATCACCAATCTTACATATCTACAACCGTTTGGTGCTTTTATTGTGGTTCTACATGACCGAGATGCAGAACCTCTGTTTGTCCTTGGTGAAGCAGCAACTCAGGAACTCGCTGAGCTTGCTGAAAATGGAGATCCCGGTCCTCTTTTCGAAAAGTACGACGGGTCCTTTGGCGTCAAGTACGTGGAAGTCTTCGATGCCAATGCTCCCTTTTTCGGTGGACAGACGGCATATATCAAAGTCCCATATGAGCGAGCATACCCTTACGTAACCATTGCCAGCATGGCGATCAATACCAACGATTGCTTTGTGGCTCTCAACGGAGTGTACCTCTCTCCAGGCCAAATCATCAACGTCCCGGGCTACGATTCTGGCACGGAAGTGAACAATGAACTCTGCAGCAGCATTCCCGGTCCCGCCTGTCCCTCTGGATCTGGTAATGCGAGGTCAGGAAACGGAGAGGGATTTGTCCATGTGCACAGGGGCTTCAAAGGTGTGGGCGATCGCTTATCTGCGGCCGGTTATGATTGGAGAAATCCAATGATGCGGGTAGAAGTCTACATGTGATTATGTTTTTGGCTATGATTGGTGGGCTCAAACAGAGCAAATGGACGGAGGTTTTTGGTACTCTTTCGAAAGGCTGCACTCCATACTTTATGGGGATATTACCTTATACGTGTGTGGCTTCTTCTTGATCGGGCGCTGAATGGCTAGACTACTTCAAGGAATGCTATACATACATGTGCAGATCTTGGTTGACCTTGCAGGCAATATGGGTCTCCAAGTGCAAGACAGAATGTCCTTTCCTCTTCGGGGTTAGAGGTCAGGGAGAATACATGGTTTGCAACTCTCCTTTCATGCTTTTGAAGTTCTAGGTATCAATAAAGCTCTTGGAGATAGTGTATGATATTTTTTCGGTGAATTGCTGCCGAAAGGGTGCATTCCATAAATAAGTTGTGTTTCTTGGCCTAGCACGTGTAATATATAGACATCTGAACAAAGTGGACCACCACAACCAATAAACAATTATTTCCCTGTACTAATAAGTATCAGAAGATGATTTTCGTGAGCTGGCTATGGCATAAACCAATCTCAATCTTTGGACGACGAGTGGCACTGTACGACGCTCCAAAAAGCCACTGAGCTAGTCGCCAATATCAGTAGCAGTTTACAACTAGCAAGCTATCGATCTAGATAGAAAGAGCTATGGAGAAGTCAACGTTCCTCACTAAGTGTACTACTAGTTATTAGCCACTTTGGTGCTGCTCACTGTAACTGGTAGTAGCGAAACGAGGTGTATGTCGTAGTATCGCTCTTCGTGTTCCGTACCATACAGTATTATCACAAGTAGCCGTGGTACAGTACGACGACCTACGTCAAGCAACTGCAGCATGCACCCAAGGGAGCCGTGGTGAAGTCTGTCGTTCCACAAAAGGTGGAAGTGCAAGAAGAAGAAGCACCAGCTATATCTGTATCTTTATCTGCCTTAACTCCAGAACCCATGACACGCATCCAACACCTCCAGTAGTGAGACTCTCTTGAACACGGCCGAACAACTTCACGCCTTCACTGCGGAAGACAATTGATGCAAGGCATTTCAGTCGGCCCTCCGCGTGCCAAGAAGACATAGTCATGCTTTGCATGGTGCAACAACAACGAAGCCCAAGTGGATATGGTGTTGAACAAGCCAAAAGAAAAAGTGGTGGTAACACACAAGACAACGGATTGTGGTTCCTGCCCAAATTATGGTATTTTTAGCAGCAGCACCAGAGCCAGTTCAGTTGAGGGAGAAAAGCTTGACGAAGAAGAACCTGTCGTCGCGGTTGTGGAAGATGAAGAACCACCCGCCATGGCGGCGGCCCAAGACCAAGAACAGCCCAATATCCTCCTACTATATATCAAAATTAGTCCCGTCACATTTACTCCCCAAAATTGTATCCCGTTCGCTCCTGAGTTTCATAACCTAGTTACTCCAAGTAGTGCTGCAGCTTTCCATCGATCACAGTTACTACAACCCCCTTCTAGCTAGCTAGCAGCTACTTACAAGTTCTGTAGTGGTGCAATACTGGCAGCAGCCGATTATCTATTCTAGCAAGCTGGCTGTGCTAATACACTACTGTACCTGCAGATAAGTTATTGCTAATTTGATTGCTATCTACGATATTGACATGCAATGCGAATCATGCGGCATTCCTGTTGCCTCCACGAGAGTGCAAATTTAAACACAATCACCGAACTGCTGGTAGTCGTTGCCACAAAACGAATCCGCCGGACACCCGCCTTGAAGATTGCGCTTGGTGGTGTTCCGCTGACGGAGCATGCGGCCGCAACCGTCCTCTACGCAGTAATTAGTAACGCGGCCATAATTACCATTACAGTCGTTGTTTTTGAAACACTGAACCTTGGCACAATTGACCAGATTACCATTGGTATTCCATGTATTATCATTCCAGGCACTCATGAAGGTATTACAGGCAGCACTGTTTGTCTCGATAGATTCACCATAGATGCAGGCTTGGTATTCGAGGGCAATCCCGTGGAGCCAATCAAAAACCCAGTACTCGTTGTAAACAGCACCGCAGTCGCCAGTGCATGTAGTGTTCGTCGAGCAAGCTGCAACGCAAGCACAGGCATCTTGACAGAACTCGTCGTCGTCGTCGCAAGTATCACTGCACTGGATCAGATCACCTGGGGGGATCTGTTTAGGTAGCGGGTCCAGCGCCAACGCATCCTTGCGGACTTGAGCATCGAGATAGTCAAAGGGACTTTGGGAAATGACACCGTATTTTCCAGCGACTCCATCAAACAAAGTATCCAATCTAAATGTAGGAAGAGAACAACAGGAGTGAGATTGTCGCGCAGCCAGGAATGCGAACACAAAAACACAGTCCAGCGAGTGAAGTAGAGAAACCCGATTATCAACGTACCTGCGTCGGAATCTTCGGTAGGAGGATCTCCCAGCCCTCTGCCACCCTTGTGCCGTGGGGAGCACTGTCAACGATAGGATAACGATCAGAAGGAGCGCAACTTCTTTTGCCATTAGGGACATCATTTTGATCTTTGTTCAAAAGGTAAAGCGACTAAGATCTCTTTTTGATGGGTTTTG
>Ga0163144_10027164_pt1 | contig 11094 bp, 7 predicted proteins | sample OliLak19BULKMAT1_FD_123175 | JGI IMG/M metagenome (GOLD analysis project Ga0163144, IMG submission 123175) | Freshwater microbial mat bacterial communities from Lake Vanda, McMurdo Dry Valleys, Antarctica - Oligotrophic Lake LV.19.BULKMAT1 | ecosystem: Environmental > Aquatic > Freshwater > Lake... | reverse complement strand
TCTCACCTCTCACCTCTCACCTCTCACCTCTCACCTCTCACCTCTCACCTCTCACCTCTCACCTCTCACCTCTCACCTCTCACCTCTCACCTCTCACCTCTCACCTCTCACCTCTCCCCTCTCTCCTCTCCCCCCTCTCCCCTCCCCACCAAAATAAACGCTGCCCAATAATAAGGCGCGGCATATTCCTTGTTCATTTGAAGGGATATTTTGGCACTCGTGAGGGCTTCGCTGTAGGTAAGGTTTCCCATTTTTATTTTTTGTTCATAAAACTTAAACATCAATTCAGCGGTAGAATTGTCCGAAACTGTCCACAATGAAACTGCCATATTCCGCGCACCCGCATAAAATAAAGCACGTGTAAGCCCGATAATGCCTTCACCTCTATATATCTTGCCTAAGCCTGTTTCGCAAGCAGACAGGGTAACCAAATCAACGGGGAGGTGCAAGTTGTATATTTCGCTTGAGTACAAATGCGCCTCTTCTGCGTTCTTGCCTGCCAATAGAATTTGTGATAATTCAGGGCTTTCTTCGTTTACTTCGCCATGTGTAGCAAGGTGCAAGATTTGAGGGCTTTTAAGGTTTTGAAATATGCTTTTCTCAGCGTCTTTTTTCAAATAACATGCTACTTGATAACCGTTGGTTATAAAAAAATCTTTGAGGCGTAAGACTTCCGTTTCACTTCCTAATAAAGTTGCTTGTTGATGAATAGTAAAATCTACAGGTGCGCAAAGCACGATTTCGCCTTTTTCTGTAGGCATCTTTTTCTGTTGGTTTTGAGCGAAAAGCGTGGCGGAAAAGGCATAACTGATATTTTTTTGTTTGCACAAATACGGCATATAGGTATAGCTTATGCTCGGATTGGTTTCAGCAGTGAGCAAGGTTTCAAAAGGAATAGTGCCTAATCGACCATCGGGAATAATGACCACGTTTTTTGTCTTTTTGCTGAGTTTTGCCAAACCTAATTGTTGGTATAAATAATAACTACTTTGTACAAACACTTTAGCGGAGCGGTACTTGATGCCGTTGCGCAATGAGGTTATATATTTGTCTATATTATCATTTTTAGGCAAGTCCCAAATGTACAAATTTGTTTGTGTAACTTCGAATACATAAAAGCGTTTTGTTTTTTCGGCTATAAAATACAAAATGAGGCTTGTTTGTTTGTCTAAGCTATTGCGCAATTTCTCCAGTGTTATTACTTGGTTATTGTATTTCAAGTTAAAATAATCAGGGTAGTTTTTTTCTAAGTCTTGTATAAAATTTTCATATACGCGCTTGAGTATAAAAAGGCTGTCCTGATACGCCTTGCTTGTGGTAGGATTGGTGGCTATTTTTTGTTCTAAGCGGGTAATGTTGTTCTTTATATTGTTTTCGCGTGTTATAAAATCAGTTGGAACACCGCCGTATTCTTTTGCTTCTGTGTCAGCGATGGCAGAAAGTAGGACTGCCGATTTGCTTTTTTCGGCAAAATAGAATGCTTTTTCTGCATACATTTTTTTGTTGAAGTTTACTTCGCGCAGTTGGAGGCAAAGGCGGATAGCATATTCGTACATTTGGGTAGCCGTATTGCTGAGGGCGATTTTGTCGCTTTTGCTTTGGCGAATTCTGCGGATTTGCTCAATCAAAACATCACATGTTTCGATGGTTTGTAAGGCGAAATTGAGGTCGCGCATGCTGGCTGATTTTGAAAAATGCCTTTCCTCCAACACTTCTGCTTTAGCTAAAAGCGAGTTGAGCAAAATGTCAGCGCTGTATGCGTTTCCTTGTTTGGGGTTTTTGTATATGTCGTCGTCTGAAAAATCGCTTATATTGGCTTGCAATGCTTTTTGATATTGTTGTAAGGCGAGGTCGATTTTGTTTTGGGTTCTATAGAGGTTGCCTAGTAAATTGTAGCTATTGGCTATTTCGGGGTGTTTTTGATTGTATGTTTTTTCATAAATTTCTTTGGCTTGTTTCAAATATTTTTCTGCCATTTCAAAGTTGCCCATCTCGGCTTGTGTTTGTCCCATAGTACTGTATGCGAAGGCGGTATTAGGGTGTTGATTGCCATAAATGCTTTCCCAAATGCTGGTTGCGTTTTCTAATTGTTTGAGTGCGTCTTCATATTTTTTTTCGGCTTTATAAGTTATGGCTATATTGGCATAAGCGATAGCGATTTTCGGGTGTTTTTCACCATATACTTTTTTATAAATTTCAAAGGCTTTTTCGTAATAACTACGCGCTTGGAGAGCGTCTGTAGCACTATAGATAAGTCCTAAATCGTTGTATGAGGCGGCTATTTCAGGGTGATTCGCAGGTAGTTTAGCTTGCCTGCTGTCCAAGGCTTTTTGTTGGTATTCGACAGCAAGTTCTTGATTGCCTGTGTTCCAATATACGAGCCCCAAATTGGCGTATCCCTGCGCCTGTTCCATAGATTGGTTTTGGTAGGTAGCCCATCGAACCGCTTTCTCAAAATGTTTAAGTGCGAGGTCATTGCGTCCGCGATTGAGTTCTAACTCGCCTGCAATATTTGCCCAAGATGCCGACAAAGGGGTATTTTCGGGTATTTTGATTTGCTCTATAGCTTCTGTTGCTTCTGTCAGTCTGCCTTGCCTCATAAGGCTTTTTACTATTTGCAGGTCGCAATCAGCTTTTCGAGTTGTATATTTTGCATATTGTTTGCTCGCTTGTGCAAATAAAACTTCTGCTTGAGCATATTCTGCTTTCTGAAAAGCGATAAGTGCGTCTTGGTATATTTTGGGCGTGGAGAGCGTATCGCGGTCTTGAGCTTGTGCGAAAGAGGCAGTGTATAGCAAAATAAAAAGCGTGTAGGCAAGTCCCCGTGTCATAATTTGAGAAGGTAGAATAGATATGATTGGGCAAATGTAAAGAAAAAAAACAAAAGCATATCACTATTTTCACTATCTTTGCCCCGAAAACCATTTTGCTCAACGCATTTTAATAACTATGCTCAATCATACAACCGTCTTGGTAACAGGCGGTACGGGTTCATTTGGAAAAGAATTTGTAGCTACCCTTTTACAACAATACCCTCAAATTACACGACTGGTAATCTTTTCGCGTGATGAACAAAAACAATTTGAAATGGCGCAACAATACGCGCCTTTGCAATACCCTTGCCTGCGCTATGTGATAGGCGATGTGCGTGATAAAGACAGACTCCGCGAGGCATTTGAGGGAATAGACATAGTGGTGCATGCCGCCGCTTTGAAGCAAGTCCCAACTGCAGAATACAATCCTTATGAATGCATCAAAACCAATGTATTAGGTGCGCAAAACGTCATAGAAGCCTGCATAGAGCGTGGTGTAAAGCGTGTAGTGGCACTTTCTACTGACAAAGCCGCCAATGCTACAGGCCTGTATGGCGCGACCAAATTATGCTCGGATAAGCTGTTTATCGCGGCGCATTATATAGAGTCCACAAAAAAACCTGTCTTTTCAGTAGTTCGCTACGGCAATGTGGTAGGGGCGCGTGGCTCAGTTATTCCTTTTTTTATAGAAAAGCGCAAAGAAGGCGTTTTGCCTATCACACACCCTGCCATGACGCGCTTCAGCATCACGCCGCAGCAAGGCGTGGACTTGGTATTGTTTGCTATTCAACATGCAATAGGAGGGGAGGTCTTTGTGCCAAAAATACCCTCCTACCGTATTCTTGATGTCGCAGAAGCCATCGCCCCCGATTGTGAGCATAAAGTTGTTGGCATACGCCCAGGCGAAAAAATACATGAGGAAATGATTATGCCTACCGATGCTTTGAATACTATAGAGTTGGAAAAACATTATATCATTGTGCCAATACAGCCGTATTATAGCCTTGAGGACAACATGCAACGCTATGCGGCACACCACGGAGGCAAGTTCGTTGAAACCGACTTTGCTTACACATCAGGCGAGAATACACATTGGCTGAGTGTAGAAGACTTGCGCAAAGTGATTCGCGATTGTGTAGATACTAAACTTTAACCAACTATGCGCCTTATTTCCCGCCCCGTACTTTGCAATTATTATGTAACATATCGTTGCAACGCTTCTTGTGCATTTTGTGATATTTGGGAGCGACCATCGCCCTATATAACCCTCGATAATGTACGCCAAAATTTGATACACCTTAAGAAATTAGGGGTGAAAGTTATTGACTTTACAGGCGGTGAGCCTCTTTTGCACCGCCAAATGCCTGAAATGTTACGCTTAGCAAAAGAAGCAGGCTTTATTACTACGCTCACTACCAATGCGTTGCTCTATCCCAAATATGCCGAACAGCTACGCGGGCAAATAGACATGTTGCATTTTTCTTTGGACTCGCCTGACAAAGAAGCCCATGACAAAAGTAGAGGCGTGGCATGCTTTGATTTTGTGATGCGCTCTATCCAAATAGCCAAAGAATTGGGCGAAAAACCCGACATCTTGTTTACCGTTTTTGCAGAAAATATTGCCCAAATAGAACGAGTCTATCGTGAAATAACCTTGCCTAATGGTTTAGTTTTGATGCTGAACCCCGTTTTTGAATACAATACAGTAGCAACCAACGGCAATCTATCGCCTGAGGACCTCAAAATATTGCGCAAATGGGGCAAGAAAAAATACGTGTATCTCAATGATGCTTTCGTACAACTGCGCTTAGATGGCGGCAACCACATAGACAAACCTGTTTGCAAGGCAGGAAGTGCTACTGTAGTTATATCGCCTGAAAATAAACTTATCCTGCCTTGCTACCATTTGGGGCTGGAGGAGTTTCAAATTGAGAACAATTTATACGAACTCTATCACTCCGCGCCTGTCCAACGCCTTGTGGCTTTGGAAGGCAAACATGCAAAGTGTGAAGGCTGTGCTATCAACTGTTATATGCAGCCCTCATTCGCTGTAAACGTGAACAAATACTTTTGGCTTGCGCTCCCAAGCACTATGCGCTACAATTATTGGAAAGGCACATGGCGAAAATTGAAGTGGTAAAATAAGAAATAAGCATTAAATAACACGCTATTCTGCCGCCCGACGAATAAATCCGTGGGGGTATTGCCAATACTTTGATAATGACATGTCTTATTTGTAGAAACAAGGCATGCCTTATCTCTACGCTTGCTTAGGTGTTTTTGAGAAAACAAATGGTATTTCAAATTGTGCAAACAAGCCCCTTGTTTCTACTTAGAAAGCCTTTTACTAATTAAAAATATCGTTATCAAACTACGTCTGATTACGCCAAAAACACAACCCACGATTTTAATCGCGGGTAAAAGGTAAAGTGCCACCTTATTTAATTTCTGTTCCTAACTATTTTTAGTTTAACCTTTTTCGCAAAAGTTGTCAGCCCATTTTTTTATTTTGGTTTATATTTTGTATGTTTGCGCAATATTAAACTAAAGACGCAACCGTATGATAAAACCGCGCATAGGGCAAGGATATGACGTGCATCGCCTCGAAGAAGGGAAGCCGTTTTGGATAGGCGGCATTCTAGTACCACACACGCATGGTGCGATAGGGCATTCTGATGCAGATGTGCTTATCCATGTTATTTGTGATGCACTCTTAGGGGCAGCGAATTTGCGAGATATTGGTTATCATTATTCAGACCAAAGTCCTGAATTTAAAGGCATTGATAGCAAAATTCTTTTGCGTGATGTTGCCCAAAAGATACGCGCAAAAGGCTATGAAATAGGCAACATAGACTCTGTAGTCGCTTTGCAACGCCCCAAACTAATGCCCCACATCGAAAACATGAAGCAATGCCTCGCCGAAGTATTGCAAATTCCTGTAGATGATATTTCTATCAAAGCCACCACCACAGAACGGCTCGGTTTTGTAGGGCGCGAGGAAGGCGTAGAAGCACATGCAGTAGCCTTGATATATAGTAAAGTTGTGTAGGCAAGTAGATTTTCTAACAAAAACTCCCTCCCAGCCTCCGTCCAATTTGGAGAGCGCAGCATGTTATTATGCAGAGTGGCAGGGAGATAGATTAAATATTTGGCAACTTGCCTGCCCGTTCACTCATTCACTCATTCACCACTCATGGCACGTAAAAAAGAAGACACAGAAATCAAAATCAACAAACCGCCCGTACTTTTTAGCAGTACACAAGCGCAAATCAAGAAGATAGAAGACTATCTTGGCGGAAAGCTCATTTGTTACTGGAACTCTGTGAGCGGTTCCGTTTGCCAAAATGACGTAGTTACCTTCAACGAAGTTTTGCAAACTTTCTCTCAAGAGAAGAAAATATACCTGTTTGTTAAATCAAGCGGGGGCGATGGCAAAGCATCTTTGCGTATCGTGAACCTTTTGCGCCAACAAACCAACAATTTGATAGCTCTAGTGCCGCTTGAGTGCGCGTCTGCAGCTACAATGATGGTGCTTGGTGCAAACGAAATCCAAATGGGCGGACTTGCCTACCTGAGCGCAGTCGATACTTCGCTGACGCATGAACTTTCGCCTGTGGATAAAAACAACGCGCTCGTAAGTGTAAGCCAAGATGAGTTATCGCGGGTTATCAAACTTTGGAACAAGGAATCGAAAAAAGCAGACGCAAACCCCTATGCGGCACTCTATAATTATGTTCACCCACTTGTAGTAGGCGCAGTGGATAGAGCAAGTTCGTTGTCTATCAAAATATGCAAAGATATTCTTTCTTATCACTTAAAAGATGACTCGAAAGCAGACCAAATAAGCAATAACTTAAACTCAAGCTATCCTTCGCATAGTTATCCAATTATGCTGCGCGAGGCGCAAAAAATAGGCTTAAATGCTGTCCAAATGGATAAAAAGTTGAACGACCTTCTGCTCGAACTCAACCGCGTATATTCCGAAATGGGACAAAAAGCCTATACAGATTATGACGAATTGAATGGACACGACCACGAAATCCTGAACATCATCGAAGGATTGGGTACGCAAATTTACTTTCAAGTGGATAAAGATTGGCTCTACAAAGCTGAAGAACGCCGTTGGATAGTAATGAACGACAAAAGCGCGTGGATAAAAACAACCGAAAAAGAAGGCGTTGTAGAAAGTAAGAATTTCTTTATACGCTAATTTTAATCATTAGACTTCTTGCGAAAGAATTTCTAAAGACCTCACAGCCTGCCCTCTCTTCAGTTTGGAGAGAGGGAAAAGGACTTTCGGAAGCAGTCTATTGAGCAATAAGCAAAAACCACTTCTTAGAAGTGGTTTTTGCAGTTTATTTTTAAAATCTTTCAGGAACAACCATTACTACTTCTTCTTTTTCTACAATAACTTGCCCTGCTACGAGGTCGCGGGTTTTGCGTACAAATTTGCGGGGCGTATAAAGCACGGGGCAGAGTGTGTCGTTGCTTCGTTTGGAATAAAAGGCGGCAAGAGAAGCGGCTTTTTCTATTATATTCACAGGAAATGGCTTGCCTGCCTGCGCCTTGATGACTACGTGTGAGCCGCTTACATCTTTGGCATGCAGCCACAAGTCATCTTTGCGGGCATATTGTTGGGTAAGCACATCATTGTTTTTAGCATTCTTGCCTACCCAAATATCCCAACCCAAATAGTTGAATTTGCGGAAAAGTGAGTTTTCTTGTTTTTCTTTTTCTTGCGCCACGAGATGATTATCTTTGAGGTATTTGCGCAAAAACTTCAATTCTTTCGTATTTTGTATAGCTGTAATATGCGCTTGCGTAGCCTTTACTTCTTCTTCTTTTCTTGCTATATTGCGTTGCAAAGTTTCCTTTTCTATTTTTTCATTTTTTGCTTTTCGATAGTATTGTTCGGCTGTTTTTTGTGGTGTAAGGTCTTTTTTTAATTTGATTTTTCGATTGGTATCTTTATAAAAATCATACAATTCTATTTCTGTAACATTGGCGGGGATTTGGTGTAAATTCGCCATGATGATATTCGCGGTTTCCTCATTCAGTTTGCTGTCCTCCATTTCGAGCAATCTTGCAAGTGTTTTATCGAGGTATGTTTGGACTTGCTTCAATTTTTTTTGCAAATTCCGCAGTGCGTTTTGCTGTTCATTGTAAAAATAAAAGTTATAGGTAAAGCGCGTATAAAATGCTTGCAACGCTTCGAAAGGATTTGTAAAAACCAACGCATCTTTGTCTGGAAGTAAGCTAAAGGTAGGCAAGGCTTCAGGGTTCTGGATATAGAACTTGCCTGCCTCCAAGATTTGGATAGTATCCATCAACAATGCCCATTTCTGGTCGGCAGGCAAGGCTTCAACACCTTTACTTTCAAGGTATTGCTTTACATCTTTGCCCAATGTAGGCAAGAGTTTGTTACAATTTCCTTCGGCTTCCTGCAAACCTTGCAAAGAGAGGTTTGGGTTTTTGTCTAGAGAGTCTAAGGTTATGTTTTTGTCATTTTCAAGTTTTTTATGGAATGCGATAACAAATTTGCCTTGTCCAAATAAAATAATGTTGGAAAATTTGCCGTGCATTTTGAATAATAATTGGAAATCGCCTTCAAAATTGATACTAAAAGCGCGTTCAAATGCAAATTGGGTTATACTTACGACTTTTCGTTTTTGTAAGTCGGTAAAAAGGTCAACGCTGTTTCTTTTGGCTCTTGCAAAGTCCTCCAAAAACACCAAAGAGGTAAGCTCACTTTTGAGGGTAGCTTTACAATATAGTTGCTCTTTATCATTGGCGAAGCCCAATATAAGTTCATCTTTATCTTGGCTGAACGCAAGCAATAGTTCGAATGGCATTGATTTGGGAGGGCATGGTATTGTCTGCCGTTCATCTTGTCCAAAATGCCAAGACACGCCAAAAGTTTGGGCTAAGTGTTGCGAAAGTTGTTTGAGAAAGTGATAATTATAGTGCATGTGCGAAAATAAGAAAATAAAAGCAGAAATCAAAAATCCAACATTTGAAACTCGCCTCCCAAAATAACTTTATCATCTGCTTGCAGGTGTTTGCGTAAAATAGTGGCATAAATATCTCGAAAATCAACTTTGTATTTCAAGTCGCCTTCATCGAGGTCAGTTAAATTAGGTGCTTCATTCCAAACGCCTGCTTTTTGAAGGCTTCCGCCGAGCAAAAAAAGATTATTAGCAGTTCCGTGGTCTGTACCGCCGCTTGCATTTTGGCTAACTCTGCGCCCAAATTCGGAAAAGGTCATCACCATTACGTCACTCCAACGCCCGCCCGTCTGCAAATCTTTCACAAAAGTTTCTATGGCTTCGCTGTAGGTTTTCAAAAGTTTTTCGTGCTGGTTTTTTTGATTTACATGGGTGTCAAAACCTGTGAGCGAGGTATAATAAACGCTTGTGTCCACACCTGCATTTATGAGCTGTGCGATTGTTTTGAGTTGTTGCGCAAATTCGTTGTCGGGATATATTTGTGTGGCATTGTAGGTTTTGGTTTTGCTGTAAAGATAAGAGGCGGAAGAAACCGTTTCGGCAAGTGTTTTATACAAGTAGGTTGCTTCTTCATGCTCGTCTTTGTATTGTGGCGCGAGTTGGGAAAGGCGTTGTATGTGTTTATTTTGAGTAGCCTCGTATATTTTTTTGGCATTGGTGGTCGCCAAACCCTTTATTTTATCGCCTTTGAGGGCAAGGCTAAGCATGTCGTCTATTTCCACTACTTCATGAGCAGTTTTGCAATCTCGCCCGCAAGTAGCATCAAGATAACGCCCCAACCAACCTGTAGAAAGGTATTCATTGCTCGCGCTGGCAGTTTGCCAAATATCCATTGACCTAAAATGAGAGCGGTCAGGATTAGGATAACCGACCTGATTGATAACTGTCAAAAAACCTTTTTCGTACAATTTATGTAAACCTGCCATGACAGGATTTAGACCCAATTCATCATTCAAATGCAAGGCTTCTATTTTAGGTACGGCAAGGCGTGGGCGTTTTGCATAATAAATATCATTTTGAAAAGGGACAACGGTATTCAAGCCATCATTTCCACCCGAGAACTGGATAACGACCAATATTTTTTCGCCTTTTGCTTTGTTGGGTAGCAAGGGGCTTTCAAAGGCTTTGAGAAAAGAGGGTATCAACATAGTTCCTGCGGTAGCAAGTGCTGTTTTTTGTAAAAAGGCACGGCGATTCATATATGACCTTGTTTTATTTTGCTTGTTAGACTATATAAAAAACAAAAGGTTTATAGCAAAACGCTTTACTAAAATAAAAAAAGATGAAAAGGCAAGTCTTTTTTGCAAACAATTACAAGTTGTTTACTTACCTTTGCAGGATGGCAAAAAACAACAAAAGAAAACGCACAACTACTGGTCAATATGACAAAATATTCAAGGAAAATGCAACTGAAATCTATGCTTCGCTTATCCACGCTTTATTGAAAATAGATACATCTGAAGCCGAAAATATCGAACAAAACGACTTGCAAAAGACCATAGAACGCAAGGCAGATTTCTTGAAAAAGATTGTCCCAACTGACGGCGCGCCTGCATACGCACTGCATATTGAAATCCAATCGGATAATGATAACCTCATGCTTCCGCGCATGATTTTTTATGACGCACTCATTTTTAGTAGATATAGCCTTGATAGTGAACAGTTTGTGATATACATAGGCAATGACAATATCACTATGCAAAACCATCTTAAGCGAAGAAAATATGAATATTCATACCAAATTATAGATATTCGGCGTTATGATTACAAGCTTTTTTTACAAGCAAGCACACCTGAAGAAGTTATCTTGGCTATTTTGGGGAACTTTCATGGCGAAGACGCAGCAACAATCATCGAGAAGATTATAAATCGCCTCCGTGAACTCGCGCCTACTTCTCTTGCGTTTGGAAAATATGCAACCCAATTAGAAGTAATATCAAACCTCCGTAAACTACAAACAGAAACCCTAAACAAACTTAATGATATGCCCGTTATATTTGATTATACCACCACAACTGCCTATAAAAAAGGCGAAGCAAAAGGCGAAGCGAAAGGCGAAGCAAGAGGCGAAGCAAGAGGCGAAGCAAGAGGCGAAGCGAAAGGCGAAGCGAAAGGCGAAGCAAGAGGCGAAGCAAGAGGCGAAGCGAAAGGCGAAGCACGCATACGCCGTTTAGATATTGAGAAAATGCTTACGAAGGGAAAACTAACACCAAAGGCTATCGCTGAAATGTTAGATGTCCCTCTTGACTTTGTGCTTGAAATAGAAAAAAGTCTTT
>Ga0163144_10027161_pt1 | contig 11095 bp, 9 predicted proteins | sample OliLak19BULKMAT1_FD_123175 | JGI IMG/M metagenome (GOLD analysis project Ga0163144, IMG submission 123175) | Freshwater microbial mat bacterial communities from Lake Vanda, McMurdo Dry Valleys, Antarctica - Oligotrophic Lake LV.19.BULKMAT1 | ecosystem: Environmental > Aquatic > Freshwater > Lake... | reverse complement strand
CGGAAACTGCGCCTACCTGGAAGCCGGCGAAACCCGCCTGCTCATCGACGCCGGCTTCAGCGGTCGCCAGATCCGCCAACGCCTGGCGACCCTCGGTCGGGCCCCGGAAACTCTCTCGGGAATACTCATCACCCACGAACACTCGGACCACATCTGCGGCCTGGCCGTGATCGCGGAGAAGACCGGCATCCCCGTCTACTGCAATCGCCTGACGCGCGAAGCCATCGAATTCAGCCTGAAGGTGAAGTTGAACTTCCGGACCTTCGAAACCGGCTCCCGTTTCGACCTCGGCGATGTCGGAGTGGACACCTTCTCCATTCCCCACGACGCCCAGGATCCGGTCGGCTTCCTTCTCCGCACTGCTTCCGGCAACATCGGTTTCCTAACCGACCTCGGCCACGCGACCAAGCTCGTCGTCGAACGCGTCCGTCCCGCCAACGTTCTTGTCCTCGAATCCAACTACGATCCGAAGCTGCTGCAGGAAGACACCAAACGCCCTTGGTCGGTCAAGCAACGCATCCAAAGCCGCCACGGCCATCTCTCGAATGAAGCCGCCGGGGGCGTCGCCGTTGAGATCGTCACGGCCGAACTCAAACACATCTTCCTCGGCCACCTGAGCAGCGGCTGCAACCGACCCGACCTGGCCCATTCGACGGTCCAGAAGCGCCTGACTGAGATCGGCGCCAACCACGTCGGACTCGAAGTGAGTTCTCAGGAGACTCCCAGCGCGACCTATTCCCTCGCCTTCCAGAAACCCGCCATCGCCGACCAGCCAGCACTCTTCCCGGTGTGAAGAACCTCCTGCGCAATCTCTCCGTCGCCTTCGCAGCCGGCTGCGCGGGTGGAGCGGCCGGCGCGGTGTTGCTCTGGCTCGTGGCGGAAGCGCTGCTCCGGCGTGAGACAGGCTTCGCCATCACGGTGAAAGTGACGCCCGGCTGGATGTCGCACTTCGTCCTCCTCGGTGGGTTGTGGGGCTTCCTGCAGCTCATCCCGATTCCCAAAACGTCCCTCTGGAAACGCGGCCTGATTCTCGCCGCGCTCCCCATCGTGGCGATGCTTACCGAGTTCGCGTTGCTGCCGAAGACCGGGGGCTACTTCTTCCCGCTCGTCCTGGCGAAGACCAAACCCTGGACCGAAATCGGTGCCCTGCTGGTCTGGGGCCAAGTCTCATCCCTCTGGTTCGCCAAGGCCAAATGAGCCCCGTTCAGGCCAGCAAGTCCTGGATCTCCGCCCAGTTCAGGGTGTTCGTGAACGCTTCTTCGCCGGTCAATGTCGCGGCGATGACTTCGCGCTTTTTTGCCTGAAGCTGGAGAATCTTCTCCTCGATCGTTCCCCGGGTGATGAGCTTGTAATTCGTGACCACCCGGCTCTGGCCGATGCGGTGGGCGCGGTCCGTCGCCTGGTCTTCGACAGCCGGATTCCACCAGGGATCGAAGTGAACCACCGTGTCCGCCGCCGTCAGATTGAGGCCCACACCGCCGGCCTTGAGGCTGATAAGGAACACCGGTGCCTTGCCCCGCTGGAAGGAATCGACCACCGCCCCGCGATCCGTCGTTGAACCGTCGAGGTAGCAATACTCGATCTTCTCCTCCGCCAGCCTTTCCTTGAGCAGCGTCAGCATCCCGACGAACTGGCTGAAGACGAGCACCCGGTGTCCGCCGTCGAGGATCTCCTCCAACAATTCGGAGAACATCTCCAGCTTGCCGGATGACATCGCAACCGGGGCTTTGCCGGCTGATTCTTCTGAGGCTTTTCCTTCCTCGATCTTGAGCAGCCGCAGATCGCAGCAGATCTGCCGAAGGCGCAGCAGCGCGCTCAGGACCATCATGCGGCTTTTCGCCAATCCCTGCTGATCGACCGCCATCACGACTTCGCGCCGCGTCGCGTCGAGCACCTGCTTGTAAACCTGCGCCTGTTCCTCCGTCAGTTCGCAGAACGACACCTGCTCGATCTTATCAGGAAGTTCCTTGGCCACGTCCCGCTTCAGGCGCCGCAGGAGGAACGGCTTCAACCGGCGCGCCAACCGCACCTGTGCCTCCGAGTTCTTCTCGCGCGAGATCGGCTGCTCATAGCGTTCTTTGAAATCCTGCGCCGTGCCGAGGTAGCCCGGCATGAGGAAGTCGAAGATGGACCAGAGATCGAAGACCGAGTTCTCCATCGGCGTGCCCGTCAGCACGAGCCGGTGCTGCGACCGGATCGCCTTCACGGCCTGGGCGTTCTGGGTCTGCCGGTTCTTGATGTGCTGGGCCTCGTCGAGGACGACGGTATCGAACTCGATCGCCCGATACTTCTCCGCGTCGCGCCGGATCAACGCGTAGCTCGTCACCACCAGATCCGCTGCGGCCACCCGGGCGAACCGTGCGTGCCGGTCCGGACCATGCAGCGCCACCACATTCAACTCCGGCGTGAACCGCGAGGCTTCCGCCACCCAGTTGAAAACCAGCGACGTCGGACACACGACGAGATGCGGCTTCCGGCCATTTCGCATCTTTGATTCGCCATTTTGAATTGAACGCAAAAACGCCAGCGTTTGCAGCGTTTTGCCGAGACCCATCTCGTCCGCCAGAACGCCGCCGAAGCCGTTCGTCCGCAGGAAATGTATCCAGCCCACGCCGTGCTTCTGATACGGACGCAGCACCACTTCGAGCGAACCGAGCGGCGGACATTCCAGTTTCGCTTCGCCGGACAACACCTTCGCCCGGTCCTTCCACGCCTGCGGCGCCGCGGCCTGCCAACCGTTCTCGACAAGCGTGGAGTCGAGGAAACCCGCCTGCGTTGCGTTCATCCGGTAGCCAGCGCCGGTCTGCTGCGGATTGCAGTCGAGCAGCACCTCCTGCAGCTCCTCCACCGCGCCTGTGTCGATGATGGCGAACTTGCCGTTCTTCAACTTCGTGTGGTTCTGCCCGCCCAGCAGCAGGCGCTGGATATCCGCCTGCGAAAACCGTTCGCCGCTCCTAGTGCCGAACGACACGTCGAGATCGAACCACTGCACGCCCGACGGCGTGATCTGGAACTTCGGCTCGATGCGTTCAAGATTGTTCGCCGCGCTCCGTTCGAGACGTTCTTCCAACGCGACCTTCCACTCCTTCTCCAGCTTGGCGAACTCGCGGGCGAAGAACGTCAGCACCGGCGTTTGCCCCATCAGGTCGTAGCTTCCGGCGGTCTTGCCCGGGCGAAATCCGTATTTGGTTAACCGGCCCAAAGCCCCCTGCTCCGCCGCCAAGTCACGCGTGGAATAGCGTTTCGGATCATCCGGATCGGGCAGCCAATGCGACTCGTTCGGATCGGTCACGCCCACGGTCATGATGCGCTGGCCGTAGACGCACTGGAGCTGGGCCGTGAGCTGGGCGATGCCGCCGGCGAGGTTGAGCAGGAACTTCGGCGGACGCGGCTCCAGCTCGAAATCTTCGACGCGGAAGTTCGCCGCCACGTCACAACCCGCGACGAGCCGACTCCAATCCTGTATCAAGAACATCGGCACACGGCTGCGTGGAATAACCACGGGCTTTGTCAGCAACTCACCGGCTCCCGCCGGCAAGGCAAGCGGCCGAAAAGTATTCTGCGAAAAAGCCCAGACAGTCTCGCCCTTCACCAACACCACGCCGCCCACCGCACTTTTGAGCGCCAGGGTGATCTGCCCGTCCTTGTCCAGAGCCGCCTGGATGGCCAGGCGATACGGCTCCCGTTTCACTTCCAGCCCGGTGTTCCGTCCAACGCCCACGCGCGGATGCTCCACCAGTTTGCCGAGAACCTTGGCCAGTTCCGCCGCCGTGAGCTGGATCATCCCGGGCGGTTCTCCCCTCGTGATCTCTTCCAACACCTCCAACGGCGCCAAATCCTCGGGCGAAAACTTCCAGGCGGTCGCCAACGGCAGCGAATTGATCGGCATCCGGCCACGCGCCCACTTGGCTTCGACGATCAGCATCACTCGCCCGCGCTCCAAGGCCGGCCCTAGGTTCGGCGGCAGCACGAAGAACAATTCCACTTCCTCCCCCGAGTCACTCCTCTTCAACTTGGGCACCATAGCTCTCCCCGCTCCGCTCTCTCCCCGGCTCACCTGCTCGCTCGCATTCACCACACCGGCCTTGACGGGAACAACCGGCGCGCTCCGTTTCAAATGATGCAGCCCCACCGCGACGGCGTGGGCGCAGATCGAGCCCGACTCGCGCGACTGGCGGCAGCTGCAGAGGTTCTCGATGTCCGACTCGCCCTTGATGACCATGCCCGACCGATAGGAGATCGAGCCTTCCTGCACGACGCCCTTGAGCACGGGCGCGGTCCAGTTGGAAGAAAGCACGTTGCCTCGCTCCAGCAGGCTGCGCGCCTGCTTCATGGCTTCCCAACCCGCCGCCTGCATGAAGAACTGATCGGACAACCGGACGTCGCTCATCGGCGTTCACTGTGCCGAAGGTCCAACGACGCGCCCAAGGAGAATTGCCAAGTAGCCGCAAAGGCAAGGAGGTGGAAACTCCGATTTTTTCTGAGAGGCCTGCGATAGAGAGCCATTGCGTAAACCAGCTGAACTTCAGCTGCGGAGCAGCGGAAGAAAGTAGCCCACAGCGGGAGCTGTGGGTTGAGGGACGAGAACGTTCCGAGCCCCAGAGGGGCGGCAGAATCCGGGAAAGCCAATCTTGATCGGTCTTTCTGCCGCCCCTCCGGGGCTCGGAACCGTCAGCATTGTTACCCCGGGCTCACGCCCGGGGCTAATATCTCCCGCGCCTCCGGCGCTGAAAGGCACCGTGACCCGCCAATCGCTTCGGTGTCACCTCTTGCTCGCGTTCAATATGCGCCTACATCGGCATCGAACGCTTGCCGCGAAGTCCTTCTCCGGGGACGGTCGCCGCGTGTTGCCGCCGGTTTTGCAAAGGGAGCTGCTCGTGAGGGCGCGTCGAGGGTCTACCATCTGGATCCGTCTGGGGATCTATCTGCTGGCCCTGATGCTCGTCGCGCTCCTCTTGATCCCGGCAATGACGATGGGATCGATGACGGGCATGGGCATCAGCAGCGGGCGGATCATCTTCGAGCCATTGCGTTATCTCCTGCTGGTCTACGCGCTGTTTGAAGGCGCGCGCAGCGTGGCTTCGGCGATCCCGGATGAACGCCGCGAGGGCACACTTGGGCTTCTCTTCCTCACCAATCTGCGGAGCTGGGACGTGCTCTTGGGCAAGACCGCCAGCGGCGCGCTGACCTCGATCTACGGCGCGCTGGTCGTGGCGCCGCTCTTCGCGATCCCGGTCCTGCTCGGCGGGGTGACTGGCGGTGAAGTCTTCCGCACCTTGATCAGCCTCTTCGCCGCGCTCCTACTGGCGCTCGGCTGTGGCACGCTCGCATCCGCATGCTGCCGAACGACGCTCCCGGCATTGCTCATGGGCATCGGCCTTGCGGCGATGATGGCGACCGTTCCATTCGTCGCCGTCAGCCTGATAGAGTCAACGCGACCGGGAGCAGGAATGGATCATTGGAGTGGCTGGCTCAGCCCGGTCATCAGCCTGAACCTCGGCAGCGACGCGGCCTATTTCGCCGACGCCGGCCCGTTCTGATATTCGACTCTCTCCCAGTTGGCGATGGCCGCAGTCCTCGCCATCGCGGGTTCGATGCGTCTTGCGACGAATTGGCGGGACGGTTCGTTGTTCACATCGACGACAGACGCCGTCCGACGGAACAAGGCACGAACCCGGCCCAAGGACGGTATACGACGCGAGATTCGCTTACCCCGCTGGCTCGAAGGAATGGGCACTTCACCGCTGGCGCGCACACTCGGAGGCCGGATCAATCTTCGTCGCTGGATCGTCGTTCTCGTGGTCCTGCAAATCCTCGGCAGCCTTCCGGTCATCCTGTCGGTCTTCGTCGGCGGAATGGGAGGGGGCATGGTCATCGGGCTGCTTGGCATCCCTGTATTCTTCGCCGGCTTGGCCGCTGAATTGATCCTGATCTACACGGCGTGCCGCATCTTCTCCGACGCGCGCCACACTGGTGAAATGGAGATCCTGCTGACTTCGCCGGTAACCGACCGCGAACTGGTCATTACGCTCTGGCATCTGCTACGGAACGGACTGATCTGGGTCTTCGCCATCATGGTCCTGCAGGCAGTGATCCAAGTCGCCGGGCAGGACGACAGCCTGATGTTCGGCGCAACTCAAACGACCCCACTGTGGGTCCCCATTCTCAGCGCGGTCCTCAACCTGGTGGCCGAGGCTCTCCATCTCGTCGGCGTCGTCTGGGCGGCGATGTGGTTCGGGCTGAAATCGACCAAGACTTCGGGAGCGATGATCAAGACCTTCGTCCTCGTCATCGTGGTGACCGGGCTCATCAAGTGGATCCTCTATGTCGTAATCCAGATTCCGCTGATGACGGGCTTCTTTAGCCGCGGGACTCCGCCCGGTTGGTTCATGTCGCTCTACGTCATCGTCCCGTCGGTGATCGGCGGCATCTTGTCGTTCCTCTGGTATCTGTGGGCGCGAAAGCAGCTCTTCACCAAGTTCCGCCAAGTCGTGACGGAGACGGAAACGCGCAGCCTGTGGATCGATCGTCTGGAAAACCGGCTCGTTCCGCCGCCCTTGCCTTCACAGAGTCCGCCGCCAACCAAGTCTGCCTGATCCGGTGCCGCTTCAAGGTAGGGCGGGCATCTTGCCTGCCCCATGGTTGTTGTGGCTTCCGCATGAATCCATTTGCCTGGCCGGACTATCGTGCCCGATGACCGTTTTGATGCTCTCATGGGCAGGCAAGATGTCCGCCCTACCTTAAAGCGCTCGCGGCAAACCGAGCGCGTATCTCCCCTGCTTACGTCGAAGCCGAATGCGGCAGGCAAAGGTCTTGGTGAGATTGGCCGAGGTCAGGGTCGCCTTCATCGTGCCGGACGCCGCAACGGCGCCGTCCTTGAGCATGAGCACGTGGCTGAAGGCGGGCATGATCTCCTCGACGTGGTGCGTCACCAGCACGAGCGCGGGACGGCTGGACGCGCGGCCGAGGCGGTCGAGCCAGTTGAGGAACCGTTCGCGGGCCACCGGATCGAGGCCGGCGCAGGGCTCGTCGAGGATGAGCAGCTCGGGCTTGGCCATCAACGCGCGGGCGATGAGGACTCGCTGACGTTCGCCCTGGGAAAGCACGCCCCACTCGCGATCCGCGAGGTAGGCGCAGTCGAGCCCGGCGAGAAGCTGACGGGCGGCGCGAGCTTCGGCGGGCTTGGGCGTGCCCCAGAAGTCGATCATCGCATACTTGCCGCCCACGACGACCTCGGTCGCGGGTTCGTAGTCGGGAATGCGCTGGCGGATGGAGGAGCTGACGATGCCGATGTGTTCGCGCAGCTTGCGCCAGTCGCTCTCGCCGAACTTCTCCCCGAGCAATGTCAGGTCGCCCGAAGTCGGCATGAAGTAGCCGGTCAACGCAGCCAGCAACGACGTCTTACCGGAGCCATTCGGCCCGAGGATGATCCAGTGTTCACCGCGTCGGACGGACCAATCGACTTCCCTGAGGATGTGGGTGCCATCGCGGCGGATGGAGAGCTTCTCGATCTGAAGCAACGAGCCTCGAACCTTGGACGACTTTGCTTTCGCCATGGGTCAGGAATCGAAGCGGAACGTGCCTGACATCCATTCCTTCTCCATACGGCTTGAGGCAAGGGTCATGCCCCAGCGTTCATACTGCTTCAGCACTTTCTGGAACTGGGTGATGAGGATGCCGGCAAGGACAAGCCGGCCGTCGGGCTTGAGGCGGGCGATGAGTTTCTGGCCGTCGCTGAGCAGGAGATCGTAGAGGAGGTTGGCGCAGATGAGGTCGAACTTCGCGGCGCTCTTTTCGGAAAGTTTGGTGAGGTCGGCCTTGGTGGGTTTGACCTGCATCGCGACGCCGTTGACGACGCAGTTCGCCTTGGCCACGCGGACGGATTCGGGGTCGAAGTCGAAGGCTTTGACCGGCGAGTAGCCGAGCTTCGCGGCGGCGATAGCGAGGATGCCCGAGCCGCAGCCGACATCGAGCAGGGCCTGTTTGGCGCCTTCGCAACGGAAGTTCGCGAGCTGTTCGAGGCAGAAGGAGGTGGTGGCGTGCTGGCCGGTGCCGAAGCTCAATCCGGGATCAAGAATGACCAAGGCCTGGCCGCGCTTGGGCTTCTGCTTTTCCCAACTGGGTTTGATGAGCAGCGCGCGGCCGATCTCGATGGGCTTGAAGTGGCGTTTCCACGATTCGGCCCAATCCTCGCGCTTGACCTTGCTGATGGCGACCTGGCCGGAGCCGAGTTCGAGGCCGCAGCGACGGATGTCGTCGAGGCCGGCGTTCAGCGCGGCGCGGGACTTGGCGTTCCACGCCGCGGTCTTTTCCAGATAGAGCTGGGCGCGGGTCAGGCCGGACTCGTAGTCGGCGTAGATCGACGGCGGGATGCCGAAGATGCGAAGAAGGAGTTCGCTGACGGCATCCTCGGCTTCCGCGTGGATGTCGATGGCGATATGGAGGAGGGATTTCATCGGGGAGAGAAAAGCGGCCGGTCGCGACGCATCAGTCGATGTCGCGCCAAGGCGTGAGGTTCATTAGATGGACTTCGGTCTTGCTCGGGCTGATCTGGACTTCCGTGACGCTGGCGTAGTCGACCTCGAAATGCGCGAAGGTCTTCAGCGGGAGCTGGAGAAGGATCGACAGCGCCATGCGGATGACGCCGCCGTGGCAGACGATCACGGCGGATTTGCCCCGATGGTTCTCGAGGATCTCCCACAGGCATGGCGCGACGCGGTGATGGAAGGTCGTGGCCGAGTCTCCATTGGGAAAGCCACTCGTCTCCATCTGTTCGAGCCATTGGAAGGCGGACACCTGGAACCGCTCCACTACCTGATTCCACGCCAGGCCCGTCCAATCGCCGAAATCGACTTCGCGCAGACCCATCATGACGGTGGGCTGCTGGCCGATGAGGTCGGCGATGGGCTTAGCGGTGTCGCGGGCGCGGACCATCGGACTGGCGTAGAAGCCGTCGAAGGTGTGGCGCTTGAGGTAGGCGGCCAGCGCGGCGGCGTGTGCATGGCCCCGCTTGGAGAGATCCATGTCGATGCGTCCGCCAAAGACGCGGTGGTAACGCTCCTCAACTTCGCCGTGGCGGCAGAGGAATAAACGGGTGACGGGTTCGGTCATGGGGAGAGAAGAAGCAAGTCCGACGCCTGTCGCTCAGGCGAGAGCCTGTTGCTGAATGTTCAGCAGCTGGCGGATGCCCTGCTTGCCGAGGCCCAGCATGGAATCGAGCTGTTCCTGGCTGAAGGTGGACTCCTCGCCGCTGCCCTGGAGCTCGATGAAGTCGCCGTCGTCGTTCATGACGAGGTTCATGTCCACTTCGGCGGCCGCGTCCTCGACATAACAGAGGTCGAGCATCGGATGGCCACCGACAATGCCGACGCTGACGGCGGCAATGCCGTGGAGGATCGGCGACTCCTTGAGTTTGCCGTCCACAAGCAGCTTCCGGATCGCGAGGGACAACGCCACGAAGGAACCGGTGATCGCGGCCGTGCGGGTGCCGCCATCGGCTTGGAGGACGTCGCAATCGATCCAGATCGTCCGCTGGCCGAGTTTCTCGAGATCCACGGCGGCGCGTATCGAACGGCCGATGAGTCGTTGGATCTCCTGGGAACGCCCGTCGAGTTTGCCCTTGGAAATGTCGCGGGCCTTCCGGGTCAGCGTCGAGTAAGGGAGCATGGAATACTCCGCCGTCAGCCAGCCGCCCTTGACGTTCTGCTCCTTCATCCAACGCGGCACACCTTCGTCGATGCTGACGCCGCAGATGACCCGGGTATTCCCCCATTCGATGAGCGTGGAGCCGGTCGCATAGGGCGCGATGTGGTTCTGGAACCGGATCGACCGGAGCCGCGAGAGTTCGCGTCCATCCGCGCGGATCGGGGTGCTCTGGCTGGCGCTATCGTCCATAGATGACATTGGACCGGAGGGTAGAACGGCGAGGAGGCGTTCGGAAAGGGCGAAGGCGAACGCCTCCAAACCCGGGGACCGCACGAATCCACGCACCCCACGCTTGACCGAGGGAGTCAAAGGTTTACAACCGAACTCGACCCCAAAAAATTGCAGGCGCAAATGCCGTGTAGGGAGAGCTGTCCAAATTCCCTTCTTTTTGCCCGCAGCTCCAACCCATCAACCCTCAGGAGGCATTCGTATGGCCACCGGCAAAGTGAAGTGGTTCGACAACCGAAAAGGATTCGGTTTCATACTGTCAGACCCATCGGGCACAGACGTCTTCGTCCACCACACCTCGATCGACGGAGAAGGCTACAAGACCCTCAAGGAAGGGGAAACAGTCGCCTTCGAACTGATCGAGAGCGACAAGGGCCTCAAGGCCCAGCACGTCCATAGGACCGCCTAGGTCCGGATCGATTCCACCGGGCTCAAGCCCGCCCGGCGGATTTCGTTCGCGCCATGGCGCCACGGGGCTAGCTTCCCGGTCGCGTCATGCAGGAATCTGTTCGCAGTCTCTACGTCCACGTCCCGTTCTGTGCCCACAAGTGCGAGTATTGCGCCTTCTACTCCGGGCCGGCCAAGGGCGACCTCATCCAGCGCTACGTCGGCGCCGTCTGCCGTGAGCTGGAACTCGTCTCCTCCGACCTCAGGCCACAGACCATCTTCTTCGGCGGCGGCACTCCATCTCTCCTGACGCTCAAGCAGTGGGAGCAGGTTCTGGAAACCATGCGCCGGAGCGGGCTCATGGGAGCAACCGAGTGGACCGTCGAATGCAACCCCGCCACGGTTTCCGCCGACAAGGCCGCCCTGCTCCGATCCGCCGGCGTCAACCGCATCTCCATGGGTGTCCAATCGCTCGATGAAGGACTCCTCGATCGGCTCGGACGCGTCCACAGCCGCGACATGGTTTTCCGCAGCTTCGACATTCTCCGGCAGGCGGGCTTCGACAATGTGAACATCGACCTGATGTTCGCCATTCCCGGCCAGACCATGGACATCTGGAAGCAGACCTTGGCCGAAGCCACCGCGCTCGGAAGCGAGCACCTCTCCTGCTACGAGGTGATCTACGAGGACGATACTCCGCTCTATGAACAGTTGAAGGCCGGCAAGTTCGACGTCGATGCCGACCTGGCCGCCGCGATGTATGAAGAACTGATCG